>Ga0214921_10002229_pt1 | contig 31777 bp, 23 predicted proteins | sample LL1505_MetaG_FD_177992 | JGI IMG/M metagenome (GOLD analysis project Ga0214921, IMG submission 177992) | Freshwater microbial communities from Lake Lanier, Atlanta, Georgia, United States - LL-1505 | ecosystem: Environmental > Aquatic > Freshwater > Lake | place: USA: Georgia | collected... | reverse complement strand
GAGCATTGGCTAGAGCATTAGGATTCGTGAAAAAGCTTGTAGGCAGCTTCAGAACGCCACTACAAAGGCGAAGATTAGGTTAATTCAGGTAGTTATCGGGAAATTCTCTCATCAGACCGGCCAGTTAGCTGCCTTTTAGGAAACTTTAAGATATGACAATTCATCTTAAGTTAGTGTCACCGACGAGTGCGGGGCTGTAAATATAAACTTTCATGAAAGCGCTAATAACACAGTCTAATTACATACCGTGGAAGGGCTACTTCGATAACATCGCGCGATGTGATGTTTGGGTAGTCTACGACGATATGCAATTTACCAGACGTGACTGGCGTAACAGAAACTACGTGAAAACACCAAACGGCCTAAAGTGGTTAACCGTCCCAGTGGAAGTAACGGGAAAGTTTCATCAGAAAATAAATGAGACAGTAGTCGCCGATAGAGAATGGAATATCAATCACTTGAGGCAGCTCGAACAGCTCTATCGAAAGGCTCCCTGTTACGATGAGATTGGTCCTTGGGTCCGTGAGTTATATTTAAGCGCGACGCATCCGCGCCTGACCGATATTAATCTTCACTTTACTAAAGCGATTTTAGAGTTCCTGGGAGTTCGAACTGAAATAAAAGATAGCCGCGAGTTCAAGTTAGCAGAGGAAAAAACAGAGCGGTTGGTATCAATCTGTCGCGACCTGGGCGCGACAACATACCTAACTGGGCCAGCAGCAAAGGATTACATGGAGGAGGATCAATTTAAAAAAAGCGGAATTGATATAGTCTACTCTGACTACAGTGGCTATCCGGAATACAACCAACTATTCCCTCCATTTGAACACGGTGTGACGATCCTTGATCTTATATTCAATGTTGGTTCTCAGGCGCGTAGATATTTAAAGTACCTGTCATGAAGATATCAGTGGTAAGTCCAGTGTATCGAGCAGAGGAGATGGTCGATCTCTTGGTGTCGCGTATCAGCGAGGAGGTATCAAAGCTAACGAATAACTACGAGATCATTTTAGTTGAGGATGGTGGGCCGGATCAGAGTTGGCGGAAGATAGTTGAAAACTGTCAACGTGATAAGCGCGTTAAGGGCGTTAAGCTAAGTAGAAACTTCGGGCAGCATTACGCCGTGACGGCTGGCATATCGAAGGCAACCGGTGATTACCTGGTTCTGATGGATTGCGACCTTCAGGACGATCCCGCGCACATCGCCAAATTATTTCAGGAGACGCAAAAGGGATACGAGGTGGTCTTTACCAGGCGTGTTGGAAGACGACACAGCGTAGCTAAAAAGCTGTGCTCGTGGTTATACAACCGACTGTTTGGGATCTTTTCAGATAGCAGGTATGCAATAGATAATGGATCCTTAGTCATGTTTTCGAACAGGGTCGCCCGGGCTTTTCTGAAGCTACGAGATAAAGACAGGCTTTATATACCGCTCTTAAAGTGGGTCGGATTCTCGAGCGTGACAGTGGAGGTAGAGCACCACGCTCGTCACTCAGGAGAATCGAGTTATGGGTTCCTAAAGCTTCTCAAAATGGGGATGTACGGCTGGGTCGCCCACTCAGATAAGCTTCTTCGCATTAGCGCCTACACCGGGTTTATTCTGGCTGGCTTGTCGATCTTGGTTGGCTTGAATATTTTAGCGCGGTACTTCTTTTTTAATTTTCAGCCTGGTTGGCCAAGCGTAATTGTGGCGATACTCTTCTCGACAGGTTTAATCTTAATGAGCGTTGGGGTTGCGGGGGTTTATATCGGTAGGATCTTCGAGCAAACCAAAGATCGGCCTCTTTATATAATTGATCATGAAGTTAATTTAGATAGTGGGAATATATGAGAAAAAGACTAGTTCTCTTTGGGGCGGCAGATGTAGCTCAGATCGCCAATTACTACTTCGAGATCGATTCTGACTATGAAGTTGTCGCCTTCTGCGTTGACCGAGATTATAAAACAGGAACTGAGTTCGAGGGCAAGCCTCTGGTGGCTTTTGAAGAGGTCGCAAGACTATTCCCTCCCAGTGAACACGAGATGTTCATCGCTCTTAGTTATGGGCAGATGAATCGGCTTAGAGAAGCCAAGTACAATCATGCCAAAAAAATGGGGTATCGGATAGCTTCCTATATAAGTAGCCGCTGCTCATACTTATCGCAGTACCGCCCAGGAGATAACGCCTTCATTTTCGAGGATAACACCGTGCAGCCATTTGTTAGGATTGGTGAAAACGTAACCCTCTGGAGTGGTAATCACGTAGGACACCACTCAGAGATAGCCAGCCACAATTTCGTCAGCTCCCATGTTGTTATTTCCGGGCATTGCAAGGTCAACTCATACTGCTTCCTCGGTGTGAACTCGACTATCGCTCACACGGTTGAGATCGCCTCTGGAACTTTGGTGGGAGCAGGGGCGGTAATAACTAAGAATACGGAAGAGGGCTGTATATACGTACCACCGAGAGCCGTAAAGCTTGAGAACAGGAGAAGTGACCAGGTCAAGCTGTAAGAGAAAGTTACTCCAAAGATTATGCAGAATTGGAAGCGACTAGGATTGATATTTAAGCCCGAATGGCAAGAGGGTGAAGCTAGGTCGCATGCGGCTGTTCCATTCATTACAAGTATCAAAGACAGCATCGCCAGGATCTTCTTTACTGCACGAAACAAAGATAACCGCTCCTTGATGAGCTACGTTGATTTTGACCTTTCGTCCTTAAAGATAGCGAAGCTTTCCAGGAGCCCCATTTTTTTACCCGGCAATCCAGGTTTTTTTGATGAAGATGGGGTTATGGGGTGCGACTCCCTCGAGATAAACGACGAGCGTCTCATGTACTATATCGGTTGGAACAGGGCAGCAGTCGTGCCGTTTAGGAATTCAATCGGAGTGGCACGCATTGAGGGGGAACGCATTGAAAGGTCCTTCTCTGGGCCCGTTTTAGACAGGAGTAAGCACGACCCCTGTTTTGTTGCTTCGTGCTGCGTGATTCCTTACAAGGGATCTTACTTGATGTATTATCTTAGTTGCGTCAACTGGAAGCTTATTAAAGGCTCATGGAGGCACTACTACCATATAAAGATCGCCACATCAGAGAATGGACTCGATTGGTCGCCAACTGGACGTGTGGCGATTGATTTCAGATATTCGAATGAGTACGCCATATCCGTGCCGCGCGTCGTTAAGGAGGATGATCTGTATAAGATGTGGTTCTCCTTTAGGGGAGGTCCTAGTTCAGACAAGTACCGCATAGGGTACGCTGAGTCAGGGGATGGATTATCTTGGCAGAGAAAGGATGAAGAGGTTAGCTTCTCTGGCGCTCCTGGGGATTGGGAGAGTGATATGGCGTGCTATCCATATGTCTTCTCGTTTAAAAGTCGGCGTTATATGCTCTATAATGGAAACGGTTACGGCCAGACCGGTTTTGGATTGGCTGTTCTTGAGGAGTAACGCCATGCAAACCAAAGATGCGATCCTGTACGTATTAAATTCTGCCAGGTTTATTACGGATGCATACTTGAGCGACTTAAACGACACCGACATATTAGTCAGGCCGGCTCAGAATGCCCACAATATAGCGTGGCAATTGGGGCATCTTCTTCTTTCTGAGGCTATGATGGCTAATAGCGTGAAAGCCGGAACGAGCGTAGCTTTTCCTCTTGGATTTGAGGAGCAGCACGGTAAGGATGTCAGTTATCACAGCGAATCGCCAAATAAATTTCTCTCTTTGGCACAATATAAAGAGCTAAGGATTAAGCAGAGACAGAGAGTTCTGGATCTCATCGCCTCTGTATCAGAAGAGGCTTTGGCTCTTCCGGGCCCAGACAAAATGCGCGGCTATGCTCCGACCAAAGGGGCTGTTTTATTAGCTATCGGCACACATGAGTTGATGCATTCAGGACAGTGGGCTGTGACGCGCCGGGCGCTTGGAAAGGAAGTGGTGGTGTGACAGCCAGGGAAGACCTCCTTCCTCTCACCCAGGATGTGGGTAATAGTCAGCCCCTACGCGCCTGCGTTGGCTCCAGGTAACCCATACCCTTCAATATAATCCACGAGAAACTTCAGCACGGCTAGCTTGTCTGGTATGCGTGGATATCTCATGAAGAAATCCCAGATCGCGACCGCAAAAGTATCGTCGTCTAACTCAAGTTTAGATTTAAATAGGTCCAGTATTCCACAGAGGTGCCCTGAAGGTTGGGTATTATTCGCCAATAACTCCGGAATTCCCTCAGATAGCGAAGTTACGATTTTACCGGTGAGTCGCGAAGCGCCCTCTGAAAGAGGCTTCATGCTAGCGAGCCCAGAGGCAAGATCGATTTTGCCACGCGCCATAAGCGCTAGATCCGGATAGGTCAGATAAACACAAATTAAACTATCCTTCACCGCGTCTGAGGTAAGAAAAAGTGACGGCTTGGGAAGCGAAGCGCGATCCGGATGTTCAAGGAACCTAGCTACCAAATCATTGAGCCGCGAAAATGCTTCCCCCTGCCTCTCACCTTTCTCGGAGAAAAATAATCCTAGTGGATCAACACTCCCAAAGGATACCTTGGTGGATAAACTTTGCAACGCGTCCATCATGATCTTGTTCGATAGATGCTTAGACATCAAGGAGATATGGTGGTGATTCACAGAGTTCCAGAATTCAGAGACGCTTCCGTTCCTCTGAAGCATTTTTAAACGATCCAAAAATGAAGTCTCTAGAGGTTGGATCTCCCAGGAGATGCTGTATCGCTCCCGAGCTCGGGGCTTATCTGGTTGAAATGGACATTTCAAGATCTTTAGAGTTAGCTCGTCATCTGTCGTAGGCTTAAGACTCAGGGCCTCGTTGAATAGGCTAACCACAGACGAGGAGTCGTCTCTGTTCCTTAAAAGGCCTAAGGCTAAGTCAATTTTCAACGGTCGTTCGCGATTAGGGAGCATAACTCGCGCTGAGTGGCTCGTTAGCAAATTCACCTCAGATTGCTTCCTTTCAATTACGGCTTTGATTAGCTCCCTTACACTCGCTCCGTCGCGCTCAATTGTATTTTCGCTATTCGCGTCCAGAGCGATCCTGAAACCCACAGCCTGTGTCGCCCCCACCTCCTGATACCAGAGAGTCGGTCGAAAGGATCCGTTCGGTAGGCCCATCTGAGAGAGGCTTTGATCTATAGAGCTTTTGATCAGACCCTCAAATTCGGTAAAGCTAGCCTTAGGAATCAAGATGCACGCGATAAGCGAGCCTGAAGCAGGGTCCATAAGCGTGGCAGTCCGTACAGGGGAGCCTCCGAGCGCGCCCAGAGCGTCAAATTTCGCGTCGGCTTTGCTTGAGTCGCGCCCAATAAAACTTACGAACTCCTGCATCGCAAAGGCCGGCTGCTCCTGCGCGGACCTGCCAAATACAGAGGTGGCGCATAGATTAAATAGACGAGGTCTAAGCTCGAGTAGCTCATGAATACTTAAGAATGCCGAGAGCGCGATCTCCGAGTTTATCTTTCTAGAAGGTCCCGCCTCGCTTGTGCCACATTGAGTGTCTATGCGGTAAAAGGCACCTAATGCCCTTACGAAGCTTTCGCCTTTCGCTAGTTGATTTTCGGGGCCATCGGTAAATGCGGATAGAAGCCGTTTTAGGATGCCAGATTCCTTCTCAGTCAGCCTGAGTGCCCGCTTTCTGTCCTCCGCTCGAGTTTGTCTAATCGCTAGACCGGACATCTCCTTGACCAACTCCGCGCAGCGAGGACTTAAAGCTTGAAACTCGCGCGGGTCCGAGATCTTAGCTGCGCCGTCTAAGATCTCTATAAATCGCGCGGCTATCTTATTTAAGCCGCATTTCTCGGCGGCCCTATTGGGATTGTTTCTTTCGTAGAGCTGCACTAGAAGCCTATCAAGCATCATACCTACGACCAGACGCAGACCCCTCTCATATGGGCTCTCATGCCGATCGTAGCCAATTCGGTTCGCAGGCGAGCCTGTCACATTATCTTTTGCGCGTTCCGTATTCGGCGTCAGTCCACTCATACTAGCCTCACTTTTCGGGGTTCAGGTAAAATTTTTCTTGCTTGGTGAAGATAGCGAGGTAGTACTTCTCGCTACTGTCGCTAGGACGGTAATCAGCTCTAATATGGACCTCTTCTCCCAGGGCCGCGATGGCAGCAAAGATAATTTTTTCAACGTCGGATTGTGGAAGCGGAGAAAAGCTCCTCGCGTACTCCTCGCATAGATCATCAAGGATATACTCTGATAGAATTACTCCTTTTCCGCGTATGGCATTTTGAACTTTATGCATAAGCGTTCCAGATATCTTAGAAGCTTCACTGAGACTCTGGGTCACATCAGCGACTAACTTCCCGAATCTCTCAACTACAGCAGGGGGAAACAGTGTGAGGGTCGGAAACGACGACCTTTGTGTAGGTATGCGACCTACGCCAAGAAGCGAACCTTTTGTTGAGGTTAAATAAAATTTTACGGAACCATCAAGTAAGTCGGTGCTTGCTTTAAGTGGCATAGAGAGCAGAGGTCGTCGGTGCTCACTCAGGTTTGTTCTGAAGTCATAGAGTAGAGACGTTACGCGAGCCAGGACTTTGGTCGATGTCTCCAGGGCCGCGTCCTCGAATAGCTCATTAGAGAATGCTATCAGGTCCAACTCCGCGATTTCGACCTGGCTGGATAGCTTCAATAAATTGGTTGTTAGATCATGGTCCTCTAGCCAGGAGGCCGGTATCCTTAGAGCTACGTTGTTAACCGCGGAGAATTGATCTTCGGGAAGCGCCCCATCAGATAACTCGCAGATCTTGTACAGTCGAGCTAATCGGGCTACCGCGGTTTCGCTAGACATCTCCGCTTCAGGAAACTCCCTCCTAAAGATCGTGACTTCTCCTGGATCTGAATCAAAGTCGGAATCCCTGTCGGAAGCAGGCAATCGCTCTATCCTGGCTAACGATGATGATTTTATCGGAACACAAAGATCTATCGCGTTGCGTAGTAGTTCGGTTCTATCGGAGTCGTTGTAATTGTCGATAAAAAATGCGCGGGGAAGTTCAATCTCAAAGAGCTCCTTATCTAGAAGATTTATCGCGAGCGATATATGACTCGCCGGTATGGTTAGGGTCTTAACAAAATCTTCTCGTGAGTGAAGGCCAATAATCGAGGATGTCTCCTCTGAATGGGCTTTGAGGTCTTCCGAGCATGGTAAGCGAATCGATACACCGAGCTCAAATGTCTCTCCACATCTTCTGGTGATAACAACAGGTTCTACGCCCAGGGAGCGCAGTTCCTTCGTAAATCCAGTCATGAGTTGGTCGAATACGTAGCGAATCTCTTTCTCAAATGGCGCGATATCCGACGGCATTAAGAAGCTCGTTATGACCTCCCCAGACTCCTCATACACCCTGACCGCGGAAGCGTTCGTCGCGAGGGCTCTTAAGCCCAAGATTTTTTTCCGGTCAAAATTTAATGTGTCACAATTCTCGAAAGCGATGGCGCTTAGAACTTTAAAGAAAAGATCGGTACCACAATTCTCTTCCCACTCAAGCAGTGAGCTCTGCAGACAAAAATTAAACAACTCTTTTTGAGCCTCTGCAACTTTCAGAAAAGCCGTGTTGACAGCATTGGCCGCGATTTGAGGAGAGATATTTAGTACCTCGCTTTGATTAGCGCCGACTTGGGAGTTAGGTGAAACGGCTACGTTGTAGGGGAGAAAAGCGCATCCGGTTAGTACATCGGCGATAGATATACCGTTGTCCTGCTTCGCGAAAATCCTTGTTGTCGCTAGAGCTTGGTCCTTCTGCCTAGGTATGTTGATTAGCATTGCATGAGGGCTGTTTCGATCGTCGACTAGGTCCTCTTCTGACAATGCCCCGGTTAGCGTCATTTCATCGCTAGGATCAGAATCAGAATTTTCAGCCTCAAGGAAGCGCGAGAGAATGTCATATTTTAGTTCATAGCTGTCATTAATAAATTTCGCCATTTGGTCAGCCAAATCTGAAGCTTTTAACTTAAGAGAGGGGAGATTCGCGCCAGAGGCACCGCGGTTATAAAGCGCATCCTCAATCTCCTTAAGCCCAAGAATGATAGGTTTGGCTGACTCCCTAATCCTTGTTGTCTCTTGTATATGGTTCCGGTAAGTCTCGGCTGTGGGGTATCTATCAAGGCGTATCAATCCAGATAGCGCCTCCTCAATTAGGGGAGCGGTCCACCAACAAAAGAGCTTAAGCTCCAGTTGAGTAGCCACTTGGGTACTGTGATCTAGTGATTCGCCATTGGGAACCTCGCGGTGGTCGGAGGGAGATGCTTTTTTTGATGGATGGTCGCTTCCTGGCCTATGTCTTGGGTTGTCGTGCTTAGACATCGTACTTCATTCTCTCGGTCACTAGACGGGAGAGCGATGCTACTTGTATGAGAGAGCCATTTCAATCACGCCGTGGCGTGGCTTGCTAATATCTCGCGTAATAATGGAGTGACGATGACAGAACGCGACTAATTCGAACTGATTGCTACAGCTTTTTTTCCTCAGACTAAAGCGCTCCGCTCAGTCACCGCCCGATTCACTGCGCTAAAGATCGCTCTGATAGAAGCTAGCTCGATATTCGGATGAATCCCGACACCCCAAAAAACAGCGCTGTCGCTAGTCTCTATCTGAATAAACGCCACAGCTTCGGCGTCAGAACCTGAGCTTCGCGCATGCTCTGAGTAGCTCGCTATTCTGAATGGAGCGCACCCAGATCTTAAAAGAGCGTTGCGGCACGCGTCGATCGGTCCGTTTCCCCATCCAATTAACTCAAGCTCGGATCCATTAGATTTAACTTTTAATGATCCCTGAAACGCGTCGTGTCCGTTTTCAACCGCGAGTGATGTGAAGCTAATCACTTCATACGGAGTTCTCAGACGCAGATAAGTGTCAGCAAAGATCTCCCAGATCCGCTCCGGAGTAATCTCGTTCCCATTGTCGTCCGTTATCTTCTGGATCACGCGACTAAACTCTGGATGCATCGCTTTTGGTAGGTGGCATCCAAATTCTCGCTCCAGGATAAATGCCACCCTACCCTTACCCGACTGGCTGTTAATCCGAATAATTCCCTCAAACTCGCGCCCAATGTCCATCGGGTCGATCGGAACATACGGAACCTCCCAAAATTTAGATTCCGATTTTCCGTGAGCGTGTATACCCTTACGAATAGCGTCTTGATGTGAGCCTGAGAAGGCGGTGAAGACCAACTCTCCGGCGTACGGATGACGAGGGTGAATAGTCATCCCAGTGCAGGTCTCATAAAGCTCAACTATAGCTGGGAGGTCTCTAAGATCTAGCGTAGGATCCACGCCTTGCGTAAAGAGATTGAGTGCTAACGTAACGATATCTACGTTGCCCGTTCTCTCTCCGTTGCCGAATAGAGTTCCCTCAACACGCTCTCCTCCAGCTAAGAGAGCTAGCTCCGTCGCAGCGATTCCAGTGCCCCTGTCGTTATGAGTATGCAAACTTAAAACGACAGAATCTCTTCGTGGTAGATTTCGTGAGAACCACTCGATCAGATCCGCGTAGACGTTCGGTGTCGACATCTCAACGGTAGCAGGGAGATTAATAATCATTTTGTTGTCAGGCGTGGGTTGCCACTCATTAATAACCGCCGCGCAAACATCGAGAGAGATCTCGCGCTCAGTGCCCGTGAAGCTTTCAGGCGAGTACTCAAAAGAGACTCGGGTCGCGCTTTTCTCGGCGCGTTCCTTAATCATTCGTGTTCCCTGGACAGCCATCTCTATAATTCGCTCAGGTGGTAGTCCGAATACAACGCGCCTCTGCAGAGCTGATGTTGAGTTATAAAGGTGAACGATAGCTTGGTTGTAGCCCTCGATGCTCTCGAAGGTTCGGTCGATTAAGTGCTCTCGCGCTTGCACCAGAACCTGCGGGATTACATCGCTGGGGATTTTTCCTCGCTCGACTAGCTCTCTATTAAATTGGAACTCAGTCTCGGAGGCGGATGGAAACCCGATCTCAATCTCTTTGAATCCCAATTTAACTAGCAGGTCAAAAAAGAGCAGCTTCTGATGCACATCCATAGGGCGTATCAGAGCTTGATTGCCGTCTCTTAGGTCTACGCTGCACCATGTAGGAGCGCAGGTTATGGTTTTGTTTGGCCAAGCTCGATCCTCGAGATCCACACGAAAGGTCTTCTCATAAGCGCGATACTTATTGGTATTTGGCATGCCGGTTTTAATGCTTGATGGAGCGCTACTCTTTTTCAAAGAGTTCTGTTTGGAGCTGTCTGACATAACTAATAAAGCCCTATCTGTGTTGGATAAGCATAGGATAATATCCTAAATAGGCTTTACATCCAATTGCTTCTCTCTATGATTATAAGACCACGTGTAATTCTTGCTCTTCTTTTAGACCCGTTTTTTTACAGACGTGCATTAGCGGCGCTTTTAGTCAGTTTTGCCCTTACAGTATTGGCCATGGGCATGCTGGATAATCGACAAACAACGGCTGTAATGCGTGGAGACTTTCCAGCGTTTTGGTCCTTGGCGGTTATTGCTTCGGGAGACAGTCCGACTCGTTTGTATGATACGGAACTTCAGCGTGAGATCCAGAATCAAGCGTGGCCATCTCTTAATAGTGAGGTGCTTCCGGCCGCGTATCCGCCGTATCTGGCCTATATTTTGCGGCCATTAGCCGCGCTTGATCACACCACAGCTCGCTGGGCTTGGACGGGTTTAAGTGTGCTACTGATGTACGCCTCGGTCGCGATTTTAGTGTCTCTAAATCGGCGAATAACCTGGAGGCCTTGGATGGTATTCGTTCCACTAATGATGTTTAGCCCGATTCTTCGAGGTGTGATCGGGGGCCAATTTTTGCCAATTAGCCTTTTCATATTAGCGGCGTGTTTCTCGCTGATAAGAAGAGGTGGAGTCGTTGCGGATCTCGTGCTCGGTATAACTATCGGAACCTGGTTATGTAAGCCTTACTACGCGCTCTGCGCTTTGTTAACACCGCTGGTCTCACGGCGCTGGCTCGCACTTATAGCGTTCGCCGGAGTAGCACTTTTATGGTGGGGGGTTGGAGCGGAAGTCTTAGGCGCAGAGTGGCTCTCTAAGTGGAGTTCTTACGCTGCTTGGTTTGGAGGTATGAATCTTGAGACGAACGCTCACCAGATGCCAAACCTCTGGGCTCAAGTTTATCGTTTTTATCGTGAAGTTCTAGGACTTAAGCCTGAGCAGATCGCTGGGGTCAATACACCGTGGTTTTCGTACTGCGTTGTATACTGCGCGGTTCTCGCGTTGTTTTACTTTATCCTAGGATCTAAGGCGTTAAAGGCTCTCTTGTTAAATCCGCGCAGATACAGCGACCTGATCATAGCTATCTCGCTCACAGCTACTATAGTTTTTATCCCGCAGGTGAATTTTTACGACTTAGGAGTTCCGGCCTGTGTGGCGCTCTACCTCTTTAGGCCAGATAGCAAGTCTGATTGGGTATTTTGGGGGATCTCGGTGACGCTGTCCCAACTGGCAGCACACCCGCCTTTTGGAGCGCCGGTACACTTTATACTAGCTGTCGGTGCGTTGCTTTATGTTACGCGCAGGGTCAGGGATGAAGTCCTCATTTCTTATTCGGCTTAGCCTTGCCCTTTGTGTCGATTACCCAGCGGCTGCATCCGTCTGGTATCACCGCGTATGGCGTATCACCAAACATGAAGTTGCTTCCGTCGTTCATGATTAGCTCAACTTGAACGTTACGCCCGTATGCGCAACCGTTCTTTCTGAATCGAGCCAAACTTCCGTATCCATTCCCAGGTCCTGCGTTGCGCCCAGTTTCTCCATCAACTACGACTGTAGTTCCGTAAGGTACAGAGTGAACCGCTAAACGTCCATCACTGTCAGCTACTGGTTTCCATAAGATAAATCCAGCGGGAGTGCTTGGCCCTTGAAATTCAGGGAACGGAGTTGGTGTCGGAGTCGGTGTGATTGAGTCCTCGAGGAGTGCTCTGTAACACGATCCGATTAGCTCTCCATCGCAGACATCAGTTCCAACATCGGCAAAGCCCGATTTGATTAATTTCTCAGAGAAGCTTTCGCCATTGGCTGAAAATATCTGCCCGACGATGCCGATTTGGCCGTTATCGAGGGTAGTGCTGCATGTTTTATCAACTTGATAAAAATAGACTTCGCCTTGTTCGCCAAGGTTCTCCATTAGAGCCTCAGCACCGTTTCTCTGCTCCATCGTTCCTGGAACATCCATGCCGTGGAGCTTCACAAACTCTTCAACTCGTTTGTTACGCTTGATGGCCACTAGGTTTGGTCCAACAACTCGTATCGTGGCTCTATCTCCATCTTTTGGATCAACTGGATTATAGAGCTTGCCCCCCTGTACAGTTCCGCATTCGGTTCTAAAGCCCTCACTGATATCCTGCCCATCAACGGTTGGAGTAGTGTCAGACCCGCCACCGTCACCGTTATTGTCCTTGGTACAACCAGCGGCAAGAGTAGCTGTAAGAGCCGTAAAAACTAGTAAATTGAATAATTTAGGCGCTCGCATAGAACCCTTTGATAAACTCTTTAGTTGGGTGGCTAAGAGATAATCTGCAAAAGGGTAATCTTTGCTTCAGGTAATCTAATCCTAAATTGTGCGAAGATCCGACCTTTCCTATACTTCCGAAAACTATGCAGGATTTAACTCACTCCCCCTCAATCATCAATTCCAAGTCTGATATCTGGCTAGCTGGAGGGTTATCGATCTTGGTTCTTGGTGCATTAAGTCTATTCGGATTACTAGGCTCGACCGATCTTGTACTGCAGAACTTTCTTATTTTAACAGTTCTTCTTAATGGCACTCATTTCATGGCCTCTTACCGCCTGCTCTACTCGTCTCGAGCGTATGCGTCGCAGTATCCTTGGGCCTCTTATTATCTTCCCGGAATCCTTCTAGCTTACTCTGTAGCCGCGGTGATCATCTGCAGCAGCTATCAAGGGGTAACGGCCCCACTGGATCTCTTAACTATAGTGGCGACGTTGTATCTGGCCCTGCACTACACCGGGCAAGCTTGGGGTGTTACGAGTACTTTCGCTGTGTTGGAAGGAGTTAGATTCGAGCTGAGTGAGCGGCTAATCTTGAGAAGATTTCTCAGATTCATGGCGTTTTGGCACGTGGTCTGGGGGATTAAGATCCTGTGGCCACCAGCGGCGGAGTATTCAAGTTATGTTCGACTAATTGATATCACTTTGAATTCGATCGCTGCCGTTTCTCTTATTGGTGGATTGCTCTGCTTCTGGCGCGTCGGCAAGAGACTTGGACACCCACTGCCGATCCGTGTCGTTACACCCTATCTCGCACTGCATACTTGGTATGCTTTCCTTTACATATTTCCTCAGTCGATCTTTTGGGTGCAGATATTTCACGCGCTGCAGTATCTGCCGTTTCCACTAAGGGTAGAGATAAATCGAGCGCACGTCGCGGAGGGCTCCTCAACGGTAAATGATTGGAGGGTGATGCTTGGATATGCCGCGGCTCTGATTTTTACTAGCGCGCTGATTTTCGCGCTAGTTCCTGAGATAGCTGAGTGGGCTACTCATGGGCCGAACAGTTTTTGGCTGGCGATATCGGCGTCTATTAATATTCATCACTATTTTATAGACGGATGTATCTGGCACATCAGTAACCCTGTGGTAAGCAAAGAGCTCTTCGCGCATACGCGTAAGGGTGAGAGGTAGGTCGCGAGGTTTTGCGGCTCTTCCCTACATCGCGGCAAGCTCCTTCAGCATGAGATCATAGGGAAGGACTTCGTAGCTTCCTACTTTCCTAGCGGAAGAACCTGTGCAGACGCAGACACAGCGCGCCTTGGGTACCAATCTTTTAAGGGCGGAAAATGCCGATGAGAAATCGGCCTCGCTCGGGGCTGTTTTGCTTTTGATCTCAATTCCTATCACCTCTCCGTGAGGAGTCTCGATAATCAGATCGAGCTCTACATCGTTAGCAGTTCTCAAAAACGAAAGCTGCCAATCTTTCTCCCTATAATGGTTGATCTTAATTACTTCGTTGATAAACCATGATTCAAAATATTTCCCGTATTCAAAGCTGCCGGAAACGATCGGCGCCCGCAGTTTTTGTTCCGCTGCCCTGACAACTCCAGTGTCAAAGAAATAAAACTTAGGGCTAGTCTTGTGCTTCTTTCTGATCGAGTGACTGAACGGAAGCAAGAAAGACCCGATTAAGGTATCTTCGATTATTTTGAAATACTCCTTTACGGTAACAGGATTTATTTGCACGTCGCGGCTAATATTCGCGAAATTGCATATCTCGGTATTAGTTTGCGCGGCGACTGCTAGAAATCTTACGAAGCCGCCTATGTTTCTTGATAGGGCTTCCGCTTCTATCTCTTCGTGCAGATATACCTCCAAATAGCTTCTGAGTAGCCTGGTCTTTTCAGATACGTCCTTAGTGATATGAATATGTGGCAAGGTGCCGAACGCCAGCGCTGTGTCTAGTTTGAACTCACTCCCAAGCTCAAAACAGGAGAGGGGAAATAGCCGATAGTTTAGGGCGCGACCAGCAAGCAAATTAGCTCTGTTTCGCTTGAGTTTCCTCGCGCTTGATCCGGTGATGATGAATTTTTTTGGGCAGTTTTGATTCAAAAGGTCATGAATCTCATTCAGTAGTTCAGGCACACGCTGAACCTCATCGACAATAACGTGAGAAACTGAATCCGGAAGAGCTAGGACCTCCTCTCTAAAGAGCGAAGAATTAGCGATCAACCGGGTGTAATCTTCTCCACGAAGCAGGTTGTAGGTCTTAGTAGAAATAGTCTCAAAAACCTCGTTTAAAAGCGTTGTTTTACCGGTTTGACGAGCACCGAACAGAAAAAAACTGTGTAATTTCGGCAGGTTAATTTCACGTGTTAGCATCCTTTATTTATACCACGGAAATATAAAGGATGCTAGTTTTTTCCGGGTAGGGTGAAGTGTGCCGATTTCGGCCACACTTCCTTAATTGACACCTCCCCCTCACCCTGTTACTCGTTACCTCGACACGAGCGCCAGGGAAGAACGGTGAAATTCCGTCGCGGTCCCGCCGCTGTATCCGAGTCGCTAACTTCGTTGCCGCTAAAATTAGCAGCAGATTTAGGCGCGATCACTCCACTGTGCTTGAGTTAACGTCAGCATGGGAAGGAGGCGCTTAATAAAAGTTAGTCGCCGGGAGCCAGAAGACCTTCTCGTGTTGGTAGCTTTGAGCAGTTTTGGTTCAGAGCTAGTTCGATCGTAGCCCTCGTGGATTGGGGATGCGGTAAAAATATTAGTATACATAATTACTTGTTCCCTCATGTGTCTCCACGGGTGCAGCCCTGTCTGCGCTTGCGGTTGGCTCTATGGGGCCTAAAAGGGGTCCATCTATGTCGCGTCTAAATCGCACGCTTCGTCTCGTCACGCTCGCTTTCGCTGTAACGCTACCTGGCGTGGCATTGTCTCAAGATCTTACTGATACAACCAAAGAAGCTAAGCAGGTCGTTGTTGTTACCGGCACCATGCTTGAGAGCGATCTAGAGAACTCAGGAAGTTCGGTCTCTGTTTTAACGAATCAAGATTTAAAAGATGGGCAGTACAGAAACGCTCTAAACGCGATTAAACAGGTTCCTGGAGTCGACGTTGTTCAGAGTGGTGGAAATGGTGGAAATGCCGGTGTGTTTCTCCGGGGAGGTAATAGTGAACACACTTTAGTACTTCTAGATGGAATTGAACTTAACAATCCAGCCACAGCAAATCGCTCCTTTAATTTGGCTAATCTGACCTTGGAAAACATCGAGCGCATCGAGGTCGTGCGTGGACCGCAGAGTACTGTATACGGCTCAGACGCGATGGGAGGAGTGATTAATCTTATCTCAAAGAAAGCCAGTAAGGGTGTAAAAGCTAACGTTAGCTCTGAAGCTGGTTCGTACAATTCCTTTACTCAGTTAGGTAACGTCTCCTACGGAGGAGATAAGTTTGATATCTCCACAGGTATTACACGCCAAGATATCGGCGGCATCTCTTCAGCCGACGCACGTTATGGAAACAAAGAGCAGGATGACTATCAAAACACCTCGATCTCAAATCGAATCCGCTTTGAGCCATTAAAGGGATATGAGGCGACTAACACTCTTCGTTACACAAAATCCCATTCTAACTTAGATAATGGCGGAGGAGCTGGCTTTGATGATCCGAATCGTTGGATCCGTAACGAGGAGTTCTTTACCCGTGGAGATGTCAGCGCTAAGTATCTTAACAATACTCTGACACCTTCAGCTTACATCGCTTACACGCGGCACTCGTTAGATGATGTTAATTCACCTGACGCGAAGTCTATCGAGACACTCGATTCAAATTTTCGCGGTGATATCGTCACAGTTGGTTCGCGCGCTAAATGGGAGCCTAGCAAAGTTTTTAATTCAGTAATCGGCGCAGAGACTCAGGGAGAGCGAGCTAGTTCGAGCTACCGCTCTGATGGTGCCTTTGGGCCGTTTGAGGATAATTTCTATGGCTCGGGAGCTCGCACTAACAGCTTTTACTTGGAGTCGCGCGCTTCTTACAATGAGCGGGCGTATATCGATGCTGGAGTTCGTCACGACAATCACTCGATCTTCGGTGGGCGCACGACATTCAAAGTAGCGCCAGCGCTGCACGTCTCAGATTCAACTAAGCTTCGTGGTTCGGTAGGAACGGGCTTTAAGGCGCCGTCTCTTGTGCAGCTCTATTCAAGCTATGGAAACCGCGATCTAAAAGCTGAAACCGTAACGGGATGGGATATAGGAGTAGACCAGGAGATAACCGATAGATTAAGCGGCTCGCTCACATTTTTTAGAAGTAGCTATGATGAGTTAATAACATTTAATCCATCCACCTTTATCCTTGAGAACATAAGCCAAGCAACCGCTCAGGGTATCGAGGTGGGATCAAATTGTGATCTCTCGAATTCAGTATCTCTTCGTTTGGCCTATACATACACCGATACACAGAACGATTCGACAGGAGAGGCGCTCTTGCGGCGGCCACGAAATAAGAATTCGCTAACTCTGGTGTATAAGCCAACTGAGCGTTTCAGAACGCAGCTGCAGTGGCGTGTATATAGCTCAAGGTTTGATAACGACTTTAATGCTTATCCTCCCGCGCGAGTCTCTCTTGGTGGATATGGCTTGGTGGATATCGCGGCCTCTTACAAATTGAATAATACAGTAGAGATCTTTAGCCGGATCGATAACCTCTTTGATCAAGAGTACCAAGAGGTGCTCGGATACGGAGCAATGGGTGCTGCTGCTTATGGAGGGGTAAAGGTTGATCTGTAGAGCTAAGAAGACGATGCAAAACCTCGCTTACGCGAGTTTTTGCTCGGTTACGGCGCTAGTGGCGCGTCTAACAAAACATAGCGTAAGCGAGGTTTTGCCGCTCTTGCCTAAATCTCTGAGGTTTCTTCTCGGAGTATTTGCGGTGGTCCTTTTTCAGAACGCGGCCTACGCGTTGGATCGTTGTAGCTCTATAGTCTCTTTAGCTCCGAGTGTAACTGAGCTTCTCTTTGATCTAGGTTTAGAAGACCGAATAGTTGGCGCGACACGGTTCTGTCGATACCCGGCAAAGGCTAACGACATTCAGCGAGTAGGTGGTTATCTAGATTTAAATCTCGAGCAGATAATCACTAAGCGGCCCTCTATAGTTTTCGCGCTTAAAGAGGGGCAGGAGGGGTTAAAGCCCTTGAAGCGTTTTGGGATCGAGACGGTGCTGCTTGACCATTCATCGCTTAGTGGAATTAAGGAGAGCTATTTAGAGGTCGCGAGGCGGTGTGACTTAGAGGCAAAAGCGAAAGCGCGTTTAGCGGAGCTAAATAAGCTAGAGGATCGTATCAGGAGCTTGTGCGGCTCCACGACACAGCCGGCAAATAAACGAGTTCTGGTGGTAGTCGGCAGAACCCGCGAAGGGAGCGAGAATACAGGGCTCTATATCTCAGGCTCAGATGGATTCTATAGTGATATACTGAAAGTTATTGGCGCCACGAATGTGTATCAGGGAAGCACAGCAGCTATTCCAGCTATCTCTACCGAGGGGCTGCTTAAGCTCTCTCCGGATTTTATAATTGATATCGTTAACGTCGATGATAGCGGCGATCTTTCGCGCCACCGCGAGTTCTGGAATCAGTTTCCCAATCTGCCGGCTGCGGCGCGAGGAGATGTTTTAGTTTTGGCGGCTGACTATGCCAGTATTCCGGGGCCGAGGTATGTGAAGTTGCTAGAAGACTTAGCTAGGGTCTTGTGCGAGTAGTCGAGCGCCGTTATCCTTGCAGCCTAAAAAATACTCAGCTTACCGCAGTTTCTCATGAGCGAATCAGCCAAAACACCTCAGAATATAATAGAGCTAAAGGGACTCGCCCTCTCTTTGCGCCGTAAAGAGCTCTTGTCAGACCTGAGTCTCTCATTGGGAGGTGGGGAGTGCCTCTCGGTGGTTGGTCCAAACGGAGCCGGTAAGACAACGCTATTAAGGATACTCTGCGGACTGTACAGAGATTACACTGGGACAGCTAAGATATTAAACCATGAAGTGAAAAGTGAGCCTGTAGAGTCGCTAGCTAGATTAGTGAGTCTGGTGCCGCAGAGAATGGAGTTTCTGCCGGGGTTTACCGTTTCAGAGTACCTCGAATTAAGTGGGCTGGGTGATAAAAATGCCGCTAGTGAGGTGGCTCATTTAATAGGTAATTTGGGTCCGCGACTCCTTCCAGAGCTTAGTGGAGGGGAACTTCAGCGGGTGATAATAGCTGGGGCGGTCGCTCAAGGGGTTAAGCTTTTGTTGCTAGATGAGCCGACCGCGAATCTTGATCCGAGCGGAAGGGCTCAGGTTGAGCGAGTACTAAAATTCTGTCGGGATCAATTAGGTCTCTCTTATATTTTAGTTACACACGATATCTCATTAGCGCTTAGGTGTTGTTCTAGGCTCTTAGTTATGTCCGGCGGTAAGTGCGCTTGGTCGGGTACGGCGACTGATAACGCTGCCTTGAGGCATCTTGAGAAGGCATATCAGTGTGGTTTCGCGCGGCTTGAACATGCAAGTCTCGCGGGATCAATAGTAGTTCCGATTTGAGCGGTAGAGGGGCGAAAATAAATAGAGAAGACAGTAATTTTAAGTTTCTCTGTGTTGGGCTAACGCTCTCGCTGATAGTCGCGTTTATCTGCGCGCTTCTTTTTGGTGTCACTAATTATTCACCTGTTGTGTTGCTTGATGACTCAGAGGCTCGCGGCCTTATCCTCTCATTAAGGCTTCCACGTGTATTGTGCGCGACCCTGGTTGGTGCGGGCCTCTCTGTTGTTGGAGTCGCTTATCAGGCGCTGTTTCGTAACTATCTAGCTAGCCCTTTTACTTTGGGGATCTCTTCTGGCGCGGCGCTCTTTGCTGCCGCGGGCGTTATACTTGGATTTACAAGTAGTGGTGGCGGATCAATCGATGTCAGTTTACTGGCGCTTGTAGGAGCGCTGGTGAGTATTGCGGTTATTTTAAGTGTCTCGCGAGGTCGCAATCAAGGCGATAGTAATTTCCTGTTGCTAGTCGGGGTGGTCTTTAGTTTTTTCTGCTCAAGCTTAATGACTTTGCTTCAATACCTGGCTGATTACTCGCGACTCTTTCAGGTCACGCGGTGGATGATGGGTGGTATTCCTAGCGCTGGCTGGAGCGATCTCCTGGTAGGGGCGTTCTCTCTGGCGCTTATACTTGCTTGGCTATCTCCAAGAACTAGGGAGTTAGATTTAGTATTATTTGGAGATGATTTGGCCACGGTTAAGGGGCTAGATGTGAGGCGTTTTAGCCGCGCGACGTTTGCCTTGTCGAGCTTCCTTATTGGTTGGGTGGTAGCGAATTGTGGAGTAATCGGATTTGTTGGAATTATAGTCCCGGCAGTAGCACGATTATTAGTCGGAGTTAGGCATGCGCGAGTGTTACCGGTCTCTGTTATGCTCGGGGCTCTTTTAGTGGTAGTGTGCGATCTCTTGGGGCGAGTTGTTATCGCGCCATTTGAGATACCAGCAGGTGTTTTTACATCTGTGCTTGGTGGGCCGATATTTGTGGCTCTTTTAATTGCTGGTTCCGGTCGTTACTGGCGTCAGCTTTAGATTAATACGGTCGATGTAAATATATGACGACGAATGATACGACCAAAGCGGCGCAAGCGTTTTTCGAGATAACCCCAGAGAAAGTTCTTGCGGCGGTAGAGCGCTTGGGTCCTCGCTGCACTGGGCGTGTGCTGGCGCTAAACAGCATGGAGAATCGGGTTTACGAGGTTGAGCTTGATTGCGACCTCCCACCGAAGGCGCCTAAATGGGAGGCTTTTCGAGTCATCAAGTTTTATCGACCTGGAAGGTGGACCAGAGAGCAGATCCTTGAGGAGCATGAATTTCTTGCGCAAGCGGCCGCGGCAGATATACCTGTGGTTACTCCGATTACTTTATCTTCCGGCTCAACCTTAGAGACGCTTCCCGGAACCTCGATTTATTACGCGGTATTTCCGAAGGTCGGCGGCCGAATATTAGATGAGTTATCAGATGATGAGCTTGAGCAGATCGGAAGATTAATCGCTAGGTTGCATTCAGTTGGAAGCGCACGCCCATTTAAGCATAGGCTAGAGCTTACGGTGAAAAGTTATGGCTACGATAACCTTGAGTATCTCAGGGTTAATAAACTCCTGCCACCGACTGTAGAAGCGCACTTTCTGCGGATCGCTGAGCGGATATTCACGACGACTGAGCCGTGGTTTGCTGATGCTCCAAGGCAACGAATTCACGGTGACTGCCACTTGGGAAATATCCTCTGGCTCTGGTCGAAGGCCAGTGTGGTTGATTTTGACGATTCGCTGATGGGACCGTGTGTCCAGGACCTCTGGCTCCTTACCCCAGGTAGGGATGAGGACTCCCTGCGCCGTCAGGAGACACTAATTCGAGGTTATACTGCCATGCGCCCCTTTGATCGGGCTCAGACCCGCCTCAGAGAGCCCCTGCGAGCGCTTAGGATGGTGCACTTTACTACCTGGATCGCCAAGAGATTTGAAGATCCTGCGTTTAAACAGGTGTTTGTGGATTACGGCTCCGAGCGTTACTGGCGCGAGCAGCTTGTCGCTTTACAGGAAGTAGGAGAGTGCTTGGGGATCGCGTGATTTTGCGCTACGATCCGTCTGCCGTATGTTTGTTGGTATAACATTAGTGATTATCCTTGTTGCCCTTAACGCGTTCTTTGTCGCCGCGGAATTCGCGTTGGTGAAGGTACGATACTCAGCGGTAGAGATGGAAGCTGAAGAGGGAAGCGCTATCGCTGGAGTCGCGAAGCAGCTTTTGGATCGCTTGGACGCATACCTATCAGCGGCACAGATAGGGATTACATTAGCGAGCTTGGCACTTGGCTGGATCGGAGAGCCGGTTGTCGCCGATATATTAATCGCTTCTCTACACGCGGTATCAATTCCGATCTCAGAGGACCTAGCGCACAAAATAGCTATCCCCGTCGGCTTTGTATTGATTACGGTTTTGCATCTAATCTTTGGAGAGGCAGTTCCTAAATACGCTGCGATTTATTATCCACAAGAACTCACCTACATCTGCGCCTGGCCGTTAAAGATCTTCGCCACAATTACGGCGCCCCTTGTTTGGTTAATCAACAGTGGTACGTGGTTAATCCTCGCCCCATTTGGAATTAAAGTTAGTAGCGAAGAGGATACTCATACAGAAGAGGAGTTGCGATTGCTTTTAGCGGAGAGCGCAAAAAGCAGCGAATTAGGTTCGATCCAGAAAACAGAGCACGAGCTAATTGAGAGAGTTTTTAGCTTCGATGAGCGCTTGGTGCGTCAGATTATGATCCCACGTGTGCAGATGTCAGCGGTTGATATCGCCTCGACCCCTGAGCAGGTGTTGGATGTGGTGAGTCGAGACGGTTATTCCAGAATCCCAGTTTTTTCCGGTTCGCGTGATAATATCGTTGGAGTTGTTTACACCAAGGAGCTTTTAAGGCGCTTCATGGAGAAGGCCCCTTTCTCTCTGCAAACGATAATTCACTCGGCGTATTTCGTCCCTGAAACAAAAAAGATCCCTGCACTATTAAGAGAGCTTCAAGGCAAGAAGACTCACATGGCGATCGTTGTTGATGAATTCGGAGTCACCTCTGGACTTGTAACCCTCGAGGATATCGTTGAGGAGTTAGTAGGGGAGATTCAAGACGAATTCGATGATGAGCGTCCAGCTGTTGAGCGGTGGGCTGATGGCAGCTTCTTGGTCAACGCTCACGCGTCTATCATCGATGTAAACGCCCTTATCCCAGATCCATTGCCGGAATCCTCAGAGTACTCGACTGTGGCTGGGTATGTGAATGTTCTCTTTAGTGGAATACCTGAAGTGGGGCAGGAGGCTGATGATACCTCATACCGTGTAAGGATCTTAAGGCGCTCGCGTGGAAGCGTTGATTCTGTTCAGCTGACACCGCAGGTTGTTAAATGCCCCCCAAATTGATAGATTCCTCGCGCATGAACCAGGAATCAAGGAGCAATAAAATGGATAGCTGCCTAACCGTTTCAGAATTCGAGCGACACCATGCCAGCAAACTTGTGCCGGTTCAGCTCCGCCCATCAATCAAGGAGCTCGTTATCACAGCTCTTATAACCTTAATCATGTCACCAGTTAGCTTCGTTACGTTTATGGTAATCCCGATGATGGGCCAGGTTACTGTTGGGTTCGCGGCCCTTGTTACTGGGATATATCTTTTTTACAGACGCTCATTTCTGGTCGCGCTAACCGCAATCGGGGTCTTTGTAGTTTTTTGGACCGTGCTGTTTGTTAGTATTCAGGCGATTAAAAATAATCTAGAGGTGATTTTATTCTTCTTTACAGCTACCGGAATCCCCGTATCCGCGATGTACTGTATGTTTATTGGATCCCGAATCTGGGCTATCCGTGGCGGAGCTGAATAATCATGATGCGTAATCTTTTCCTCTCTATTATTGCTTTAGTCGGCCTATCGAGTGGTAATGTGTGGGCTCAAGATGTTTTCTCATACTCGGTTAAGGGTGTTGTGAAAGCTCTTCCTGGAAATGGCAGGGCAAACAACGAGATTATAGTTAAGCATGAGGCGATCCCGGATTACAGAGATGAGGCTGGGAACATCGTTGGCATGATGGCTATGACTATGCCGTTTTACCTCGCGAAGACCGCCAAGATTGATGGAATTGTGGTGGGCGACGCGGTTCAGATGATAGTCGAGCAGCGCTTAAAGCCAAGTTTTACTGAGGAAGTTGTCAGTATAACCAAAAGCGCCAAGTAGGAGTTAAATGCCACATTCGCTCCATATTTTCCCGTTCTCTGATTTCTGGCCTTTATACGTATTGTTCTCTCTTGGAGTATCGATAGTCCTTTGGTTCTCCTTAAGGACGTTCGGACGCCAAGCTCATGAAGTGGGGATTAGAGAAGCGACGATCTCAGCTCTTAGCTGGCTCGGTATAGCTCTTATATTTAACGCATGTCTTTACGCCTTTACTTATTGGCACCTCTCTCACAGACCTGATCTGGCTGCGGCGCTCGGTTCAACTCCACAAATGCTCGCAACGCAAACGGCTCTAGAATTTCTCTCGGGGTATCTTCTCGAGAAATCTTTAGCGGTCGATAACCTTTTTGTTTTCCTGGTTATATTTAGATTCTTCTCGGTCGCTCCGGAATATCAACACAGGGTGCTCTTCTACGGTTTATTCGGCGCGATCGTTTTACGCGCGTTGTTTATCGCCATGGGCGCAGTGGTGATGGATATTCCTTGGGTGGTGATCGGATTTGGGATATTTCTGATCTATCAAGGCATCTCTGTTCTTAAAGGTAAGGAACCTGAGATTCATCCCGAAAAGAATCGAGTCTTAAAGCTTTTAAATAGGTTCCTTCCGGTATCAAAGAATCTCGATGGCCAGCGGTTCTTTACAAAGGTCGATGGAAAACGGATGTGCACCCCTCTTTTCATTACCCTTATATTTGTTGAGATCACTGATGTAATGTTCGCGTTCGACTCGGTGCCAGCTATCTTTGGTCTCACCAAAGAGCCAATGGTAGTGTTCACCTCTAACATATTTGCAGTGATCGATCTGCGCGCTCTGTATTTCTTGTTAGCCGCTTTTATTTCGCGCTTTCATTATCTTTCGTATGGGCTCTCTTTTGTGCTCGTTTTTATTGGTGCGAAGATGGCTCTCTTTGATGAGATTCTGCACATGAAACTACCTACAGAGATCTCGCTTATGGTAGTTCTTTCGCTAATTATCGGCTCAATCGTGTTGTCTCTGGCTAAGCCACCAAAGAGCGAGGCGTAGCATCTTTACCACGCTTTTATGTTATTTTGTCTTATTATTAAGATAATTTCTTATTTCGTTTGCCACCTTGAATTTATACATCGGCGGCACATCGCTGTTTATCAAGATACAAAAGCGCGCTTTTCCGAGGCTGCCACCAAGGTCAAAGTATCCGGCTAGTGTATTAACGCCCCGGAGTGTTCCGGTCTTTGCCAAAAGGCCGTCCTTCTCTGGGAGTAGGAAGCTGTAGCGATCAAACCTCTCTAGCAGAGTTGCCATCTGCATGGCGGTGACTCTAGTTCTTCTTGATAACCCTGAACCCTCCTCGACATGAAAATCATTCCAGCCTACGCGTTTGGATAGACAATTACGTAGCGCCTCCTGTCCCTTTGAAACGGTTGCTGGTGCTCCGAATTTAGAGGCTCCTAAAACGAGGAAGATCTGATTGGCAGTGAAGTTGGTTGAGTATTTAAGCATACCGCGAGATATCTCTTGCAATGATAGTGGCGACCTGTGATGCAGCAACTGAGTGGCGGATTGAGGTGTAGTTCCAAGAGAGACCTCCATCTCGCCAACAACGCCGCGTTTGCGTAAAAACGCCCCGAGTAGCTCGCCACCATAACGCGTTCCTACTCGCCAATCTGTTGATAAATTTACCCGCTCTGTTGTTCCCTTTGGTAGGCGATAGCCGGCCTGTCTGGCGATAGGAGTAAGTGGCGTTTGCGGCTCCGCGCTGAGGATCTCGCCACGTCTTGAGTGCGTGAGCATAGCGGAGCTGTAGTTGCCAACAAACGCAGCGTTCTTTGCATCGTATGGGTTTAGGGAGCTTGCGCTGCCGTCGATCTCGAGATCCTCGGCGAAGAAGGATGCGTCGATGATGATCCTATCTATGCGCGGCATCGAGACAGCAAGCTCTCTGGCGATCTCCTCAAGTGTTTCAGAAACTAGCGATGGGTCTCCTAATCCCTTGATGTATAGAGTGTGGCCAGGAGCTTTAAAAAAGATCGTTTCAAATCGAAATTCGGGGCCGAGCTCTTCTAGAGCGCAGTAGGTTGTTGCCACCTTGATAGTAGACGCTGGAATGAGAGGGTCGTTATCTCTGTATCTTAAAAGCGGTTCGTTGCCTGCAGATTCAACAAAAACAGCTCCATTTTTCACCAGATTCTTTAGATCTATGGCGCTCTGCGCGTAGGTGTTTGTAGAGGCTAAAAATAGGGAAAAAACAGCGCAGAGACCGGCAAAATATGAAGTGCTTAAGGGGCGTGCTTGAACTGGTGCTTTGGTATAAATGCTAAGTGTAGGGAGGTGTCGCATATTGGTAGTTTAGTACATCTGGGTAGTTCGGGAAATCGAGGGCCTGACAGTAGTAGTAATTAGGCAGACGAAGCAAAACCTCGCTTACGCGATGTTTTGTTAGAAACGGCGCGTCCGCGCCGTTAAGGTAGATGCTGCTGTTGCCAGAAGCTGATACTATCTGTGGCATGACACAGAGAACATTCGCTTAAACTTAACTGGGCATCGAAGAGTAAGACTACACGCAGAGAGCGGTTTCTAGCTGATTTCGCTACAGGGGAATTAAAAAGAACTCTCTGCACTTGAACAGCCTCTGTATGCTATCCAGTCTTTACTTGAAGAGACGGGTTCTGCTCGCTTCATAGGAGCAGTGTATCTAAAGCGGCCATTTCCCCGCCAATTACATAGCGGTGGCGGGTCAAACATCGCAATTTCAGACACTAAACGGCGCGATTAGCGCCGTTACCGAGCAAAAACTCGCGTAAGCGAGGTTTTGTCTCGTCTCCCTAGGCAGAACCTCGCCTACGCCATGTTTTGCCTCGTTCCCCTAAAAATCAATCCTGACGACTTCTGCCGCCAGGTTATACGTGGTATGAAATCATGGGACCAACAAGTTAGGGATTAATAAGTTATGAAAGGCATTATCTTAGCGGGCGGGGCAGGTACTAGGCTACATCCAGTAACCTTGGCAGTAAGTAAGCAGCTGCTTCCCGTATACGATAAGCCGATGATCTACTATCCGCTGTCGATGCTTCTACTATCGGATATTAGAGATATCCTGATTATTACTACCCCGCAGGACAGTGAGTCTTTCGCCCGGCTACTTGGAGATGGTTCCCAGTGGGGTGTGTCGATCTCGTACGCTACTCAACCTAGTCCAGATGGACTTGCTCAGGCCTTTATCATCGGGCGTGAGTTCGTTGGTTCAGACAAGGTCTGCTTAGCACTCGGTGATAATCTATTTTTTGGTCACGGTCTTCCATATCTTCTCGTCAAAGCGGCAAATCGAGATAGCGGAGCGACAGTTTTTGGGTATCACGTAAGGGACCCAGAAAGGTACGGAGTAGTTGAGTTCGACGCGACGGGTAAGGCGATCAATATCGAGGAGAAGCCAAAGGTCCCGCGCTCGTCTTATGCGGTCACTGGGATCTATTTCTATGATAATCAGGTGCTCGATATAGCTAAATCTTTAAAGCCATCGGCTCGAGGCGAACTTGAGATCACGGATGTAAATATGACCTACCTCAAAAGGGATCAACTTCAAGTAGAGGTGCTTGGTCAGGGAGTAGCTTGGCTCGATACAGGAACGCACGAATCTTTGATGCAGGCTGGAGAATTCATTCACACTATTCAAGAGCGTCAGGGTTTGATGGTCGCCTGTCTTGAGGAGATAGCTTACAAGCGTGGGCTGATTACCACAGAGCAGCTAGAGCGCCAGGTAAGCACGATGAAAAACAGCTCCTATGCTAATTATCTAAAAGACCTGATTAAGAATCCGAGGTAGATTTAGACGGTAGCCGCAAAACCTCGCTTACGCGAGTTTTTGCTCGGTAACGGCGCTAATCGCGCCGTTTATGGCCTGAATTGCGATGTTTGACCCACCACCGCTATGTAATTTGCGGGGAAATGGCCGCTTTAGATACACTGCTCCTATGAAGCGAGCAGAACCCGTCTCTTCCAGTAAAGACTGGATAGCATGCAGAGGATGTTCAAGTGCAGAGAGTTCCTTTTAATTCCCCTGTAGCGAAATCAGCTAGAAACCGCTCTCCGCGTGTAGTCTTACTCTTCGATGCCCAGTTAAGTTTAAGCGAATGTTCTCTGTGTCATGCCACAGATAGTATCAGCTTCCGGCAACAGCAGCATCTACCTAAACGGCGCGAGCGCGCCGTTTCTAACAAAACATCGCGTAAGCGAGGTTTTGCCGCTTTTCCCTAAAAGATGCCGCACCACCCCAATAGGGTTCGGCCATTTCATGTTCTTTTACAAATCTTTTACGAAATCCCGGAATCTCTGACTGGGCTATTTCCTATTGAAATCACACGAAAAAAATTAGTGGCGACACTGCCCATCTTTGCATCCTAACACCTTGGATAAGTATGCGTTCTTACCGGGGAAGTCTCTCGGCGAGGGGGTTTTAAGAGACTGCATGCTGAATCGGGATCACACGCGCGTGGCGCGCGCGAGTGATCAGAATTTTGTATTTGTGAACGAGGAAGTTCGCCAAAGTGAGCAAGGAATGCGCACGCGATCGCGCGATGTGTAAGCGATCGAACCAAGGATGGGTTAAAGCGCGAAAAGAGTTTTTGGCTCTCACGCTACTCGTCTATCTAGCGCTGCTAACTTGTGGAGAGATCTTCACTTCGTGGTTTGTAAATTCAGCGGAAGCACAAGTCTCCGTAGTCGGCGCGTCTACTTCAACTAGCTCGACAACTTCCGGCGCAAGAAAAACATTTTACGACACTGGCTCAAGTAATCACTGGGTTTTCTGGTACACGGGCTCGCAGATCGATTACGCCTCATCATCAAACGGAAGCACTTGGACTACACGCGGGAACCTAGCTTACAACACGCCAAATTTCTCAGTTGCGTTTAAATCGATTTCGGGAACTTCGTATGTGTTCTTGGTTACCGAGGCAAATACTTATGACATCGTGATTCGGCGCGGGACGATCTCTGGAACAACGATCACTTTTGATAGTGAGGTTACGGTGCTTGATGGGACGTCAGCGAGTGATGATTACATGCTACCGGCTGTGGCGGTTGATAGTAACGATAAAGTGTGGACTGTAGCGTTTAAAGATCTGGGAGATGTTGGTGATAGGTATTATCTCACGGCGAGGAGGACTACTAATGCGGGGTCATCGTCGCTGACGTTTGATTCCGCGAGTTCGATGGGGAAGCCATCGGCGGCGGTAGCCTCGGTTGCGGTTGTGCCGTTATCGTCAGGAAAGATGCTCGCGGCGGTGTCGGGAGAGAGTGGGAGTAATGTAGTTGCTTATGAATATGATGGGACCTCGGCGTGGAGTTTGGCGGGGAATGGGGGGAGCTACGGAGCGATACGGTTTGCAGCGCAGGGAGTGAACAGTGGCGTTTCAGCCCTCGTTACCGACTCAAGCGGTAACATCTATGCTGGTGGTATTTTTTCTACGGCAGGTGGAGCAACCGTCAATTATATCGCTAAATGGAATGGTACCTCGTGGAGCTCGCTGGGAGCGGGGATGAATAATGCGGTGTATGCTCTAGCTTTAGACTCAAGCGGTAACCTCTATGCCGGAGGTAACTTCAGTATCGCGGGCGGAGTAACAGCTAACTATGTAGCCAAGTGGAATGGTACATCGTGGGCAGCTTTGGGATCGGGAATGAATAGTGCCGTTGAGACCCTGGCTCTGGATACGTCCGGTAACCTTTATGCCGGAGGGTTCTTCACTGCTGCCGGTGGTGTAACGGTCAATTACATAGCGAAATGGAATGGGACCTCTTGGTCTTCTCTGGGTACAGGAATGAATCAACCAATATACTCGGTAGCGCTTGATTCGAGCGGCAACCTATATGCGGCTGGTAATTTTACCACAGCTGGAGGAACGACTGCTAATTACGTGGCGAAATGGAACGGCACCTCATGGTCTGCTTTGGATACGGGAATGAACTTTAGCGTAAACTCAATAGTCTTAGATGTTAGTGGCAACGTTTATGCAGCTGGAGATTTTGTGACGGCAGGGGGTATTACCGTTAATAGGATAGCCAAATGGAATGGAACCTCATGGTCTGCGCTGGGAACCGGGGTAGATGGCTCAGTCTCTGCAATATCATTAGGTTCAAGCGGCAGTCTCTATGCTATTGGTGGTTTCACCGCGGCTAGCGGTATCTCAGCGAGCCGCATAGCTAAATGGAACGGTACTTCATGGTCTGCGCTGGGAGCCGGTCTGAACAATTTCGGGAATATCCTTACTGTTGACGCAAATGGCAACCTCTATGCGGGAGGAAATTTTGATTTGGTGGATAATGTTGCAGCTAGTTATATCGCTAAATGGAATAATACGGCCTGGTCTGCCCTGGGTATGGGAACCAGTGGTGAGGTGCTTGGTGTGGCAATTGACTCAAGCGGAAATCTCTACGCGGGAGGAAGCTTCAGGGCATCTGGAGGTATAACAGCGAATTATATCGCCAAGTGGAATAGTTTCTCTTGGTCAGCGCTAGGCTCTGGTGTCAATGGGGTTGTGCGAGCCCTGTCTATCGATACAAGTGGCAACCTCTACATTGGTGGTGATTTTACGTCTGCAAGTGGCACGACTGTTAATAGAGTTGCGAAATGGAACGGCAGTTCGTGGTCTGCGTTGAGTACCGGAATGAATAATCGGGTATCGGCACTTGCTATTGATTCAGTCGGTAGCCTCTATGCTGGAGGAGAGTTTACTGCGGCGGGTGGAGCCACAGCTAACTACATCGCCAAATGGAATGGCACTTCGTGGTCGGCGCCCGCCGGGGGTACTGATGCTCAAGTTCGCGCCCTCGCGGCTGACTCAAGTGGAAACATCTACGCTGGAGGGGACTTCCCTACGGCAGGTGGTACGACAGTAAATAAAATAGCTAAATGGAACGGAACCTCATGGTCAGCCCTGGGCTCGGGAATCCCAGTCGGCAGTTCGGCATATTCTATTGCAATCGACCCAAGCAGCAACCTCTATATTGGTGGGTCGTTCTCATCGGCGGGTGGGGTATCAGCAAGTCGTATCGCCAAATGGAACGGCACTTCATGGTCGGCGCTGGGGACGGGCATGAACAACGATGTCTCCGCCTTGCTCAGTGACTCAAGCGGCAATATATACGCGGGGGGCGGTTTTACTACCGCAGGCGGAACGGCAGTTAACCTAATCGCCAAATGGAACGGCACCTCCTGGTCTGCGCTAGGATCGGGCTGGTTGGTGAATGATTATGTGTATGCCCTTGCCCTAGACTCAAGCAGCAATATATATGTGGGAGGCTCCAGTGGAATCGGATTGATGCGACCAGTCGCGGCAAACAACCAACTTTATGGCTCATCCGCTTCGCTTCTGTCATCACCGAGCTCTGCGCCGTACCTGTTTTATATAGACCAAAATAGCGATATTCTCCTCAAAACCTATTCCGGCTCACCGGCCTCATGGAGCTCCGCGACCACTGTATACACTGGAACGGCAGATTCAGTAGCAGCAGGATTTACTGTCACGACTAATAAACTAGTTTCTTGGCTTACAGACTCAGCATCGGTAAAATTTACCGACGCGGTTAGTCCATATACTTCGTGGGCGAGTGCTTCTGATATCAGTTCAGCCAATTCACCAAAGTCAGTCTCGGCTCCAGTACTTTCGGCCGCAGGGCAAAATTTATTAGGCTTCTGGAACAGGAGCGGAAGCTCCTCAGGAGAGGTGGTCACGTCGTTTAGTGGACCTACGCCGACCAGTACACCGACCAATACACCCACAAATACTCCAACAATCACCCCTACAGTGACCCCGACCCCCACCCCAACCAACACCCCGATCTGGAACATAAGCTGGCGTAACACCAACGAAGAGCTAACTATCTTCGTCTCATCAACAACCAATAAAGGAAACAACTGGGCGAGCCTTGAGAATATGCGCAGCACCTGTCAATCGCTCGCTACTGCTCAGGGATTATCGGGTACCTGGTACCCTCTCGCTTCGTCAGCCGCATGGGACGCAAAAGAAGTTACAGGCACCACTGGAACCGGACAGATCTGGAATATGAACCGCCAGGTTGTTTTCTCTAACAGGGCGGCTATGTGGAATGCAGCAACCGCACCTTCGGCTGTACTGGGCTACAATGAAGCCGGAACAAGCACGGGTACAGTCAATCCTTACACCGGAACAGGAAATGACGGAGTTAAATCAGCTAATACCTGTACTAGCTGGACTGCAGGAACCGGAGCAACTAACGGCGCAATTGGTTCGTCAGCGGCTGTGACGGGTTGGAAGGATACTGGAACGGCTGCGGGTTGTAATACAGTGCGATCCATCTTTTGTATCGGAAACTATGTGCAGCCGACGTTTACCCCGACGTTTACTCCTACAAGCGCCGTAACTAACACGCCAACTAATACTCCGACAAATACGCCGACACTAACACCGACTAATACACCAACGAATACGCCGACATCGACTCCAACGAATACGCCAACCAACTCGCCATCAGCAACTCCGACACAGACGCCGTCAACTACGCCATCTAATACTCCTTCTA
>Ga0214921_10002228_pt1 | contig 31777 bp, 48 predicted proteins | sample LL1505_MetaG_FD_177992 | JGI IMG/M metagenome (GOLD analysis project Ga0214921, IMG submission 177992) | Freshwater microbial communities from Lake Lanier, Atlanta, Georgia, United States - LL-1505 | ecosystem: Environmental > Aquatic > Freshwater > Lake | place: USA: Georgia | collected... | reverse complement strand
CTAACAGATAAAGAAGCGAAGGCAATCAAGGCAATCTATAACGATTGGCACGAAGGGGCTACAACAGCAGAAGAAGCCCTGTTTGACTTAGAGCAACTAATCAACAACGCCGATTGACAGATGTCAGCCCCTAGCAGTATAATAAGATTGTAGGAAAGAAAGGAATCCAAATGCCGATTCAAAAATGGGAAAGAGCAGTAGCAAGAGACATTAGACCTGGACAAGTCGTAAGGTTAGAGCCGAGTGGAAAGTCTCACCCTGTTCTATACATACGAGAAGTCAAAGATTTTGTGTTCGTGTCGTTCGCCGACAATCGCTATGGATTAGGGAGTTGGGTGTCTGCCGACAAACTAATCTGGGTGGAAAAGAAGCCTGTGCTTTCGGGTTAGCACAGACCACCGAAAAGTTGCCGAGATTTTCTCGGCAATTTTTTTTGCCGATTTGTTCCGTGTGAAAAACCACTAGCCCTTGAAAAACTTGCAAATGTCAGTAGTGTATGCAATAATAAAAGTGGAGGGAAGGTGATGGAAATGGCTGATTGGTTTTCTGCGGAAGCGATTGCCGAGCGTAAGGCTCAGTATGAAGCGAAGATTGCACGAGACAAGAAGAACGAAGAGCGAGTTGCTCGATTCTTTGGATTCTTCAAAAAAGTATTCAAGTTTGCTTGAATAAAAGTTATTTATACGATACAATAGAACTGAAGGAGATTCTATGATTACTTATGAGAGATTGACAAAAAAGACAGAAGGCGTTTATGAAATGGTTTCTAAGCCCTGTCCAATGTGTAATGAAACTTTTACCGCCGAGATAAAGGGCGAAGAGTTGTTCGCATACAACAATGGGGCGTTGATTCAAAACGCTTTCCCTAACCTAACTGCAAGCGAGCGTGAGCGATTCAAGAGTGGCTATTGCGGAACTTGTTGGGAAAAGTTATTCCAGATGTAAATGTCGGTGGTTGCCGATACTATGAAATTGTCGAAGGGAGACAAAATGGAACGAAAACTTATGAAGTGCGGAGATACCGCAAGCGGAATTTACAGAGACAAAGATGGCGTTGAAAAGTTGGTCTGCGTTTCTTGTGCGGGAATTGTAGATGGGGCTTACGAAGTTGCGGAAGAAGTGCCAAGTCTAGAAGGTAGAATTGCGACCTGTTCTTATGGTTGTGGAAGTTCTACCGAATCAAAAGTAAGTCTGCCGTTTTTCAGGAGCAGACCAGATTCAGCGACAGATGATTTCTATTGTGGCTGTTTCGGTTGGGACTAATCTTACAACCAACCACCGACAAAAAAGAGCCGAGCGAGTCTCGGCTTTTTTTTTCAATCCTTTTTCAGGGGTAGGGATTTTTTCACACACCACGCTCAAAAAAATTGCCGGGCTGGGCTGAAAAATCTTTTTCCTGGTTAGAGTTTTTATCTTGCAAATGTCAGTAGGGGTTGCTATACTAATAGTGGAAGGGGTGATGAAGATGGAAAAGTCAGTAAGAGAAGTCTGGTTCTCTGCCGAAGCAGTTGCCGAACGCCGAGCGTTATGGGAAGCAAAGGTAGCAAGAGAGCAGAAGGGCAAGCAAGCGTTCGAAAAGTTTGTTGGTCAGTTCAAAAAAGTATTCAAGTTAGCCTGAACTTGAAAAGGTAAATGTCGGTGGTTGCCGATAGTATAAAAATGAAGGAGATGGTAATTATGGCGAGACCAAGTGTTCAAGAAGTAAGAAGTTGGCAGGTTGTCTATTCAAGTCCAGAAGTCGAAGTTGCGGTTGGAAGTGCAAGATTCGAGAACGACTATTGGAGAGTTGTAGATAAGAAGTCAAAGAAGAAGAAGTATTTTTATGGCGAGATGGCTTGGAGTGATTCACGCCGATTCGCAAGCGACCTTGACTTTGGGGCGTGGCGTATCTAATGAGCAGATTCCAAGAGCGTAGTGGCGACCACGAGCAAGCAGAAATGTTTGCTCTGGGAATTGTTCCGCCGAAGTTAGTTTTAGTTCCGTGTGCCGATTCGCAAAAGTGCGAAGTGCATAATCCAAAAGGACTTTCAGTTCCAATTCAAATGATAACAGGAGAGACAAAATGACAGAAATAGATAAGAGCAAACTAGACCCAGCGTTTTATGTCTGGGAGAACGACCACGAAGAAGTCTGGGCTGTCGAAGGTAATCCTTTCTTTGTAGTGCGTAATGGTGAAATGCGAATCATTACCAACAATGAAACCGAAGACCGAGTTGTAATCAGATACACCGACCAACTTTACCGCTTTGGAATCAACAATGACAAAGACCTTGAAGAGTGGTCAAAGAAGGAAGAAAATGAGTTTTCTTGGGTGAATAACGCTTGGTTTGAAATCTATTCGATAAATGATAGAGAGTGGTTTTCCGAACCTTATCACGACCTAGTTGAAGCAATTGGTCAAGCCGAAGTTATGTTTGCCGAATACCCAGATGGAATAATCCCAGAGTAATTCAAAGCAGGAAATCCCCCCAGAGAAATCTGGGGGTTTTTTCTTACGCAACAAAAAATTTACGGGTGCGTGTGAAAAATTCCTAACCCCTTGAAAAAAAAGATTTTTGGAATTGTGCTTGTAAATGTCAGACCTAGTTGCTATACTGAAATTGAAGGAGATAAAGATGTTTGAAGATTTGAAAACGCCTGTCGAGATTGACACCGCCCTGGCTGGGTTCTATGGTGATAAGGCTGACTTGGAGTTCAAGATAGACAGACTACGCCGAGCAATCAAAGTCTATGAAGAGCGTGGTTATTATGAAAGCCAGAAGGAAAAGGCAGAAGCCGAAGTTCGTGGGCTGGTTCTTGAAGTAAGCGAAGTTATGAAAAAGATTAGAGTGCTTGAAGGTAAGTATTCGGGCTGGTCTCGTGCTTACTTGGTTTCAAATAGTAATGGACACATACACTCATCTACAAACTGCTCAACTTGTTTCCCGACAACTCGTTATGTTTGGATTACTGAATTGTCAGGTCAGGACAACTTGGAGATTGCTGGTCTTGCTGGCGAGAAGGCTTGTTCGGTTTGTTATCCAGACGCACCAAGTGAATACTTTATGCGTAAGTGTCAGATTGAAGACCCTGCTATCGTGAAGGCTCGTGCCGAGCGTGAATCTGCTCGTGCCGAGCGTGAAGCAAAGAGAGTTGCAAAAGGTATCGTCAATCCAGATGGAACTGAACTAAAAGTCAGAGTTTATGGAACATACAAAGAGACAATCAAGACAGAGCGAACTGCTCAAATCTGGGCTGTTGATGAAGCGTGCTTGATAATTCAAATTGAAGAAGGTGGCGAATACCAACACCGAGTTTCAGAGTTGCCAGATAAGAAGGCTGAATTGGAATCTGTAATTGTCGCATTAGCGTTCAAGCGTAAAGTTGAAGTTGAAGTCGTGCGTGCCGAGATTAGAAATAAAGCCTTAGCCAAGATTGCAAAGATTAGAAAAGAAACTGAAAAGTGGTATCAGGCAAATCCACAATACCGACCATAAAAACCAACAGAGCCGAGCGAGAAATCGCTCGGTTTTTTTTTTCAAAAAAATCAAGGGGTATAAAGTTTTTCACACGCTAACCAGGAGCCGTGCTTCCTGGTTTGTAGCATAAGACTTCCGTAATTATCTGCGATTACAAATGTCAGACCCTATCTGTATAATGAAATTGAAGGAGATGGAAATGCCAAGAAAAAAGTATTTTGTGTTTGTGTTTGATTGTGCCGATTGTGATGGTTTCTATGGAGACCAATCGCTAACTAAGGAAGGAGAACTGCTCTGCCCTAGTTGTCTGTCCCCACAAAGGATAAACTCCCCCTATGTCGAGAAGGTTGAAGTGGATTACACCGAACCCTTCGACCCCAGCCCAATCGAGATGGCTTGGCTGTAATTGAAATGTCGGAACTTAGATGTATTATAAAAATGGAAGGTGGTGAAAGTTATGGCAAAAATTTATAGAGTTGGTCTTGTGTTTGAGTTCGACCCAGAAGGCGAACACGAAGATTTGTTTGAAGGCAAAGACGAAGAGCAGATGATACGAAGTATGAAGTCGTTAGTATCAGAAGACATAGTTCGTCTCGTCAAATACAACGAAGAGTATGAATCTCTACAAGTTGAAGTCGTTGAGGAATAGACGATAACAAATCAAAACCCCTTGCGAAAGTGAGGGGTTTATTTTATAATTGAAAAAATCAAAACGCTGTGTGTGAAAAAGTAGATACCCCTTGAAAATTCTTATGTTTTATTTGGAAAGTCAAAATGTCAGGGGTGAGTGCTAAGATTCAAAACTCGTTCGGATTACCTACTTGCAAATGTCAGAGGGGTATGGTATTCTGAAATTGGAGGAAGGTGATAAAATGGTTATTGTAGAGATTGCTTGGAGTGGCTCTCCTGCGGTTGAGTATCCGAAGTTTGCCGACTACGAATCTGCAATTGAATTCATTTATGAGTTCAATCAGGCTCACGCTGGCGTTGCTTCTGCTTCGATTGTGGCAGAATAGACCTGCCGATAGACCCCCGATTTTCGGGGGTTTATTTTTTATGCGTGTCCTATTGCAAATGTCGGAGGGTTGCTGTATTATAGAATTGTGAGGGAGAGAGAGGTGATTGAGATGAGTGATTTTGTTGAGGTCGGATTTAGTTCCGAAGTTCGCAAAGCCCTCGCTGACTTTGTTGCTGGTAAGCAGTTGGAGGCAGAGGGTAAAGCGAAAAAAGCAGAGGCAGAGGTTATCCTCCGTTCTGCTCTCGGTGAGGCAAAGGTCGCCAAGATTGGCGGTGCTGTTGCTTTCAAGTTGGTCAATGGTTCAAACCGCCACGCTGATTTGAAGGTTCTTGCCGAATCGTTCCCAGAGGCTTATGAGGCAGTTGTTCGTGTTGCCGAGTATGACTTTATTCGTGCTGTCTAAGTTCGAATCCCCGAATCCCCAGAGCAAGAGTTCTGGGGATTTTCCTTTACCACAGACCACCGACATTTTGATTTCTTATGCTTTTTTCAGGGGTCTATGATTTTTCACACACGCAACTACCGAGATTGAACTTTCGTCTGGTGCGTTTGATTGGGTGCGACACATTTTATAAATGTTGTCAAATGTCATACCCCCCTGCTATACTGAAATCGTGAGGGAGAGAGAGGTGATTGAGATGGTCAAGTTTCCTGATGTAGAAGTCAAGTTGGTCGGCGAAGATGGCAACGCCTTTGCGATTCTAGGTCGTGTCCAAAAGGCTTTGAAGCGTGGCGGTGCTAGCCAAGAAGAGGTTGCGGAGTTTATGCGTGAAGCCACTTCTGGCGATTACGACAATTTGCTTCAAGTCGTAATGCGATGGGTTGAGGTCGAGTAGCCCAGACAAAAGATTCCCCAAGTGATTCCTTTCTGCTTTGGAGTTGCTTGGGGATTTTTGCAACCACTTTTTTCCGTGCGGGTGGGTGAAAAAGGATTACCCCCCTGAAAAATCCAATAGAAGTTGCCCTCTAAAATGTTTTGTGTTTTGATACTTGCATTTGTCGGTGCATAGACGTATAATTAGAAGTGGAGGAGATAGTATGAAAAATTCGATTTGGTATCAAGATGAAGTTCCTGTGGAAGAGTGGGAAAAATTAGCAGTTCAACTCGAAAGAGACATCGTGCGTGTTCAAGCAGACGAGGACAGATTGCGAGCAGAGGCTCAATCCATAGACGATTTGCCTGTCTATCACAACGGACTAATCCGTCAAATTCGTAGAGAGTTGGAGATTGTCCGTAATCAAGGTCTCGATTGGGAGATGGGCTTGGTTGATTTAGATGGCAACTTGGTCAATGCCAAAATAGTAAATGGCAAGTTCGGCGAAGTGTGGCGTATCGAAAAAGAAGATGGCTCTGTATCTTGGGTCAATGTTTCGGTTGCTGAAAAGTTATCCCGTAAGCAAGCGTTCTACGCAAGCAAGGGCTACGAACTTGTGAAGGTCTGGTGGAGATTTGCCGAAGGTAAGTATGGTTGGTTCGCTCTTCGAGACAAAGGTGTCAAGAGGATTGAAAAACTTGGGGAATAATTTTTCCCCAAACTCGGTTGTATTTATGTAGGCAAAAAAATAAGGAAGTGAAAATGGAAAACAAAAAGTATGAATCTTGGTCAGCAAAAGAATTTGCGGAGTTCATTATTCTAAACGAAGAAAAGTTTTTGAAGTGGCTCTTTGATGAAGAAGTTGATAAAGAACTACAAGAACTTATTGAAGAAGGGAAGGAAAAAAATAATGAGTGATTGCGATTGCAAAAAAGTAGAGTGTCCTAAACATCACGGAAGTTTTGATTGCCATTCGTTTTGCGACATCTGTGAAGGTAATCAAGAGTATTGCCCAGAACACGATGAGTGGGAACGTGGTCAAGCGGAATTGTATCTAAGTATGTATAAAGAAGAAGAAGGAGAAAACTAAAATGAAATTAGTTTATTTAGTAGAGATTCAAGGTAGGGGATTCGCCCCTTACGAATTTGAAACTAAGAAGGAAGCGGAAGATTACGTTATTGGAATTGTCTCTTGGTCAGGTCGCAAATGGCGTATCGTGCCGAAGAGAGTAAGAGTTCCAAATGTCGAGCAGTAAAAGTTTTAGAAGTTTTTACGTGGAGATAGAGAGAGTTGATTCTTCCAAACCATACTTATCACTTTCGGTGATAGAGGCTTTCAACCCAGAGCCGAATGAGAATCGCCGATTGGTAAATTGTTTCGTTCGGGAAGAAGAACTACTTGCACCGATTACTAATTTTGAAATTTCAAACAGAATAAAAATTAGTGATTTGGAATTTTTGAAATCTTATGCAAAAGCGTTTCCAAAGAATTACATAAATTCTATTTACGCAATCGTAAATGACTTTCCAAGATTGGAAACAAATGAACTTGCATAAGATAAAAAAATCTGTATAATAGAAATGTAATAAGTCTTTTGAAAGGAGACAAAATGACCAGAGACCAACTAATAGAGTTTCTAAAAGAAAACTACAAACCAGACGAGGAACTAATTTGGCAGACAATCGAATTTGATGATGTTGTCGAAGATGAGACCATCTCTTACGAACTTTGGCAAGCGTTCGTTGAATCGCAGAAACGCTATCCAAGTCTCGCCGATTCATTTAGCAGAGACGTTGCCGATGAGTTTAGGACTTTCGTAGAGGAGAACAATGAGTAGAGAGCAAGAGATTATTTTTGATGTGCTTTCCAAATTGGTATCTCTAAATTTAGTTTGCCCTGTTGAAGCAGAAGAATTTTTTGAAGCGGAGGTGAAAAGATGAGCGAACAAGAATTAGTAAAGCAGTATCACTTTATAGTTCTCTACGATACCCAGACGAAGGAATGGTCAGTAGAACCAGATGTGTCAATGAACTTTGACAATGGAGATGTGTGGGTGGAAGATGAAAACGGAAGTGGTGAGTGGGTAGTGAATGAATACGAGACACCAGAAGAAGTTGCAATCACAGACGCAATCTCGATGATAATGCGAAACGCCCCTTCGGTAGATTACTGAACTCGGTAAATAAAAATGCCTAGACTTTTGTCTGGGCATTTTCATTATCACGAACCACCGACATTTCGGTTGCGGAAAAACTTTTTTTGTTCCAAATCCATTTTACCAAGAGCCACCGACATTTCAATTTTTTATTATTTATCAGGGGGTCTTCTTTTTTCACACAGACTACGATTTTTTTCTATTTCGTATAGACTCTTCGTATGTATCAGCCAGCCGAGTTAGTCAAAATGATTTACGCAAGTGAAGACAGGATTGGCTTTGCTTTTAGATTGTCTAATGGTGATTATGTTGCTGTCTTATGTCAAAACATAAGCAACAGACAAGAAACCGCTGTGTTCTTATGTGATAAAGATGGAGGAAGCATAGACTATTCCAAATCACTTGCGGTAATAAAGATTGTTGATGTTGAGATGGCTCTAAACCTTATAGGGCATACAAAAACGCTTGACAGATGATAAAATCGCTACTATAATTACAAATGTAGATACCGATGAGTGGTATCATTTACGAATAACTGAATAGTGTATTGGGAGAACCAAAACAAACAACGACCAAGAAAAGATAAGAACGAAAGTTCTGGAAAGGTAGGTCGCCTAATGAAATGGTTGCTAGCAATAACAATGGCTTTGATACTTACGGGTTGTGCAACATCTTCTGCGGTAGCAAGTCAGTTAGCAAATGAAGCAAAGACTAAGAGCGTGGAAACTCTACAAACTGTCTCTACGAAAGTCGAGACGTTAGAAATACAACTTATACCGATACAAGCAAATCTTTCTATGTTGGATAGAATTGCAAAACGTGAGGCTAGGTTGGAATCAAATAGAGAATCTCTAAATGAAGTCGTGCTGACTTTACTTAGAAGAGTTGGTAAGACACCTTATGTCTTTTCTGGCTCAACACCTTACGGGTGGGATTGCTCTGGTATGGTCAGATGGGCTTACGAGCAGTTGGGAGTGGAATTACCACACTCTGCAACAAAGCAAGCCTACGTTGGTGAAAGAGTAGATACTCCAAAAGTCGGAGACATTGTTTTATTCGGCTACAAGGGATACGAATCTTTCTACCACTCTGCTATCTACATTGGCAAAGACAAAGTTGTAAATGCCAATCGTGGATTTGGTGGAACTGAAATAGAACCATTAACCAACTACGAAGGTAGTCGCATAGTCTATGTGCGGATTTTGGAAACCCCATAATCTTTACCGAAGGAAGAGCCAGACGAAAGTGTCTGGCTTTTTCTTTTTCCTGGTCGGGCGTGGGTGAAAAACCAAGCCGCCCCTGCTTGACATAGTGTAGTTTTACAGATAAACTATAAATAAGCCACTTAGTGGGTAAATAACTCACAACTAAAAAGTGTAAAATAATAAATGAAAGAAGGTATCACAATGTCAGAAAAATTCACGGTTCGAGTATCACTAGACTTTGAAGTAGATAAGTCGCCAATCACTAAGGACGATTCCACTACAAGAGAGTTCATTGAGCAGAACCTACAAGCACTCCCTGCTTACTTTGAAGAACTTACATCTAAGCCCACCTACTTAGGTCCGAAAGTAATTGTAAGGCTCTCCACTAACGAAACCGAAGTGGTTGAAAGTCCAGAGTAAATCTGCTATACTACTAATGTAAGTGTGTAAGAAATGACGAAAGGACACCGACAATGGGAATACAAAAACTATTAGAGATTGTAAATACCGACCTACCTATCGAAGAGAAGGTTCGGCTACATCTATCTATGAATTGCTACCCACCAGTTCCAGAGAGTTTAGTTCCAGTCAGCGTATTGGCAATCAAACTTGTATCTGATGGAGATGGAGATTCTAAAATCTCTCTACCTTATGGAGTAAAGTTTCGTGAAGAGAATGAAGCACCTGCTTCTGCGGTAGTGAAGAACTTTCACCTAGACCTGTTCATCTCTGGGGGTGAAGATGATGGCTAATACTTATGAATACCGAGTTGATGGACTTGGAGTGTTGAAAGTAGTTTCTATCTCTGCCAAGACTGAAAAACAAGCGGAAAAGCAAATAAAGAGTATCCGAGTAAGTGGATTCCCACTTAGAGATTGGAAACTTGAAAGAGTTTATGAAGACGAAAAGAAGGAATACAAAAATGAATTTTAGGATTGCCTTCGGAGACATTATCCGAGAGTTGCGAACCGAGAGACACCTAACGCTTAGACAACTTAGTAAGCGTTCCCACGTTGCTCTTGGCTACATCTCCGAGATTGAGCGTGGTCATAAAGACCCTTCGAGTGCTGTTATGCAATCACTTGCAAGCGGTCTAAAAGTTCCAATCCACCAAATCGTAATCGAGGCTGGTTATCGTATGGCTGGCTGGGATAATGAAGTAGTGAGTTCTGAAACTAGCGAAGTTCTATCTACGGTTTCTTAGAATCGCTACGGATAACCTTGACAATTGAAATTGTTTTTGATAATCTGGAAATGAAGGAGATGAAAAGATGAAGTATGTATTTCACAGAGCGATTCTCGGAGTTGCAATAGTTCCGCTGATTGCTGTCGCTTGGCTACTGTTTTATGCCTTGCTAGTTGGTCTAGGTGCAAGACAAACATCTAGTGCCGAAGAAGTATTTGCAATCGGATTGGTTATCGGTTTGATTGTCGAAGTTTGGTTTGTAGTAGATGGATTAGTAAAGGTGGTAAAGCGTTGAGTCAGTTGTTGATTGTGCTAGGTATGTTTTCAGTTGCTATCGGTTGGTTCTATGCACTAGATAGTAATTCGGAAGAGAACCTGATTATACCGTTCGTTCTTGGAAACGGTATGGGTTTGATACTAATACTTGGTGCTATTCTCGTTGAATTAGATAAGAGAAGGAAGTAAAAATGTCAAATGAAAAACCGTATCAGTCTGTTATAGACAAGATTCCATCTTTGAATTTAGAAGAACTAAAAGAGGTTCTTCAAATTTCAACTAATGGATTTCAACAGGTGCTTGAAGTTATCCAAGAGAGAGCCGAACAGATTGCAAGAAGTCCAGAGGCTGTTGAACTAACTAATGAACAGATTTTAGGATTCTCTAAAATTTTTGAGGCTGTAAATAACAGACTTGCAGAATTGAAAAAGGCTTAGGAGATTGTAAGTAATCTCCCCACTAGCAAGTGGCTAACTTGCAATCATCTCCCTACAAATAGAGAGCCAGAGATTGGACACTCTGGCTCTTTTTTTATGCCGAGACACGGAAGAAATGGCTTGACAAATGTCAGTCGGTTGTAGTATTCTGTAATTGAAGGGAGTTGGTTATGATTATCAACAAAGCAACTGAAAAACAAATTAGTTTTATCGAGAGACTACTTACCGAACGTATCTGGAATGATGAAGTAGAGGTATCTGCTCTATCGAGCAGGGAAGCAAGCAATCTTATTGAGAACTTGTTGAAGTCTCCGAAGAGCCAGAATTTCGCCAATGAGATTGGTATCTATCAGACCGAGAACGGTGATGTCTATCGAGTTCAACCTAGTCAATCAACTGGTCGCCTATACGCTAAGAAGTTAGTTATCTCTGGCGGTTGGGAGTATGAGAACGGTGCTATCTACCGATTGAAGCCTGAACATAAGATGACCCTAGAAGAGGCTAAGGCTTTCGGTATGGCTACTGGGCTGTGCTGTGTCTGTGGTAAGTTCTTGACAGACCCAGATAGCGTCTCGCAAGGGATAGGTCCTGTCTGTATCAAGAAGTTCTAATCACCAAATAAGTTTCCCCCAGATTTCTGCTTTTCTGGGGGATTTATTTTACCAAGAACCCCTGACATTACGGTTTTACTTAGGTCAGATTCAAGGGTATGTGATTTTTCACACGGAAACAATTATTTTTTCTGCTACAATGAATAAATACAACATAGCACGGAAGGCTTTTATGAGTAAGTCAATAAATGAGATGACAATAAGAGAGATTACTGATTTCTTGGAGTCTTACAATAACGGAGTAAAGAATAGGATTCTTGATTTCAAGAATGACTATGACTTTTCCGATGACACGCTCTTCAACATTATTGTCGCTATTCATTACCTTGCTGTATCTAAGTTGAATGAGAACGCCGAAGAGATTTATTCTGAACTGTTGAAAAAGAGTGAAATTGAATTATCAAAACGCTTGGGTAAGTTGCCAACAATAGACTAATCTGTTATAATAATTATGTAGGGACTTCCTACGGACACAAATAACAAATTGAAGGGACACACTATGTCTAAGACACTAATTGGATTCACAGACGAAGAGATTGTATTTGCAAGGTCGCTGATTGAGTTCGCTCGAACAAAATTACAGGAGCAACACGACAATAGCCACTCTGGGGTTGATAAGTTGCTAATCAACAGTTGGATTATCTCAACTAGCAAATTGCTGACCCAGTTTGAGGAAACTGGCAATACGGAGACCACCGAGTCAAGCGACTTTGAAGACACCCACATAGCACACGCTTGACAAACATTACGATAAGCGATAAACTGGTTATAGAGACGAAAGGAAACAAAAGATGATAGCACTTTGGGCAGTTATACCTGCAATGGCTCTAATGTTTATCGCTGGTCGTAGGTCAGCATTCAAGCGAAGAATACATTTCATAAACAACACCAACTACGGATTGAACATCCAAGTTTCGGGCGATAGGAAAGTTATCCTAATTGAAGAAGGAGTAAGAGATTGAGATTGTTTTATCAGGCAATGTATTGGGCAGTCCGAAAGACTGCCTTTCACTTATACGGACTATACAAGAGATTGGATTGGCTGTCTTACAAGTTGTATGCAAAAGCCGATTTCAAGGGTGCTGGTAGGCGACAGAAGGGCAGATTGTTCTAATGCTCGACTGGTTGATTGGATTGGGCTGGTTTAGCCTTGCAGTAATCGTTTTAGCACTCATTGGTGCTGTATCTGTCTTACGGTTCTTATTTTCAGGACACGGAAGACGACTTGAACACTTTGGAGATGAAGAAGGCTAAAAGTCTTATGAATTTTCAGGGGGTAGTGGATTTTCCACACCCCCATCTTGACATAACTGTGAATAACAGATAAACTTGAAAAAACAATGAAAAAAAGGAAACAAATGACGGAAAACAAAGATAAATTACATATCGCTTACGGAGACGACTACCTCAAATGGATGCTCGGCTCTGGCGATGGCTCACATCCGACTAAGCCGATTCGTGCGAAGTTGGCTACGGAGCAACTGGTATCAGCACTTGGAGATGATGTAGTAGTCATAGAACCAACTGTTGATTCTGGTGATAGAGAGAGACTGGAAAGCATACACTCACCTGTTTATGTATCAGAGGTCTTAGATGAAGGCATAAGCAATGATTGGACTGGCAACAAGACTGAACTCGGTCAAGTAGCACTACAAATGTTTGCTGGAACTGCGAGACTTACGGAAAAGATTATTGCAGGTGATATCAAGATTGGATTCAATCCACAAGGTGCAAAACACCACGCTCAACACGGATGGAGTGAAGGCTTCTGTGTCTTCAATGACTTTGCTTGGGCTGCCCTAGAGTTTCAGAAGGCTGGGTTGAGACCTGTTTATATTGACTGGGATGTCAACGCTGGTGATGGAGTTCAGAACTTGCTAGAAGATTCTGGTATCCCTACCTTCTCGATTCACGGACACGGAATATATCCAACTCACTCGGACACTTGGGTCAGAGGTCAGACTGGCAACTATCTGTATCAGATTGAAGATAAGGATATCTACAACTACGCCTTGCAGAAGGACGAAGGGGACGATGCCTTTGCTTGGGCTATTGACGATATTGCAGAAAAGGTTGAGAGATATCAGCCTGATGTGATTCTCCTTGCTGCTGGTGCAGATGGACACGAAGGCGAGTGGTGGGGGTTGAAATACACCTACGATGGCTACAAGTATGCTTCACGAGTAGTTGCGGACTTGGCTAACAAACTTACTGAAGGCAGGGTGCTTATCGGTGGTGCTGGTGGCTATCAAGCAGAGACACACACGCCTAAGATTTGGTCAACTGTTGTATCTGAAATCTATAACGAAACAAGGAAGGCGGTGAAGTAATGCTAGATAAGTTCAATGAAGAAAGAGAACGAGAGTTCTTTGAGTGGTTTGCTGATGTGCAGGAGTATGCAGATAAGCACGACATAAGTATTTACACTGTTGTAAATGCAAGACAGATTTGGGACGTAGCCTATAAAAAGGGTGCTGAACAGAACAAGAGAACAGAAACAGGAGTAGTGAACTAATGGATTTGATTACAACTGGATTAGTTGCACTGGGCTTGATAGTTCTTATCTCCCTATTGCTCATACTTACTGAACGCAAGATAGATAAGTCAAGTGGTAAGGATTGGTATGGCTCTACGGATGAAGACAGCGAGATTCAACCACTGCTCGGAGTAGTATCACCTAAAAAAGAAAACAAAGACACAAAGAATAAGAAGGGCAAGAACTAATGCAAAAGCAAGAAGAAAAAACTTGGGACTGGTTTGTAGCAAGGTATAACAAACTGGGCTATACGTCCCTAAACAAGTTCGCTAATGAGAACGGCTATCAGAAGTCAAGTCTTAGTAGATACTTTCACCTACAACGCCAAATTCCTTCTGGAACTATGGCTAGCCTATGTCAGACATTGAAGGTAAGTCCTAATGAAATGATGAAGGCAATCGGAGAGGACTGGAAGTAATGTTTGACTACGATTCTTGGAAGACAGGTGGTTATGGAGATGATGAAGTCAGCCTAACCGTCTCGTTCGAGTGTGCGGACTGTCAACACAACAACAAAGACATTACTACTACTGGCAGTAGCCGAAGTAGTGAAGTTTATGTTGAATGTGAAGATTGCGGATTCGAGAACAACCTAGATGTGGGTGGTGAGTAATGAGACTACCAACTTGGGTGATTCGATTGCGTGAATTTGTGTGGTCTGCTATTTTTGCAGTCGTGCTATCAGTAGTTGCTATTTTAGTAGCGATTATCAATCCAAATGCTATTGCTTTGTCAATGGCTATGGGTCTATCAGCGGTTGTGTCTGCTTTACTGGCACAAAAAGAATAATAACAACTAGAAGAAAAGAAAATACAGAATGAAACAGGTAAAACATAACCTAACTCTACCTAAGGAGGTTAGAGTCAAGTTCTTGGTGATTCAAGACACGGACGATAGAAATCAATACATTAGAGAACTTAGAAGTGCTGGTTGGAGTCTAAACAGCATCGCTAATGCGTGCGGTATCACTCGTGAAAGAATTAGACAGGTCATAACCGAGTCTAAAGAGGCAGTTGTGAAGTTGGATGATTCTTTCATTGTCCCTCAACCGCCTACCTACCCTGAAAAGAAACCTCGTGAGTTTGTAGAGCCTTCCCCTGAAACACTGGCTAGATTACTCGAACTACAACCGATGGCTCAACAGGTTCGCTCTAACGCTATGCGATTCCGTGCTGAAGCCGAAGAGTATGTTCGACTACTGAACCACGCTCACGTTGTCGAAGGTGTGCCACTATACAGACTGGGTAAGAGACTAGGTATCTCTCACGCTGCTATTAGATTCCGTCTCGCTCGCTACGGCTATAAGACAAGCGATAACGGACATAGCAAGGTCTACACACCTATCTCCTCGAAGAATAGGGTATCTATCGAATAGATACAATAGCCTTATGGCTAAATCTCTTATGGAACAAATCGCTCTCTTGCCTGATGACGAGAGGGCGATTCTCCTATCTGGCTTTGACCCTGACACATTGCTCTGGGATTGGTCAGTATGGGGAAGACCTGAACAGCAAGCACCCGAAGGCGATTGGGCTATCTGGATGTATCTGGCTGGTCGTGGTGCTGGTAAGACAAGGGCAGCGGCAGAGTGGGTTCGTGAAGAAGCCAAATACGCTAACACTGGTCAACGTCGCTTTGCTCTTGTTGCTAGAACAGCAGCGGACGTGCGAGACGTTATCGTTGAAGGTGAGTCTGGAATTATGAACGTCTCTCCTCCTAGTGAGAGACCATTATACGAACCATCTAAGAGAAGACTAACTTGGCCCAATGGCAATACTGCAACTTGCTTTACTGCTGATGAACCTGATTCCTTGCGTGGTCCTCAATTCACACACGCTTGGGGTGATGAGGTTGCTGCTTGGAGACAGACACCTGATGCTGCAGGTATGACTGCCTTTGATAACTTGCGTGTTGGAACTCGTTTAGGTGCTAACCCTAAGATTATGATTACCACTACCCCTAAGCGTGTTCCATTGCTTTATAAGTTGTTGGATGAGGCTAAGAACACTGGTCGTGTTGTGATTAGTCGAGGTTCGACACTGGACAACTCTGGAAACCTATCAACTGCTTACTTGGATGCTATTACTGGTGTTTATGCTGGAACTAGGCTCGCTCAACAAGAACTTTATGGTGAAATGTTGGATAGTGTCGAGGGTGCTTTGTGGAATGACGAAGTTATCGAGAATAGTAGAGAGTCAGTGTATCCACTGAACACACCTCTACGTATCATTGGGGTTGACCCTTCTGTTGCAGAGAACCCTCGTGATGAGTGTGGAATTGTGGTCGTATCATCTAGCGGTGAGAGAGACTTGTATAAGCGTAATGCTTGGGTGTTGGAAGACGCTAGCGTGCTTGGCTCTCCTGATGTATGGGCTAACCGAGTAGTCGCTATGGCTCGCAAATGGGGATGTCCTGTTGTAGCCGAAGTCAATCAAGGTGGTGCTTTAGTTCGTAATGCTATCCACACCATTGACCCTAGTATCAAGGTGTTGGAAGTGCATAGCAAGTATGGTAAGGCTCTACGTGCTGAACCGATTACCCTTGCTTATGAACAAGGTCGTGTTCACCACATAGGTTATCTGGCTGACTTGGAAAGTCAGATGGTCTCTTGGGTTCCAGGTGAGGGTAAGTCCCCTGACCGAGTGGATGCTCTAGTCCACGCTCTTACGGCTCTACTAATCAAACCCCCTGCTGGATTCACTGGGGGTAAGATTACTGCTAAGTCTATGGGTGCTAGGAGATTACCTGATTCAAAGGGCAGTCTGTTTCGGATTAGGTAAGGCTAACCTTACCCTCTCCAAAACTCTACTGGCTGACTTAGTAGCCAATCCTCGAAGTCCTCATTGAATAGAACTAGGCTATGTCTCTTTGCTCTCATTAGGTCAATCGCTTCTCTTGCGGAGTAGCCTTCTCTAATCAACACAAGTGCAGTAATAATACCTGACCTGTTTAGACCTGCTTGGCAACGGATTAGAACTCTCTTACCCTCTTGCCAATCACGGTGAGCCATCTCAACTATCTTCTTGAACTTACCAATAGGGAAGTCTGTATCTGGTGAGTCGTAGTAGCCAAAGCGGTATTCTTCAACTAACCAATCAACTGGGTTAGCAAAGGCGTAGAAAGTGTAGACACTATCGAAGTCTTTGGCAGTGATGTCTGGGATGTGTAGTTTGATAGACCTATCCCCTACCTTGTCATTGTCAGATGTTCCGCCTTGCCATAGGTTCGGGAGTATCTCTGACCATAGCGGTATTCTAGGATAGTCATAGTCTTGTATGTTAGTGGCAACCGATTCTTTATAGTCTGGTTGACTTTTGTTTTTTGTCATTGGGTCTTCTTTCCTTTTGTTGTCTCAATTCAATCTTACCATAGTGTCTTATGTAATGCAACTACATACGGGTAATGCTCTTGACTGGTCAGGTTAGGTAAGCCTTACCTAACTATGTTGGGTTGGTTCAGTTGCTATTGCGGTGTTGGTATTGTTATCATTATGTTATAGTAATTGCTTGACTTTGTGTGTCGATGTGATAGACTGGGAATGTCTAGCATTATACCTACTGCCTATACCTATACGGCTATGGCTACTTGACATAATAATACTTATCGGCGATTACTTGACATAACAATACTTATCGGCAATTACTTTACATAATAATACTTATCGGCGATTGCTTGCGGTATTGCGGTTAGGCTTAGTATGCTGTCTGTCAGTAGTCTATTATACACTATTGTTAGTGTAATTTTTACTCAATTACCCTAAATTTTTATAACAAAGTGATAAAAAAATTGACCTTCGAGAATGTTCTATAATAGACTTTCAGGGGTGTCCCTTTGTGATTATACCTTCTAGGGGGTCGAGCCTTCTATGAGCCTTCTATGGCTTTTTAGAGGGGGGTCGTTTTTCAAAAATACCTGCAATTCATAGGTATCAGGGGGGTATCCCCCTAGTCATCTCTACTTATTCCTATCTCACCTACTTAGTCTTGTCAGTTGTGTGTCTTGTTTGTTATGTATCTATGTAATGACTATAAAAATTATTTTTTTATTGTGATTGATGACTAAATAATAATTATTTTTTTTTATTGACTATGTGATTGATTATTGTGTTGTAGTTATTGATAATCATTATCAATTGTGTAGTTGGATAGCAATTATCTAGTTTTTTATGGCATAAGTGGTGCTGTGGTATGTGGTTTTGATACGTTATGTCAAGTAATCAGGGGAAATGTGCTATTTGTTCCCAATTATGAAAGATTACAAATTGATAACGATAATGCTGTTCCCGTTTATAAATCATTATAACGAAACGATTACGAAGGGGCTGAAATACTAGGACTTCCGACTCGCAAGCCAAAGGCAAAAATCGTTAATGTATCATTTTTACTCGTCAGTACAGAAGATTTCGGACTCCCCTAAGGATATAAGCATTGGACATTCGTGCTAAAGTGTACTTTATGGAAGAGCGTCGACGTTATGCAAGAGAAGAAGAGTTGCCAGAGAGCGAAATTAACCTCCTCCTCTCGCTTGAGAAGTCAAAAAAGCAACTTTATTGCCGTGCAAAGCAACTTTACGAGGCTGGATGGGCACTTCAAGCCATCGGAAATGCGTTTTCACCGCCAATTAGGCGTTCAACAGTCCAATATTGGGTAAAAAATGGCGATTTTTCCCACAAAATAGACAAAAAACTCGTTTTTCCCTCCAATTTGCCTAAAAAAGTGGGGTATCAACGTAAAAAACCACTATCTCCAGGTATTTCAGAGGCAGACACCCTACGTTTACGATATTTAGCCCCTTTAGCACGAAATTACCGTTCTGGAATGGGTTTAGCCTCACTTCAAGGCTCTGCAAACCAAGAATTGACCGAATTAGCGACTTTTTTGCACTCACAGGGCGTAACTATCGCCGAATTAGCACGAGCAACTGGAGTAACGTTTCGTGCAATGGCTAGAAGACTAGGAAAATAGCATTGAAAATCTCACAAGACCTGTTTCCATGCAACGTTGTTGCTGTTCCAGCGAACTTTATCGAGAGCGTCCACGATATTGAAGTACGTCCACCACATAAAGGTGCTACATACCTAGAAGTATGTCGAGTTTTGGTTGTAGACGACTCATTGGTAATAGCGATGGACTCACCGACAGGTGCTCAGATTGTTTTTCAAGAAAAAATCGTTGACCTACATCTCGGAGCAAAGCCTGAGTACTTGACTAGAGTTGTAACTATAACTGGAAAGATGTTGGTCTTCTATAAAGACAACGGATGTGGTTGTTCATCACGTCTACGTTCTTGGAATCCATACAAAACTCTGATTTCGACTAAAGGATAAAATGGAAGAAATTTCTTTGCTTCATTTCGTCATTCTTTCGCTAGCAACTTTCAGGCTTGCAAGATTGATTGTTGTTGACTACATATTTGAGTGGCTACGTAATTTAATTTGGAAACGTTATCCGCCAAGCACGTATCTAGGCTACTTGCTGACTTGCGTGTGGTGTATGTCGATTTGGACAGCATCAGCCATCGGGATTTGCTATACAATAGTTCCAACAGCAACTGTGGTCGTTGCTTCAATTTTTGCATTATCCGCAGTTGCTGGCTTAATTTCCACGCGACTAGATAATTGATTGGCAGGAGTCCCTTGGGCATCTTTAAAAAAGAGCAATCAAACTCTACGCGTCCTCGCATTCAGGGGACTAATAGAATCTCTGCATCTGTTCCTAAAATCACTCCGTCTGGATTACCTGCTAACTCTGTCTTCCTAAACGTTCAACCTAATAGTGCACCCGTAGCATCTTTCGATACTCCTAGACCACTTACCGCTGCGGCTGCACAAATTAAAGTTGGAGACCGAGGTGAAGCAGAGACCTTCAAGAGCAGACGTGCTGCAGCCTCAAGCACATGGCAAACCGAAGCGTGGGAATACTATGACGCAATCGGTGAAGTCAAGTACGCTTTCAACTTAGTTGCAAGCGTTGTTTCTCGTGTACGTCTATACGCTGCAGTAGTTGCAAATCCATCAGAGGCTCCATCTCCAATTAGAAACGCAGAGGCTGGAGACGAACGTCTGATTGAAGTTGCCGAACGTGCGTTGGCTCGTCTTGATTCTGCATACGGAGGTCAGGCTGGTCTTCTTAGGGATGCAGCACTGAACCTACAGGTTACAGGTGAGTGTTACTTAACTCAGATTCCTGCTCGTGTTGGTACTGGAATTCCAGAGTCTTGGGATATCCGTTCTATTGACGAACTGAACACAGACGGAAAAGGTAACTACGTTATTTCTCCACGTCGAGAACTTCGCACGGGAAACAACGCTGCATCAAAAAATGGTGCAATCGTTCTTCCTAAAGGTGCTTTTATTGGTCGCATCTGGAAGGCTCACCCACGTTACTCAGAAGAGGCTGACAGTAGCCTACGCGGTGTTTTAGACCTATGTGCGGAACTTCTACTACTTAACAGAACATTCCGTGCTACGGCTCGCTCACGCCTTAACGCAGGTGCTTTGTACTTGCCTGACGGTTTGAGCGTTGCTGCTAACCCAGACCCTAACTATCCTTACGATGAAGCAGATGGTATCTATACAGAGCCAACAGCCGAAGAAGCACAAGACGAGTTTGAAGACCAACTGATTGATGCGATGACAACTCCTATTAAGGATGAAGATTCAGCATCTGCGGTTGTTCCTCTAATTATTAGAGGACCTGCCGAACTGGGTGACAAAATCAAGCAGTTCAAGTTTGAGCGTTCATTCGACCCTGCACTTGCAGAACGTTCTGACAGAGTTCTAGAAAGAATTATGCAAGGTATCGACGTCCCTAAGGATATCGTTACTGGTCTTGCAAACGTTAAGTACTCAAACGCAGTTCAGATTGACGAATCACTTTACAAGGCTCACATTGAGCCACTAATGCTTTTGATTGCAGATGCTCTTACTGTTGTTTATCTACGTCCATATCTACTTGCTAACGGATTCCAGCCAAGCGAAGTAGACCGCATTGTTGTTTGGTTCGACCCAACCGCTGTTGCAACTCGCAATGACCGTGCACAGGACGCAGATTCAGGATTCCAGAAGATGGCGATTAGCCTTGAGACTTGGCGTAAGACCCACGGATTCTCTGAGTCAGAGGCTCCGTCTCCAACAGAGTTGGCTCTACGTCTGCTTGTTGAAAAGGGTGTCATCACTCCTGAACTTACCGAAGCGATGCTAAACGCTGTTGCACCAGAAGTGATGGCTAAGGTTCGTCAAGTTGCTCAGGAGAACTCCGCTGCACCGATTCCTGAAGGTGTAAATGAAATGCTTCAAGGTGGACAGCCACCTGCTGAAGGTGAAGCACCTGCTCCTCCAGCCGAAGAACCTGCTACTCCCCCACCACTAGCAGAACCTGCTCCACCAACAGAGCAACCTTCCACCCAACCTGCTGAACAGGCTCCACCTGCTCTAGCCGAACCTCAAATTAATATCTAGGAGATAAATTGAACGAATACGTAGTATCAACCCAGCAGGGTGGTAATTCAAAGGATGACCTTGCAACACAACTGATGTGTGTCTTGTCTGACACAGTAATCTTTAAATTCCTCGCTCACGGCTACCACTGGAATGTTAGAGGTGCAGAGTTCACTCAGTTCCACAAGTTCTTCCAAAAGATTTATGAAGATGCAGACGGTGCAATCGACCCTCTTGCAGAAAACCTTCGCAAGTTGGGATACGATGCACCATTCTTGCTAGAAGATTTCCTAAGTCTTAGTTGCATTGAAGCCAGACCAGTTGGTTATGACCCGATGGCGATGTCTTCTTCTTTGTACGAGGCTAACGAAAAAGTTCTTGCCTACCTAATGGATACATTTGACACTGCAAACAATTCTCGTCAGCAGGGAGTAGCAAACTTCCTAGCGGAGCGTATCGATATGCACCAGAAGTGGAAGTGGCAACTTGGCACAACCATTGGTGCCGATGCAACTGTAGTCGTACCGAACTTAATGTAAGGAAGAAAGTTGTCAGAAATAGATAACGAACAGAACCCAGTCAACTGGCTGCTCGGTCGACCTGTTCAAGCCACCGAGATTGGTGGTGAAAAGTATATTCCAGAGCAGACTCTCAGCGAGATGATTGACTCTATGTTGGAGTTAGCCAACAAAGACGTTCCTGAAACTCGAAGAGTTAATAAGAGAACTGCTATGGACGTCGTTGAGCGTTCTCTTTTCAAGACAGTAGCGTCTTCAGATATTCAACACAGAGTATTTACTGCTACTAGAGAACTAAACGATTTCTTGAATATGGCAATTACTGGTCACCAGCCAGTAGTTGCTAGTGCACACACTGATTTACTCCCAATCGGACACCCTCTCTCTACAGACACAACCGAGGTTTCAGAAAGAACCTTGGCTTTGCTGAAGAGTGAATGGATTTCGGCTGACCCAAGAATAAGCGAAGAGTTTAGACCTCTTGTTGCTTCAATCTGCCTAACCTCGCCAGGTAGCGTTGAATACAACTATTTGGTAACTCGCTTAGAGTCAGCAGAAGTCGAGGATGTCCCCAAGGATGTGGTAATTGCAATCACCGCTGCAATTAACCCATTTGCTGGGGGGAACTCTTTTTTAGAACGCTCGGCGAGGGCTAAACTCCAACGACGTGACCGTTTAGGTCGCTTTGCTTTTATGGGTGGAGGTGCTAGAGCCTTCATCAAATCGGTAAATGGATTTATCCATTCTGTAATTGGTAGATTCGTTGGAACTGGCACCGACACCAACACGTTTGACGTTGAATTTATAGATGACCCAGTATTGGGTACAGGCATTTACAGAATGCCTACAAGTTCAGTTGCTGGCGTCAAGGCATACATAAACAACCTGTTTGGCAAACTTGGATTTAGAAAACCAAAGTCTGCTGACTATGCAAGAGGCTATTCAATAGATGAGAAAAGCCTAGTAAAAATTGACGCACCAAATGGATGGTCAGTTGACACCAATCCATTGGATGAAAATGCTACCTTCAAAAAGCAGTTCATTTCTACAGATGGATACGTCCTACGTCAGTACGACAACATTAATGACATCCCATCTTTCAAAGATAAAACTGCTGATGGCAATGTAGAAGTTAAGGGTATCGGTAAGAACGGTGAGATAGACCCTAAGCACCCTGTTTACGAATTATTTAGTAACCCAGCAACTGCAAGCGACAAAGATAAGTGGGGAGACGGAGAAAACGTCTTCATTGGTTACTACCAAAGTTGGGGCGATGTCCAAGCAGCGGCACAAAAGTTTGATAAGAAGAGTTACAACGCTGTAGACGCTAAAAAAGAAAGAAAGATGTGGGGAGATGCTCCAGACGGAGATTTCCCTAAGGGAGTATTCGAGCAGGTAAATCCAGCCGAAGGCGATACACCTTTCTCTACTTACAGAAGCAAGAACAATGCAAATGGTAATGGCGGATATACAGTAAGAAGATTCCAGCCAGAGAAGCACAGTGCTGTTAAGTCAGACATGGATAAGAACGTTTCAGATGGCGTTGAAGTAAGGGGCTTGGAAAGTGGCTCTAGAACTATCGACCCAGAAGAACCAATATTTGAAGTAACACGACAGCCTTCCCTTGAAGAGCAAAAGGCTGGAATTCAGCCTGACGTAATTGGATACGCTCAGGACTGGGAAGATGTCCAAGCGATGGCAGAGGCTAGTGAACTAAGTTCACCTAGAACTAAGGTTGCAAAGAATAGACCAGCCAAAAAGAACTTTAAAAAGCAAGCAGATTTGTATCACGTCTCCGATGACAACGTTGTCACTCCAGACGAGTTTGTAGAAGATGAAAAAGGAAGACTTCTTTATACTCCTAAAGATAGTAAAGATGCTAGAGCAAGAATTACCAAAGACTACAAGGGCAACTACGTCACAGAAATCTACGAAGACGAAGATGACCAAAACAAGTTAAAGCCTTCTAAGGTACTAACCTCTAGAACTAAAGAAGAGGCTTTGAAAGAGGCTTCAAAATATTTAACTGAAGAAAATAACGTAAGAAAGGGAGAGCCTAATGTAAAGGCTGTAATCCCTGAAAATGAACCACAACCTGAGCGTAAACGCTCTAAGATTTTAGACTTCTTTAAGAAGAAGGGAACTGAGAGAGTTCCTACCACCATTGACGAAAATGGTGAAATTCACGAGATACCAGACGTTTCTAATGTCATAGGTGCAGATGGCAAGAGAATAGACCCTTCACTGCTTGAGTGGTATGTGGATGAAAACGGCAGAAGAATTCCAGATGCTCAGTTACAGGACTCTCAGAAGATTCCAAAGAACAGGCGTATCCGAGATTTAGATAAGCACATGGTTCTTGATGGAGAAGGTAGAGAAGTAAAATTCACTCCTGAATACAGTAGAGAAGCAGACCCTAGACCAGACCTACATCCTGACCACGACGATGGTTTCTGGGACTTGAATGAAGTAAGCAAAGACGAGGTAGTAACTGGAGTAACAGACCCTCAAGAGGCTTACGAAATCCTTTATGACGGTGGGTTTATTGAAGTAGACCAAGAAGTTGGTTTGCAAGCAGTTCTTGTTGCTATGAAGGACAGAGACTTTATTGGGCAAGACGATAATCCAATTGGTGCGTCAGTCTTGGCTAGAGAACTTAGTAGCGAGTTGGAAGGTCTACCGCGGAATCAAGTAAACCGTTTAAGACGTGCAATCAACCCAGCAGCCCTGAACGAAGAGCGTGCCACAGAACTACTTAATTTTATTAAGAGCAAAAACGGCGAGCCTCTAACTCCAGATGAAATGAAAGCGGTAACTCGTAAGTATCGCAACATGGGTGTTGACCTAACAAATATGAAGTTGATTGGTACTAGCAACTACCTAAACAACAACTTAGGTGCAGAACGTGGCAAGATGCCTCAGTTGACAACACCTGAAGACCAAAAAGATTTTGAGGCTACTTTAGAAAAACTTGGAATTAAGTTTGAACCTAAGGTAATGACACCAGACCAATTAACCCCCGTGCAAGCAGAAATGGACATGGGTAACGTTGGAAAAATTATGCAGTCTTGGCTCTCCCCAGAACTTCGTGCAAAGTTCAAGATGGACGACCAAGTACTTTATGTTACTCGTGATGGGTATGTAATTGACGGTCACCACCGCTGGGCTTCTGCCTTGCTTGCTCAGATGGAGAGTGGCAAGCCAGTAGAACTTAAATGTGTTGTAGTAGACCTAGACCACGAAGACGCTCTGAGAATTTGTAATGAGTATAACGACCACATTGGTGTTACAAGACAAACACTAGGTGCAACATCTCCAGACGCTAAGGCAACCCCTAAGCGTGAAGTTGATGGAGAAGTAGGTCTAAAGGGTAATCCAAGTTTTGAAAAAGATATTCCTAAAAAAGAATCATCTGAGCCAAGAAGAGTTACTACTACTCCAGTACAAGCACCACCACCTCCAACGCTAACTCCAGACATCCTTGAGACTGGAGAAGGTATAGATGAATTAAGAGGTGATTTTGGAAAAGGATTTAGACACTCACGGGATGGGCACAGAAACACTACCCTACTTCCTACTGAAGAAGAGGCTAAAGAATTTGATGAGTGGCTAGGTTCTGTAGAAAGTCACGATAAAGAAGTAAAAGGCAGAGTACTAAAAAGACTGCAAAAAGTATTTGGCAAAGATTTTGCTAAAAAGTTTATGGAGCACACCACTGAATTTAATCGTCAGCGTGATATAAAGTTTGCCGCGGTAAAAGAACTTCGTAGAGAGTTCAAGAGAAGATGGGAAACAGGGGAAAAAGAGCGTGCTAGAGGTTTAATAGAGCAAAGGACTCGTAGAAATCTTCTATCTGGAGCACTAAAAAATGACACTCCAATGAGTGACGAGCAATTTATAAATGACTCGGTAAATAAGCAATTAAGAGAAGCAGAGTTAGCCTACCTAAGTTTGGCAAACATAAAGCAAGTTGTTGAGACCGAGAAAGACCCTAACCTACTAGCAACATTAAACAAGGGGTTAGAGGCTCAAAACAGGTCTAAAAAAGTCGCTTCAGAACTTTCCTTTATGGAGACCGAGTTATCTAGAGGTTCTCGTGAAGAGTACAAAAAATACCTAGAAGAGCAAGGTGTAAGTTTCTATAACGGAGACGGTAAAGATGTCTGCGAAGTCAGAGACACTCTAACTTCAGTAGAAGTTTTAAATTCCCGTACTGGTCACATAGTTGAAGAACATCAAACAGAAGATTTGGATGCAACCGCTGCTGCTGAAAATGCAATGAAGAAGGCACTAGCAAACTACCCAGACTGGATGGTAAAGAGACTGCTTGGTGTGGTGAGTAGAACACCAGCAGGAAAAATAATCGTTGAGTTAGACCACAACCACCACAATGGAGATATAGATGCAAGAGGATTCTTCCAAATTGTTGATGGAAACTTTGTAATCAGGCTTTCAGTAAATAACAATCGTGACACTAGAGGGCTAGACCGTTACGAAGAAACTGCTACTCACGAACTAGGGCACGCTATGGAGGCTGCCATTCCTGAGATTCGTGAAGCAGAGTGGAAGTTCCTGACTGGTAGAACCAGACACAGGGATGATTTTGGTAACTACAGAGCAGATGGTTTCTTTGAGAGCACTACCGCTGGAAATCCAGATGCCGATGAGAGAGGAATCATAGACCACTTTAGAAATATTTATATGTCTAGAGAGTATGACGCACCTCACCCACTTGACTACTATGAAATTTGGTCAATGTCTTATGAATCGATGATTGGTGGTGGAACTGTCTCCCTAGACAACCACCACATTATGGAGGCAGTAGAGAACGGTCAGATGACTCCAGAAGAGGCAATATTTGGGGACAACAATACTGCTTTTGTTTTAGGTTTCATGCTTGAGGGTGGAAAAGGTTCTCTACCTCTTCAAGAAAGACAAGCACGAGACGGAACAGTTTTTGAAAGAGTCGATTTTAAATATGACAACTCACAAAACTCTACAAGCACTTCAAGCAAAAACAACACACCAAGACTTGGAATGGTGTCAAACTCGCAGCAACTACAAGACCAAGATTTCTCTCCAGATGCTAGTCAAAAATCTAGAGAAGTAAGAAGCAGAATTGAAGACATAACCGAGCCAGTAACAACTACGTTAAATGATTACGGCTTTACGGCAGTAACTAGACAGGCAATTTATCGTGCACCAGATGGAACGATATACAAGATGTACTTCAGAGAAACTTTCAACGCCGACGGCATAAGTCTTGGCGGTGGAGTGGATGTAACAACTTTCCCTGACTCTGGTACAGATGTTGGAACTATAAATTACTACGAAGTAGATAAAGTTCAAGACTATACTGGCGAAGAAATTTGGAATCCAGACAAAGTTCCACTTTGGTATGACAAGTCAAAATATGACGTTACTAAACCATTTGCAACAATATCTTGGATTGAAGTAGACGAAGAGCACACTAGAAAGGGAGTTGGAACTGCAATTCTAGAATTCTCTAGGATGAGTTCCTCTATGCCAATTCACCACTCTCACCAACTTCTTGAAGATGGGAAAAGATTTGCGAGGGCTGTACAAAATAAACAAGACCTCTCCGTTCTTGAAGATATTCCAGATACTTACAATTCTCTAGTTTCTAGAGTATTTGCTTCAGATTCTGATGCTGCTAAAAAAGTAAGAAGCAGAATAAAGTACAAATCTGAAGAGCCAAAAGTAGAGGAAATTAGTAAGTTTCAAACTCGAAAGACTTGGGAGGGCACATATACCACTGAAAGTGGCGAAGAGTACGATATTAAATTAGTTCAAGACTTTTTCAAAGAAGACGACGACTACGTATCGATGATGGGTAAATGTGAAATAACCAAAAGAGATGGAGATTACCCTATTGGTGAAATAAACTTCAGCGACGCCAATTCTAGTATCGAACTTGAGACAAATAAGAGAAGTTGGCGAGAATACGAGATTGCAGAAGATATTCATCTTGATGAAGTAAATAAATATAAGCCATTTGGCAAAATCGACATGGTGGTAGTGAACGATAACCACAGACGTAGGGGAATTGCAACTGCAATGTTGGAGTTCTCAAGGATGAACAGCGATAGACCTATTTTCCACAGTAGTGCTAGGACACACGCTGGCGATATGTTTGCTAGAAAAATACAAAGTCCAGTTGCTACTGATGAAAACTTCCCGACTGAGGAATTGGATTTGTGGGGAGACCCGATTGATTTTGATAAGGCTGAGGACGACGACACTGGAAGTGGTGGCGAATGGTATGAAGAAAATGGAGAATATCGCTATAAGTATGTTCCTAGTAGCAACAAGAGCAGAGAGATAAACAAACGTATTAGCAGTGATTCTGAAACTCACGAGGGTTACCACTTAAATTATTACGGTACTTATACAGATGAAAATGGTAATAAGTATGAACTACATCAAAAGACTTTTGATAATGGAAGCCCAACTGGAACTATCTATGCTTATGACTCAAATGGTAAAAAGGTTGGTCGTCTAGAGTACAGAGAACTTCTAAGACTTTACGATGGAAACTGGAACGAATACGAAGTCCCAAATTGGTACCCAAGAGAGTTGTATGACCCGTCTCAGACTGCAGCAACAATTGGTTACATTACAGTTGACCCTGACCATCAGAGACGTGGAGTCGCAACAGCAATGCTGGAGTTTGCTAGAAGAAACTCGGTTGCACCTATTCATCACTCCTCAGACTTAACCCCACAGGGTAAAGAGTTTGCACGCACGGTTCAAAATAAAAATAACTTAACCATGCTTGAAGAGTTCCCAGAAGAGACTCAGCAAGCAATCCAAAACTCTTATGCTGGCAAGACCGATAAGTCTAAAGAAATAGCAAAAAGAATAAAGACAGTTGGAGATATAGAAGAATCTGACTCAGAAGAAGATGGTGTAAAAGAGCACTACAGGAAGATTAGAGGCGAATACACCACTCCTAGCGGTGAAAAGTTTGAGTTTGAAATAAAAGAAACTTTTACTACCCAAGAATCTGCTGAAGATAGATTAATTGGCTACATGACTGTATATAAAGATGGCAAGTCATGCGGTTTGCTTAGTTGGTGGAGCGAACCAGAATTTGGTGGAAAAACTTGGAATTCCCATGGAGTTGCCAAGGACGTTCACGGTGAAGTAGATGAATCTAAGCCATTCTCTGTGATTGTTGGAGTATTAGTAGACGATGAGCACCAACGTAAGGGAGTAGCAACAGCAATGTTGGAGTTTGCACGTTCGCACTCTGACAGACCTATCTACCACTCAAGCAGTAGAAGCGACATGGGCGAAGCCTTCTCTCTAAGTGCACAAAATAAAAAGAAAAATGCAGATGAAGATTTCCCAACAGGTTTAGACCTAAGGGACTCAGACATTGTTTCTTTGGTTGGAGATTTCCCTGTAACAGAAAAAACATTAAAGCGTCGACGTGGACAGAAGGGCATAGGAAGCATTGCTCGTCACGGTTATAAAGACGAGAACCTAGGTGGGTACGAACCTAAATATGACGCAGATGGCGATGCAATTTATGACCACCTCTACTTTAGAGCAATAGATTCTGGATTGTCTAAAAAAGATGCAAGAAAATATGCAATAGACAGTGTAACTAAGATTAAAGATTACGTTCAAAGAGGCAACGATAAGTCTAGACTTGAACACTTACTTGATGTTTCGACCAACCCTGAGGGTGCATCTGAAAGTGTGCTTAGACAACGTGCAGGTTGGAGAAAAAGATTTAATGGAAATGCAAAAGTTGTAAAAGAAAAACTTGCAAAGGCTCTGTCTCGTGGAAGAGTAGTTAGCCACATGGACTATGACAAACTTAAAAAGGCTATTCAAAAAGAAGAATCTCTACCTTCAAATGGATTTATTGCAGATGATTTTTCTACTGGAAGAGCACTGCTTGAGACTGACTTTGCTGCACCGCACTCTGTTAGACAGATTATGAAAGATATTCTCAGCATCAAAAATCCTAAGCATAAAAACGATGTCAAGATTGTACTTAGAGATTCAGTAAAAGATAGAACCACATATACAATTGGTGACACCTTGGATTCTGGTGCAATTCCACAGCGTATGAGCGATACAGATGAAGAAGCCATGATTAAGGCAGGATTGATTGGAAACGCTAACGGTTCATTTATATCTATTTCTGGAGTAGGCTCACCAGGAACCGATGACAGACACGTACAAACTAGCACTCAGGGCAGAATAACCCTAGATGACGTAGATGCAATTTATGTAACTTCAGAAGAGCAATTAGAAGAAGTCAGAGAACTACTCGGAGAAAGAGTTAAAGATATCAAAGTTGAGAATATCAACGAAACTAAGTCTTTTGATAGTGACTCAAGTTTCTTGGCTTCTCCTAGAACTCGTGAGATAAAGAATTCCATAAGCGAACTTGTTGATGATTTCCCTGTAACACCTACTGGCGAAAAAAGAAGAGTAAGTCAAAAAGTTGCAAAGGTCAGAAAGAGACTAAGCACAGACACTAAGCCATCTGTAGTGTCTAGCACAAAAAGAGTAGATGGTAGCACCTCTGAGAATATCGAGGGGCGTGGAAGTTACGTCACTGAAAGTGGCGACATTATAGATTTAGTTTACGAGCAAAATAAAATAACACGGTCAAACGGAACTGTTTATTATAACGGACTAACAATTACTGCCTATGACGAGAATTACAGCGAGATAGGAACGTTGGAAGTCGAGGGAGTTGACTACGAGTATGACGAAGATGGAAACATTAGATACTCCGTAGATGATATAGACACAGTATCTCATGCAGAATTTGATGACAAAGAATATAGCGATACTCCACTTGCTGGAATTTCTTGGATTGGTGTTGAAGAATTTTTCCAAAGAGAGGGCATTGGAACAGCAATGCTGGAATTTGCCCGTGATAACTTTGACCAGCCTATTTACCACAGTAAGCAATTAAGTAATGCTGGTGCAAATTTTGCTAGGTCGGTAAGAAATATTGCCACCGCCGACGAATCATTCCCTACTGAAGATGGCGAAATCGACCCACTTAATTTGGATGCAGACGCCGAGTTTGGAAATCTTGTTTTGCAAGAGACCTTCAAACAAGACGGTGAGTTTTCTATTGACACCTCAGACAGAGGAGAATTTATAGAGCAAAGCATGAGGGATGCTGGGCTGACCGATGAAGACATCATGGCTGGGCTATGGAAGGCAGAGAATTCCAAGCCTTGGACTGGCACAAAAACTATCGGAGAGATAAACATAATTGATAAAAATGGTAATCTCAATAATTTGACTAAGTACCTACGTTACGGCACAAAAGAGTGGAAAGATTTAACTCAGATTAGACAGCCAAATGGTTACTACTTACCAAAGCGATTTACCTATGAAGAGGCTAAAGAGTTACTAGAAAACTTAAAGAAATCGACTGACTCTAATATTTTAGTTGGAGAGCCAGAAGCAATATCTCGATATTTGAGAAACGCTATTGGCAGAATTTCAGATAGTTGGGCTGACGATAGCACTCTAAATATGGCGTATCTGAAGGCTACTAGAGATGAATTTGGGTTAGAGAACACGCATAGTCAAGGTTTCCAAGGTAAGACAATCGATGACCCATCGATAACCAACCCTAGCCAGCAAAAAGTCTACAAAGCAATTGCTCGTGCTCAGTATGAGTACACCCAGAAAAAACTTAAAGAACTTGGAATTAAAAAAGTTATTGTTTACAGAGGGATGAATCTTCCAGATTCTGTAGGTGACCTAGACAATCAAACCACTGTAAGCATTGACTCTAGACCTCTGGCTTCTTGGTCGACTCGCACTGGTGTTGCTAGATATTTTGCAAGTATGGTAGACACTCGTAGAGAAGGTGAAAAGGCATCTTTAATTAAAAAAGTTGTTCCAGTAGAAGAAATATTTTCCACCGCAAGCACTGGCATGGGGATGAAAGTCAACAACGAAAATGTGAATGAGTCTGAAGTAGTGCTACTAGGTGGTAGGTCTGAAGTTCAAGCAATTAGTCTAGATGCTTCTCGAAGGACAGATGGTGGTTTCCACGTATTTTCTCCAAAAGGCACCGAAGAAGATTTTCCTGAACCTACCTCTCCTAATAT
>Ga0214921_10002227_pt1 | contig 31778 bp, 22 predicted proteins | sample LL1505_MetaG_FD_177992 | JGI IMG/M metagenome (GOLD analysis project Ga0214921, IMG submission 177992) | Freshwater microbial communities from Lake Lanier, Atlanta, Georgia, United States - LL-1505 | ecosystem: Environmental > Aquatic > Freshwater > Lake | place: USA: Georgia | collected... | reverse complement strand
AAAACGTACAAGGGTTTTGGTTAAGCACAAACGGTGGAGCGAACTTCCAGAACTACCCCGCCTCCACACAAAAAATCCCGGTGAACCTAACCCATGGAATGAACTACTTTGAATTTGTGGTTTTCAATGGAAGCGATACCGTAGTTGTAACCGACAAATGGCTTTACACGGACCATGCTCAGGCCCTACGTAAAATACAAATCAACCAACGGGAATCCATCAAAGCAAGTCTGTACGTAGACGGTGATCTTTATTCCGAAGTGCTTTCAACCCAACAGCTGGCCTTACCGGAAGGGAGTTACACACTAACGATGGTGGCACCCGGATATGAACTTGTCCGGTACCTCGTTGAGTCCGACACTTCGATTACCTATGCGCCTAAGATGCGTGCGGATGTACTTCGCGACACGATTTTGGTAACCCAGCTGGACTTCACGCAGTTCCTGTGGAATGGGTTGAGCGTTCATGGAAAGGAGGTTGGTCCCATCGAAATTGGTCAGCACCAACCCAATCCAATACTCCAGGTAAACCCATGGAGCCAAACGCTATCCTTCAATACGCATGGAAATTCCTTAGATGTATCTTGGATCGTTGATCGTATTAAATCTGTGGCTAATCCTTCCTTGCTGATCGAACAAGCAGGAACTTGGCGCTTACTTCCAAGCACCTCATGGGGCGACAGCGTGCGTTACGAGGATGAATTTCAAATATTAAAACTGAAAGGTTGGAACTTTAACGGCGCGATAACTTTAGTGGAATCCACGAATGCATCACAAGGCTTAGGTCACGAAATACGGTTGATCCCCAATCCCAACTCGGGTGCGACGGTGGAAGTCCTTTTCTCCTTTGAGGAACACGCCCCTTGTTCGTATCGCGTAATCGACCTTCAAGGGCGATGTAAAATGGACGGGAAAGTGGTATTGGATGAAAAGCTACGCGCATCGATAGCGATCGAATCCTTAGCACCAGGACTCTATAGTTTTGAATTCCAAACAAGCGAAGGGATGCAACGGGTGCCCTTTGTTCGGCAGTAACGGAAGTTAGTTCCGAGATTTCCTTTTCTTTTTTAGCAGCTTGTTTAACGTAGGATCTTGGTAGTATTTCAAGAGCGTTTTTAGGGACCTGTTTTTAGGGTCAAGTATTTCGGTGCGTGACCCATACTTCAACAATAATTCTATCGCTTCATAGCGCTTCAAATGCATCGCCAAATGCAACGGTGTACCGAATTGTTGAAACTGGCAGGTATCGTTCGGAGAAAAGCCTTTTGCCAATGTAAAATCCAACATTTCGAGGTTATTTTTGAATATCATCCCATAGATTGCAGAACCTTCCGCAGCGCAATAGCCCACATCAGCTCCTCTTTCTAAAAGGACCTTTGCCACATCGTTGTTACCCCTGTAGCACGCTAAAATAAAAGGGGTCATTCCTCGGTCTGAAAGCCGATTTACCGCAGTGGAATCTTTCAAGAGACACGCTTTCATTTGATCCACGGTTCCCGTTCGTGCCAATTCATGCACATCTTGCGCCATTCCAACGCAGGGCACTAAAATGCAGATGAACCAATAGCCAAAAATGCGCTTTGTCACACGTTAAAGATAACGTAAAACCTTTAACTGTTTTTTGTTCGAGTGATTTTTAACGAGGTAGCAAAGAATCTAACTGCCCCTTCGAAGGCGGATAAACCAAGGTGGGACATACAGAATAATTGTGTTGCCAATAGTTCGCTAAACGAATAATCCTAACGCTTTAAATGAAAAAAGACGTGCCCTTGTTGTTCTTCTCCCCCCAAACCAATCACTCGGTATTTCATAAAATAAACCCCATCCAGGGCTTCTTTTCCGTTCGCCGTAAGCCCATCCCACATTTGATTGAGTTGATTGAGTTCCGCCATCACTTCACCCCAACGGTTCACAATCAAGGCCTCTTGGCTGACTGCATTGATGGACTGAATACCATAGGTATCGTTTTGGCCATCCGCGTTAGGGGTAAATACGTTTGGAATGAACAACACTATCGCTCCACAAGGAACTATGGTAACCTGAACTGATTGGGATATTGCACAGGCATTTGCATCCGTTACGGTCAACGTAATTTGCTCGGTTTGACTTGGCGTAATCCACACATTAGCCCCTCCAACGTTGCCCGACCATTGGTAATTGTACGGGGCAATACCGCCCGAAACTACCGCGCTTAGCAAAGCGGAATCTCCTGAACAAACTTGCACCGAGGGCATTGGATTCAAGACCAGTTCTGAAGGTTGCGTAACATTGACGTTCAAGGAATTTTGACAACCGTTGGCATCGGTAACGGTTAAAGAATAAGTTCCAGCGGCAAGCCCACTAAAGAGCCCAGAAGCTTGTGCTATACCATTGTTCAAGGAATATTGATAGGGCGGTGTAGAACCACCGGCACTGGCTTGTATTCCCCCATTGGATACCCCATAACACAGCGCCGCAGTTACTACGGGATTATTCAACGTAGGTCCACCAAGGGTAGGAACATTGACCTGGAGTGTATTGGTGCAACCGTTTGCTATGTCGGTAACGACCACCGAATAATTACCCCCGGCTAAGTTCTGAATCGTGGATGAGGCACCGACATTGGGATTCCAAGCATAGGAATAATTACCACTTCCCCCGATAACATTGAGGGAAATGGCGCCATTGGAACTCCCGCATTGCGTGGCTGTAATGTTCAAGGTATTGATTTGAATTTGAGCTGGCGAGGTAATCACTACCGTGGTGTCGCCCGTGCAGTTATTCGCATCCGTAGCAGTGATGGTGTAAGTGCCCGCCGCCAGACCCGTTTGTGAGGATCCTGAAAGATTGCCGGGCATCCATTGATAGTTATACGGCGCGGTTCCCCCGGATGCAGTAACATTTGCCGAACCATCGGAAAGGCCAAAACAGGTAGCGTTGACGATATTCGAAGGACTTAAGGTAATGGTCGGACAAGGATTCGGGTTACAGGGCTGGAGGTTGGCCAGGGTAAAGACTTGCACCGTGCCACCCGCATCCGTAACTTGTACCTGTGCGGAACCGTTGGGAGGCGTTGCGTTGGTGCCTGTGGCAAAATTGACCCATTGCGCTGGAGCATTGCAGGAAACCACCGGGGTAAAACCGTTCAAACATTGCCCAAAAAACCAAGTGTATCCGCAATTTTGACATTCTGTTTGGTTCGTAATTGGGGTGTTTTGGGCCGCTTGAAAATAAGCCCATGTATAGGGTGCAACTCCCCCGCTCACCGTGATCGAACCGTTGGCTTCAACACAAGCAGTTAACCCTTGACAAGGACTCACCACAATGGTAATCGATTCGGAACCGCACGCCAAGGTGTAGGTTATGGTTTGGTTGCCCACCCCTGCCGTGGAAGGCGTAAAAACCCCCGAGGCAGAGACCCCAGGACCACTCCATGTTCCTCCCGGCGTAGCCGCACTTAATTGCAGCGGGGCATCGGTAATGCACATATTTTGCACCGGACAAATGGATGCATCGCAACAGTTGGTAGTCATCGGTGCGCAAGCGCCTGCCGTGAACGTTTGCACGTAACCCGTTCGTACATTGCTGGAAGAAGTCCCGGTGCTTCCAACGGCCACAATATCGCCGCCGTTGATGACGTGCACATCGTAGACTTTGAAGTTGGTAGGATAGGTAGCCAATTGCACCAAATTGCCGTCATACTTAACCACCCCGGTTGAAGAACCGACATACACGTTGCCGCAATTATCAATGTCTAAACCGCTGTTCGAGACCGAGAAATCACCCAGTGCGGTGGTATTCGCTCCTCCAGGAATCGGAGAGGTGGTAAGAATTGCCCCGGTTTGCAAGTTGCGCTTGACGACATTCACGCCATTCTGGGTGTAATAAAACGCATTATTGGCTTTAATGGCGCAAATCCCGGAATTATCGTAACGGTAGTTCTCACACTTATATCCTAAGTTATACGAGTTGTTTATTTTGTAAAACAAGGGAGAACCTCCGCACGCGCTAAAGTTTTGGTTAATAGCCCCTACGGTGTCTTGCGTCAGGAAGTAGTATTTCCCGTTGGGCGAAGCGCAAATGGCGCGAACCTCTTGCAGGGAGGGTGGAATTCCAAAGGTACTTCCTTGCGCCACATTCTGGCTGGAGGTAATGTTGCCGTTGGCTACATCGATGTTGTAGATAGAGGCGGTAAGTGAGAACGCGGAGCCCCCTGTACCACCAACCACAAGTTTCGATTGATCACAATTGAAGGAAATGCTCCAGAATTCATCATTACTCAATAAACCTCCGGGATTGGGGTTATTCCATACAAGGGAACCTGAACTGTTGATTTTTTGAATGGCCGCCACGGAACCCGCGGTAACATAAGAATTACCTACATTGTCAACCGCCAAGGTGCCCAACCATACATTCGAGGTGTCATACGGCGTGCTGTAGGTCCATTGAAGGGTTCCTGCTGCATTATACTTCAATAGTTGCATCGGCATCACACCTCCTATCGCGTAAATATTGCCTGCAGCATCCTTATCACATTCCCATACACAATCCCAGTTAGAGCTGAAACTTGGAAGCTGGGTCCATGGATCAATGATTACCGTATTCGCCGCTTGATATGTCGCAAGTTGAAACCCTACGGTTCGCTCGTCACGAACGGCGAAGGAAGAGGGAATCGTGGCGTTATCAGCATGTTCATAAAAAGTCAATGGAGCATGGTCCACCAAATCGCCAAACAGGGTGTTAATGTGCAAGTCTTGGTTCAATAAATTCACATCGCGGTCGAAATGCATGGTAAATTTGGTTGGATCGGCATTCGGATGAACAGTAAGCGCATATTTAAGGCCCGATTCCGGGTGAATGGCATAAGTTAAATCAATCCCGGGAGCTATTTCTTTATACACGATTTGTTCGAAGCCTTGGACATGATTGCGGTTGATGTAAGGCCCTTCTGGGGTGCTGTACGTATAACTAAAGTATGGGGTTAAGGGATTAATTCCTTGCAATGCGGTTTGTTGGTATCCTGGGAAATCCAAGTTTACCTCATCGTACTTAAAACGATACTTACCGATGTTACGCTCCCATTGTTTGTGCTCATTGAGGTTGCTAAATTCCTTAATCTGCGGCGCCTCAAATGCATCCTCCGAACCTTCCTTCTCCTCCTTCGAAGCATCCATGAAAAAATACTTGATGCCTTTCTTTCCAAAAAATACTTTGGCTTTACCGAAGTCGGCTGCAAAAAGAATTAAACCTGTGTGATCGTTTTGGTACGCATCAAACTGCCCTTGATTCTCGATAAAACACTTGGGCCGTTCATAAGTCACTTTCCAAGGGTTTTGGCCGAAAGCTAAAACGTTCGTCCATAATGCAGCAAAAACTAAGAATCGCATCAGCAGTGGTAATGGGTTTACCTACAAAGTTAACAATAGTTTAATAATTGTATCTTTGCTTAAAGGAATTAGATGAAACGATATCTTGGGATTTTATGGGTCATTCTTCTATGGGGCAGCAACCAGGTGTTTTTCGCCCAATGCCCGGCAGGGGAATGGCCTTTGGAAATCACCATCGTTCCCGACAGCTACCCGAACGAAACAACGTGGCAGCTTACGTCGAACAACGTTCCTATCGCCAATGGCAACTATTTAAGCGACACGGTCTGCGTGGACAGCACAGCCTGTTTGCACTACACGATCTTCGACAGTTACGGCGATGGGATCTGTTGCGGCTATGGCCTTGGTTCTTATACCCTTACCTTAAATGGCCAACAGGTGGCCACAGGCGGACAATTTGCACATTCCGAATCGCATGCTTTCAATTGTGCGCCGGGTTCACTCTGTGAAAACGCCATCGTTGTAGATACGGGAATTACTGTCGCTCCGCAAGAAAATTGGTTTTATTCCTTCACCCCTTCGTTAACCGGCATTTATGAAATCGCCTCCTGCAATCTTACATCGTGCGATACGCGTCTGTGGGTTTATACCTCATGCGCTAACGTGGATGCGAATGGTTCCAGTTCCGGCACCTTGCTATACAACGACGATAACACAACTTGCGGCTTGCCCGCGTATGTGCAAGGCATGTTCATCGCTGGGAACACGTACCTCATCAAAATCGGTTTAAAAAATGGTGCAGTATGTGGAAACACCATACCTTTCTCAATTACTTATACCGGTGCGATTAGCAGTGTGCTGCCGATCGTTAAATTAACCACCGTAAACAGTGCCATCAACGATGTAACAAAAGTGCCGGTAACCCTGCAAATCATCGATAAAGGGTTGGGGCAAATCAATTATGAAAACGATACGAACTATGCTTATGAGGGAGCCATTATGGCGGAATGGCAGGGGTTCACGGGACCCAATTACCCCAAGAAGAACTACGACTTCGATCTACTGGATGCCTTTGGAAACCCTATAGATACTTCCTTGCTCGGACTACCCAAGGAAAACGATTGGATATTCAAGGCGGAATACTTGGACAACACCTTGATCAAGAACAGCATTGCGTACGCATTTGCACGCAAGATGGGCAGGTATGCGCCCCGCACGAAACACTGTGAACTCTTTCTTGATGGGAATTACCTAGGCGTGTATACGTTGACTGAAAAGGTCAAGCGCGATAAAAACCGAGTGCATATTGCCAAGCTGACCTCTTCCGACACCACAGGCAGTGCGCTTACAGGGGGCTACATCATTGAAATGAACATTAATGGAAATCCCGGAGCATGGAATTCGCAATACCCTCCGATAAACCAAGCAACCTCTCCGCATCCAGTGGAATTTAAATATGTATATCCCAAAGCCGACAGTATCCTGCCGGTGCAAGGAAATTACATAAAAACGTATGTAGACTCCTTCGAAAACGCCTTGAATGGTCCAAATTTTCAACAGGACACTTTGGGCTACCGTGCATGGATCGATGTAAGTACCTTCATTGACTTTTTGATTGTGAACGAGGTCACCATGAACTATGATAGCTACGGTAGAAGTACCTATTTGTACAAAGAAAAGGACAGCAGTGGCGGGAAACTATGCATTGGTCCAATCTGGGATTATGACCGCGCGATGGACTCGCCTCCATCTTCTGGGTGGGTTTGGCAAAATTGCCACCCCTTGTGGCCATATCCCTTTTGGTGGTCGAAACTCTACACAGACAGTGTTTACCGTCATGAACTTGCTTGCCGCTGGTTCAGTTTACGCGAAAACGAGCTCTCCAATGGAAAATTCATGATGTTCATTGATAGTGTTACCCAACTGCTGAATCAAGGTCCAGCCGCACGCAATTTTACCACCTGGCTTACCTTGAACGGCGTATCTTACGATCAACAAATTCAGAACTTAAAGGTATTTCTTTACCATCGCCTTACGTGGATCGATCAAAGTTTGGCGCCTTTTGGTGCGGAATTGCCCACGGTACAAATCCCTCAGGATACCACGGTTTGTAGGGGAATCACCTATACCGCTCCTTACAACCCCGTGTACCATTACAACTGGAAACCGGGTCCAGAAACTCCAGAAATAACGTTTACAAGCCCAGGTCCTTACCTGCTCGAGGTAAGCGATGCTTTTGGGTGCGAGCGAACGCTTCCTATGAACGTTGGCATTTCGCAACCGGATAGTACGTTCAATCTGAGTAGTAATGACATCCAATATACCTTTACCGGGAACAACGGTATCAGCAGCCAATACCTTTGGGATTTCGGAGACCAAACGCTCTGGGGTAATGGGTTGCAAGGGGTCCACGTGTACGCGGTCCCTGGAATTTACACGGTTCAAATGACCGTTACCGATACCTTGGGGTGTATTGGGAAATCGGCGCAAACGCTTCAAATTACACAGGGCAGTATTCAAGTTGGCATCCACCCGAACCCTTTCCAAAACGATCCCACCATCGTGCATAATTTACCCTTGGATGGCGCATTTACGTTTATGCTCTTTGATGCCGCCGGAAGAAAACTGAAGGAATACGCTTCGCCTGCATCTCCGTTTACGCTAGAAACCCACGGGATGGCCCATGGAACGTATTGGTTGAAATGTGCGTTTGAGGGGGAAATAATTCATATGACCTTGGTCAAGGTTTAATAATTGTCCAATTGGAAAGTTGGCTTGCTGGAATAATAAAACATTTTATCCACATGTTGACATCTTCTTAGGACCTAAAATGTTCATAACTCAATTCCTGATTAATTTTGTAGGTAACCCTAAACAATGCCTTTTACCCTTCGCCCTCTTAACACTGTGGAAGATGCCTTGCGCCATTTTATTCAAGAAATGGATTTGGAAATGGTCAAAATGTTGCTCGGAGGATTACCCGAGGAAAATCCAGGGGACCATGTAAGGTTATTTTTCCAATTAGAGCGGGCCTTTGGATATTTCAAAGGTCTTGGAGACACCCATTTAAACGCGATTCAAGGAAAATGCATGAGGTGCTTCCCAACATCCAAAGGATTTATCTTTGTTTCAAACAAGAGTAAATCGTACCTGTATTTACTGTTTCATCATGAAGCATCCGGTATTTTGAGCATTTTCGAATGCAACCGATTACGATCCTCCTTTACGTTTAAATTCCCAGGAAAACGGGTTTATTTGGATGACACTCGCTTCAATCAGATAACCATGAGGCCCATAAATGACGACGATGTACCTTTTTAGACTTCCTTCTGAACATTCTGCAATCGCGCTGCATTCGTGGAGCGATAAACGTACATACCTAAGGTAAATACTGCAAAGGAACTGAAAACATGCCAAAGAAAGTGTGTGCCTTGGGGAAGCCAAGGGAAGGGATTCGGGGTGGGATAATCCAAAATCCGAAAGGTCAAGGAGATCAATAATAATCCAAGGGAGGCGGCATACCACCCGACAAAACGCCACCGATGCCGGACTAAATCAATGATTACAGGAACTAAGAAGGCTGCACCTGAAAAAAAGTAACCAACACTTGGGGAAGAAATGTGGACGATTTCTCTCAAAATCAAAACAGCTCCAATCCCAATGGCATAAAAACCAAGGACAACCCCAACGGCCAAGTAGATCTTTCGCACAATGCGTTTCCAGAAGAATATAGACAGGCTTAATGACATAAGCGCTGCAGGCAACCAATCGAGGAAGAGAAAGAAATTCGAGCTGCGAAAAGCGTGAAAAAGAGTGGAACCCAAACCGTTCAGGAACAATAAGGGAAGTAATGCCACCAAAAACCGGTGATCACGGTATGTACCTCGAAGAAACCAAAGCCAAAAAACAATGGGAAGAAAGAAGAATAAAGAGCTGTACGCATTCCAGGGCTCGCGAATCACATGGTCATGCACAAATTCGTTGTACATAGGGCCACGATCAAAAATAACTGCTTGCCGTTTCGCTAATTCAAGGGAGTCGATCATAACGGCGTTTTAACTGTAATAGGAACTAAACATAAAGTACAAAGATCCTCCAAAATAAACAACGGGAAACAGCCATTGGCCTAAGGTTTCCAGAAAATCCGCCAGTTTTTTCTTTCCTTTCTGGTCTAAGTGGTAAGTCCACACGGTTTGTGCCATCGCCAGCATAATCAAGATATAGGACAAATAAAAGATTTTATCCACACAAACAAGGTACCCTACTTCCGGTAAATCATCGGAAATCGTCCACTGAAAAGCAATCCCTGCGAGCAAGGAAGTGACTGTTAAACCTGCAGCTAAATCTAATTGATTCGATGGTATAAAAAAGACGAGATACGCCAAAATCATAATGATGATTAAAGGAATCATAAATTTCAAAACATAGGGTATAAAATCGCGGGAGACGTAGATGCTAAATGTGATATTGGAGTAAGTGCTCGTTGGTTCGGTGATATTCGGGTCACCAAAATCGGTTTGGTATACAGTGCAACCTTCCACGAAATCTGATTTTTTGATGAATAAGCCATCTGCTTTTAAATTCTTTGGTATTCCCCATAAATTCGGATCTGTCTTGCATTTAAGGTAAGAATACTTATCAATTACCAATGTTAAATCCCGCGTCTCATACTTTGGATGTTCAAATTGAATCATGAGTTTTTGTTTATCAAAAGGGTAATTTTCGTAGTCGGCCACAAAATTGAAATCTCCTTTCATATGTCCAGAAACGTAGTAATTATTCCCGATTATCTTGGTTTCGTGGATTTCATTCAACTGTACCTCACCGTTTGTAACTTCCAAATTATAATAGGAGGCGAGGTCACTGGTATCTTCAGGTAATTTAAATCGAAACCAATAATAAAAGTCTATGGTGGCGCATTGTTCTTTGTTATTGAGCGAAACCGATCGCACATAGATGCCTACATTCAATTTGATAGGATCAGCGTAATGATAGGGAATAAACCCAAAAACCAAACATATAAATAAAAGGAAACTAGACCGCATAACTTAGAATTTAATACCGAAATCCAAACAAATTTACGTTAATTTTGACCCAATGAGAAACCTACATATTGATTCGATGCGAAGTCTTGCGATTATCATCATGCTGACGGCCAATACCACTCCTTACCTTATAACTTCAGATGTTCCTTTTGTATTTCGGGCCATTTGTTCCTTTGCCGCCCCACTATTTACGTTTCTGTCAGGGTACACTTTTGCGCTTAATGGTTCGCGTTCCAATGGTTATTTATCTGGAATCTATGTGCTGCTTTCGGCCGTAATCGTCGATGTTGTTGCATGGGGGATTCCGCCATTTCAAACGTTTGATGTATTGTATGTTATTGCGTTGGGACAAATGGTTTTGGCAGTTATGAAGCGTCTTCCCTCTTGGTGTTTGGTATGTATTGCTTTGCTCATTATGATTTTACCCACCCTATTACAAACGGTGTATCGGTTTGAGTTATCGGACCCTAATTGGAATTCGTTTAGATTTAATGCATACCGTTGGGCTTTTGACGGATGGTTCCCGATATTTCCTTGGTTATCGTTCCCTATCATGGGGTATTTATCGTTAGAATGGAAAAACCGGATACCAGCCAATGCATGGAGTTCCGTGCTGACCGGTTGCGTATTTCTTGGAGGGTTCATGTTCGTTTCCCTAGAAAAAAGCCATCAACCTTTTCGTGACGGATATGTAGAAATCTTTTATCCCGCAACACTCGCCTACTTACTTGTAGCTTTTGGATTTTGTTATTTGCTGTTGTTTGGTTTATCCAAACCTCTTTCCATGACATCGAAGGTATTAGATGGAATCAATGTATTAGGTCGCCATAGCATGTTCGTCTATATATTGCATGCACTTTTGATCGCGCAAATCGTATCCAAACTAGCACTCCAAAACAACTTATGGTCCATTCTCATAGTGCTCACGGTATTTTATGGACTGGTATTCTTTGCTACTTTTGGACTGGAGGCGCTTCTGCGTCGAAAAAAATTGGACTTCGTCCCGAAATGGGTTCGAAAACCTCTGGGTTTGTATTGAACTCCTAGAAAGTCTTTAAAGAAATAAACGCTCATGCCTAAGGTATTTTTAATATTTGCCCAATCTGGATTCGGTCGGATTTTAAACCGTTGGCTTTTTTTATTTTCGCTACCGAGGTATGGTATTTTTGCGCAATAGCTGAAAGGGTATCGCCTGATTTCACCTTGTGCCTCTTAGAGCTTACCTTGGTTTTTTTTCCATGTACAACGTTTGGTGTTTTTGGTGGGGTTTCTTCAATGTTCGTATCATAATCCACCAACGAAAGCGGAACTTTAATCCTTGGATCATAATATTTAAAAAAATACTGTTGAATATTTACGGCATTGTAAAAGGTATCCAAGGGGTTTCCTTTCCAATCGAAACATTGCACCACATCGCAGTTAAATTCCAACACTTTAACCGGTATTAATTCGTCGTGGATACGGTGCATTTGGGGCAATTGCTTTTCGACTGCGGCACGTCCACCACCTGCTGAACCGCGGCTGTTTACTTTTATGTAGCATTTTCCGTCGGTGCTTGGTCCTACCACTGCCACCCAATGTACTGTGAGTAGTTTGGGATTGATTTGAATGTACAATTGCTTCAGATCCGAATAAAAACCTTTCAACCGTATTTGCCTTAATCCTTCGTAGATTTTGTCGTTAAGGTATCCACCGAATTTATCCATGCGCCGGGAATGAAAGGAATGGAGTGCATCATACACATAAGGAACGCCCATGGCAGAATAGGAATCGCATAGAACTTCATCGTGCTCTCCAAGTTTCAACGTATCGGGGTTGATGAGTTGGAATGGGGGTATTTCTCTTGGAATGCGTGCAATCCTAACCATAGAATCAATCACCGAGGAATCCTCCGGTGCGTTAGGAGTTTGGGAATATGTTCGGCAAGACCAAAACAACCCAAGGATGCAAAGCATAAGAAATCGAACAGCCGGAGAGCACATGCCCTACGAAGGTATTAAAATCCATTCATTTCCGTTGCGCTGCAGGGCCAATTAATATTCGACCTAATTTCTTGGTATAGTAAAAAAAATAACCTAATTTTGTGCTCTATTTAGGCGCTTTTTGGATAAAAACGTATTCGCATACCGCTGTTGCGGTAGCCTCATAGGTAGAAAATACGGTTTGGTAGTTCAGTTGGTTAGAATACCTGCCTGTCACGCAGGGGGTCGCGGGTTCGAGTCCCGTCCAGACCGCAAAAGCGCAACCCCTCACACCTTGTGTGAGGGGTTTTTTCGTTTTAGCGCATGCTGGCACAAGCGTGCCAGGCGTGGGATAAGAGAAAAAACGAAGCTTGGCGAAGCCATGTCAACGGATTTTCGCTTCATGTAATTTAAACATTATATATTCTTAATTTTCTGTCCTAAAGTTTGGGAAAATTACATTTTAATCTTACATTCAACTTTTATTTTAATCTAAACAAAAATGTCGAAAGAAGTTTTCTTAGCATCTGGACACGAATCCGGAAGTGTGGTTTCTACCCGATCAAGTGCTTTTAAACCTATTAGTAATTATTTGGATATTGTTGCTGAATTTGAAAAAAGTTATGATTTGGAAGCGAATCCAAGTATTTCTAAATTATTTGATATTTCCGGATCAGAAGAGATTGTTGTAACTATATATGATTGTATCCTAATCAATTACTTTGAGGATGAATCAGACAAGGACGCTATTGAGGCATACCTCAAACAAAATGGTAATTCGGATTGGATGATTGCTTTTATGAAAGAACATTCCGTAGAACTTTATGCATCTGAAATTATAGGGGCTCTTGCCTTTCCAGGACAAACCTTACGAATCCAAACTACCGATTTGGAGTATGGTAATGAAGAATTTGAGCTTAGAACGTAAAATTGGGATTCCAAACTTCTAGTAATCTTTCACCCGCAAATATACGGATGATACATTCTTACCTGCCTTAACATGTCTTGTCGATTGGAAACAAAATTACTTTTACCTACTACCCACCACGTCCACCCACATTCGCTCCGGATAAATGCCATCGAACACATATTCCGTTACTGGACACAGCCATAGCCTGTGGTTTTGCAATTCGGGTACCGTATAATACATGCCATAAGTCACGGGGGCGTGCCCTACCCTGCTCAACAAGCCCATGTCCATACCTAGTTCCTCAGACACCAAGGTATACTGAGCTCCTTCAAATGGCGTTGTCTGGATTTTCAACCACAATTCAGTTCCATGGTTGCTTATGATATCTAACCATTGATCAGCACCATCTACCATCAATAAATTGTTGTACGTTCCAAGTCCCGCCTCAATGTAATCCGGTAAATCCACATACCATAAGTGGTCTTTTTTGTAAAATCTTTTTTCCATCATCTTTAGTTTTTGGGTTAATACACCACAAAGTGAAATAGATTTTTCCCCATCGATGATTTCTTGCAAGGTTGCAAAAGATTAACCAAAGGATATAACGCGATTTAACTGTTTTTGATGAATTCGAAATTGACCATTTTTTTTACCGTGGTCATCCCCTGGGCGTACCAATACCACATAGCGGAAGGGCTTCCCTCATCCGTATGGATCAGTAGGCCATAATCAAATCCATCTTCTAAGATTTTTACCACAAGCCCTCCCGTTTCGTTGAAATACGTATCAATTGGCAGCACGCTGGTCAACGCACCGCCCACAAAATAACTGGAGGTTTTCTCATCAAGGTCTAGGACATATCGTACATCAACTGATTCTACAGGATAGGGTAAATCGGGGTTTGCGAGTACGGAATCCAACGAAGTTTCTCGATAGGAAACAAATTCCTGGCGTTCGTTAATTTGTAGAATGACTTTCTGGGAGAATACGCCCAAAGGAAGAAGGACAGCGAAGATTATTAACCCTTTCATATTTCCATGAACCCCTTTTTAGGACGTTGGTTACACATTTTTTAATAGGACACAAAACTAAAAACCAAGTTTGTAACATTACTCAAATAACCTATTATGATAATGATGAAGACAAACAAAAAGCTATTCCACCATTTTGCTGTACTTTCGTTGCTTATTTTTACGCGATGCGCTCTCATCAAACCTAAAGTTCAGCAAACTCCACCGAAGCGAATGACAAAAGATTTTCTCCAAAAATCATTGGAAAAAGATGCAAAATACATGCGCAAGCACTGGAGCCAAGAGGAAATTGACTATTTCTACAAAAACTTTGTTTTTAATTCCAATTCTTTTCTACCCGACACCATACCTCATCATTAATTTCCTTTGCCTATGAAAATGTTCATTTGTTTCTTCCTGTGCGCTTCCATGACTATTTTCGCGCAAGAATATGAAATCCTTCAACACAGTAAACCCATTCAAATCGTTCCGCTACCGCAACTGAACAGTTTGGATCGGGAATGCAACTTGAGTTTAGTTCCCAACGGAAAATCGCTCTTTTTTATGAGTACACGAGCTAAACGCGGCGGTGTTATTGGAAACGGAGATATCTACCAAAGCGATTTTGTGCACGGTACCTGGCAAGCACCAATTCCTCTAGAAACCATCAACACGTCATCTGGTGAAGATGAACCTACCTTCAGCCAAGACGGTTCTGAACTGTATTTTCAAAGTTGGGATGGCAATTGGAAATCCCGGGGTGGTCCTTACTATCGAGCAGAACAACGTTCGGGTAAATGGGTAAAAACGGGTAGTATGGGAAGCAACATCAACCGCTTCTTTACCCTTGAATCACAAACCAATTTTGGTTACGGAACCGATGGCATGGCCGTATCCGCTGACGGAAAATTGTTCATTGTGGCCTGCGGTGCCAACTATGATGGCCCTATGGACTTATATTACAGTGTTAAAACAAAAGATGGCTGGTCCTACCCTAAAATCATGGGCGTTTCCACCGACGGGGATGAACGATCGGTCTTTATTGCCGCCGACAACCGAACCATTTATTTTAGCAGCGATGGCATGGGGGGCTTTGGTGGTCTAGATATCTTCAAAGTGCAAATTGACAAAAACGGGAAATTGGGAGAACCGGTTAACATTGGCGCCCCATTCAATACGGCAGAAGACGACATGGGCTTCGTGGCCTCAGCCGACGGTAAATCCGCCTTTTTTATCCGAAACCTGGATATTTACTTTGCGGATATCTCCGAATTAAGCGAAAAAATAAAGCCCATAGAAACCCAGAAAACAAACCAGCCTGTTGAAATCCCTACGCCCAAAAGTCCTGAAGAATCTAAACGTACGGAGAAAATTATCCTGTACTTCGATTCGGATGTTTCAACGTTAAACACTACAGAAATGAATAAATTGAGCGCATGCCCTAAAACCGGAAAAATGGTCGTTCACGGGTATTGTGATTCCGATGGAAGTGATGCATATAACCAAAAACTTGCCGATGCGCGATGCGAAAGTGTGCTAAATGCTTTAATCGGTTTGGGCATCAATTCCGCTTCTGTGAGTAAGGTCGTTCACGGTGAAAAATCCCCGGCTATGTCTAATGAAACAGAAATGGGGAAGGCAAAAAACAGACGTGTATTGCTCGAATTATTCCCTTAATGCGAACAGCTTTATTTACTCAGCCAATCAGTTTTCAGCGAGTACAATCAAATAATCGCCTTCGTTAAAGCCAATAACTTCATCTTTCCTTGGATTTAATTTTATTCCAAAATTAAGGGATGCATTATCTTGATTTGCCATTAATCGATAACCAATAGCCGTTTCATTATATTCAAAAGCCCTGGAAACCATATCATAAAAGGTAACCACCTCCCCCGCATTCCAATAATTCTTTATGGGTTTAAGGTATATTTCAGATCCCGCTGAATCAAATAATGAATTGAACACCTTAAATAATTCCTTATTCTCTGCGATTTGGGCAAGAATCAAGCTCGTAATATTGTCACCAATAATAAAATCGTCTGCTTTTGCCACTATACCTACCTCTCGATTTCGAATATCACGCATCTCGGAAACAATACTCAAATCCTTGTTATGCAGCGCGCCGATACTTCTCAAATGCAAAAGACAAATCAAGGTTTGAGCATCGCTATGTTGAACTTCCAACGATTTATCACTCATGAGAATGATGTTATCGAATTGCTCAGGATGAACGCTGTCTAAAACCTTACGATTGGATAATTTCCCTGTTCGCTTCGTTAGGGTTAGATTCTGCGTGGTAAGTTCAACTAAATCCAAATCGTTTTCAGCCAAAATAAGTAATTCAGACCCCGCATTCACGTAGCTGTCGAGTTCGACAATAATTTTCTCGCTGTTTTCATTCCAACCCATCATTAAGGTTTTTTCGGGACCAAATATCTCCGGCGACTTCTTCACAAACATCCCTCCTTTCATCCGTTGGTCAGCAGGTACCCCATCTACAACAATGGTATTATTGTCTTGTGACAAGGCCACCAAACTATCTCCTTCGGCCAAGAGCGTATCACCTGAAGGGTTCAGTTGAAAACCTAATTGTTCCGAATACACGCCGATTAAGGAGGAGGTGTTGTAGGACATGGCCGCTTCTTTAAAGGTTTTCCCATACAAGGATGGTTCTTTTTGAAAATAAATTTCATCACCTTCGAACTGAAACAAATCCGTGTAAATGATGGCCAAACCGGATTGTCGGCAGGTTTGCGCAGTGATTCGTGCCAAAAGGTCCGCTGCATATATAAAAATTGCCTCACCTTGTCCTACCAATTCAGCCGCCTCAAGGTTTGCTTCCTCTTTTATTTCCGCTACAATATGGAAAGGTTCCTTTTTTCGCAAGGGACTATTCGTGATCGACATCACGGTTTTGATGACGGTTATATCTGCCTCTTCCGAATCCGGACTCAGCACAATGATGGCGCGCGCCAGGTTTGGATTTACAATCTGAATTTCATTTGATATCATGGGGTTCCCACTTCTTACAATGATCTTAGTCGTTTTAAAGTCTTGAATTTTTTCTCGAATAGCATCTTCCATCTCGACCTTATCCATTTCCGCAAGCACCACGATTCGTTGTTTTTTGAGATTTTCATTGGCTAAAATAAGTTGGCCGATGATCGGAAAAATCTTCTCGGACCAGCCTAGAATCAATGTGTGACCCGATTCGAGTACTTTGGATTTTCCTTTACGAAGTTGTTCAATTTTTCCATCGATTGCCGCAGAGATCACACCAATGAGAATGGAAATCATAAAAATACCTACCAGCGTGGCAATAAATCGCACGATACGAAAAGCCCAGCCTTCGTCTCCTCCCATAGTACCTGAGTCCAAGGTAGCCATTAAACTTTGCCAGGCACCTTCAAGAAACGATAAAGGGTCTGTGGCATCGGGCTCCGCGCGAATACCGAATAGGACAATTACGCATCCTAACAGCAAAATCGTGATGAAGGACATAATGGCTAACCATCGGATAACTCCGATTGGGCCTGAAGCAAAAGTATTTTCGAAATAATATCGGAAGCGTTCTCGGTTAGAATGTTTCATAGTTGATTTATATTATTTTGTCTAACAAAAGTCTATCGATTTATTCATTAATGAAAACAAATCGCAGAAAATTTTTCACAAGAATGGGTTTTGGATATTATGATTTAAAATAAAGAAAAATTTTCAAGCCGGACCATGATCAAATCAAAGGTTAGTTTTTAATAAAATGTATAACGGAAGTATCAAAACGAAGCAAGTAACTTCCATCAACAAGATCCCTAATTCCTATCACAGGTTCGTTTTCGATTTTTCCTTTAAGATACATCCTGCCCTGCATATCCAAAATTTCGTATGCCGTATGGCCCTGTAATCCTTCAACCGTCAATATATCCTCTGCAGGATTGGGATACAAAACGACTTCCCGAAATTCTTCCTCCAAACCGGTATAAAAATCTTCGGTTCCGCAGGCTCCAGCAAAGGGCTCATTGCCTTCAAAGCGATCCGTAGCTGGGACCTTGGCCGTATTCATCGCTTGGGGCAGACCAATTTTCCCCCATTGGTAGTCCTGCACAAAGGCCGGTTTCTGCGCGTAATAATAACTCAAATCGCTTACATTCGAAGTGCCCGCTGGAGCCACCGTTCCTTTGTTGTTGTTTCCATAGGTAAATTGGTCGTTACCTTGAATGGAATAATTCACCGCGCTGTACGGAAACCCGGTATTCGGTATCTCGTTGCCAATGAAATTTTGCGAGGGACTCGTGTTGTCGGAAAAGAAAATACCGTACAGGGAAGCCCTGTTCCTAAGAAACGTATTGTACGGCCCGTTACCCCCGTGGGAATTATCAATGACAATGTTCTGCACATCATTTTGCTCGAATAAATTAGCGTAAACATAGTTCCCGTGCAATACCAGCTCTCCTGCAGAATTACCACTCAATAAAGGATTCGCATTCGTCCAATACGGATTGGTAGAATGGTTAAAGGTGGCTACATTTCCGTTGGCCCCTGCTTGAAGTAAAATGCTATGGCGTAAATGCTTGAATATATTGTTTTCTACTAAGCACTCATTCGTGGTAAAGTGCAGCACCACCCCGTAGCCTCGTCCGCCATCCCCGTAATCGAACGCATCATGGATAAAACACTTTTCCACTTTAGCGTTACTTACCCCATTCAATTCAATATGACCAAATGTTGTATTATTCGATTCCAATCCCGATATCCATGCATTTTCAACGTACCATAAACGAATGGAACTCGACTGTTCAGGAGCCGTATTATCCATGCGTTCTATGGAAAAACACTGCAATCCAATATTCCTTTTCATCGAAATGCGAACCACACTTGGCATTCGATTCAGTGGATAATCCATACGCAAAGCGCTATGAAGCAACAATGTGTCGCCGTGAACGCTGTCCACTTTCACCAACTGACCGACACTTTTTAGCGCCCAAGAAGAGGTCACCCAATCGGCATCTTCTTGGCGAATTCGGATCCATGCGCCTGGAAAAAAGCTACCAGCATCCGAGACCACCAACCACGAATTTCCTTTTACGCCTGCCGCGGTTAAGGAACTGGTATCAGTATTGACCAAGTTTCCTGTGGACTGTATGGCATGCCCCGTACCACCCAAGTCAACGATAAAATGGGTATTGTTTGCCCCATCTCCCGTAATCAAACAATGGCTAGGAAGGGTAACCGATTCATTGAAAAAGTAACTCCCCGCAGGAAAATGAATGTGTATGCCCACAGGAGGATTTAAGCCCAATAAACTATCTACCACCCCGTTAACCGGTGTGACACCGTCGGCTATCGCTCCCTCCTGCACAACGTTGTAATAGGTAAAACCCACCGTGTTGGTATCGTTTAATCCCGCAACACCCCAATCCACAGCGCGGTTGGCAGGCAACACCTGTCCCACACACAGCGAAGCCGGCATTAGGACCAGAATCCAACGAATTATTCCTTGAAAAATTTCCATACGTAGCCCTTTGATCGTAAAAAATAGACGCCTGTTGCTAAATTGCTTACATCCATTATATTCAATCCTTGGTGCACTTGAAATTGCCCCAAATGGCTTCCTTGGGTGTCCAAACAGTCAACCACATCTTCCGACCATTCTGTTTTGAGATACAAGAAGTCGCGCGCCGGATTCGGGAAAATTACCAAGGGATTACTCACCGCATCCTCAAGGCCCACGAGCGGCAAGAAAGGTTCGTTTCCTACCACGGTTTGAACTTCATCGTTGGGTCCTATTTTCATGAGAAAAACCGAATTCCCTCCGTTCATCGGGTAGGTAATCCAACCTACTGCCAAAGCGCCGCCATCGGAGGTAGGAATGAATTGCTCCACTTTTTCATCCCCGCCGTGATTGATATAAATCGGACCATTGTCCCAATCAAAATTCGTATTAAACCTGCCTAAGGTGACATCCATCCCAAAAGAAGCATCGTTCAAGTTCTCGTTCCGATACCCCACATACAATTTCGTATGCGCTCCGTTGAGGGTTATTTCGTCCAAAATCACATCGCCAGGATTCACAAACACCGATTCAAAAAACAAAGTACCGTTCAATTCATACCTTCCCGAATAATTATCGTGCTCATTCAACAGTGGATCGTATTTCCAACCGATTAAGTTATAGCGGTTTAGGTTCAAGGTCATATCGGTAATTCCAAACGACCCATGATCACCAATGGAGGTGAACCATAGTGGGTTTCCGTTGGTATGATATGCTGCCAAAAACCCTTTATTTAGGCTTGAGTCCGTATTGTAATAGGTGCCTGCCACCACCAAGGTAGAATCGTTCAACATCAGGGCGCTGTTCACTGAATTTTTTTCTTGCGTCCCTAGAAAACGGGTCCATAAGGTATCACCGTTTGGCTTAAGGCGTGCAACAAATCCGCGGGCGAGGTTTGATGAAGGTGCTTGAGAATAACCTACACAAATCATTCCTGTATCCGCAGTAAGTACAGCATCCTCGACGAAATCCCAGGCGCCTAAGTCCACCCTTTTTTCCCATAGCATATTGCCGTTTAAAGCTGTTTTTACCACGTAAAGGTCATAAGCACTTTGGTTATTCACCAACGAAGTGCCTGCCAAGAGAAACCCTTGATTTGGCACATGCATAATCCTTCGTCCTTCGTCGAACTCTGCTCCTCCGTAATGTTGACTCCATGCATAAGCCCCGTCTTTGTTGACCTTTAAAATAAAAGCTTCAGCATTCAGTCCCCAGCTGCCGCTTTTGCCGGTAAGGGCGTAACTGCTATCCGGCAATTGAACCACGCCTTGACCGAAATCGTATTCTTGTCCGGAATATTGGCGGTAAAAACTTACTTGCGTATGAGCCACTGCAAAAAGCCCGCATAAGCACAAAAGCATTAAATATCGCATCGGAATCGGATTGAAAGGGATTGACCAAAAGCACGGTTCGAAAAGAACCCAAGTAGGTTGTCGCTGGCAAGGGCTACATAACAGCGCGCCCGGCTGTAGCATAAGGCGGTATTCATTTTAAAGCCCGAAAAACCCCCGTAGGAAGCACACAGACCCAAGTGCAGCCCTCGGGTGATTTTTCCGGTTAAGCCGGCATAGACATAAGGAATATACCCCTTAATGAAGGTAAGGCGAAACCCGTAGGTAGGTTGAATGATTTTTTGCGACTGCAAGCCTACAACATTACCCAAGTGCACCGTAAGCGGTAAGAGAATCCATTTTTTATGGGTGGTTCGGGTGGTCAAACTGTCTTGAAAAGAATAGCCTTGAGCTAAGATTCCTTGGCGTTGAAGTATTCCATCTATACTAAATCCTCCGAAGGCGAAGGAGGTGTCGATACGTTGAGCAGTGAACATATTGGTGTAGGCAAATCCCAGGTTGTTGACGCTAAACTGCATGGTATGAATCCGACCGCTTTCCTCGCTTGCTGCATTGAACCGGTAATCGAAATCAACGCTCATGCCGATTCCTTTGAAATAGCCGGGTGAGGTGGTGCGTCCGATTTCTCCCGAACAAATACCGTACAGGCTGTCGCCAGCTTGGGTGTAATAAAATTTCATCCAGTCGCGGTCGCCCAAAGAGGCTTGCGCGTAGGAATTCAATCCCACCAGATTCAAACTCAAGGATGATTGGGAGCGTTTGTCTAACACACTAAATCCCAGGGTTTGAAAATTCATATACCGCATTTCAGTGCCCGAGAAATCCGCATAATGTCCTAAAAACGGTGTGTTTCCATAAAATGCGAAGCGAAAAAGGTCGGGCGTGTAGGCCATGGCACCGACATAATTTTGGCCATAGCGTATACCGAGCATGAATTGATTCATGCGTTCATTCTTGAATTTAGGACTGAAATAATAGCGCAGATTGGCCATACCATCAAATCCTACAACATTAAAGGACTTATGATTTTCCATTGAAGCTTCTTTGGTCGTGCTGTCGATAACGCCCCCAAAAATCAGGGGCTTCATAACCCCATTTTCCATGGCGGAGCTCCCAAAATCGACGCAGCCTTGCATTAGGAGCAGGTTTTTCGAGCTAACTGCAGTATCAAAATCGTAGGCGCGCAGCAATTGCGCATGAACTTCGAATGCACAAAAGACCACCAGCACCCCTATTCCAAATTGCCGCATCAGTAAACGATTTTGGTTTTTATTTGAGCTTTAAGCTTCACGTGCATAAAGGCACCCACAGGGATAGACACAACTTGGTTTGCAGCACCAGAAGGCGTGAGTGTGTCCAAAATGGCTTCCACACGCAGGTATTTCACTTCGTTGAGTTGCACTAACAGTTTTTCCGAAAGCACAAAGCGGACGATTGAATGCTTAACCATCATGCCCGTTGCGTTGGGGGTACCCGCGAGCGCGCTCAGCACCAATGCATCACCCAAGGATTCATCGATGACTTGCTTTTGGGCATTCAAGTAACTCAATTTAAGTTGACTTTGAAAAGGGAATCCATTGGAGGCATCCAATTGCATAACACCGCTTACCGCATGGGTTTTATCCTTGTTTTGTTGGATAGAAACTTGAAAGGTATCCACCAAGGTAAGTTGATCCGCTTGAAGTTGCAACGGCATTTGGGCATGCAACACCACCTTGATGCGACTCGTGGAATATATTTCATCCCATCCACCATTCACGTTGCCGTTGGGATTGATTTCCAAAGCGTATCCCGCTTGGAAGGTTGTTCCCAAGTTCTCGATGACTTGTTCAATGTTGCTATTTCCAGAATTCACCTGCACCTGCTGGGTAGAAGGCAGCAAGGAATTCCACGAACCCGTAGCCGGAGCGAGAAACAAATCTTGGCCCATCACAGGCGCGTTAAGGGCCACGGTATTTCCAGCAGCATTGGTGTTCAGCATCTGGGTCAATTTCCCACGAACGGGCACTTTGACACCGTTGGAAAAGCTCAATCCCAGCTGCACGGAATTGATGTCTATCAATCCCGAAGCTACCTTTTGCATGATGGGCAGATCGAGGCTGAGGGTATCGCTGAACGTCATATTTCCGAAATAACCGCGGGCATAATCCAACGCGATATCCTTCAAACTTGCCTCTACCTTAAACTCTTGGGCTGGTGTAACGCTCACGGTAGGCCCGTTAGCAGCTGAAACGGCCGTAACGCTCGCCTGAAGCATATTAAAATCAACTCCGTTAGGACCTCTTAAATCCATTTCATAGCCAGCAAGGTTAAAATTGGCTGTTTGAGGTGTGGGATTGGCATCGCTCCCCGCCCCTACCGTTAAGGATTGTTGAAAAGTAACCCCGTTGAGGGAAACACCGGGCAAGCTCACATTAAAAGTAACATCGGTGGGAAGGGGATTGTAGACTTTTAGTTTAATGCTTCCACTATACACCCGCACTTTTTTCAATTGAATTCCGGGTAAATCTATCGTGTGCGTTTCATTTTGATTAAACACATTGAAACCTGGAGGTACGTTGATGGCAAAATTGGAGTGAAACGTTTGTACCACCAGCGTATCGGGAATGGAAATCAAATCCGCTAAACCGATATCCAACAACGTTTTCGTAAAATCAAGATCAAGATTTCCCGAACCGTTGGGTACAAATACACTATCCTTGGTCAATCGGCTGAGGTCGAGGGTATCGTTCACCAAGGGCGCCCCGAGGTCCGTTTCCCATGAGGTGGCCTGCTTTTTACAACTGGCAAAAAGCAACAGACTCAGCAAGCAAATGGAAATACATTTCATCATACGCGTTCGATTATGGTAGCATATCCCTGACCAACCCCGATGCACATGGCCACCAACGCGTATTGTTTTCCTGTGGCGTTCAATTGACGGGCTGCCGTTAACAAAATACGCGCTCCGGTCATGCCGAGCGGATGGCCCAGAGCAATGGCGCCTCCGTTGGGATTGATTCTCGGATCCTTATCAGCCAAGCCGAGTTGTCGGGTGCAGGCCAATACTTGCGCTGCGAAGGCTTCGTTTAATTCAATCACATCCATTTGATCGAGGGAGAGCCCAGCGCGCTGCAGCGCCTTCTTGGATGCTTCCACGGGACCTATGCCCATAATGCGCGGTTCTACGCCGCTGATGGCGGCACTTACGATGCGAACAAGCGGTTTTTTGCCCACGAATTTTGCCCCTTCCTCGGAACCTATTAAGAGACTGATTGCGCCATCGTTCAACCCAGAGGCATTTCCCGCGGTAACAGTGCCATTCGGTTTAAAGGCAGGCTTCAACCCCGCTAATTTTTCAGATGTTGTAGAAGCCTTCGGAAATTCATCGCGAACAACGCGGATGGGATCCCCTTTTTTAACCGGAATAACGACCTCCATCATTTCTCCCTCGAAGAAACCAGCTTCTTGCGCTGCAGCCGTTTTTTGCTGCGACCACAGGGCAAAGGCGTCTTGGTCTTCTCTAGAAATCCCGAACATTTCTGCTAAGTTTTCGGCCGTCATCCCCATGCTATCTACGCCGTAAAGCGCTTCCATTTGGGGATTGATGAACCGCCAACCAAAGGAAGAATCGAACATTTGTTGGTCGCGACCATAGGCTGCTCCCGCTTTGGACAACACCCATGGCGCACGTGTCATGTGTTCCACGCCGCCTGCCAAATACACATCTCCTGCACCGTCCTTGATTGCACGGGAGGCGTTTACCACGGCAGCCATCCCTGAAGCGCAAAGGCGGTTCACCGTTTCTCCCCCAAGGGAAGTGGGAAGTCCTGCCAACAACGTTGCCATGCGTGCTACATTACGGTTGTCTTCCCCGGCCTGGTTGGCACATCCCATGAGCGCATCTTCAATTTGAGCCGGGTCCAAGGATGCATTTCGCGCCATGAGGGCTTTCATGGTGGAAGCAAGCAAATCATCGGCGCGCACGGGAGATAAACTTCCCCCAAAGGAACCTATGGGTGTACGAATGCCGTCGATAATAAAAGTATCTTTCAATGTCGTATTTTAATGTAAAAATAGGCAATTGTTGGAAGAAATAAGTGCCCCGGAATTGAATTATTATTGCCATTTTTGCAACCTATGGCAAGGCTCAATCCATCGCAACATGCCCATTTAACGCAATTGGGAATTGCTTTTTATGCGGATGACGAACGCTTACGCGCCTATGGACACGACGAAACGGAAGATTTGGTCTTTCCTCCGGAATTGGTGCTTATCCCCACTTCGGTAGAGGAAATTTCCCGTGTGCTCACTTATTGTCAAGCCGAGGGAATTGCCGTAACACCCGCAGGCGCACGCACCGGATTGAGCGGTGGTTGCCTACCGATTCATGGTGGCGTATTGGTTTCCATGGAGAAATTCAACCGCATCTTGCACATCGATACCGACAACCTTCAAGTAACTACGGAGCCAGGTGTTATTACAGAAGTACTGCAACAGGCAGTGAAAGAACACGGACTCTTTTACCCTCCCGACCCCGCCAGCAAAGGATCCTGTTTTATTGGTGGGAATGTATCGGAGAATTCGGGCGGACCGAAAGCTGTGAAATATGGCGTGACCAAAGATTACGTGCTCAATTTAGAAGTCGTTCTTCCAACAGGTGAAATAATTTGGACCGGGGCTAATGTATTGAAAAACGCCACAGGATATAACCTCACGCAGCTGATGGTAGGTTCTGAGGGCACGCTCGGAATCATCACGAAGATTGTCTTAAAATTGCTTCCTCATCCCACGCATGATGTCCTTTTTTTAGTGCCCTTTTATAACGCAAAAGTAGCCTGCGCGGCCGTACCTGCGATTTTCAAAGCGGGTATTATTCCCAGCGGCATGGAATTCATGGAACGCGATGCCTTGTTATGGGCAAAAGCCTTTACTGGCGATGAAACGGTCCCTGTGGCCGATACGCACCAAGCGCATTTGTTGATTGAATTGGACGGGTTTGATGCGGATCAATTGATGCGGGAGTCCGAACAACTCTTTGCTGTATTAGAGACTTTTGAAACCGACGAAATTTTGTTTGCAGAAACAGCGGCGCAAAAGGGAGCGTTGTGGAATTTGCGCAGAAAGGTGGGTGAAGCAGTAAAAACCCAATCGGTGTATAAGGAAGAAGACACGGTGGTTCCACGATTTCAATTGCCTAATTTGCTGGAGGCGGTAAAATCCATCGGGAAAAGGTATGGATTCACTTCGGTATGTTATGGGCATGCCGGGGATGGGAACTTGCATGTGAACATCATTCGTGGGGAACTCACGGACGCACAATGGGAACAGGAATTACCAAAAGCCATTACGGAAATTTTTAAAGAAGTCGTGCGCTTAGGAGGAACCCTTTCCGGGGAGCATGGAATCGGTTATGTGCAAAGGCCTTACATGCATTTAGCCTTTCCTGAAGTGACCTTAAACCTGATGCGTGCTATTAAAACCGTGTTTGATCCGAAGGGAATTTTGAACCCAGGAAAAATCTTTTGAATATATCTTATTGTTAGGATTGATTTTTTTTTATATTTATCCAAATTTAACCTAAACTTAATTTCGTGCGTATAATTTTATCTACTTCATTTTTCTTTGTGACCTTGGTTGCCTTGTCACAATGTGCAATTACCGTAAGCAATACGGCCGATTCCGGTCCGGGGTCCTTTAGGCAAGCTATCATAGCGGCCAACGCATGTGCTGGGAACCCCACCATTACATTTACCATACCTTCTAACAATACGATTACGCTGCTATCAGATTTACCTTCCCTTACCCATGCCAACACCTATATTAATGGGACATCGGCCCCAGGATACCAATATCCTTCCTCCATGGTAACGTTGGTTTGGCCAGGTTTAGACGATTGTATTCAGGTAGATGCCGGAAACAACACCATTATACGCGGGCTCACCTTTACCGATAATTTTTCGGGAAATGGCGACGGTGCTTTTCGTGTACAAGGAGGAAACAACCTATTGGTGCAGTATTGTAAATCCTACAAATCGCGTAAAAACTTCATGCGTGTGCAAGGAGGTACAAATGTCAAGGTAGACCAATGTAGGGTTCAGGATTTCTGGCACAACGGTGGAAACTCCGAAAAAGGATTTGAAGTGAACAGCGGAAGCCTTATACAGATTTCCAATTGTACGATATCTTCTATCTCCAAAAAGGTGTTGGAATTGAACAATTCAGCGAATGGTGGTACCAATTCCAAAGTTTCTTTTTACAACAATACCTTAACTAATGTAGGGTACGGCGATAGCTCGGTTTGTAACAACCTGCCTTGTGGCATGAACAAAGGGGAACATGTAATTTCAAGTTACACAGCGCACACCACTGTATTTTCAATACGAAATAATACCCTCAATGGCACATTTTCGAAGTTTGTGGAATTAATCAACACTAAAAGTTTGAATGGTGCTGGACCAAGGGATAGCATCTATAACAATTCCATTTATAATTGCCGTGGACAGCATACCTTGTATATTGAAATGAACGACAACAATCCTTCAGCACCTGCAGGTCAATCTTACGGGGGAATCGTCATCCTGAACAATAATTTCATAGGTGATGGACCGAATACGTACAACACGGACCAAGTGATCGAAATTGGAGGTTGGGCGAATAATTACACCGGTGCTTTAATATCTGGGAATTCGATAAGAAACTATCATGGCAGAGGGATAATGTTTCGATTTACAGATAACACCACCATATCCAACAACCGAATTTACAATTGCAGTAAAGATCAAGCCATCGAACTCAATGATAATTGTGATAACGTGACGATCCAGGGAAACATCCTGGGAACCGATTCCCTAAATACCCTTGGTTTAAATCTTTTTACAGGGCACACCATTCAATTGAATGAATGCAACAACTGCAATATTGGAGGAAATCGACAACTTGGACAAGGAAACATCATCATCGCTTCCAATAACCAAAAGGCCATTGAAGTGAGTGGGTCATGCTTTGGAACAACCACCATTCAAGGAAATGATATTAATTTGAATTCCCTTGGAAACCTGGCATTATCGTCATCGAATGAGTCGGCGATTCAAATCAATGGTACTACCGCCGTAATTGGTGGTGATAGCGCTACTTTCAGAAACAGAATCAGTGGTGGTGCTGGAGGTAAAGGGATCGAAGTTTCCACCTCGGGAGCTACCATACAGGGAAATTTAATTGGTTGCCAGGCCGGTGGAAATACCATTGTGGGTCACGGGTTACAGGTTGGTATTCAACTCAATTCAGGAAATAATACCCTAGGAAGCACGACCATAGCGAATTTGCTGAACAAAATTGGATATTGCCAAAAAGGAATTGTCAACAATGATCAAGACAACAACCTTTGGAGCAGAAATTTATTTTATGGTAATACAGGAAATCCTGTGATTGAAAACCAAGGTGGTAGCCCCAATAATTCCATTTCGCCACCTACAATTACCAACGTGTTCGCCCCATTCACTATCAATGGTACGGCCTTGCCAAATGCTCGGGTAGAGTTATATTTTTGGAATAGTGCCACCTCATGTCAAGGATATAAATATCTTGGCTTTACGACAGCGAATGCTGGAGGCGCATGGTCTTTCACCTCTCCTGTCGCAATTAGTTCTTCGATTGCTGCGTTGCAAATATTAAATAACAATGCGTCTCAGTTTGTTTGTCAAACCGTAAACGCATGCACGGCTCAGATTTCTGCCGGAAGCAATCAAACGGTATGCAGTGGGCAAAACACTGTTTTGCAAGCATCTGGGGGAATAAGCTACCAATGGAACAACAACGTCGTTAATGGGCAACCGTTTGTCCCGCAAACTTCAGGGAATTATATCGTTGTAGGGGTTGATGCTAATGGTTGTTCAGGAATTGATACAATCGTTATCAATGTTTTATCAAATTCTACTTCAACAAGTACTCAAGTTGCATGTGGAAGCTATCCTTGGAATGGTACTACCTACACCCAAAGTGGCCAATACACATATCAAACTACGAATGTTAATGGATGTGATAGCATTGCCACCCTTAATCTTACCGTACATAGCATTTCGACAAGCCAAAATAACGCAACCGCATGCGACAGTTATTCGTGGAATGGCGCTACGTATACGCAAAGCGGACAATACACTTATCATACTACGAGTATATTTGGTTGTGATAGTACAGCCTTGCTCAATCTCACCATAAATCTCAGTTCCTCCTCGACGCAAAATCAAACTGCGGTTGGAAATTACACTTGGCCAGTCAATGGCGCAACGTATACGGAAAGTACGACTGACACGGCAACCATTACCAACGCTGTAGGTTGCGATAGCACGATTATATTAGTGCTCACCATAGAAAATAACGGCATAGGAGACCATTCTGAAGATGCATTTAGCATATTAACCAACCCAAGTGAGGAATCCGTAATCTTGATGCATCATTCTTGCTATGCTGGAAGTACTTTTTCGATTTACGACGCTTTTGGAAAATGTGTTAATATTGGTACAATCGTTAAAGACAAAACGGTTATCGCAACGAATGAGTTAGCCCGGGGAATTTACGTACTAACGATAGATAGACTAAACATTCAACGAAAGTTTATAAAGCTCTAATATTCCCCACGAATCCAGAACAAATGTCTTGCGTACAGCAGTACAAATACGAATGAAAGGATAAGATTTGTAACAACAATAACAGTGGGCACCATGGAAGGCGAAACAAAGAGATAAATGGACCCCACAGAAGCCAAATTGTATACAATATACAGATGGAAACCTAATATATTCCTACGATACATCAACAGGGCTGAAACAGCCCCTACCATCAAAACCAGTAAGTTAACCAAATTCAATTCTATAAAAAAGGGCTGAAGGGCTTCTGTCATGGCTTGGATACGTTCCAAAAGATTCACCACGGAATCCAAACCCAGCTTCTTCAATTCAATTATCGATTTGGCCATTTCCACCTTGTCTTTTGCCAAATCCTCAGGTTTTGGTCGAACAAAAATGAGGGTAAATAAGGTGCTTAGTATGGAAAATAAGGTGTTAATCCATGTCAATATAAGCAACACCATTAATCCTTTGGGTGGCTTGGTTGAAAATACGTGCGGTTTATTTTCCTGTGAATCCAAACTACTCTTTTAATTTATTGTTATCCAAGGCTTCTTCTTCGGGAGTAAACAATTTAAGTTCTGTGCGCCGGTTCGCCTGATGCTCTTCTTTCGTGCAGGGAACGCCGTTGGAACATCGATTTACCAAGCGCGTTTCACCGTACCCTTGAGCGGTAATTAATTTCTTACTTATTCCCTTGCTGATGATGTACTCTACACAGCTTTTCGCACGATTTTTTGAAAGGCGCATGTTGTATTTATCGGAACCCCGGGAGTCCGTATGGGATGAAAGCTCCACACGGTACATTGGATGGGCATTCATGTATGCCACCAATTTATCCAATTCTGCTTTTCCTTCAGGTCGCAAGAAATACTTATCAAAATTGTAAAGTACCATATCCAATCGAATGAATTGTTCGTCGGATAATTTTTTCATTTGAAGGGTATACACTACCGTGTCGATACAATTTCCGGATACCTGACTCGGAATCATTAGGCGACCATCCTCATAATTAATGGCAGTCACCTGAAAAGAATCCACTTTCGCATCTCCTTCGTTTCGCCACATATAGCAACCTTTAGCATCCGTCGTTGTGGAAATTGTGGTTCCATTGGAACGAAATACCTTCAGAATCGCATTGGTCATAGGTTTTGAAACACTGTCTAATACCGTAATTTTCGACATATAACGCTTGTAATAAGAGGTAAAGCCCACGGTTTTGCTAATGGCCTCCTTGGCTAAGTAAAGCGTAGAATCTCCCGTAATTATTTCCGTTCCCGCGTATACCACCTTGTACTCATGATTTCTTTTCAAGGATAAAGGTTCAGTTGTACCATTGTCTTGTGTCGCAAGTAAAATTACTTCACCGTTGTTCAGATCAGTAATGGATACTTCTGTATTTCTAAGGGCTTTACCTTTACAATCCGTCAAGGAGATTACCAAATCCGCTTTGAAAACCGGTTTGTTGAATGCGTAAATACGATCCACGAATAGATCACGATTCGTAGAGAAATAGCCCTTACCGGTTTCTTCATCTACATAATAGGCAAAATCATCGGCGGTTGAATTCAACGGAGCTCCGATATGCTCTGGTTTTTTTCCATCGAGTTCCGAGCTAAAAATATCTAAGCCTCCAATACTTCCCCATTCCGTTGAACTGAAATAGAGCACGCCCCATGTAGAAATAAACGGAAACAACTCGTCGCCAGGCGTATTAATGCCATCTCCAAGATTTTCCGGGGCCGTCCAAGAGCCATCGACATAGGTTGTCTTCCAGATATCATTGCTATAGACAGTATCCATTTTTTTCGTTTTCTCATTCCAAATCATTCCTTTAACTTGACTTCCTGGTCGATCTGAAACGAAATAAACATTACCTAAAGCATCCATGGTAGCATGCCCCGTGTTAACCTCCGGACTATTAAAAGGAAACTCTATTTCCGTTAATTTATCACCCTTCATTTGATATACATGCTGTTGCAATTTGCGATATTTCACCGTATCCGTTTTATCTTTTTCGCTAAAATTTGTCGTAACAAACAGT
>Ga0214921_10002226_pt1 | contig 31784 bp, 26 predicted proteins | sample LL1505_MetaG_FD_177992 | JGI IMG/M metagenome (GOLD analysis project Ga0214921, IMG submission 177992) | Freshwater microbial communities from Lake Lanier, Atlanta, Georgia, United States - LL-1505 | ecosystem: Environmental > Aquatic > Freshwater > Lake | place: USA: Georgia | collected... | reverse complement strand
CCGTCGCATTCACCGAGGACGGCCAACCCGTGCGCGAGAGCTACGTCAACCTAATTCCCACCACTGCAGGTGGCACCCACGACTCAGGTTTGCGCGACGGTTTGTTCACCGCCGTCAAAAGCTTTATTGAGTTGCATGCTTTGCTGCCCAAAGGCGTCAAACTCATGCCCGAAGACGTATTTGCCCGAGCCAGTTTTGTGCTGAGCGCCAAAGTGTTGGATCCGCAATTCCAAGGGCAGATCAAAGAACGCTTGAACTCGCGTGATGCCGTGCGTTTGGTTTCCAGTTTTGTGCGCCCCACCTTAGAACTCTGGCTCAACCAACACGTTGAATACGGCAAAAAACTAGCCGAACTCGCCATCAAAGCCGCCCAAACCCGCCAAAAAGCAGGCCAAAAAGTCGAAAAACGCAAAGGGTCCGGCGTGGCTGTCTTGCCTGGCAAATTGACCGATTGCGAAAGCAAAGACACAGCCGACAACGAAGTCTTCTTGGTCGAAGGTGACTCCGCTGGCGGCAGCGCCAAAATGGGCCGCAACAAAGAAAACCAAGCCATCCTCCCTTTGCGCGGAAAAGTCCTCAACACCTGGGAAGTCGAGCGAGACCGATTGTTCGCCAATAACGAAATCCACGACATCTCCGTAGCGATTGGCATCGATCCCCATGGCCCCAATGACTCGCCAGATTTAAGCGGCTTGCGCTACGGAAAGATTTGTATCTTGAGCGATGCGGACGTCGATGGTTCGCACATCCAAGTCTTGTTGTTGACCTTGTTCTTTAGGCACTTTCCTAAGCTCATTGAATCTGGAAATGTTTTCGTTGCACGTCCCCCGTTGTTCAGAGTAGACGCTCCAGCGCGTGGCAAAAAACCTGCCTCGAAGGTCTATGCCTTAGACGAAGGTGAACTCACCGCTATCCTCGACAAACTCCGTAAAGATGGCGTTCGCGAAGGCGCATGGAGCATCAGCCGATTCAAGGGCTTGGGTGAGATGAGTGCTGAGCAGTTGTGGGACACGACGCTGAACCCTGACACACGCAGACTGATGCCGGTGCAATTAGGACAACTCGACTTCCTACAAACAGAAGGCTTGATCACCCAGTTAATGGGTAAAGGCGAAGCATCCGCAAGAAGAGAACTAATGGAACTTCACGGCGACAGCATTGAAATAGACATTTAAAAGCAGGGCAAAGGGAAGTTCAACTCAAAAACCCGTAGGTGAGGCCAGTGGCGGCAGCCAACGATTTGTTGTATGAGGCGGATGCCGCCGCTGGCCTTGCCGGAGCAAACAAAACAACCTAAAACCAGCTCAAACCCATTCGAATGAACTAGCAAATATGTCAGACATCACAACCATAGATTTACCCACAGCCGACAACGACGACGGCATTGCCTTAGGCCACTACGCCCAGCGCGCCTACTTGGAATACGCCTTGAGCGTAGTCAAAGGCCGCGCCTTGCCCGACGTCTGCGATGGCCAAAAACCTGTGCAACGACGCATCCTGTATTCCATGTCCCGCATGGGCTTAGGCTTTAGCGGCAACACCGGCGCCAAACCCGTCAAAAGCGCCCGTGTTGTGGGCGACGTGCTCGGCCGCTACCACCCCCATGGCGACAGCGCTGCCTATGAAGCACTCGTTCGCATGGCGCAAGACTTTGCGCAGCGCTACCCGCTCATCGACGGACAAGGCAACTTTGGTTCGCGCGACGGCGATGGCGCAGCCGCAATGCGTTACACCGAAGCGCGCTTAGCCAAAATCACCACTTTGTTGCTCGACGAAATCGACGAAGGCACGGTCGACTTTCAACCTAACTACGACGGCTCCACCGAAGAACCTAAGCAGTTACCTGCGCGTTTGCCATTTGCTTTGCTGAACGGCGCCAGTGGCATCGCAGTGGGTATGGCCACAGAGATCCCAAGCCACAACTTGCGTGAAGTGGCTGATGCCTGTATAGCCTTAATCAAAACTCCCAAACTCAGCGAAGCAGACTTGCTGGCGCTTTTGCCCGCCCCCGACTACCCAGGCGGCGGACAAATCATCAGTAGCGCCTCAGACATTGCCGATGCCTACCGCACTGGACGCGGTTCGCTCAAAGTGCGTGCCCGTTGGGTGATCGAAGACCTTGCGCGCGGCCAGTGGCAATTAGTGGTCAATGAACTACCGCCAGGCGTGAGCAGCCAGCGCGTGCTGGAAGAAATTGAAGAACTCACCAACCCCAAAGTCAAAGCCGGCAAAAAAGCCTTGAGTCCCGATCAAAACCAGCTCAAAGCCACCGTGTTGTCGGTACTCGACGTGGTACGCGACGAGTCCAGCAAAGACGCTGCTGTGCGACTGGTTTTCGAGCCCAAAACCCGCACCATCGAACAACAAGAACTCATCACCACTTTGCTGGCGCACACCAGTTTGGAGACATCGTCATCGATCAACCTGACGATGGTGGGTATCGATGGCCGACCTGTGCAAAAGTCGATGCGCGAGATGCTCACTGAGTGGATCGAGTTCCGCCAAACCACGGTTTTGCGTCGTTCGCAACACCGTTTGAACAAGGTGCTCGACCGCATCCATATTTTGGAAGGCCGCCAACTGGTTCTGCTCAATATTGACGAGGTGATCGCCATCATCCGTCAAAGTGACGAGCCCAAAGCCGCATTGATCCAGCGCTTCAAATTGAGCGACCGCCAGGCCGAAGACATCTTAGAAATTCGCCTGCGCCAATTGGCGCGTTTGGAGGCGATCAAGATCAAGCAAGAGCTCAAAGAGCTAGGCGAAGAAAAAGCCAGGCTCGAAGAGATCGTTGGCAATACCACCGCCTTACGTCGTTTGATGGTCAAAGAAATCGAAGCCGACGCTAAGACTTTCGCCGATCCGCGTCGAACGCTGATTCAAGAAGAGAAAAAATCCGTCGCTGAAGTCAAAGTGGTCGACGAGCCCGTCACCGTTGTTATCTCCGAAAAAGGCTGGGTGCGTGCCCGTAACGGACATAGCCATGACCCTAGCAGTTTTGCTTTCAAAGCGGGCGACGGTTTGTACGGCACTTTTGAATGCCGAACGGTCGACACCTTCATTGCTTTTGGCTCGAACGGCCGGATTTATTCGGTACCCGTGGCTTTGTTGCCTGGCTCGCGTGGAGACGGCCAGCCCGTGACCACCTTGGTAGATCTCGAAGCTGGCACCCAACTCTTGCATTACATCGCTGGTCCTGCCAAAGCGACTTATTTGCTCAGCAGTTCTGGCGGTTATGGTTTCTTGGCCAATATTGAACACATGATTTCGCGCAACAAGAGCGGCAAAGCTTTTGTAACGGTGAACGAAGGCGAAACCATGTGCCGTCCTTCGCCAGTAAGCGGCGGGTCCGGCGAAACACCATGGCCTGTTGCAGTCAACGTCGCCTGCGCTTCTGTTGGCGGACGGTTTTTGACCTTCGCCATCGGTGAGCTCAAAACCATGGAAAAAGGCGGTCGCGGTTTGATGTTGATCGACCTCGAAGCCAAGGACAGCCTCGCTGGTGCAGCCCCCTACACGCGTAGCGTGCGCATCGATGGAATTGGTCGAGGCGGAAAGCCACGCGAAGAAATTTTAGAAATTCGCAGCCTCAATAACGCAAAAGCTGCCCGCGCCAAGAAGGGCAAAGTAGCAGATCTTGGCTTTAAGCCAAGTGGCGTCGTTCGTATTGAGTAAAAGAAAAAAGCGGCTATAAGGCCGCTTTTTCGATGTGTAGGGTGACCTTTAAGCCTTAGCTTTGGTAGTTGATGCGGCTGCTGGAGTTGCAGGCGCAGCGTCCTTCTTTGGTGGGCTGCAGTCAAAGCAGACGAACATGGATGAACCCAAAATTCGCTTGAAAGAGCCGTTATTGCGGGGTTTGTGGACACCGCACTTGATGCAACTCATGGTGTCACCGGTTCTGCCAAGCCCCTCGAAAGGCGAGCCGCCTTTTTTGGATTTGTAGCGTAAACCGTCGTTGGAGATTTCTGTTTTTTCTGGGCGTGACATCGTTTTTGTAGATCTAGACAAAAGCGTATTTTCGCAAATTTATCGGCTGACTTGCTGTAGACGGCGAAAAAAGCCCTCAAAACGATGAAAAAACTTTGTAAATAGAGGGCAAACCTAGGCTTTTCCGCTGTGGGGCTTCGACACTAAGTGCCGGCTATTGGCTGCCTATGCTCTATTTGTATTACTAACATGCAATCAAGTAATTGCACGACAATGATCATCCTAAGCAAGGAGATGCAACATGTTTCACTCCAAAAAACTAACTAGTTTGGCCCTCTGCCTCATGTTTGCCCTAGGAATTTCCTCGGCGCAAGCACATGGGCCAAGGGGCCATGTTGGCATTCACTATGGCTGGGGTGGCTACTACGATCCGTGGTTGGCTCCTGCAATCGTCGGTTCGGCCATTATTGGCACTTCCATCTACATGTCCCGCCCTTATGGCGTGGTGCAACCTGGCACGGTTTATATCAATACGCCACCTCCAGCGGTGATCGTTACAAATCCGTCGCCTCCGGTCCAATGGGTCGGCACGCCAAATACCCCTGTCTCTGAGGCTTACTACTGCCGTGAAACAGGGCAGTATTTCCCAGTTGCTCAAACCTGCATCAGTCCTTGGTTGGTGGTTTACCAGCGCTAACAAATTAAGGGAGTTGGGCTGTCATCCGACTGGCCGATTCACGCGTTGTTAGAGAGACCGTTTGGTCTTTTATATCAGAACAAGGAGTTCTTGATGAAACGTCTTTTTAAACTCTTAATCAGCCTTTTAATTGGTGCTTTAGCGGTTCCAGCAATGGCCCATGGGGGCTTTGGACATAGTGGCGGCCATGGTGGTTATGGTGGCCATGGTGGCTTTCGTGGTGGGTATGAATTTCGCCAAGGCTGGGGTAATAACTGGGTAGCCCCCGTTATAGGCGCCACGATCTTAGGTGGCGCGATCTACGCAGCCAACCGCCCTGTCTATGTTGTGCAACAACAGCCTATATTGAATGCCCCTCCACAAGGCGCTTACTACTGCAGTGCATATCAGCAGTTCTACCCGAATGTGCCAACTTGCCCAGTACCTTGGCAAATCGTTCCCTATCGTTAAAGAAGGAAAGGGCCTAAGGCCTCACTCTTTGTTGTAAAGCTTTACAGGGTCACAAATTCTTTGTGTCCTTCGCGATTAGAGTACCGCACAGTCCCGCCTAGAGTCTCCACCTCTACGCGGGCTTTTCTTTCGCCGTAGACCTTGTGCTTGAGCCATGCGAGCTCGTCTTGGATCTCTTTATCACCAGCCAATTGGCGGCTCCAGCAACGCAAATCTGGTGACCAGCGGTAACCACGGGCTTTCAAAATATCTTTGGTTTCAAACGGTGAGCCCACGGCATACACCTTTTTCATCGGCTTATTGAGAGTTTCGAGCATCACCAATAAAGCGGTTTGTTGGCTTTGCGGCAACACTTGGTTGAGTAAAGCAAGTAGGGCGCGGCAATCGGCTTCTGCGCGGTGCGCTTCATAAAAATAGCCTTGTGTGGTTAACAAATATTCCAGTTTGGCAGAACCGAAACCTTCTTCGCGCCAGTCAATGTCTTTGATGCTGCAAGCCCAGTTCAGGGTCTCAAAAATAGGCCACCGTGCTTCCACAAAAGGTCTGTCAAAAGCTGCGTTGTGTGCAATTACCACCACTACGTTTTTTAGTAGTGCATTGACCTGCATATCGTCAATCTGCTTGCCTTGCACCATATCGTCGGTGATGTGATGCACCGCAATCGTTGCGGGAGGAATCGGAAAACCTGGGTCTTCGAGTTCGTCAAAAACATCTAATACTTTATGTATTTCTCCAGTTACTGGGTCGAAATCAAATAGCAACATACCCAATTCGATGACCTTGTCGTGTTGCGGATCAAAGCCTGTAGTTTCGGTGTCAAGCACCACGCCTCGGCAAAGTTTGTTGCCGGCTATTGCTGGATTAAACACACTGGTGTGCGTGAGTCTGCGCAGCACCTTGTAGTCAGGGTGAAGTTCTAGTTGTTGGGCTAATGCCTCGATATCGGATGTCATCGTGCGGGTCTCAAATATTGGCGATACAAATGCTTATTGTGAATGAGCACGTCGTACCTGTCGTTTTTCAATCGCATGCGCTAAGAAAAGCCCCAACCCTAGAGCAACAACTGACGCGCAACCAATCACAAAACTAGAAGAAAAATGGGTTAGCAAATTTGCCAGCATCAACACGCCCAGTGATTGCCCTAAAAATAAAAATCCAGCAAACAACGTGACCCCAGTGCCGCGTGCAGTCGGCACCATTTGCGTGGCGTGGGCTTGCATGGTGTTGTGAAACATGGCAAAGCCAAACCCACCGCCAAAACAAGCGGGTAGGGCGAGAGGCCACCAAGGTGTAAAAGCAATGATCAAAAAACTGACTGACAAGCCACTGGCTCCGATGCGCGAAAGCCCAGTCTCACCAAATTTACGTATCGTGTATTTCGCAGTGGCCATATAGACCATGCCGCCTAATCCAAAAAGTGCAGCAGTGCTGCCCGCCATCGTGAGAGAAATACCAAACTTGTTATGCAAGTGCGTCGCCGTAATTGCCAGCAAGCCAAACACACATGCGCCCTCTAGCACTGCAATCGAGAGAATAGTTCTGACCCAAGCGTCTTTGCCTGCCAGGAAGAGTTGTTTGAAAAAACCAGCTGATACCTGGCTGTGGTGGTGAGAAGCATCCAACTGTTTCCAATGTTGCCAAAGCAAAAAGCTCACAGTCCAGAAAAAACACGCCATCATCACAAACGCCCAACGCCAGCCCAATGTGTCAGTTAATAATCCACCAAAAAATTGGCCGGAGGTTATTCCCAGCATGGTTCCAAGCCCGACGCGTGCCAGTGTTTCTTGTCGTTTGTGGTAATCCACCGCATCACCCACCCAAGCAAGAGACATCGGAATAATGGCTGCGGAGAAAACAGCCGTTGCAATCCGCGCATAGACCAGTTGATCCAAGCCGCTGCTCAGTGCAGAAAAAATACACCCCACCCCACAACCCAAAGTCGCAAGTATCACCACGCGGTATTTGCCCCATCGATCACCGACGGGGCCGTAAAACAGTTGCATGACCCCATAGCCAATCGCAAACATAGAGACCACCTGCGATACCGCGCTCATGGGCGCATCAAACACTTTGGAAAGTTCTGGCAGCATGGGGTCGCAAATACGTTGCACCGACATGCTGGAAAAAGTTGCGAGAGATAACAACAAAATCGCCCGTTTGGTAGCGGGCGAGAGTTCATGGTCGCGGGAAGATGTGCTTGCAGAATTCAAAACAATTGAACTTTACTACGCGCAAACTGATAAAAACGCTAAAAACATCAAATTCACAAAATAGCGTTTAGCATGGAGGTTATGAGCAAAAAATGGTTTTCTTTATTTTTTATTGTTAGTGTTGTGCTTTTTCAAGTTTTGGCAACTTTAAAAGGTGGCGACACCCTTAGCACTGCTAGCGCAGATACAAATGCGACCAACAGCCCAACCCAAGCAGAAGTGTTAGGCGTTTATTTCACCCCGCCCGCGGGTGCCGCACAAGCAATTGTGAAAGCGATTGACGCTAGCAACAAAGAAGTTCTAGTGCAGGCTTATGGATTCACCCACAACGCGATAGCCCAAGCTATCGTTCGCGCCCATCAACGCGGAGTGAAGGTGTCAGTGTTGCTGGATCAAAAAAGTGACCATACCAACCGTTATGTGGTGGATCTGTTCAACAATGCACAAGTCACCATGCGACAAGATGGCAAGCACGCTATTGCGCATAACAAGGTGATGGTGATTGACGAGAGCATTGTCATCACAGGAAGCTTTAACTTTACTAACTCTGCAGAAACGCGCAACGCAGAGAACTTTTTGATTCTTAAATCATCACCTCTTGCTGCACGTTATAAAGAAGAATGGCTTAAACACTGGTCTCACGGGGTGTAATACGCAGTCACAGTGAATTAGTCTTTGACCTCTAAAGATGCTCCATTTTCGGCGAAATAGCTTTTTTTGAGAACCTTCTTGCATAAAATTCCAGCTTAGCTGTTTCGCAACGCATATGAAAAGTTTGTAGTGTTCGTTCAGCACCATTTCACTTTTTAACTTTTGGAGATATCCCATGACACTTACCCCTGAACAAGTTGTTGCTGCTAACAAAGCAAATTTAGAAACTTTGGTTGGCTTGACTACCAAAGCTTTCTCTGGCGTTGAAGAACTCATCGAATTGAACTTGGCAGCGGCCAAGTCTGCAATGACTGACTCACAAGAACACATCCACGCAAGTTTGAGCGTGAAAGATGTACAAGAACTCTTAGCTTTGCAATCTAGCCTTTTCCAGCCATTAGCTGAAAAAGCAGTTGCTTATAACCGCCACTTGTATGAAATTGCTACCGCTACAGGCGCACATTTCAACGGCACTGTCGAAGGTAAAGTCGCTGAAGCACAAAATGCTTTCCACTCTATGGTGGACAACGCCGCTAAAAACGCGCCTGCTGGCTCTGAGGCTGCTGTTGCCGCTTTTAAAACTGCTGTTGCCGCTGGTAGCAACGCACTAGAAACCGTGCAAAAAGCCGTGAAACAAGCTACTGAAGTCGCTGAGACTAACTACAAAACCTTGGCGGCTAATGCACTAAGTGCTACAAGCGCTGCTGCTACTGCTACCGCTCGCAAGCCAGCCGCTAAAAAGCGTTAATGTGAAGCGTGGATAAAGTCGATGGCGTCGTAATCGGCGCCGGTGTTGTCGGTTTAGCCGTTGCCAGAGCCCTGGTAACGGCTTCTCCTTTTGGGGCGCGGGAATGGATGGTGTTAGAGGCTACTGACGCCATCGGAACGGGCACGAGTTCTCGCAACAGTGAAGTCATCCATGCTGGCATTTATTACCCGCAAGGTTCCTTAAAGGCCAAGTTATGTGTACAGGGCCGTCATCAGCTCTACGACTATTTACAAAAAAATGGAATCGGACACAAGCGCTGCGGCAAACTGATAGTTGCCACGCATGAGAGCCAAGTCCCTACCTTGGAAGCTATCAAAGCCAAAGCCCACGCCAATGGCGTGACAGATTTGGTGCATGTAGATGCGGCGACGGCGCAAAGTATGGAGCCCGCTCTTGCTTGTTTGGCTGCATTGCATTCACCCAGCACCGGGATCATTGATAGCCACGCTTATATGCTCAGCTTGCAAGGCGATTTTGAAAATGCGGGTGGCTTGGTGGCATTTCATGCCTCCGTTGAAAGTGCTCTCTGCACACCAGAAGGTATCGTTTTGCACATGGAAGACGGCACAGAGCTAATGGCCCAAACTGTGGTGAACGCGGCAGGACTGAAGGCACCCTGGCTGGCAGCCAAATTCAAAGGACTACCCGAGCAATATGTGCCTACTGCTTACTTTGCCAAAGGCAATTACTTCACTTTGAGTGGCAAATCACCTTTTTCAAGACTAATTTATCCCGTACCAGAAGCTGCTGGCCTTGGTGTGCATCTCACACTCGATTTAGGAGGCCAAGCCAAGTTTGGACCCGATGTGCAGTGGGTCGATAGGCCGGACGACTTAGCTGTTTCTCTCGAACACGAAGAAGCTTTTTACCGTGAAGTCCGTAAATACTGGCCAGACTTACCTGACCATGCGTTGCAACCCGGTTACGCAGGTATGCGTCCCAAAATCTCTGCACCGCATGAAGTAGCAGCCGACTTTTGCATACACGGGCCTGCACAACATGGTGTGAAGGGCTTGGTGAATTTATTTGGAATTGAATCCCCTGGTCTTACTAGCTCTTTGGCGATTGGCGACGCAGTGCTCAAAGAACTGCAGTTTTAGGGCTGTTTGATTTGAGCGCAAAACCGTGAATTTGTTGATTTAGACAAATTTATTGAAATATTTGCAAAAACGCCACTATTTATCAGGAAATCTCAGGAATCGCAAATTCTCTTTATTAAATTACATGCTCGCAAGAGATAACTAGGACTACAAGGGCTATCAAAAAACCTTGGCTGCTTATTGGATCTCCATCAGTTTTTTGCCAGTCAATTTAGTTAAAAGGAAATTAATTCATGTTTTCAAAAGTCAATAGCGCTATTCTTGTAGCCACGTCAATATTTGTAGCAGGATGTGCAACTGACGCCGAAAGGGCTGAGATTGCGAGAAAGAACTCCTTAAGTGCTGCCATAGTCCGTGCCATGCCTGATTCCGGTGCCTACCAACGTTCTATAGCAAACAAAGAAGCTGAGCGTCGCGAAAAAGTAATCAACAATATTAAAAATGTTCCTGACTGGTTCTTGTCCGATGAAAACAGTGAAGATATTGTTGTCGTGACTGCTACGGAGAGTGCTTTAGATATGCAGTTATCTATAGATATGGCGATGATGTCTGGTAAACGCTTATTGGCTAATTCACTTGGAGAGAAAATATCTGCTCGAATGGCTGAGTACGGTGGCCAGACTTCGGGTTCAGCAGAAGAGATGGTGATGAATAAAGAAGTAGAGCGCGTCACAAAAACTACGATCGCTGATATTTTGTTGAAAGGTTACCAACGTGACCGTATTGAAGTTGTCGCCAATGGTTCTGAATTTCAAACCTTTGTCCGCTTACGCTACCCCACGTCTGAACTGAGAAAAGCTTTGGCAGCCGAAGTGAGCAAAAGTAACATAATGGCTGCAAAAGTGAGAAAAACAAAGGCATTTGAAGATTTAGAAAAAGAAATTGAAGTAGCCCGTAGTTCAAAATAACTATTGATTTCAATCTTTTTCTTGAAAACAACTCGACTCCTAAACTTCAGGTGAGACTATGAAAGTTGAATGGATAGCAACGTTTCTGATTGCATTGATAGGTACATTTTTAATGGGCCTTTCAGTGCAGACTACCCGAGACCTGTCTACAACCGTCGAAACCATGAAAAACCGCATGCAGTCCCAAGAGGACCAGCTTGCGGCTACTAAGTCTCAGATGAATTCGGTGGCTGGAGAGCTCACAAGAATCAAAGAGACGCAGGCAGTTGTGACACAACAAAATCTGCAAGACCAAGTTCAAGAGATGATTCGCCAAGACCGAGAAAAACAAGTTGCTTTACTTCAAGAGAAAACGCGTCTGCGGAAACTAGAAGATAAATTTAAGACTGAAAAAGGCAGAATACAAAAACTACAATCTCAAATTGATTTGGCCAAACACCAACTTGATCTTGCAGATAAAAATCTTGAGGTTGAAATATTGGCTTCAGTAGTAGAAAGTAGTGTCCAGAAGAAAATGGAAAATTTCTCGCAATCTACAGCCATGGCGAATATGAAAGCCATGAATGAGGTCTCAAAAGCCTCACTGAAGGGTGCTGATAGATTTGGCGAATTACCTTACCGAGAGCCTGTCGCATTACAGTCATCTACAGACGTATCCAAAGACAACAATTCTGTTTCACAAGCCTTGGTTGCAAAAAAGTCTGCATTATTAGAAGAGCGCAAGAAATTATGGGCGCAACAACGGACCTTGGATGACGATAAAAGAAAGTTAGCCAGTAATATGATTGCGTTCAAGCAGCAAATACAAGCAACTACGCAGGCTAATTAAAAACACTTTCAAAGATTAACCGATGAAATTCTTGAAACCCATTCAGAATATATTTTTCGGCCTAATGCTCCTGGCCTTTAGTGGCTTGCTGAGTGCACAAAACACATTGCCTACCTGTAAGGGTGGCGATGTTCGGCAATGGCATTCATGCCGTGGCGTGATTGACGATGACGAGTACTCGTATGCCGGTGACTTCATGTTGGGTAAATTTGATGGGCGAGGAATACTAGAGTTCACCGCAGACAAATACCAGGGTGACCATTACCAAGGTGAATTCAAAAATGGCCTTAAGCACGGTTTTGGCATGTATTTTTTCTCGAATGGCGACAAATACGTTGGTGAATACCAATTCGGAAAAAGAGAAGGAAAAGGTACTTACTCATTTACGGATGGTAAACCTGCATTGACAGGCATCTGGTCGAATAATGCACTAGTTACTAAAACTGCTGCTTCGCAAAATGCGATTAACAAAGTAAACGATCTGCAAAATCCGGATTTCGAAAAAAAAAAGATTGAGACTTTAAGGTCGAGCATATTAAAAGACCGAGTGTTGGATAAATCGGTCACCACGCCAGATGCAAAAATTATTGGCAAAGTTCGTGATGCAGTTGCCATCGTGATTGGTGTTCAAAATTACAAGAACCTGCCGCATGCAAGCTATGCCATCAATGACGCGAACCAATTCAAAGAGCATGCTGTCCGTTATTTGGGTGTGAAGCCTGAAAACGTTAAATTGCTTACCGATAACAATGCGCAACGTGCCGACATATTGCTTGCTTTCAAATATTGGTTGCCTGCACATATCAATGCAGGAAAAACCGATGTGTATATTTACTTCAGCGGGCATGGTTTGTCGCAGGAGCAAGTCAAACAAAAATATTTTTTACCGTTTGACGTCAATACAGACTTATTAGAAGAAACTGCCATTAATCAAAAAAATCTTTTCAAGCAAATCAGCCAAGCTGGTGCTAAATCTGTCGTTGTTTTCTTAGATACCTGCTTTAGCGGCACCAATCGGGTCGGGCAAACTTTGGTTCAAAACCAAAGAGCTGTCAATTTGAAGCAAAACGCTGATGCATTGCCTGCTGGATTTAGTGTCTTGAGTGCTGCTAGCAATCAACAAGTTGCATATGGCGATGACAGCTTGCAGCATGGTGTATTCACATTCTTTCTGCTTAAAGCAATATCTGGTGAGCAAAGCAACCAGCAGTCCAAACAAATGAATCTAGGCCAACTCGCAGACTATGTGACGCAAAAGACCAGGCAGTTTGCATTGAATAACAATAAGCAACAAGACCCTAAATTCGTCGGAGATCAACAGCAACTTGTTGTGTATTAACAATGCGAATTGGCACCACGTTTCTTTGTAAGGCTATTTTTTATTGCCTCCTAGGAGCGCAGGCTAAAAGTGCTCTAGCTATTCCAATTGACGTCAAAGCCGATTTTTATTTTGGACCTGACATATCCCGTAACCAAGCCTGTGACAACGCACGGGAAACTGCTAAATCTAAAGCCATTGCCATGGTGACAGGGGAGAAGGTTTCTTTTGATCAACAACTGCAATGCTTTCAAAGCCCAAAAAAAGGGGACGAACGTAAGTGTGAAATCAACCAAAACTCGTCTGTGTTGGTGGAAGGTCGCATTAGTAAAAGCGAAACCATCTCAGAGACAGTCAAAACCGTTCCTGGGGCTCAGGTGTGCACAGTCTTGATGGTGGTTGATGTTGTACCACCCTCTGTGGAGTCCGACCCCAGTTTTGATTTGCAGCTTGAACTCAATCGCACGAACTTCAGGCAAGGCGACAACCTTTCGATTAGATTGACTCCCACTACTCCGATGTTTATTCAGATTTTTAATTGGCGTAGCGCATTCAACAAAGACAACGTTGTCAAAATATTTCCTAATGACTTAGACAAAGATAACTACATCACCAAATTCATCACCATTCCAGCAAAGCATAGTGAGGCTAAATACAGTTTGGAATTAGATTGGGACGCACCAAATGGCTACGACAAAGATTTTATGAATGAGTCCATCATCGTGGTGGCTACTAAAAAGCCTATGCAATGGTTGACTACTTACGATATTCAAAAATTCAAAGAAAAATTAATGGAAATCCCATTGAACCAGCGCAGAGTTGTTCAACGATCTTACATGCTGCTCAGGTAATTACTGCTTAAGCAATTCGAGTCGCTGGTTCACAAAAGCTTTCGGCCCAATTCGTCAGCAATTTTCTTTCTCTCTAGATACATCTGGGCGCGCTCGGCGTTGTAGTCTCTAACAATTCCAATCGAATCAATCATTTTCTGATGCAACTCATGCATTTCAGAAATAGTTTGCTTCATCTGCTTTTCGATAATTTGTAACTGTTTCTTCTTGGCGACGAAGGCGTCAATATTTGCCATTAAGGGTTGCCAATTTTCTAAGTAATCATCGGAACTTTGATTGCTTTGATTCAGGTTACCTACGGTATTTGAAATACTCTCCAGAGTCGAGTAAATATCAGTTAATTCTGTAACGGTTAACTTGCCTTGTAATTGCTCATAGGCATCTAGATTGCCGAATTCTTGCCCGAGTGCTTGGTGGATATCTTGGTTTGAATCTAATGTGGCTTGGTGAAATTTAGGAATTGACGCGGCTTCTCCTGCAGCGATTCCCTGCAATGGCAGAAGCGGTTCGTCGTGCAGATCCGCTATGGAGTTGGTGGCCAAATCAGGAGCGACTTGTTTGTCGATTTGACCGCCACTAAAAACTTTGTTAAATAAGTTCATTTCAAAAATTCTATTAACTTGAAATTTCTAAATTGAAATAGAAAATGATGGTTTTTTGTTCTTGTAACTTCATGTCAACATGCGATCCAATTTGATGCGCCAGAGTTTGTGAAAGCCAAAGACCAAGACCAGTACCTGCAAATTTTTTAGCAGATTCAGCTCGATAGTAACGATGGAATACCTGCTCTGGATCGGGAGGTTCTACCTTCCCTAGAGAGTTTTCAACTTCGAACAATATAGATTTTTGTGATCCATTGCTAACGTTGAGCAATCGAACAAGAATGGCCGAAAATGGAGGCGAATATTTGTAAGCGTTACTTATAAGATTCAATAGTATTGATCGCACATAGTTGATGTCTGTTGTAACAGTTGTGTCGTCATTCACATCGATTTCAAACTTTATCCGTGTCTCTAGCTCAGAGTTGGCGCTTAGATATTGCCTATACAAACTCTCTATTTCTTTTTTAATGACATACTTTTGAATGGATGGCTGAATTAGACCGCTTTCCTGCTTTTCAGCCTGTACGCAGTTGTCAATGACTTGGGCAATATTGTCAATTGCTGTATCAATTCTTTGGGTCCAAATATTTTTTTGTTCTTGTGGGTGATTGGCCTTCGTGATGGCATCGGCGCCAATCTTGATCACGCTTAGCGGAGTTCGAATTTCGTGCATCAACATCGATAAAAATCTTTGTTGATTCTGGCGAAGTGCAGTCTCATCAGCTGCCACCTTCAAAGCATTGGTGGCATCTAAGGAGTACTTGTCGGAAGTGTTTTGGTCCATGATGGTGACCATATGGATGATCAAAATGCCAGACACAATAAAGGCAAAAAATGGTAAGTTATATCCTTTGATTTCTTGAAAAATACTGGTAGTTGAAAAAATAAAAGAGAATAAATTGATTGCAAAAGTAATAGCCAGAACCAATAAAATCAGAAGTCGCAGTGTGAATATCAGTTTTGCGTCCTCATTAGTCTTCACGGTCTTGATGAAGTCGTAAAAAATGATAGCAACTAAAGATACGAGTATTGAGATAGCTATGCCTGTAATAAGCTGCCTATCTGTGAATACACTCAATATCGCAATAAGTAAGGTTGATGCAAACACTAAATAAAATAAATATTTACGTTGCTCTTGTATTTTTTCAGTCGCTGTTGCTAGATGAACGGTGAATAAGCCATTCACCATAGTCCCTAAATTTAAAAACGGCATCAGCAGATAAATTTGTGCGGCCGTTAGATTTAAGTCAGTCATGAATGCATTGGGTTGTGTTAACAACAATCTAGCAATCGAAAACACCAATGTCACTAGGCTGAAAAAGTATATTTTTCTCCTAACATGCACAAATCGAATAGTGGCCCAAAGTAACAGGGTGAAAGCAGCACCTAACTGGAGAGCCGTAACTTGTGCTGCATGGTCTAAAGCCATATTTTGAGAGGCGGTTGTTTCAGCCCACGCCAGTCCCATTGCTGAAAATAACAGCACTGAAAAAAAAGCACGCAACATAGAAAGCCAAGTCATTGGTGCAATTTACTGGATGGTCGCTAGAGAATCTGAGAAAACCTGATATTTGGGGTGTATTTTTAGCAATTTATAATTAATTTTCGATAATCTATTTTTATGCCGCAAAACAACAACAGCGTTATCTTGGTTGAAGACAATATCTCGCTTCGTGAAGCATTGGAACACCATTTGGTAGATGCTGGGTTTTCAATCCGTGGTGTTGGAGATGGGCAGGAGTTAAACCAAGAACTCGCTATCAGTAGGCCTGATGTGATCGTTTTGGACCTGAACTTGCCTGATGAAGATGGCATCAGCATCTCCAAGCGTGTTAGATTGGCTTATCCCACTATCGGTATTGTGATGCTCACTGCCCGTGTCAGGAGCATTGACCGCCACGAAGGCTACGATTCTGGTGCGGATGTCTACCTCACTAAGCCAGTCAATCCCTCTGAACTAACAACCGTTCTACAAAATCTTTGTCGGCGCATTTCTCCTCAGGTAGACAACCAATCGTGGTCTTTGCACTTGGCTTCTTTGCAACTTGTTTCGCCGGCAAAAGAAGTTATCAAATTGACTGTTAGCGAAGCCAAGTTGGTTCAAGAACTGGCCTTGTCAGGCGAACTTTTGAGTATGTCCCGATTGATTGAGGTCTTTGGGGACATAGACCTCCCAGAACCGACCAATAAGCTGCGGATCGAGCAAGTCGTCAGCCGTGTCAGGCGCAAGATGGATGTGCTTTTGGGTGGGCAGCCCAGCATTAAAGCGGTTACCCGTTTAGGGTACAAATTGTTTGTGCCAGTGGTTATTGAGTAAGTTTCTTTTACTTTCCTTGCGTTAAATCAGAACGTCTAGCGTAGTGATCACTAGCATGTGTCCATGGATTTTGATATTTCTCCAAGGGCCCGAGCACTGTCTTTACGTCTCGAGACGTTCATGGAGAGATACGTCTTACCCTACAACGCCGCCTGGCACCGATCGGTATTGGATGGCGTCTATCCTCCGGTTTTCCTAGAAGATCTCAAAACACTCGCCCAAGAAGAGGGGCTATGGAACTTCTTTACGCCGAACTTGGGGGCAGAAGCTGGAGGTATTGGGCTTTCGAATCTGGATTACGCCCCCTTGGCTGAAATCATGGGACGCATTCCTTGGGCAGCCGAAGTGTTTAACTGCAGTGCGCCGGATACCGGCAATATGGAATTGTTGCACCGTTTTGCCAATCCTATGCAACGCGAACGTTGGTTAGCGCCTTTGTTAGCAGGAAAAATTCGCTCAGCATTTGCAATGACTGAGCCAGATGTAGGTTCGTCAGACCCGACTAATTTACAAACTTCTGTCAAACGTATTGGCAACCAACTGGTTTTGAATGGACGCAAGTGGTTCATTACTGGAGCTGCCCACCCGCGTTGCGAGGTGCTTCTGGTCATGTGCCGAAACACTGAAGAACCCATGCACCTAGGTCATGAGATTGTGGATTTTTTACAGACCAACGTGCACCACCAACATAGTATTGTTTTAGTGCCAATTGACCAAGTTGGTTTGGAAATCGTTCGCAATATTTCAGTAGTCCATAACCATGCGCCGGAGGGGCATTGCGAAATAGTATTTCGCAACGTCCACGTGCCAGCTGACCATTTATTGGGAAATTGGGGTGATGGATTTGCTATGGCACAAGCCAGATTGGGCCCAGGCCGAATCCACCATTGCATGCGCACTATCGGTCAGTGTGAGTTAGCACTTGAAATGGCTACGCAGCGCGCGATAGAGCGTAAAGCCTTTGGCCATTACTTGTCTGACTATGCGAATATCCAACAGTGGATTGCTGAATCACGCATTGAAATAGACCAAGCCCGATTACTGGTGCAGCGCGTGGCTTGGTTGTTAGATAGCAATAACAAAGATATCGCATTTATTCGCGCACAAATTGCAGCGATCAAAGTAGTCGCAGCACGGCTACAAACTAGCGTAGTAGATCGTGCCATGCAAATATTTGGTGCGATGGGTTTGTCACCTGACACGCCTTTGGCATATTTTTGGACATGGGGACGCGCCATGCATTTGATGGACGGACCAGATGAGGTGCATTTAAGAACTGTTGCTAGGCATGAATTTGTAAAAGCCCATGCCCAACAAGGCTCAACGGCTACCTATTTCACAACGCCAGAGCAAATGCAACAAGAGCCACGGATTCGATAAATCAGGTTACGAAAATTATGACGCTAGCTAAATCTATCATTCTGGTAAAGATGAAACTACGATTTTCTTAGACTTTAGTCTTTGTAAAAGTAAAGCCTCAACTTGTTCTCGAGAAATTTTTAATGGCTGATAAGCCAAACCAATGGTTGCAGGTTCCAGTGAGACGCGGACACTGCCTTTCGTGATTCCTGGTAAGCGCGATGCAATAGAAATCAATTCATGTCGCATTGCTTCGTCGCGATTTGCTGGACCATCCCATATTAAATAAAGCATTTTTTGATTTAATTGCTTTGTTTTTGCGACAAGTACATGGTCGTAGACTGAAGCAATACGGTCTTCTAAACAATAGCCACAAGCTAAGACATTCAAGCTCACCAAACCCAATAAGTTGGCTACTAACCAGTTGCTGAAACGTCTATTCATAGAAAGCTTTATTTAGAAGCCCCGGATTTTTTTGTCTTGGTTGCAGCCATGCTCTCATCTATCCAATGAAAATAAGCCAGATATTGTTTAATCTCTTGAGGACTTAAGCCTTGATTGGGCATAGGAATATTATTGAATTGCTTAAGCATGGCTTTGGCTTCGTCATTGGTAGCCAGCATTTTTTCAGGTGCTGTTAACCATTGGGTCAGCCATTCATCTTTGCGTCTTTGTGTAACACCTGCCATGTCAGGACCTAATTTATTACCCTGTCCGACTGAGTGACAAGCTAAACATTTGCTCTCAAACGCGTTTTTTCCTTGTACAGCCAAAGGGGCAGTTGGTGTTGCACTGGCTTCCATGTTGTGGTGTTCAAGTTCGGGGGCTTTGGTTTTATCCAGCGTAGATATCAAACCAATTGCACCTTGTGAGGCATTGGCAAAATGGTGGTCCACCATGATGTAGGAACCCGCCTCTGGAATGACCATTTCTACAATGGCGCTGTTGCTTGAACCAAGCAATACCGTTTGCATGCCACGCATCTGGTTATCAGGATTACCTTCCAGCCAGACCCTGTCAAATATGGTTCCAACCACGTGAAAGCTCGAGGTTTTACTGGGACCCACATTCAGAACAAATAAACGAACACGCTCACCTGGCTTTGCAGCCAAAGGTTGTTTGACCATTCCGTTGTGTTTGCCATTAAATACAGTGTGTGTAGGTTGTGATGCCTTCAGGCGCTCTGCGTCCAATACATAAAGCGGAGAGCCATTGAATTTCTTTCCAGCTGGATCTGGTTTGACGTAAAACTCGCTTTGTATGACCAAATACTCATGGTCTACCTTTGTTGGATAGCCAGCTTTTGGCTCTACCACCACTGCGCCATACATTCCTGAGGCTATGTGTTCCAAAATCATCGGTGTACCGCAGTGGTACATGAAAATGCCCGGATAGTTCAGGGTAAATTCAAATTCAATTGTTTGTCCAGGGGCGATTGAACGGTATTTGTCCTGGGGCGAAACCATCGCCGCATGAAAATCCATGGAATGCATCATCGGAGCCATTGCCATGGAAATTCCTGGCAAAGTTTCATCGCTGCGGTTAGTCATGCTGAAATGAATTTTGTCGCCGACTCTTGCGCGAATAGTAGGCCCTGGCACTTGATCACCAAAAGTCCAAGCGCTGAATTGAACCCCAGGCGCAATTTCGACTACTTTGTGGGTAGTATCTAGTTGCACATTTTTAATAGGCGAGGGGTCGAGTGGTTTTAATTCAGCGTTGAAGTTCAAAGCGGCGCCAACTGCATAGGGGCCTGTGTGCCTTTCCATACTGGTCTTCGCTGGGGGTGACTTCAGCTCTATTTGACTTGCATCGTATGGATCAATTTCTTTTTTTGCACTTGGTCCGCATGCATAAAGTATGCTTAGAGTTAGTATTAAAGTGACTCGAATCGCAAGTTGGATGAACATAGACTATCCAGTGCAAGAAAGTATTAGAAGCCTGGATCCTATGGGTGATCAAGGCTGCTGTGTGTAATGGATACCTTTATGTTGATTCATATCAAGTAAATCATTTTTATCTTGTATCAAAAAGTTAACTTTGTCCCAAACCAATAGGCGCAGGTGTTCTCAAAGTAATCTTTGTGAACAACCGGTCATATATAGGATCACGAGGTTTGGAGTTAGACAGTGGATCTGAGTTCATAGCAAATGCGGCATCTATCGATCGCCAGTCATCCGCATTCAATACTTTTAATGCTTCAGGAATGACGACAGATTCTTCTAAGTGCATATGCTCTTTGTAGAAATCAACATATTTTTGTGCTGCAGTTTCGAATGCAACGCGGCGTGAGTCTCCCAAAATTTCCCAACCCAGCAACATATGTTGTAAATCACGAATACTGGATTCACCCCTATGGTGCTCATTGTTGAGGCGTTGAATGACCTCGGCACATTGCGGTGAACGCTTTGCCACTATTGGAAAGAGCAATTCTGTTTCTTTGGGATGGTGCTGCTTTTCTGGTACTTCATCGATATAAAAAAGCATGGCTCTTAATATGTCAAAGAATAGCTCTGGCGCATTAAGGGGGCCTCGTTTAATCATCATCAAAAGCGACTGCAACATCGCGTTCAGCGTGGCGTGCTCTTCGTTGATTGTCCGCAGACTGATGTGACTCATGTGTGTCTCCTAGCGTCTATGTTTCTTGAATGTCTTGCCCATAGGGGACATTCTTAGACTCTAGGAAATTAAGGTATTGACGTAGGTCAACTCATCCGCAAATTACGCCCTCAAGGATTTGATGGCCGTTGCCGCCTCCGTTACCAAGGCTGGTCCCTTGTAGATCAAGCCCGTGTAAATCTGTACCACATCCGCCCCAGCTTTGACCTTGGCTACAGCGTCTTCCCCACTTAGAACACCGCCCACCCCAATGATTGGAAAGTGGGGGCCCATGGCCTGTCGCAATTGTCGAATGACTTGGTTGCTTTTCTCAAAAACAGGGCCGCCTGATAAGCCGCCCGCTTCATTTCCGTAGGGCAATGTAGATACTGCATCACGCGCAAGGGTGGTATTGGTAGCTATCACGCCCCAGGAGGGGATGGCGTCTGACGTACAGTGTTTTTGTAATGTGTTGGCAATGACGCTGATTTGCGCCTCATCTAAATCAGGGGCAATTTTGATAAAGACGGGAACTTGTTTGTGGTGGCGTTGTGCTAATTCAGCGCGTTTGGCAGAGAGTTGAGAGATCAACGCATCGAGTGCTTCGTCGCTTTGAAGTTCGCGCAGGTTTTTGGTGTTCGGACTCGAGATGTTGACGGTGATGTAGTCAGCGTGCGGGTAGACACCCTCTAAGCAGATGAGGTAATCGTCAGCAGCGTTCCCAATGGGCGTGGATGCGTTTTTACCGATATTGAGCCCCAAGAGCATTGGGTGCGCTTGAGACTGTTGGCGAAATTGGGCTTTTTGCACATTGTGTAAAAAAGCGTCTAAGCCATCGTTGTTAAATCCCAGTCGATTAATTAAGGCATTGGCTTGCGGCAAGCGGAACATTCGTGGCTTAGGGTTACCAGGTTGGCCTTTGGGTGTGACCGTGCCGACTTCCACAAAACCAAACCCAAAAGCGCTGAAGGCGTCGATGCATTGGGCGTTTTTATCCAATCCCGCGGCTAGGCCAACACGGTTGGGAAAGGTGAGACCGGCAAGTTGGATAGGGTCTTCAATCCTTTTTTGCGCATACAAGCATTGCAAAGGAGTGTTTTGCGTTTTAGCAAGCATTGCAAGCGTGTGCTCGTGCGCAACTTCGGCGTCCATCGAGAACAGAAAAGGGCGGGCCCACGAATATGGCAAGAACGACATGGATAATCTCAATCTTTGATGATCCGAGGATTTTCGCCCATGAGCACCCCCGAACCAAATACCAACCTGACCCAAGACGAACTTAAGGCCTTGGTGGGACAAGCCGCCTTGCAATATGTGGTGCGCGGCGAGATTGTGGGTGTGGGTACAGGTTCTACCGTGAACAAATTCATCGATGCCTTGGCGATCATGAAAGACGAGATTAAGGGCGCGGTCTCTAGTTCGGTGGCTTCTACTGAGCGTTTGCGTGCATGCGGCATCAAAGTTTTTGAAGCCGCAGATGTTGATGAACTCTCGGTTTACATAGATGGCGCTGACGAAATTGACCACAACGGCTTCATGATCAAAGGCGGTGGGGCTGCTTTAACGCGCGAAAAAATTGTGGCGGCGCAGTCTAAGAAGTTTGTGTGTATTGCTGATGAGAGCAAACTGGTGGAGACTTTGGGGTCTTTCCCTTTGCCAGTAGAAGTTATTCCTATGGCTACTGCGCGTGTCATTAGGCAGTTTGTTGGCCTAGGTGGGAAGGTCACAGTACGCATGAAAGATGGCAAGCCCTTGGTGACCGATAACGGTCAGCACATTGTGGATGTCACAGGTTTACAGATCAAAGACCCGCTTGCATTTGAGTCAACTATCAGCCAATGGCCTGGTGTGGTGACCGTGGGCGTATTTGCCCACCAAAAAGCACAAGTTTGCTTGCTAGGTACAGCTAGCGGTGTGAAGACTTTGAATTTTGAATAAAACTGTTTTCTCGATTCACTCTCGTTTCACACGCGAGTTATCTAGATCAGTTCATGCCTTGATGCCGCAAGAGCGCATCTAGTTGCGGCTCTCGCCCTCTAAAAGCTTTGAACGATTCCATCGCTGTTCTGCTGCCGCCTGCTTCCAAAATAGCTTCGCGGTATTTGCGACCCGTTTCGATATTAGGTGAACCATCCGGTGCGACAGTTTCTTCAAATGCGGCATAGGCATCGGCACTGAGCACCTCAGCCCATTTGTAGCTGTAGTAGCCTGCTGCGTAGCCGCCTGCAAATATGTGGCTAAAGGTATGCGGTGTACGCGACCAAGCAGGCGGTTGTAAAACAGACACTTCGTCGCGCACTTCTTGCAAGATCTGCATAAAGTTTTGTGCTTTTTCGCCTTCGCAATGCAAACGCATGTCAAACAGTGAGAACTCAATTTGACGCAAAGTTTGCAGGCCACTTTGGAAGTTTTTGGCGGCCAACATTTTGTCGAATAGTTCACGTGGCAATGGTTCGCCGGTATCGACATGGGATGTCATGTGGCGCAAGACCGACCATTCCCAACAAAAGTTTTCCATGAACTGGCTAGGCAGTTCAACAGCGTCCCACTCCACACCGCTGATACCGGAGACATCGCGCTCATTGATTTGCGTGAGCATATGGTGCAAGCCGTGGCCGCACTCGTGGAAGAGGGTGATGACATCGTCGTGGGTCAAAAGCGGAGGTTTGCTACCAGCACCTTCAGCAAAGTTGCACACCAAATGCGCGACTGGGGTTTGCAGTCGCTGGTTGTCTGGCCGCAACCACCGCGCACGTACATCGTCCATCCAAGCGCCACCGCGTTTGCCCGAGCGAGCGCCTGGATCTAAATAGAACTGGCCGACCAATGCGCCAGAGCGTTCGATGCGGAAGAACTCAACGCCTTCGTGCCACACAGGGGCTGTGTCTTTGCGAATGCTGACTTCAAAAAGCGTTTCAACAATTTTGAACAAGCCTGCCAAAACTTTGGGGGCTGTGAAATACATCTTCACTTCTTGTTCGCTAAAAGCGTAGCGCGCTTCCTTGAGTTTTTCACCGATATACGTCCAGTCCCAAGCTTGTGGATCTTTAAGATTCAATTGCTTAGCAGCGAATTCGCGTAATTCGGTAACGTCTTTTTCTGCATAGGGGCGTGCGCGTTTGGCAAGGTCGCGCAAGAAGGTCATCACCTCGGCAGGGGATTGCGCCATCTTGCTAGCGAGTGAAACTTCTGCGTAATTCGCGTAGCCCAAGAGCTGTGCTTCTTCGTGGCGAAGAGCCAATATTTCTTGAATGGAGGTGGTGTTGTCTTGAGATTTTTGTTCAGTTGCATCAGCCGATACAGTGCTAGGTTTAGCCTCAAATTGATTTGAAGCCCGCGTGACGTAAGCGCGATAAAGCTTTTCTCGCAGAACTGAACTGTGTGCAAATTGCATGATGGGCAAGTAGCAAGGCATCTTCAAACTAAGTTGATACCCATGAAGCCCTGCTTTTTCTGCATTGGCTTTGGTCATTTCCAAAATATCGGCTGGTACGCCTGCTAGTTCTTCCGCAGTCACCAGCAAAGACCATTGGTCGGTGGCGTCGAGCACGTTTTCGCTGAATTTTTGGCTGACATCTGCCATACGCTCTTGAATTTCTGCAAAGCGTTTTTTTTCTAAACCTGTTAGTTCTGCGCCCGACAAAACGAAATTACGAACAGCCAAGGTGTGGGCGCGTTTTTGTTCAGCGTTGAGCGAAGCGGGCGCAATGGCTTTGTATTTGGCATACAAACGCTCATCGGCGCCCATACGTGTGTAAAAAGCAGTGACACGCGGCAACGCCTCTGTATAGGCAGCACGCAATTCAGGCGAATCGGCAACGGAATGCAAGTGGTTCACAGCGCCCCATGCGCGACTGAGCTTTTCAACGCTTACATCGAGCACTGAAGAAATCTCGCTCCAGTTGGCTGGATAGTCTGGTGCGGTGACAGTCTCCAATGCTTTTTCAGCATTTGCAAGCAGTACATCCAATGCCGAAGCAATGTCTGAAGGCTCAATAGCATCAAACACCGGAAGATCAGAGAAATCAAGCAATGGATTGGCGCGGGTATTCATAAAAAAATGACTCGGTTCTCAATGATTTAGGGTGTGCTGGGCAGATTCCAATGTGTTGATGAGCAGCATCGTGATGGTCATAGGCCCAACACCACCTGGAACGGGCGTGATGTATCCAGCAACTTGTTTCACACCTTCGAAATCTACGTCGCCACACAGCTTGCCTTCGTCATTGCGGTTCATACCGACATCCAGCACTACCGCTCCAGGCTTGACCATGTCTGCAGTCAGCACATTGCGTTTACCCACAGCGGCCACGACCACATCGGCTTGCAAGGTGATGTCTTTGAGGTTGACCGTGCCACTGTGGCAAATGGTGACAGTTGCGTTTTTTTGCAAGAGCATCAAAGCCATGGGTTTACCAACAATATTGCTGCGACCGATCACGACAGCGTGTTTGCCTTGGAGGGAATAGCCAATGCTCTCAAGCATCTTCATGCAGCCAAATGGGGTACATGGCCAGAAGCCTTTCATGCCCGTCATCAAAGCGCCAGCGCTGGCGATATGAAATCCGTCTACATCTTTAGCGGGGCTGATGGCCTCGATGACTTTTTGTGCATCGATATGGGAAGGCAAAGGAAGTTGGACCAAGATGCCGTGGATAGAAGCATCGTGATTGAGTGCGTGGACACGTTGCAACAAATCGGCTTCACTCAATGTTGCGTCGTATTTTTCGAGCACGGAGTGAAATCCAGCTTCTTCACACGCTTTTACTTTGTTACGCACATACACCTGACTGGCGGGGTTCTCGCCGACCAATACAACGGCGAGTCCAGGTTTCACACCTTGGGCAGTGAGTTGTGCTGCATCTATGGCGACTTGCGCGCGTAATTGCTTGGAGAGGGCGTTTCCGTCAATAAGTTGTGCGGTCATGGATAACCGCAGAATTAAGCTTTGGCTGCGTTTTGCCCCAACGCTGTTTTGAGCAGGTCGGCTACGGTGTTGGCGTTGAGTTTTTCCATGATGTTGGCTCGGTGCGCTTCCACGGTTTTAATGCTGATGCCAAGATCGTCGGCGATTTGTTTGTTCAAACGGCCAGCAACGATACGCTCCAATACTTGGGCTTCTCGTGTAGTGAGTTTGGCCATCAATGCATCACGACTTGCTGCTTGTTGGTGATCGGCGAATGCGTCTTTGGCATGTTCAAGCATGCGCTCGACCAAGGGCACCAACTCTGCTTCTTTGAAAGGCTTTTGAATGAAGTCCATGGCACCTTTTTTCATGGTGTCAACTGCCATGGGCACATCACCGTGTCCAGTGATGAAGACAACGGGAAGGGGCGATTTGCGCTCAATCAGCTTGTCTTGCAATTCAAGCCCCGACATACCACCCATACGGATGTCGACGATCAAACATGCAATTTCTCTGGCGTCATAGCGACTGAGGAATGTTTCAGCGGAGTCAAAACACCGAACCCGGTAGTCTTTGCCTTCGAGTAGCCATTGCAAAGAATCGCGAACGGCCTCGTCGTCGTCGACCACATACACAGTACCTTTTTTGGGAATCAGACTCATGTAATAAAACTCCAGCTTTAGCGAGCAGGTATCCAGAAAGAAAATCTGCAACCCGATATTTGATTTGCATTGTAGAGGTTCTCAGCCTGCATTCTGCCTTCGTGCGATTCCACAATGCTTCGGCATAAATTCAATCCAATTCCCATGCCTTCAGCCTTGGTGGAGAAGAAAGCTTCGAACAAACGGTCCATCACTTCGGGCGCCAAACCGCTGCCGGTATCGGTAACGCTGAATTCAATGACGGAGACACCTTGCTCCAAGCGAGGAACAACTTTCAGTTCGACTTGGCGACGCGCAAATGGGCGCTGTGCTGTGTCAATTGATTCAGCAGCGTTGCGCATCAAATTGACCAAGACCTGTTCAATCAAGATGGGGTCTACATGCACTTGCGGCAGCCGACTAGCTATCACTTGACTCAAGCGGACTTGTCGTCTACGCAATTCAATGCCAGCGAGTTCGACGGCTTCAGAGATGAGTTGCGGAATGCTTGATAAGGTCCGATTGGGTTCGCTGCGTTTTACAAAACTGCGTATGCGTTGGATGATCTGACCGGCGCGTTGCGCTTGGTGTGCTGTTTTTTCCAAAGCGGTGATCAACTCTGCTTCATTTAGCTTTTTCGCTTTGATGCGCGAAACCATCCCGTTGCAATAGTTGTTAATGGCGGTCAGCGGTTGGTTGAGTTCATGCGCCACGCTAGAGGCCATTTCACCCATGGTGATGAGTCGGCTGGCCGTTTGTGCGCGTTCGGCTTGCGCTTGCGCTTGTTCTTCTGCTTGGCGTCGTGGCGTGATGTCAGTCGCAATGACGATTTGGGCTAATCTACCGTCTACCCAGTTGAGGTAGCGTGAACGAACCTCCAACCACTTGCCTAAGTCAGGCAAAAATATTTCGGCGTTTTCGCTTTGTATTTCTTGTAAATCGTCTATTGGAAAGCCAGCGAGCGGGTCGCTGTCATCTTCATCTACACCAGCGGTTGCAAGCTCTGTGGCTGCGCTTTGCGTGGTGCGGGGCAAACCGGCTTGCATCACTAAACTCAAATGGCCTTTGGTCGTCGGATCAAACCATTTTCGGTAGAGCTTATTGGCAAACAAAAGCTCTTCACTGCCTAAAGGTGCCACGGAAACAGAAGCGTCTAAACCCTCCAGCACCGCAGTGAATCGGTCGTGTGCCGCAGAGAGTTGTTGTCGAATGCGGGTTGGTTCGGTGATGTCAGTCATAGACGTCATCCAGCCCGTTTGTTTACCCAAAGCATCCACCAAAGGCGATACATACAAACGCGCGTCAAATAATTCGCCGTCTTTTCGTTTGACACGCACTTGCAGGCCGTTGGTAGATGTATTGCCATCCAATTCTTTTTGCAGCCTGGAATTTAAAAGCGCTCGGTCTTCCTCTGGCCAATAGGGAAAGGGCGGAAAGCAACCGACCAATTCAGACTCGGACCAACCTGTCATTTGGCAAAAAGCTGCATTCACATAAGTAATGCGACCCTTCAAATCCATCGCACGCATACCCGTCAGGATGGAATTTTCCATGGCCCGACGGAAGTTGGTTTCTGCCATCAAGGCCTGCTGGGCTTGCACGCGCCGCCGCGTGTGGCGCCAACTTCCTATCAATAGCCATGCAGTCATGGCACTCAAAATGGCGACGAGCCAATACATGCCGTTACCGATCATGCCCGGGGCAGTTCGGTAGGTTTGGGCATGGATGGACAGGGCGTAGCCCACTGGCATGACGGGCACTTCGTACTCGTTGGTTTTGAGTAGCCAAGGCAAAACCTCTGTCACGCGGGGCTTGGCTTTATTGGCCTGACCCGCCAACACATTGTTTTTATCGTCACGCAAAGAGACGATGTATTGGCCGCTGATCTCTGTCGGTATGGCGTAACGCAGGATTCCCTCCAAGGAGTATTCCGCGACGATCACCCCTTCAAACATATTTTGTTCAAGGATTGGTAGATGCAACTGCAACTGCGAAAACGGGGCTGGCCTAGCCTTGCTGTAAGTGATGGGTTTGGAGTAGATGGGTTGCTTTAACTCTTTGGCCAGTTGAAATACGCTCACCACGGTGGGCTCGTTGACTACAACGCCAGGATAAAGTTCGACCAGAGCGTTGGCATTGGAGCTGGTGACGCTGATGACGACACGTCGCTTGGTGTCTAACCAGGTAAGGCTAGAGAGCTCTGGGGTTTCATCGATTATTTTCTGGGCCGTGGTGATGAACCCTTTCGTCCCTAATTGTTGGACGGCCAAATCTTTTGAGAAACGCATCAACTCTTCTTGTTTGTCCAGAAGCCTGAGTCGGACCCTTTGCTGCGCGTATTCCACGTCACGTCGAACAATTTCTTGTTCGCGGTCGATTTCTTCGTATTTCAGGTACCAAAAGACGCTGGTGATGGCGACCATAAACACCAGCACGGCCATCAGCGGGGCTAGGAACGCAAACCTATCCTGCCGGCTAGGCGTTTGGGTGCCCCACCACTTGCGCCAAGCAAGGGAAAGTGGTTTGCTTATGAAATTCTTGTATTGCCTGAACATAGATTGATTCTGATTATCATTGCCTTATAAATTTCATAATACAAAAACACATGGCGCAATTTGAAATTTATGTGTTTTCATGTCAGAATTGGGCTACATTTGACAAAAACATAGGCAACCTAGGAGACAGACATGTCGGCATTACCGAATGATTTGAGAACATTTGCGCTCAACGATTCAGACAGTCAGGAAACGCGTGAGTGGATGGACGCCTTGTCCGCCGTTATCAATGCAGAGGGTCCAGAACGTGCCCACTATTTATTAGAGCAACTGCTAGAGCATGCCCGCGAAAACAGCATCGATATGCCGTTTTCTGCCAATACGGGATATGTCAACACCATAGAGCCAGACCAAGAAGCCCATTGCCCAGGTAACCTTGAAATAGAAGAACGCCTCCGCGCCTACATGCGTTGGAACGCCATGGCGATGGTGGTCAAAGCCAACCGCCATAACCCAGAAGACGGTGGCGATCTCGGTGGACATATCGGTTCTTTCGCTTCTTTAGCCCACATGTTTGGCGCAGGCTTTAACCATTTTTGGCATGCTGAGAGCGAGAACCACGGCGGTGATTGCATTTACATCCAAGGCCATGTGTCTCCAGGTGTTTACGCACGCGCTTATTTAGAAGGACGTTTGACGGAGGATCAATTGCTCCACTTCCGCCAAGAAGTCGACGGCAAAGGCCTTTCTAGCTATCCCCACCCTAAGTTGATGCCAGAGTTTTGGCAGTTCCCAACCGTCTCTATGGGCTTAGGCCCCTTGATGGCGATTTACCAAGCCCGCTTTTTGAAATACCTGCATGCCCGTGGCATTGCAAATACCGAGAACCGCAAGGTGTGGGTGTTCTGCGGTGACGGCGAAATGGACGAGGTGGAGTCGCTCGGCGCCATCGGTTTGGCCGCGCGTGAAAACCTAGACAACTTGATCTTCGTGGTGAACTGCAACTTGCAACGTTTGGACGGTCCAGTGCGCGGTAACGGCAAGATCGTGCAAGAACTAGAAGGCGAATTCCGCGGCTCCGGCTGGAACGTCATCAAACTGTTGTGGGGTAGCGATTGGGACTCCCTGCTAGCGCGTGACAAAGACGGCGCGCTGCGCCGCATCATGATGGAAACCGTGGATGGCGACTACCAAGCCTTCAAAGCTAACGACGGTGCCTATGTTCGCAAGCATTTCTTCGGTCGCGACCCCAAGACATTAGAGATGGTCGCCCACATGAGCGACGACGATATTTGGAATTTGCGCCGCGGTGGCCACGATCCACAAAAGGTGTATGCCGCGTACCACAAAGCGGTGAACCACAAAGACCAGCCTACCGTCTTGCTGATTAAAACCGTCAAAGGTTTTGGCATGGGCAAATCAGGCGAAGGCAAAAACACCGTTCACCAAACCAAGAAGTTGACTGACGAAGACATCAAAATCTTCCGTGACCGTTTTAATTTGCCTATTCCGGACAGCGAGTTGTCCAAGATTCCTTTCTACAAGCCGGCGGACGACACCCCAGAGATGCGCTACTTGCACGAGCGTCGTAAGGCGCTTGGTGGCTACTTGCCACACCGCCGTACTAAGGCAGATGAGAGTTTTACGGTACCCAGCATCGACACCTTTAAAGCTGTGATGGACCCCACCGCCGAAGGCCGTGAGATTTCGACTACCCAAGCCTATGTGCGCTTTTTGACCCAACTGCTACGTGACCAAGCCCTCGGCCCCCGCGTGGTGCCTATCTTGGTGGACGAAGCGCGCACCTTTGGTATGGAAGGATTGTTCCGCCAAGTCGGTATTTATAACCCCGCTGGTCAGCAGTACACGCCTGTCGACAAAGACCAAGTGATGTACTACAAGGAAGACAAAGCCGGGCAAATTCTGCAAGAAGGTATCAACGAAGCCGGCGGCATGAGCAGCTGGATTGCAGCAGCTACGAGCTACAGCACCAGCAACCGCATCATGGTGCCTTTCTATGTGTACTACTCGATGTTCGGCTTCCAGCGCATCGGCGATTTGGCTTGGGCGGCTGGCGATATGCAAGCACGCGGCTTCTTGCTTGGTGGCACCTCTGGACGCACCACCTTGAATGGTGAAGGCTTGCAACATGAGGATGGTCATAGCCACATCATGGCCAACACCATCCCGAACTGTGTGTCGTATGACCCGACCTTCGCCCATGAAGTCGGCGTGATCTTGCACCACGGTTTGAAGCGCATGGTGGAGAGACAAGAAAACGTTTACTACTACATCACCCTGCTGAACGAAAACTACGCCATGCCAGGTTTGAAGGCTGGTACCGAAGAGCAAATCATCAAGGGTATGTATTTGATCCAGCAAGGCGAGGGCGCCAAGAAGGCACCGCGCGTTAACTTGCTTGGCTCAGGCACCATTCTTCGTGAGTCCATCGCCGCACGCGATTTGCTCGCTAACGATTGGGGCGTTGCCGCCAACGTCTGGAGTTGCCCAAGTTTTAACGAGCTAACCCGCGATGGCCAAAACGCAGAGCGTTACAACTTGCTCCACCCCACAGAGACTCCCAAAGTGCCTTTTGTGGCGCAGCAGTTAGAGCCTTATGTAGGTCCTGTGGTGGCTTCGACTGACTATATGAAAGCCTATGCCGAGCAGATTCGTTCTTTCATTCCTAAGGGACGCACTTACAAGGTATTGGGCACCGACGGTTTTGGCCGCTCAGACTTCCGTAGCAAATTGCGCGAGCACTTCGAGGTGAACCGCCACTACATCGTGGTAGCAGCGCTCAAAGCTTTGAGCGAAGAAGGGACCGTGCCAGTAGAAAAAGTCGCCGAGGCGATCAAAAAGTACGGCATCAAAACCGACAAGATCAACCCGCTTTACGCTTAAATTATTAACTCGCCCAACCCGGCCTTTAGGCGAAAGCTAAGGCCGTTTTGCACAAAATTAGTGAGACACATATGGCATTGATAGAAGTAAAAGTTCCGGATATTGGCGATTTCAAAGACGTCGCAGTGATAGAGGTTTTTGTCAAATCTGGTGACACCATCAAGGTTGAGCAATCTTTGGTTACCGTCGAGTCAGACAAGGCCTCGATGGAAATTCCTTCTTCACACGCAGGTGTGTTGAAAGAACTGAAGG
>Ga0214921_10002224_pt1 | contig 31801 bp, 29 predicted proteins | sample LL1505_MetaG_FD_177992 | JGI IMG/M metagenome (GOLD analysis project Ga0214921, IMG submission 177992) | Freshwater microbial communities from Lake Lanier, Atlanta, Georgia, United States - LL-1505 | ecosystem: Environmental > Aquatic > Freshwater > Lake | place: USA: Georgia | collected... | reverse complement strand
CGGCGGTTTGGTCCATGGAACCGATTCGCACCAAGCCGGGGGCCGGGAATGGTCAGGAGGAGCCGACGGTCCGGCAATTGGATGCCTCGGCGATTCTGAGTGTGCCGTTTCATGAAGATTGGATTGTCGAGGAGGCCTCACGCTATGAAGTGGCCGGTCGGGTGCTCCCTCCGCCCCCGGGCCGATCAACGGGCATTCTGCGAAGGGAACTAGGCCGTTGGGTGGTGGATTTCTATGACTCGGGCAAGTGGCTGCATACCCAACCTCTTTTGGAGAAGGAACTGGGGCCCGGGATGGCGGTTGAATTGGGAGCTCTGCTGGCCCAGTTGGAAGGGGAGGGCGTCCTGGAGGAGTTCCAGATGCTTGTTTTACGGGATAATGAAAACCTTCCGGCGGCGGCTGCATTTCTAGGGAGCCTCTCTTTCCCCTCCCGGGTCGAGCCCAGGATGCCGCCGCAGCTTTGCGGCCAACCCTGGAATCTGCCTCCACCCACTTTGACGGAGCGAAGGCTGGCCAAGGCGGAACAGGCCAAGCAGAAGAAAATCCTGCGGGCCGGATGTCTTGTTTACGGAGCGGTGATGGCCTTGGCCTTGGTTTATTTTTTCATCCCTCTGGTTCGCCTGAAAATAGCCGAGCGAAAGTTGGCGGAAATTTCAAGCGATGCGGAAAAAGTCCGCGCTGCGTCGATGGCATGGCGGGAGGCCGGTGCCCTGACCAATCCCCAGATGAACGTTCTGGAGGTTCTCTGGGAAGTTTCCCGGCCCTTGATCGAAAAGGACCCCCCGCAGATCGATGGCGTGCGTTTGACGCAATTCGAGTACAACGGGAAACATGTTTTTTTGACCGGGGAGGGCAAAGACCTCGAGCAGACGGAAAAGTATTTCAACTGGCTGAAAGGCAATAAGGAATTGGCCCTTTATCAGTGGAGTCATCCCCAACCACGACTTTTGCCGAATGGGAACGCCCAATTTCAGGCCGAGGGAATTCCCCCCGGAGCCGGGGCGAAAGAGGGCGAGGAAGGAGGCACGGATGCGAACGCTAACGGGTCATGAGAAAAAGCTGATGCTCTTTTTCGGCCTGGCCGTTGGAGCCGGGCTGCATTTGCTGGTCTTGAAGTTGGTTCTGAATTTCGACCAGATCAACCGTCGCAACCTTCTTCGGGTCTCGGATGAGCTCGCCGAGGCCCAGACTTGGATCAGCCAGAAGGAGGAGTGGAGCCCAAAAATCGAGTGGCTGGATAAAAATCTCCAACCGGTGGCCGAAGGCAATCCTTCCTCCGCCCTTCAGAAGGCGGCCCAGAGTGCGGCCACTTCGGCCGGACTCAAGATCGAAGAACAAACCCTGCAGGCCGCCCGCACGGGAACCTCCTGCACGGTCTATGGGAACCGCATGCGGCTGACCGGCAGCTTGGAGCAGTTCATCCGTTGGGGGGTGACGGTGTACCAACCGGGAAAAGGCATGGCGATCACTTCCCTGAACCTGAAATTGAGCCCCGAACCGCCAAAAATGATCGGGGAAGCCGAAGCCGCTCAGTTTTTCAAGGCCCAAACTCCATGAACAAGTTTCTCACAATTTTGCCCCCACTCCTCTTGGTGATGGCCTCCTCCGCAGTAGGATGGAGTGCGATGTCAGAGGACAACTCATCATCTTCGGCGGGGTCACCGCCCGCGACCCAGGCCTCCTCTGGCCTGCCGGCCATCCTCGAGTATTCGCGTTTTGCGGCTTTGGGAAAAAAATCTCCGTTTACCTTGGCCTCCAGCACGGAGGAGGCGGCCGATTTCGCCAAGGATCTTGTTTTGGCCGGATTTGTCAGGTTGGACGGGGAGGATTACGTGATGGTGGCCAACAAAACCAAGCCTGACCGGGTGTTGGTGGGGAAAAAGCCGTCTCCTTCGGCTCAAGGAATGGTGCTCGTTGAAGTGAAAAAAGATCCCTCAGGAGATGCGGCAAAAATGGAGGCGAGAATCAAAAAAGGGGGAGAGGTGGCTACCCTCAAGTATGAGGCGACCGGAGGGGGTGGCGCGCCCCCTGCTTCCCCGGTCGCAGGGGGGCAGCCCGGAGTGCCAGTCCCGAATGCTCCTAATATACCAGGAATGCCGGCTCAACCTGGGCAGGCGCAACCGAATCCGATGGGCGGGGCCCAGGGACAGAGGAATGTTAACCCTGCCGTCATCCGGAGACGCGTGATTCCCATCCCCGCCAAGGGCAATCGATGAAAATTCTTTGTCTGACTTTTTGCCTGATGGGATTTCTGATCGAGAAGACCTTGGCGCAGGTGGAGGCCAAACCTGTTCCTGGACGCATGCCGATGCCATCCTTGCCTTCCCCGGTTTCCCTGGCGGATGCGGCAAGCAACGACTCCGCCGATCCGGAGATGGTCTCTCCCGATACGATTCAATTTCCCAACAATCCCGTATCCGATTTTTTGGTGATCTATGAAAAACTCAAGGGGGTTACCCTCATCAAGGATGCGAGCCTCCTCGCTGGAGGAGCCAACCTCAGTTTGACCTTAAATCAGCCGGTGACGAAGGCCGAAGCCATCCGGCTGTTGGAATCGACTCTTTTATTGAACGGCTATGCCTTCATCGCGGTGGATGAAAAAGCCATCAAGGTGATCAATACCCTGGGAGGAAAAAATCCGAGGAGTGAGGGCGTCTTTCTTTTTACCGATGAAAAATCCCTGCCGGAAGGGGAAGTGATCGCCTCCTATGTCATGCCGCTCACCTATCTCTCCGCCGCCGATGCCGTTCCCATCTTTGAGCAATTCATCACCCTGCATCCCTACGGAAGCTTGGTTCCAGTCCCCATCGCCAACCAGGTGTTGATCACGGAAAACTCCACCCTGATCCGTAGATTGATCGATGTTCGACAGTTGGTGGATCAGCCCGCCCCCGAAGTGAAGCGGGAGTTTGTCCAACTGCATCAGGCGGATGCGGATCGGGTGGTGGAGTTGATCACCAAACTTTTTGAGGATCGCAAATCCTCCACTGGATCCGGCGGAACAGCCAAGGCAGCGACCGGACAGCCCTCCCAACCCCCTGGGGTTCCGGTGATACCCGGCGCATCGGCGACCGGCGGAGCCACGATTACCAGTGGAGAGAGCGGGGCCGACATTCTTCTCATACCGGACACCCGGACCAACCGGATTCTGATCTCGGCTCGGCCCACGGATATTGCCTACATCAAAAAACTGATCGCCGATTTCGATATCGCGGTGGATCTCAGCGAGCCGTACGAATACCCGCTCAACTACGTCGCCGCCTCGGACATGTTGCCGATCTTGAGTGATCTTCTGCAGGAACAGTCGGACGAGGGAACGGGAGCCGCGGGCGGGGCGACTGGGCAACCGACGAGGGGGGTTACGGGTGGCATTGGTTCGAATCTGGCCAATGCGGCGAACTCGGCAAGAACGGGAAGTTCCTCGGGGGGAGTCTCCGGCTCGGGGCAGTTGGGAAGCTTGCAGGAGCCGGGAGAGCAACAGGCGGCCCAGTCCATCATTGTCGGCAAAACCCGGCTGATTGCTGATAATCGCGCCAACTCCATCCTCGTCATTGGACAACCCGAGGCGAAGACGAAGGTGATGTCTATTCTGGGCAAACTAGACAAGAGACCCTTACAAGTTTATCTCGCCACGGTGATCGGACAGCTGAGGGTCTCGAATGCGGACGATTTCTCCGTGAACATCCTGCAAAAATATGCTGGTGGAACCACCGGCGCTGCCAGCATCGCGGGCGGGCGAAATTTCACGTCAACGAACACTCCTTTGTCCAGCACGGCCGCCAATATGGCGGCCATGGCGAATGTGGCTCAGGCCGCGCTGGGCGGGTTGCCGGGAGTGCAAATCATGACTTTCATCGGCAACAGCTTGAATCTTTACATTCAGGCTCTGACGGCGACTGCCAGATTCCGTATTGCCTCGCGGCCCGCAATCTTTACGGCCAATAACAAAAAGGCCGTGATTTATAACGGGCAAAAAATTGCCGTCCCCACCAGCACGGTGACAACTTTGGGTGGTGGGGGGAGTGCAACCGCCACGTCAGGATCCCAGCAGTCTAATATTCAATATCAGGATGTGGTGTTGAAGATTGAGGTCGTTCCCCTAATTAATAGTGCTCGGGAAATCAGCCTGCAGATCATTCAAACCAACGACACGTTGGAGAAGGGGATTAATTCCAGCACGGATATTGGCGGGGGAGTCTCGGTTCCTAAGATCAACACTCAGGAACTGACCACCAGTGTGATTGTGCCGGATCGTGCCACCATCCTCCTCGGGGGCTTGGTTACCCAGACGGATGAAAAATCATCCAGCGGAGTTCCTTTTCTCTCCACCATCCCTTTGATGGGGAATCTTTTTAAATCGACGACCGATACCACCGATCGGCAGGAGTTGGTGGTCATGATGCAGCCGTCCGTGATTGGCGACACCCCGGAACTAAAGGAGATCAGCCGTACCGAAAGGGATCTTACTGGGTTTTCGTCTAAGGAGATGGTTCCTGTTAGTCTGCGCGCGGGAGGCAAGAATCCCACCAACCCTCCAATTCAGACTGCTCCCGATTCAGGCGCCCAATCCAACAAGAGATCCTGGGATATGCTCTGGTCGAAAAACGGTCAGGAATAAGAGTCTATTTCCCCAATCCTCGTAGTTGACTCTGGGGGGGCTTTGGGGGACTTTCATCCCTTTACAACGAACGACTTATGAACATCCACGAATATCAGGCACGGGAACTTCTCGCTTCGGCGGGTGTCACCGTTCCCCGTGGAGCTGTCGCCCGCACCCCGGAAGAGGCTGAATCGATTGCCCGGGGCCTTCCGTGTAACAGCTTCGTCATCAAAGCCCAAGTCCATGCCGGCGGGCGGGGCAAAGGCCATTTCAAGGATGGTTTTAAGGGGGGTGTACATCTCGTTAAAACCCCCGGGCAAGTCAAAGACGTCACGGCCCACATGATCGGTAACACCCTCATCACGCATCAGACCGGACCCGAGGGTAAGCCTGTCCACTCCGTTTTGGTCGGTGAGTCCACCGAGATCGCCCGGGAGCTCTATCTGGCCATCGTTCTCGACCGCACTTCGGGCTGCCCCGTCGTCGTTGCCAGCCAGCAGGGCGGAGTGGATATCGAGACCGTCGCGGAGAAAAATCCCGAAGCCATCCTGCGGGAAACCGTTCATCCTGGCCTCGGCCTTCAGCCCTACCAAGCCCGCAAGGTCAGCATCTTCCTCGGGTTCCCTTCGACCGGCCTTCGCGCTCCCTGTCGTCTTCTTCACGCTGCCTATCGCCTTTTTATCGAAAAGGACTGCTCCCAGGTGGAGATCAACCCGCTGGCCGTCACCAAAGGAGGGGATGTCGTCGCCCTCGATGCCAAACTCAACTTCGATGACAACGCCGTCTTTCGTCACAAGGAGATCGAGGCCCTTCAGGATCCTTCCCAGGAGGATCCCCGCGATCTTGCCGCTGCCGAACACCATCTCAACTACATCGGCCTCGAGGGAAACATCGGCTGTATGGTCAATGGAGCTGGCCTAGCCATGGCCACGCTCGATCTGATCCAGGCGGCTGGCGGTAAACCGGCTAACTTCCTCGATGTGGGTGGGGGTGCTTCCGAACAGATGATCACCGCCGCCTTCAAACTTTTGCAGGGTGACCCCTCCGTGAAGGCCATCTTGGTGAATATTTTCGGTGGGATTCTGAAATGTGACCTTTTGGCTCAGGGCATGATTTCTGCCTGCCGCAGTAATCCACCCCGTGTTCCCATCATCGTTCGTTTGCAGGGAACCAACGTCGAGCAGGGCCGCAAACTCCTCAAAGAGTCCGGGCTCCCTCTCATTCCGGCCGAGGGCCTGATGGAAGCGGCAGAGAAAGCGGTGGCCGCCGCTTCCGGAAAGAAGGGCAAATAAGCCATGTCCGTTCTCGTCGACGCCAACACGCGACTGCTCGTCCAGGGCATCACCGGTAAGTCCGGCTCGTTTCACGCTTCGGCCTGTAAAGAGTACGGGACGCAGGTGGTGGCTGGTGTCACGCCTGCCCGTGGTGGTGAAAAATTCGAAAATACCGTACCGATCTTCGATACCGTGGCCGAAGCGGTGTCGGCGACCAAAGCCAATGCCTCCATGATCTTTGTTCCGCCGGAATTTGCCGGTGACGCCATCCTCGAGGCGGCCGATGCCGGCATCCAGCTGATCGTTGCCATCACCGAAGGCATCCCCGTCATGGACATGATGCGCGTCCGCCATGCTTTGGAGGAATATTCCTGCGTCCTCATCGGCCCCAACTGCCCCGGCATCATTACTCCCGGTGCCTGCAAGATCGGGATCATGCCAGGATATATCCACCGCCCCGGCCATATCGGCGTGGTTTCCCGTAGCGGCACCCTGACCTATGAGGCCGTTTGGCAGATCACCAGTCGCGGGCTCGGCCAGAGCACCTGCATTGGCGTGGGTGGCGACCCTATTCATGGGCTGACCCTGCAGAAAGCAGTGGAGTATCTTCATGCTGATCCTGACACGCATGCCATTGTGATGATCGGGGAGATCGGCGGGTCGGAGGAGGAAGAAGCGGCGGAATACATCCAAGCACGGGTAAAAAAGCCGGTGGTCTCCTTTATTGCCGGGGCTACGGCGCCTCCGGGACGAAGGATGGGGCATGCGGGGGCCATCATTTCCGGAGGAAAAGGGACGGCTCAGGCTAAGATCGAGGCTTTGCAGAAGGCAGGCGTACGAGTGGCGAAGACCCTGAACGATATCGGCGAGGAAGTGACCAAAGCTTTGGGGAAATAAAGATGAGCGACGGAGCCGCACCGCAAAAAATTGTAGCCAAAGGGCTGGAGGGGGTCGTGGCAACTTCCACGGCGCTTTCCGATGTGCGGGGGTTGGAGGGGAAGTTGATCTATCGGGGCTACGATATCGATGCGCTGGCTGGTCACGTTAGTTTTGAGGAGGCCAGCTATCTGCTCTGGCACGGAGATCTGCCCAACAAGCAGCAGTTACAGGAATTGAAGAAGACTTTGGCCGCCGACCGAGAGCTTCCCTCGGGTGTGGTGGATTACATTCTGGCTGCGCCTAAGGATTCAAGTCCCATGGACATTCTGCGGACCTGCATCTCCATGTTGGGTTTGTACGATTACGGGGCGATCGGACCGGATCAGCTGGAACTCAACCGCCACCGGCAGATTTCCCTCACGGCGAAGATTGGGGTGATCGCCGCCTATTTTCACCGGGCCAGAAGGGGACAGTCCCTGCCACCCGTGCGCAAGGATCTAGGAGAAGCGGCGCATTTTCTTTATCTCCTGAATGGGCAGGAGGCGGGTCCGGAGGCAGTGGCTACTCTGGATATGGCTTTTGTTCTGCATGCGGATCATGGGATGAACGCGTCTACTTTTGCGGCCCGAGTTTGTGCCTCCACCCTGACGGATATTTATTCGACAATCAGCACCGCGATTGGGACGTTGAAGGGGCCGCTGCATGGCGGAGCGAACGAGGGGGTCATCCACATGTTGAAGGAGATCGGGACGTTGGAGAAGGTGGATGCCTGGGTGAAGGAGCAGATGGCCCAGAAGAAGAAGATCATGGGGATTGGGCACCGGGTTTATAAAGTGTTAGATCCTCGGGCCCCGCATTTGAAGAGGATGGCCGAGAAGCTGACGGCGGAGTTGGGCGAGCCGAAATGGATTCAGATGAGCGAGCGGATCGCGCACATCATGCGGACAGAGAAGAAGCTGGAGGCCAATGTCGATTTCTATTCCGCCACGGTCTACTACAGCCTAGGGTTGCCGACGGATCTCTTTACTCCGATCTTTGCCGTGGCGCGGACGGCGGGGTGGACGGGGCATGTGTTGGAGCAGTGGTCGGACAACCGGCTATTCCGTCCGGACAGTGAGTACGTGGGTCCGGCCATCGGCCGCAAGGTCGTACCGATCGATAAGCGCTGATCTTGCGTCGAGAGCTCTCCGGCAAGCTCTTCGTGTTAGTGCAGCCTAGATTCTAGGCCAAGAACGGGTTGACCAGATCCACTCCGGTCTTGGCGAAGTCCTGACGATTGCGACTGGCGACATGGAGGTCATGCACCAGCGCAGTCGCGGCGATCAGGCTGTCTTTGACCGGCATGGAGCGTCCGGTTTGTCGCAGTTGGGCCAGCAGTTCAGCCCAGCGAAACCCGGTGGGTAAATCCCAGGGTAAGCAGGGAAGTCCCGCGAGTCCTTCCTGAAACCATCTTTCGAGCCTCCGACGTTTTTGTCCGGTGGGAAGAAGTAGGATACCAAAGCGGATCTCCCCGAGTATGACCGGGTTCACCACCAAGTCGGCTTCGTGTCGGTCCAACCACGTGAGGACACGTGGATTGGGAGAAGGTTTGGTGGCTTCGCAGAGTACGTTGGCGTCCACGAGGTATTTCATAGGCGATCGGTGGATTCGGAAGGAATGGGTTGGAAGTAGCCCGGGGAGGGGCAGGACTGAAGCCAGGAAAGAAGACGGAAGCCCTTGGGGCGAGCTTGGCGGGTAAGCTGGTATTTGCCCTCTGCCAGGCGGCGAACGGTAAAGGATTCCCCAGCGTTCAGATGATCCTGCCTCCGAAGTTCAACGGGAAGAACCACCTGGCCTTTGCTCGAGAGCACCGTGTGCATAAAGTAAGATTAAATCTTACTTTTTTGAAGTCAAGGCCGCGGCCGCAGAGCGGCCGGGGCGGAAGGCTACAGGTGGCGGAAAGACTGGGGGATGAGCTTTCCTGCAGCCTGTAGGCTGTAGCCTATGGCCTCCGCTTTTGTCTTTAGGACAGTCGTTTTTTGGCTGATGCTTACATGTTCATTCGGGCCGTAGCGTCGGCCGCCAAGCGGCCGGGGAGATAGGATATGGAAGTTGGGAGCTAGATACTTCTCGGGCCCACCATCTCCGATATCCCATCTGCCATATCCTGCCCCGACCTTGTCGGGGCTTATCCCGGCGGCAGTTCAAGCTTTCGGACCGCCGGAAAAGCGGGTAGGATTTAATATTCATTCGGGCCGTAGCGCAGCCTGGTAGCGCACTTCCTTGGGGTGGAAGGGGTCCCGGGTTCAAATCCCGGCGGCCCGATGAACTGAAAGGACCCTTACCTCTTCCGACTGACCCAATTAATCGGATTGGTGGGGAGCACCGAAAATTCAGTCAGCTACGAATCAGCGATAGGTTTCGGGGTTGACAACCCGGTGGAGTTGAAGGGTTTAAAAAAGATGTAAAGTGTTCAGAGCGATGGTGTTAAAGAGGGTATCGGGTGAGGTGCAGGGATTGGAAAACGCTACAAAAAAGCGAAGCATTAGAATTAATACTAAAACCGCATATTAGCCTTTTCGGGATATTTACAAAATATGTGATGGGGCGCAGTTTCTTTATTATGAAAAACGTAACAACTAAAACTATTCTCATAGCTGTCTTCTTAGCAAATAGTTTATCGGCTCAAATGGTTGGTAACTTGGCAGATGGATTGGTCGCCTACTACCCGCTTCATTCTGATATTAAGGATTATAGTAGTAATGGGAACGATCTTGTATCATCAACGGGCAATTCATTATTTATTTCAGGTTCGCTTTCAATTGGCAAAAATGAATATCTATATTCGCATAATAATATAGGTATCTCAGGTAATCAGAATCGGACAGTCAGCTTGTGGCTTAAGCCGACACAAACACCGGCTTCAAGTAATGATGGGTACTTAGCTTCATGGGGTGTTGGAAATTCCTTTTGGGCCGACAGCACCCTTATGTATACATCAGCGTTTCCAGAGGCATCTGGACCTGCATTTGCTTATGTCCTAAGTGGGTCTTGGGTTGGGATGCCTGCACCATTTGCAAGTAATGACTGGGTAAATATCACCTATGTGTACGAAAACAATCCGAACAGTATAAAATTTTATTTAAATGGTACTTATAGCTCAAACGTGGTTGGCTCAACTCCAATCTATCCAAACACTATTGATACCCAATTCATTATTAATGCCAGAACTAGTTATACTACGCCCGATGGGCTTGGAATCGATGGCAACTATAAGGATGTATATATCTACAATCGTGCATTAAGTTCATCTGAAGTAGCTGCGCTTGTCCCTGAACCCTCCGCACTTTCGCTTCTCGCAATCGGCTTAGGCGGATTGGCGTTAGTGCGTCGTCGTCGGTTGTAATCGCAGTCCCCAACCAATCCCCAACAAAACCCGTATTCCCGAATGCGGTAGCGAACTGGATTTGGGGCACTAGGGAGATAACTCCTTCCGATTGAACAGCTGTCAATTCGCTAAAAGTGTCGCTGTATGGGGGTCCCGGGTTCAAATCCCGGCGGCCCGATGAACTAAAAGGCATTCTTACCACTTCAGACTGATCCCATTAATCGGAATGCTGGGGAGCTCCGAATATTCAGTTCACTACAAATCAGCGATGGGTAGTCGGGTTATAAACCCGACTGTTCTGAAGTGTTTAGATGGGCTGTAAAGTGTTCAGAGCGATGGTTTTAAAGAGGGTATTGGGTGAGGTGCAGAGATTGGAAAACACTATGGAAAAGCGATCACAGAGTGGCTATTGCGGAATTAGGGTAGTGGTGCTTAATTAATTTGAGTGAAGATTTTGTTGCTGTTGCTTTTATCGGCAATCACTTTGAATGGTATTTTAAATGCACAAGAGTACGAATATTGGACTTCCGTTTATAATGGAACAATAGTAGCTGGCATTAATAAATATATAGGACGTGGAGGCGAAGTCACTATTCCTAGTGTCATTGAAGGATATGAAGTGATAAGTATTGGAGACGATGCTTTTAAAAACTGTGGAACTATTACAAGCATTACTATACCATCTACTGTTATAAATATTGGTGAGGGAGCGTTTGCACACTGCAGCAGTCTAACAAATGTGTTTTTACCCGAAAGTATAAAAACTCTAAGAGATAGTTCTTTTCAGGGTTGCACTAGTCTACAAAAAATTACAATACCTCAAAGTGTTATCAATATCGAAATGGCATTCTGGGATTCTCATAATCTTACAAAAGCAATATTCTTAGGTGATAAGCCATCAATCGGGGCATACAGTTTCCCTAGTCAGACAGTATTTTATTATAATTCTGATCGTTTGGGGTGGACGCAGTCAAATAATCTTAACGTTACAAAAGAAATACAACCTATAATAAATAGTCTTATTGTTACCAAAAATAATAATGTGCAAACTTGTTTAATAAATATCGAAACTGTGCGAGGTTTCAGTTATAAGCTTCAAAAGTCCCAAGATATCATAAACTGGACTGATCATAGCCAATTTATCGGAGACGATCGAAACAAATATATACAAGATAACTTATCTGATCGTTCATTTTACCGACTTTTGCAGCAGTAAAATCTTCAGCTAGAATATACAATTTCTCAATCCCCCATCAATCCCCAACAAAACTCGTGGCGCCCGATTCCCGTAGCAGTTTGCTTTCGGGGCACAGAGTTGATAACTCCTTCCATTCGAACAGGCCTAAATTTGCTAAATGGGTGCGTTTATAGGGGTCCCGGGTTGGCCCCCTAAGACCTGCCCCCGCCCATTCTCATAAGCGCCTCCGGCGTTTAGGGAATTACTCCGTTTCACGGAGTGGGAATTCAAATCCCGTCCCTATCTCCCATATCCCATCTTCTATCTCCTGCGCGTCAGCGCCCATCCCGGCGGCCCGATGAACTAAAGGGCGTGAAAACTCCTTCTGGCCGATTGGGTTAGGGAAGTAGGGATTAACCCGATTTTTCAGGTCGCTACGGAAGAGCGATAGCCCATTAAAGTTATTGAATTAATCAGAATGAGGCTTAATTTAATAATTATGCAAAACAACCTCAAGCTTGTGCTGTTAATCATCGCAATCGCCAGTCCTTGCAGGGCTTATGAAGACCGGTTTGATACCCCAACTTCAAACTGGCAGAGAGCAAGCCTTCTCGATCTTGGTGCCGCTGATTGGTCAATTTCAGGTGGCACATTAAATTTTACCACCTACGGGTCCCTAAATTCAGAAGATCAAGTCCATATAAAATACCAGACACCTTTCTCAAATTCTCAAGATTGGAGCTTCAAAATTGGCATGAATAATTCATCAACTGCCCAGCTTCAGGTCTTTGTTGGAAATTCCAATTTTAGCGACTTTTTTGGAGTAACGTTAAAAGGTTACGACGACGGATCAAAAATCTGGGGAGCGGAGTTTCCTGGGCACCAATATTGGGTGCCACCTGCCGGGATAACAGCCACTGCCAGCCAGCAGGGATCTATAAAAGTCGACTACTCTGCATCAACAGGTGTCTATTCTTTGTTTTATACTAACGGTGGAATTGATCCAATCTCTAACACCTATTCATGGACGCTCTTAAATTCGTATACGACTCCCGAAAGAGGAAATGTTAATTTATACGTGGGACTTAATATAAGTTATACGAGTGAAGTGGTAACGCCCAGCAAAGCCTACGTCGATAACTTTACATCAGTCCCCGAACCCTCCGCTCTTTCGCTTCTCGCCGTTGGGTTAGGTGTGGTCCTGCGGCGACGCCGCAAGACAGTTTAAGTTTTAAGATTAAGTCTAAGTAAGCTTTCGGCTTCCAAGTCAAAGTTCTCCTTAAACTTAAACTTTCCACTTCATCTGGCGCGAAGCGCCCCGGCGGCCCGATGAACTAAAAGGGATTCTTACCTCTTCCGACCGACCCCATTAATCGGAATGCTGGGGAGCACCGGAAATGCAGGCAGTTACAAATCAGCGGTGGGATTCGGGGTTTGCAACCCGACATTCATGAACTGTTTACAGAGGCTATAAAGTGTTCAGAGCGATGGCTTTAGAAGTGGTATCAGGTGAGGTGCAGAGATTCGGAAACGCTATGAAAAAGCGATCTATTAGGTTAAGTGCTAAGATCACGTATTGGCCTCTTAGGGATATTTACAAAACAAGAGTTGCGGAGCAGTTTGTTAATTATGAACAAAATATCTAAACTTCTCTTAGTCGTCACATCTATAATTACTCATACGGCTTTAACACAAACTATTACTGAGACTTTTGGTAGCGGTGCAAATCAGTTCTCAATCGACTTCGTAACAATTGGAAATCCTGGAAATGCCGACCATCCTTCTCTTTCTATAGGCCCGGTTGGATCTGTAAACTACGTCTATAATATTGGTAAATACGAAATAAGTAGAGAAATGATCCGAAATGCTAGTAATCTTGGAAATCTCGGGATCACACTTGTGGATATGGGGTCAGTAGTAGGAAACGGAAATATGCGACCTGGAGTTGTAAGTTGGAATGAAGCAGCTCGTTTTATCAATTGGCTAAATGTTTCGAAGGGTTATAGCACTGCATACAAGTTTTCATCTCAACCTGGAGATGGAGGGTACAATTCGAATTCAAATGTTCAGCAATGGGCATCAGGGGAGAGCGGTTACAATCCAAGTAATCCTTATCGAAATTCAAACGCAATTTATTTTATGCCGAATCTCGATGAATGGCACAAGGCTGCTTTTTATAATCCAAATACCGGAACCTATTCTCATTTTGCGAATGGAAGTAATGTTGCACCCATTGCAGTGGCAGAAGGTACCAATCCAAATACCGCAGTTTATGACGGCCAATCAATGCCTGCTGATATCAACAATGCGGGAGGATTAAGTCCATACGGCACAATGGCTCAAGGTGGAAATGTATGGGAATGGCAAGAAACTGATACATACAGTACAGCTAAAGGTGTTCGAGGTGGAGCTGCAGGAAATTGGGCTGGCACTCTTGCTGCTGATAGCATGTTCCCCTCTTGGCCAAGCAGTGAACATGAAAATCCCGGATTTCGCATCGCCGCTGTCCCCGAACCCTCCGCTCTTTCGCTTCTCGCCATTGGCTTAGGCGGATTGGCGTTAGTGCGTCGTCGTCGGTCGTAATCTGCAGTCAGCCACCAATCCCCAACAAAACCCGTAATCCCTGATTCTCGTAGCTGACTGGTTTCGGGGGAGTAGGGAGATAACTCTTTCGGACCGAACAGGCCTGAATTAGCTAAATGGGTGGCTTTATGGGGGTCCCGGGTTCGAAACCCGACTGTTCTGAACAGTTTAGAATAGCTGTAACATGGTCAAGAGCATGGTGTTAAAGAGGGTATTGGGTGCAGTGCAGAGATTGGAAAACGCTATGAAAAAGCGAAGAAGGGGAGCTATTGCGGAATTAAGAGAGTGGTGCTTAATTAATTAGATGCGGGCACTTCTCCTCATCCTATGCCTAAACACAATTCCTCTAGTCAGTATTGGTGCAGTCAGTGGTGATTGGACTTATAGTGTTTCTTACGGGGAAGCTATTATTTCCGCCTACTCAGGTGCAGGTGGGGTAGTCACAGTCCCAAGCCAGTTGGGTGGGTACCCTGTTCGGAAAGTGGGTAATGGATACCCTTCAATTTTTGCCTCAAATAGCAATTCTGTAACGAGTATTATCATTCCAAACAGCGTCACAAGTATTGGAGACTATGCATTTTATGGTTGTCTCAGCCTAAATTCCGTAATCATACCCAATAGCGTGACAAATATAGGGGCCTTTGCGTTCGCCAATTCCTCCCCTTCTATTCGTAATGTGATGGAACTTTCCTCCATCGTAATTCCTGATTCAGTAACGAATATTGGAGAAAAGGCATTCTTTGGGTGCACCAAACTTACCAATGTTACTATCGGAAACGGTGTGACCAGTATTGAGGCAGGTGCGTTTGGTGAGTGTTCTAGTTTAACTTCGATGACCTTACCCAATAGCTTAACAACAATTGGCTATGTTAGCGAGTATGGAGTTACCTTTGAAGATGGTGTTTTTGTAAATTGTAAAAAATTAATCTCAATAAATATTGGAAATAGCGTTACAGCTATTGGGGCTTATTCATTCAGTGGTTGCTCTAGTTTAACTTCTATTACAATACCGTCGAGTGTCACAGTTATTGGACGGTCTGCATTTAATGGATGTTCGAGCCTAACTAATATAACCATACCTAACAGCGTAACGAGTATTAGCTCATCTACATTCTACTATTGTACCAGTCTGACCTCAATCAACATTGGAAACGGTGTCACGGGCATTCCATATGGTATGTTCAGCGGTTGTTTATCTATATCCTCTGTTACGATTCCCAGTGCCGTGACTAGTATTGGACCCGAGGCATTTACTAATTGCACTGGGCTTGAACGAATTGTGTTCTTAGGGAATGCTCCAAGTTATGATGTAACATCGTTTCGAAATTCATCCCCTACTGTTTATTATGTTGCTGGAACAACAGGATGGGGAACCTATTATGCTGGACTTAACACAGCGGTAATGGGCTCTTATTTGCTTACAGTTATCTGCAATGCCGCCGAAGGAACTTCATCGATAAATCCAATCAAGCAAGTCTATCTGTCTGGAGATAGCGTAACAATAGTCGCTACTCCGAAAGCAGGGTATTTGTTTGCCAGTTGGAGTGGAGCGTCCACTGCCACAACTAGCTCTATCACATTGACCATAAACTCGGATAAAATCGTGACAGCTAATTTCACTCAAGACGGTAGGGATAGTGATGGTGATGGTTTAACCAACTATCAAGAAAGCGTTACCTTTGGAACTAACCCCAGCCAGAAAGATTCCAACGGGGATGGGATCGAGGATGGGCAGGCAGTAGCACTAGGATACAACCCCAATTTCGACTTCAGTTCATTAATAAGTCATCTGCAAAACCACCCGCCAACTGGTCTTTATACTGCTAGCCAGATGCAGGCAATGGCTTTTGGGGATCTAGTTCTAACTCAGAACGCAAACGGCTCATTCACTCTTAACTACGACATCGAGCAATCTACTGATCTCCAGACGTGGACTCCTTACCAGGCTCTCTCCCTGCCTTTGACCGGTGTGCCGACGGATAAAGCGTTCGTTCGGATTAAGACAAAGAAGTAGGGTGGGGTCGCCTTTAGGGGACCCCTAAAGGGAAGAGGCTAAAGAAGCAGGTTCCATCGGACATAGTTCCTGAATGAAACGAAATTCACGAGGGCGCCAATTCCCTACGAATCCGCGGAGCAGGTAATGAGATTGCGCAGGGGTGGTGTAGGGGGCGAAATCCCGGCGGCCCGATGAATTAAAATCCGTGAAAACCCGTTCTGGCCGATGGTGCTAGGGAAGTAGGGGATTAACCCGATTTTTCAGATAGCTACGGAAGAGCGTTTATTATGAAAATAAATCCGTTGATGGCCACCTTTTAATCTGACCGATCATATTCCAAGTCAACTGATCGAGATCGCTATCCATTGGAGACTTCCACCTTCTTGAATTAATTAGAGCAACCATACAAAACCCATTGTCGGCTCTAACCATAAATGAAAGACTTCCTTGTAAACTCCCGTTATGCCACCAGTTATTAAAACGATTAACCCACCATCCTTTTGCATAACCTGAGTTAGTCGGCTTAGTCATCACCTTTATCGAATCCGGATTCAAAATATCAGGTTTTGTTGGGAAACCATCTACATGAACCAAAAAGCGCGCAAGGTCTTCGGATGTTGATATCCAGCCGCCATGTGAATCCATTCTTCTGAAATTAAATCCGTAGGGATCATACCCTGTTTGATCGTAATAAATAACTTCTAGGGGTTTTCGTTCTTTCAGAGTGTTTCCTGTAAGGTCTAGAGAAGTCATGCCACATGGCTTAAAGACAAGATCAGAGGCAGCATCTTCGTACGATTGTTTTGTTACTTCCTCAATAACTCTACCTAGAAGACAATACCCAAAGTTCGAATACTTATAATCTTTTCCAGGTGAACGCGTAAATACCCTTCTCTCAAGTGTCCAATAGATAAGTTCATCGTGTGACATCTTATTATTTAAAAACATTGGATCATCACCTTCGATGTCCCAGTTTCCGACCATATGTGTAAGAAGATGCTCAACTGAAACCTCCTCAAGATATGTATTCTTTCGGACCTTATGAAAACGTTCAGAAAGAAGGCCAGATTTGCCAAAAACCTTATCCGTTAAAGATAGCTTGGAATGCTCTATTAATCTAAAAATACAAACGGAGGTAATCGACTTTGAAAGACTTGCTATGCGGAACCTGTGCTTTGTTGTTAGAGGTTCCTTCTTTAGAGGGTCAGCAAAACCAAACGCTTTGCTGTATGCCAGAGCCCCATCTTTGGAAATAGACAAAGAGATGCCTGGGACACGATATTTATGAAGATACGCTTCCGCAAAATCTTCCATATTCTTCAATTCAGAAGGATCGAAAGAAGATGTGGAGTCTGATGAAGTAAAGGTTTCAGCGAAAGAACAAAGAGGAGTGCAGGCGCTTCCAAGGCCTAGCAATCCATTTCTAATAAATAAACGTCGGTTCAAAATCTATTGCCTAATAACTCGAAGTTATGTGAATCGATAAAAGACAACAATATGATTCCCCTACCAATCCCCAACCAAACCCATAGTACCCGTTTCCCGTAGCTGACTGCTTTCCGGGCAGTAGGCAGATAACTTGTTCCGATCAAACAGACCAGAGTCCGCTAAATGGGTGGCTTTATGGGGGTCCCGAATTCAAATCCCGGCGGCCCGATGAACTAAAACGCGTAAAAAGCCGTTCTGGCGGATAGGGTTAGGGAAGTGGGGGATTAACCCGAATTTTCAGTTCGCTACGGAAGAGCGAAGAAAGTATCTTAGAACAGCAATGATCGAACCTTTTTTTGGCTTTGTTGTAGCTGACTGGGAATTATCTAATGTTTATGTAGCACTCTATGTTTTATTGTTTTTATCGTATATCTACTTAGCTATCTGTTCTCTAAAAAGAAAGAGTTGGAAATGCTTGGCTGGGAGTTTTTTGATCAATACCGTTGTTTTATTACTAACAATGCCGCTTGGATTGATGATTGGAAAAATCGCCTTAGCCAAACAATGTCCGAAGGAAGGTGAGTATTTAGTAAGCGGAACTAATCCTGATAATTCCACTTACACAGGAAAAGCAAAAATCACAAAAAAAGCAGAAAGTTATAAAATTAAATGGGAGATCGATGCTTCGGCAAAAACTCCAATTCAAGAATATTCTAGTTATGGGTTTGCCCATGATGGGAACCTTTGTGTTTATTTTAAAGGACCGATGAATGGCATTGCAGTGTACAGCATCATGGGCAATCAACTGATCGGACAATGGTCTGGAGATGCCGGCCTAAACCAAGCCGAAAAAACAATTATATCCAAAGGTACGGAAACACTCACAAAGACAAAAAAGGACCCTGTATCTGATGAATATCTTGCAATCTATGTATTAATTGACTCAGCTGATAAAGCATCAGCAAAAAGTAATGACGAAGAAGCAAAACAAAAGTACCAGAATGCCTATGACCGGCTAAAAAAATTAGCAAGCGAGACAGATTGGGAGCCGACCATCATTAAATATCGTTTGAAATACCTTCAGGAAAAACTTGGCCTAGTGAAAAAGGAAGATCATTTGAACACGGATCCTTCCAAAAACTACAAGTATTCCGAAGAGCTATTTTCAAAAGCTCAATCTGGAGATGCTCAATCGCAATATGAACTCGCTATGTGTTATCGAAAGGGGAGTGGAGTTCCGAAAGATTATCAAAAGTCATTTGAGTGGACTGAGAAGGCTGCTGCACAGAATCATCAGGAGGCTTTATTTACTAAAGCAGTTTGCTACTTACAGGGTGAGGGGGTAGCAACCGATGAGACAGCCGCAGTTAAAATCTTCTCTCAGCTATCTGAGAACGATAATACTAAAGCCCAATTTGGATTAGCAATGTGTCTTCTAGGCGGTCGTGGGACAACAAAAAATGAAAAAGAAGCAGTTAAACTACTTCTGAAGGCAGCGGAAAAAGGTGACGCAAATGCACAATATTGTCTGGGTAATTGCCTCTTAAACGGTATTGGTATAAATCAAAATAATGTCGAAGCGACAAACTGGTTAAAAAAATCCGAAAGTCTTGGAAATAAGTCTGCGAAAAAACTTCTACAAGAGATCCTCGCTAAGCAGGAATCCTCCACCAATCCCCAACAAAACCGGTAGCGCCCGATTCCCGTAGCGAACTGAAGTCGGGGTAGTGGGGAGATAACTCATTCCGATCGAACAGCCATCTATCCGCTATAAGGGTGGCATTATAGGGGTCCCGGGTTGGCCCCCTAAGACCTGCCCCCGCCCATTCTGGCTACTCGTTCCACGATGGGCTGGATTAGTGCTTCGCACGGGAATTCAAACACCGGCGGCTCGATGAACTTCGCAAGGCGAAGTAGAAGATAGGATATGGAATATAGAAAATAGGGGGACTGTCACTACCCTATATCCTATCTACCAACTGGTATCTCCTGCCGCGGAAACGGCTCTGGCCGATGGGGTTACCAAAGTGGGAGATTAACCCGATTTTTCAGTTCGCTACGGAAGAGGTATGGCTCTTTCGGGATATTGCGAAATTAGTTTTGTAGTGCAGTATTTTTTACATGAGAAGAATACAGATAGTAATGTTATTGCTCATGAGCAAAGCTGTGTATGCACAGACTTATCCAGAAAATCTTATTCCAGAAAACCTGTACACAATAAACATCGACCTAGGCGCTTCTGAAAATGGTTATGATAAGTGGGTAAAATATTTAAGTGGAAACTTTGTAATAGGAACTTATATGAAAAATAACCCACCGGGAATAGGATCTCCGCATGGAGAAAGTGGCTCTTTTGTATACAATTCAGGAACGACGACAAAATATGCCGGTGAGAGTTTTATCGGAATAGACCAAGGAAAACTATATGGGAGTAATAGTTACATAAACCTCGGAAACAATGTTCAAACTGCATTATCACTTCAAAATGCGCCACAAAACATTACCTACTTCTGGTTAGGAGCTGTTAGTGGAAACAGAGTTCTGGGAACATATGAAAGTAACGAAAGAATAAGCGATACAATGATAATGCCGACACAAAGTCGCTTTAAGGGAATTATAAATTCAGACAACACGATTTCCTATACAACCCTAGAACAAGAAAGCGGAGGAAGAACTGAGCTTAATGATATTTCTGGAAATATTGCATATGGCTCATACACCGACTATTCAAACAACACCAAGAAAGGATTGCTCTATAATCTTGATAACGGTGAAAGGACTTATTTTGAAGTGCCTAATGCCGGATCGACTGAACTCACTAGGGTGAGTGGCAATAATCTGCTGGGAATGTACGGAGTAGCTACAGGTCAAACGAATCCAGTTGGTGGATCAGTGTACGAATATCGGACCTTTATATACGACGGAACAAATATAAACACTATCGTTATGGATAATCCGCAGAATCCTATAAATCCTTTTGCATATATTGGTGTTACTGATATTGATGGCGATAAGATTCTTTTTAACTATACAGGCACTGGTGGAGCTAATCACTACATTGGTTCCGTCCCCGAACCCTCCGCTCTATCGCTTCTCGCTTTTGGTTTAGGCGGTTTGGCGATGATGCGTCGTAGTCGGGCGTAATCTCTCAGTCCTCCATCAATCCCCAACAAAAGCCGTAATCCCCGATTGCCGTAGCGAACTGGTTTCGGGGCAGTGGGGAGATAACTCATTCCGATCGAACAGCCATCAATCCGCTAAACAGGTGGGTTTATGGGGGTCCCGGGTTGGCCCCCTAAGACCTGCCCCCGCCCATTCTGGCTACTCGTTCCACGATGGGCTGGATTAGTGCTTCGCACGGGAATTCAAACACCGGCGGCCCGATGAATTCAAAGCCCGTAAAAACCCCTTCTGGCGGATGGGGTTAGGCAAGTAGGGAATTAATCCGATTTTTCAGTTCGCTACGGAAGAGCGGTAAAGGTAACAAAGTATTTGTGTTTATTTGGATAAAGATAATAACTTCTCTCGCAGTACTTACGGCTGTTACACAGGCAGCGCCAAACCTACGCGAGGAAGTAGAGGCCATGTTGCCTGAAATAAAAAATAGGATTACTCAGAAGTATCCAGACCTACAATCTGAACAAATCAAGTTATTCAGCATTCAATACAACTATGCTGATTCAGAAATTAGCAAATTATTCCAAGAAAGTTCTACGATATTTAAGGAACAAACTAGAATCCTATTTGTCACAAACGAAAAGCCAACTGTGAACGAAAAAAACGAAAAAAAAGAACTAGTTGTTGAAGGTGTTATTGTGACATTAGAAACGGATAATAAAATTAAGGATATAGAAAAAGGTTTTCACTTAAGAGATGCATATAAAAAGCGAGATGGCACTTACGGTGACTATAGTAGTATAGGCTTTACACCTGAGAGATATTACAGGATTTCCCAACAACGTGGAGTTCCTGTAAGGCCTTTCAATCATCAGCCTGATCCAGAAAGTATTAAAATAAACTGGGAGAAAACCAACAAAGATCTTCAAGCTAAAGTTGAAAAGGGTGATCCTGAATCGCAATATCGATTGGCAATGAATATGATTCTAGGTAACGGCTTTGAAAAAAATAAGGAGAATCTACAAACAGCAAAACTACTCCTTCAGAAGGCATCAGCGAACGGATACGATCATTCAAAGATTCAAATAGCAGAAGCGATAATCCAAAGACAGTCCTCCACCAATCCCCAATAAATGCCGTAGTACCCGATTCCCTTAGCTGACTGCTTTCGGGGCAGTGGGGAGATAACTCCTTCCGATTGAACAGACATGAATCCGCTAAATGGGTGGCTTTATGGGGGTCCCGGGTTGGCCCCCTCAGACCTTCCCCCGCCCATTGGTCCCCATACACCTTCCCCGACCTTTGCTGGATGCCCTCCGGGTTGGATGACTTGGGTGCTGACGCACCCGCGCAATCTGGAAAGTTCCTCTACGACGGGATGAATGTCCGCTTACGCGGGGGAATTCAAATCCCGGCGGCCCGATGAACTTCGCGAAGCGAAGTAGAAGATAGGATATGGAATATAGAAGATGGGGGCTGTTAGCGACCTATCTACCAACTGCTATCTCCTGCTGCGGAAACGGCTCTGGCGGATGGGGTTAGGGAAGTAGGGGATTAACCCGTTTTTTCAGTTCGCTACGGAAGAGCAAGATGTAGAGTAAAGACTGTGGGAATTAAAAACAAAAAGGGCTGTGCCTTTATAGTTCTTCTTTTGTTGGGCCATCTGTATTCCGAAGCCGCAAAAGAAGATAAAGCTAAAAACCTCTTGTTAATTAAAAAATATGAAAATGAATATAATCAGACTTCAAAGATTGAAGATTTTGGAGAACGCCTTTTTCAATTTAGAATGATTGCGACTGAGTGGAGTAAAAAGGATGTTAACTCCGCTTTTGATTGGGGAAATAAACCCTCCATTTCAATTGATACTTCCGCAAGATTTGAAATGCTCGTTGCGGCGGTAAGTGAAATGTCTCGCAAAAGTCCAAAGGAGGCCTGGAGCAAGGTTCAAGAAATTGAGGATCAAGGTGAAAGAGATTCACTTCGGGGTTTAGTCATTGAAATTTGGGCGGGGGAGCAATACGGAGAAGCCGAAAAGTGGGTAGCGCAACAAAAAGATTCTGATTTCCGAAACAACTTATACTTACGCCTAATTCAAGGGAATAAGCAGCAAGAGTGGCAGAATAAACTCGTTAAATTATATGAGGCGCCAAATCCAGATTTTGTGCCCATATTAAACATTTTAAGTCAAAACGCTTCTGATGAGTATATTGCAAAATGGATTCTGGGGTTGTCTTTAAAAAACGAAATACGAAATCAATTACTTAAGCATTTGGAAGAAAAGTTATCTGCATGGGCCCAGAAAAAGCCGGAGGAAGCGCTGAAGCTTTTGGAAAAGCAAGATTACGACAAGGAAACCGATTATCTGTGGCTCGCCGCTTTTCGAGCTAAGGCTCAGGCAGACCCCATTGGCGCGATTAAGGGTGTACAGGCTTATTCCGCTCCAATTCGTGACATGATCTTTAAAGGCAACCTTGAACATATCATAAAATATGATCCTGCAGCGGCTTTTGAGTGGGCGAATCGTGACCAAGGCATCGATGAGGCAAGACTGGATGCCTTAGTTCAATTACAAAATAAGACGAAAACTTCTGCAGTAGATCCAAAAACTAAAACCGAAATACAATCCGCAATTCAAGAAGTGCAAGCCAAGATAGCAAAAGAAAAAAAACCAACCTTGAGCGAGATTTGGGCATTTGTACTGCAAAAATCAGTTAATCCCGATCTTGCCTGGGGAAAAATGGAAAACCTTGCTCCAGAGCAAAAACAAGCAATTGAAGAGAATGCCAAACATATCAGAATGAACACAGAACAGATTCTGGCTGCCGGTCACGATACTAAATTCTTTGAAAAACTATTCAGTGATCCAAAAAATCTTAAAAACCCTCAATCCCCAACCAATCCCCAACAAAAACCGTGATCCCCCCGACAGGAGTGCGGGGCAGGCCGATTGCCGTAGCCCCGATAGGGATCGGGGTAAACGAACTCCTTCGGGGCAGTGGGCAGATAACTCCGTCCAATCGAACGGCCATCAATCCGCTAAAAGGGTGGCTTTATGGGGGTCCCGGGTTGGCCCCCTCAGACCTGCCCCCGCCCATTCGTGTCAGTCGCTCCGCGACGGCGTGGTTTTCCGCTTACGCGGGGGAATTCAAATCCCGGTGGGGTTCATTGCGCGGGTGCGTAAGCACCCAAGTCCCCCAACCCGGAGGGGACACCGCAAAGCGGAGGGGCGGGTGTGTGGGCCGCAAATCCCGGCGGCCCGATGAATTAAAGCCCGTAAAAAGCCGTTCTGGGCGATGGGGTTAGGGAAGTAGGGGATTAACCCGATTTTTCAGTTCGCCACGGAGGAGCGGAGAAGTTAGCGTTTTCGGATGATTAAACAATATGCCACTAGATTTATTATCGGCGTTAGCCTTTTAATTTGTTCGATCCTTAATGCCCAACGTCCTCTGCCTGTTTCAGCAAGTAAAAGTAACGAGAAAACTCAAGATTCAAACAAACAGGCACCACTAGTTGATATCAACGCAAGCTCATCAAAGGGTTGGGTATTATCTTCGGGTTTAGCAAGAGATATTGGGGTTGGAAGTAATGGCACTGTTTATGTGATTGGAACGAATCCGAGGGCTGGTGGTTATGGAATATGGAGGCGAGTCAACAACACTGAATGGAAAGAAATCGGTGGAGGGGCTGTCCGCATTGATGTCGATAACAACGGCGTGCCTTGGGTTGTTAATTCAGTCGGGGAAATATTTAAAAGGGAAGGTGATAACTGGAAGCTCATGCCAGGCAGAGCATCTGACATTGGGATTGGAGGCGATGGATCAATTTGGATAATTGGTACGAATATCTGTGGGGATGGAGGTTTTGGAATCTGGAAATGGACTGGCAAAGACTGGATGACATTTGATGGCGCGGCATTGAAAATAGATGTGGATAAAAATGGCGATCCTTGGGTTGTTAATGCTTACGGAGACATTTTTAAAAGAGAAAAATCTTCATGGAGGATGGTTGGTGGAAAAGCAAAAGATATCGGAATTGGAGGTGAAGGTTCTGTATTTGTTATCGGAACAAATACGGGCGGAGGTGGGTACGGCATATGGAAATGGAAAGGGTCAGGGTGGAATGAAATAGGCGGTGGGGCTGTATGTATCAGTGTGGATGAATCAGGAAATCCTTGGGTCGTAAATTCAGCAGACAATATCTTTAGGTGGGGAAACTAAAATAGTCAGTCCTCCACCAATCCCCACAAAACCCATAGTTCCCGATTCGCATAGTTGACTGGTTTCGGAGCAGTGTTGAGATAACTTCTTCCGAACGAACTGACCTGATTTTGACTAATGGGTTGCTTTATGGGGGTCCCGGGTTCAAATCCCGGCGGCCCGATGAACTAAAAGCTGTAAAAACCCCTTCTGGCCGATGGGGTTAGGGAAGTATGGGATTAACCTAATTTTTCAGTTCACTACGGAAGAGCGATGATCTCATTTGTGATATTGCGGAATTAATCGGGTAAACGATAAATTGGGACAGTGACAAACCCTCAACAAAGTCAGGATAGATACAAGGTTGCTAGGGATGGTGTTGAAATTGGTGAATTCACCAAAAAAGAATTACTTCAGTTGTATTATGAACAAAAAATCACGCTTGGTGACTATTTATGGCGTGAGGGTTTAAGTGAATGGAAAACATTATACGATCTTTATGTGGAGTTTCTTGAGACACCCGAGCAACTGCGTGCCTATGACCGTGAAATACAGATGACAACAAAAACAAGTTACCGTCTGAAATATTTAATACAGAAATCATACGAACGAATTCAAGTGAAGAAAAAAGCCCCTGCGGATTATAAAAAAATGCAGGCAGAAATGAAAAAGGAGGCAATTAAGATTAGGCAAAGGCTTGAAAGAACAAAAGATCTTGATGGGCAAGAAAGCTTGCAAAGTGAACTTATTCAGGTTGAGGGAGAGATGGAAATGAATAGTGCATCCCATGAGGGTAGATACAAAGAATATACCAAAATGGAAATAGATGAAACAAAAGAGCAGATAGAGACTCTTCAGAGCATGAGAATTGCCTTTTGGTGGATATCGTTCGATAAAGATCCACCAAAGCTCAATAAAAAGGATCTTAAAAGGCTTACTCAAAGCTATGAGTCAAGAGTCTCACAGATTCTAAGAGGAGGAGTTCCGTGGAGTAGTAATTACTTTGAGCTCGGCAGTCTTTTCAGCATGCCATCCAACCGCAGTTTGTATGAGAATTATGCTAAAAACTATCCCCGACCAAGTGAGGCTGAGATCTCGCTCATTCTGAAGTCTCTTGATGAGCAGGATCCCGAATGGGACGCTACAAGCCCAGAGCAATTCTATTCGAACTTAAAGCCAACTACTCCGATATGATAAAATCCGTTTTAGGCTTCCTTCTGCTGCATGGGCTCCTGTTGGTAGGCAATCCGCAGTCCGCCACCAATCCTCAACAAAATCCGTAGTACCGGGGCCTGACGGCCGGATTAAGATCAAGATTAAGATTAAGGGCACTCAATGCTGACAGTGTCGGGTATCCTTTATCTTCATCTTCTCACTTCATCTAGCGCGGAGCGCCCCGGCGGCCCGATGAACTTCGCAAGGCGAAGTAGAAGATCGGATATGGAATATAGAAAATAGGGGGACTGTCACTACCCTATATCCTATCTACCATCTGCTATCTCCTGCCGCGGAAGCGGCTCTGACCGATGGGGTTAGGGAAGTGGGGGATTAGCCCGATTTTTCACCTCGCTAAGAGGGAGCGATGATCTTTAATTACCTGAATGAAGTGCGTCGCTATATTAGCCTTACTTTTAGCTAATAGCATCTTATACGCAGATAATAATCTCGGAATCGAGAAAAACACCTCGGAGATAAACAATGTAAAAAAAGAAAGCACTTATTGCGAGGTAAGCCACGTTCGCCAATATAATAATCTTTGTGTGTGTGCTTCAGCAGAAATGGTGCTGGCTTACTATGGAGAGAAAATAGATCAAAAAGACATTAAGAGATTAGCAGAGGGTAAAAATCTTAAGGACAACGACAAAAGCCTCTATACAGCAACATTATTTGTGGAGTTGGTGAGAGGTCTCAAAAAGAGGGGCATCAACTGGCAAGCTAAAAGCTACGAAATGAATAACTTTAATGGTGGCATGAAATTCATCATCTCCCAAATTAAGAACAAAAACCCAGTTCTTGTTGATACTACACTTTATGGAGGACATACCGTGGTAATCAGCGGATATGATGAAAAAGCCAAAAAGATAATTATAACCGACCCGAATATAGATTCACCGGGGATACGAATCCTGAGTGAAGAGGAATTTAGAAAAATATGGAATAGTAAAGGGGGTTGCAGAGGCCTTGTCGTCACAAATGACAAATAAGGTGTGGCTTCAAGTCCTTCTGATTTCTTCTCTTCAATCCTCAATGAATCCCCGACAAAACCCATAGAACCCGGTTTCCGTAGCGAACTGCACTCGGGGCAAAGGGGAGATAACTCCTTCGCAGCGAAAAAAACTGAATTCGCACAGATCATGGCGAATGGGAATTCTGGGGTTCAAATCCCGGCGGCCCGGTGAAATAATTTCCGTAAAAAACCGTTCTAGCCGATGGGTTTACGGAAGTTGTGAATAATCTAATTTTTAGTTCGCTACGAAATAGCTATCGATTAAAAGGAGCTGAAAAATAGGTAATTAGGTGCAGTTTGCTTATTATGAAGAAAACCCTGCTCCCGTTATTTCTACTCTTTGCTCTAATCAGTCATTATGGAATGTCCCAGACAATTATAGATACATTCAGTGGTAGTGGAGCGCCAGATTCAAGCAAGTGGACATACGCCAATCCATACGCTGACAGTAATGTTTATCAAAGTGGCGGATATCTAAACCTACTAAATCGAGGAACGTTGTTCTCAAAAAACGAATTCGGATCATATATAGAAATCTCGGGCTCAATGAAATTTACGGGCTCAAGCAAAGACAATATACGACTGTTTCTTCGAGCAGATAAATATATGTCACCTTCAAATGCATCATCACAACTTACTCATGGTATTCAAATCGGCTTCGCTCCTGGTTATGGTGCAGGGATATCCGAGTTCTATGGTTTTCCTGCAGGATCTGATAAACCTTCGGATCCGGATGGTTGGGAGCCATTGGCTGGCACAACAGGCTCTGGTTATTTTTCAATGAATGTTGAGGAAGCATTTAAAGTTACTGATGATGGGTACACCATAAATCTGTTTCTTCGAGATATGAATACTCCAGTCACAACAGCCACAAGTAATCTTCGCTATGGTGGATTCTTTGCAATTCAGAATAGAGAAGGGGGTCTTGGCGGTTCATGGGAATCAAATGGTTCCAATGTTGCCATAAACTCATTAACGATTGTCCCCGAACCATCCGCTCTTTCGCTTCTCGCCATTGGTTTAGGCGGAATGGCGATGATGCGGCGTCGTCGGGCCTAAGAATCTCAGTCCCCAACCAATCCGCTACCATCACCACAGATCTTCTGTGTCTCCACATAGAATGTGGGATTCAGAATGTTGCTTTGCGAAGTGGTTACGGAGAGTTGTTCAATCCGAAGTAGAAAGCGGTGAAGGGGAGCTAAATCGGTCAGCCAGAAAGACAGCCTGGTAGCGCACTTCCTTGGGGTGTGTGTTCGGGGGCCAACATCCCGGCGGCCCGATGAACTTCGCAAGGCGAAGTAGAAGATAGGATATGGAATATAGAAAATAGGGGGACTGTCCCTACCCTATATCCAATCTACCATCTGCTATCTCCTGCCGCGGAGGCGGCTGAACCCCAGAATTAAGCGGGGGTGGAGATTTCGCGCAGAAAATCGGGAGACATGTCCGCGCCGTTGTCCCAGACGACGGTATCAATGTCAGGGTTGAGCCGTGCGGTGCGGAAGAGCCGGGGGTCCTTCAAGGGGGCAAACATCGCCCCATCCAGATGGTCCCGAAGATTGACCCGACGAAGTGACCCGTCCTGAAAGCGGAGCTTCAGTCCAAAGTCCCCATCCACCTGAACTTGGGTGATCCAGTGCATAAACTATATTACTCCAAGGGGGGAATGGGGAAAAGCGGTTGTTGGGCCTTTGCCAAATCCCAGTCCCTCTGCAACTCCTCGCGATGGGCGGCTGTCCATTCGGAAACCATGCCCAGAGCGCGTGCGGGAAGGGAGCCTTCCAGTAACCGACCGTCTTCAATGGCGAAAACGGCCCGGTGCTCCTGATATTTGGCGTGAAAGTGAGGAATCCCGTGGTCTTTCCAGTAGATGGTGATGATAATACCGAAAAATCGGCTGATTTCAGGCATGGGTAATTTTTACCTCCTCATATTTACCAAAGCCATCGCGTAAATCCAGGGCCGAAGCTAAAACCACCACTAGGCACCGATCGACAAAAAAACCCGGGCCGATAAAATCTAGTCATGAAAAAGAGTCTTACTCCATGGGCCCGACGATTGGTTCGGCTGATGGGGGGGCTCTGGAGTGGCTTTCGGCCTTTTGATTCTCGGTCCGAACATATCTGGAACAAATATGGGCCGGACCGTGTGTCCAGGGATGAGGCCGAGACAAAGGTCCTGACATCGATCCGGGGCATGAAGAGGTCGATTCAAAAGGGAATGAAGACTCCGCTGAAGGAGTGCCACCAGGGACCGTGCTGGGAGCATTAGGCGGTTCAGCGCAAGCCGAGATCCCGAAACAAGGCCCGCCGGGAGCGGTAGGTTCGCACATTTCTGCCCAACCGGCTTTGGCGAAGAACCTGACGGGTTGCAGGATAAGGGGTTCGCCTAGTCTGGTTCATGTTTCCAAATAAAGTTCTACTGCCTCGCGAAGATTGGCTTTCAATTCATCCATTGTATCGCCCTGGGAGCGACAACCCGGAAGGGAAGGAACTTCTGCCGAAAAACCGCCTTCCTCTGCTTTGTGAACCACAGCGGTAACTTTCATAACCTTATGTTAATCCGAATCGAAGAACTGGCATGAAGGGCCACTGGAAGACCGAGAAGATAGGATACGGAAGATGGTAGATGGGGTGATGTCCCAACCCATTATCTCATATCCGATCTACGATCTTCGGCCCCGACTTGGTCGGGGCTCTGACTGATGGGGTTAGAGAAGTGGGGGATTACCCTCCTTCGCGGTTAGCCCCCTTCGTGGGGCACCGCTTCGAAGGGCAGGCCCGATTTTTCAGTTCGCTACGGGACGTGGGCAGGGAGCGGGCTATTAGGTGCGGAGGCAGAAAAAAATAAGGCCGAACAGGCTGATCCAGAAGAGCATGCCAGTGCCCAGTGCGGCTATCCAGACCTTACTTCGCTTTTCGCCCGAAACTTCGTTTTCGCTTATATCTGATGAATTCATAGGGTGCCTCCGCATTAGTTTATTCCTACTGCTATCTGAGGGGATCGTTGGCTTATCGCGAGAAAAGAGTCATTAGGCCGTGAGTGATATGTTTGGAATTAGTTAATAACAGGAGACAGCGGGAGCCGTTTCTGGGGCGTGTTTTCGGATGGGTAAATGGCACTTGCCTCAGCGACTCGTTGGCCGCCCCAATTCCATCCCTCCGCAAGGGGGCCCATCGGAATTCGATATCGCACTGTTTCGAGGATGGACCCTGACGAGGTGGATGAATCGAGGTGGTTGCGGGAGGGGTTTAAGGATAGCAGACTGCGGATTAGATTTTATGTCGACTCCCCTTCCCACTCCAAAAGCGGAACCTCTATCAACAAATCCGCACAAAAAGGGCCAAGGTCGGGCCTGGTGGAAGAAGCCCCTGGGCCTAATCCTGCTGATTTCCCTGGGGGTTCACGTGCTGTTGATTCTTTTTTTCGGCGGAACGGTGCTTTTTAAGGAAAAAAAGAGTGCCACGGTGTTTCAGGCCGAAAGGGTTACATCGGAAAAGAGCGTGGAGGCTGACTCGCCCAATTCGGAGGAAGCAGCCCATCAGGAGATGACCAACGATGAGGCGGCGCCTAACGAAGCGGGGCCTCCGCAGGAGGCGGTGCCGGCTGAGTCGGTGGTGAAGTTGTCTGGCGAGATTGGTTGGGCTCCACCGGTCAGGGGCGAGGGAAGGGTGCCCGTAGCCGGCTTTAGTGGAAAGGGGGCGGGGCGCCGAGGTGGAAAAGCGCAGCTGTTCGGCACAGTGGTGGGAGATAAAAAGTTGGGGGTGATTGTGGATGTTTCGGGATCGATGCAGCCGTATCTCGAGAGGGTGATGACGGAGGTTTTGAGCAACTTTCCCAACGCCGAGGTGGTCTTGGTGGATGGATGCGGGATGGAAGAAGTCAGGGCGGACTCTCCGGCTCCTAGGCCCAAGTCACGGCCGGGCCGTAAAAGAAAACCAAAAAGGGATGAAGAGGTTCCGATGGTTCCCCCGCATGTGGTCGGACTGGATAGTCGGGAGGGATGGTCATCGTCGCCGATTCAGGGGAGTGGGTTTTCCGGTGGCATACGGCAGAGTTATCCAAGGCTTTATGAAGCTCTGCTGCACCGAGCTGCCACCTGGATTGTGGTGGGAGACGAGGCGGACGTGGCTACACGGTTGGCTTTTGATCATCTGGCTGGGGATCATGTGCAGGCGATTTACTGGTTTTCGGATTTTGAGGATCCGGTGGAGGCGAGAGAGTCGGAAAAGGCGGCGAAGAGCGTTCAAGACAACAAAATCGAGGTATATCTGCATCCCATGGGTGGGTTGAAGAATATCCGGAATTGGTCCCAAAAAGTGGGGGCGAAGGTGATTGAGGCCGAATTAGAAAAACACTGAGCAGAGATCTGAATAGATAGGCATAATGGCTATGGAAGCCGGGCCTAGGCCCGGCTTCGGGCTTCCCACCACCAAAGCGAAGCGCTAGCGCGAAGTGCCTCAGGCTGGTTATCCCAAAAGCGGAGGCCGGGCCTAGGCCCGGCCTCGGGTTTCCCAAGGCGGCGTTTGACTCCCAGAGTGACAGGATGAGAATCAAGGCATGAGCCTAACTTCCTCAAAAGCATTATGGGTTCCTTGGGTGGGTACAGCGGGTGTGGCGTTAGCGGTGGGGTTTGGGCTCGGAAGGATGAGTGCGCCGTCGGGGGTTTCCGAAAGGCAAGGCGTGGCGGAGTCATCCAATGCGGAGGATTCGCAGGAGTTGCGAGGTGTAGAGTCCAAAACGGAGGAAGTGCCCAACAGGGGGCCTTCGTCGGCATCCCTAGACGAATTGAAGCAGACTTTGGGCATGACCAATCCAAAGACACGGGACCGGGAGATGGAAAACGCGTTAAGCCGTGCCTCGTTGGAGGAGGTGAAGAAAGCCTTGGATTGGGCATCGGCCCTGCCGGAGAGTGCCGGGAAGCGCTCCTTAATAAGCAAGATTATGGAGCGGTGGG
>Ga0214921_10002223_pt1 | contig 31807 bp, 28 predicted proteins | sample LL1505_MetaG_FD_177992 | JGI IMG/M metagenome (GOLD analysis project Ga0214921, IMG submission 177992) | Freshwater microbial communities from Lake Lanier, Atlanta, Georgia, United States - LL-1505 | ecosystem: Environmental > Aquatic > Freshwater > Lake | place: USA: Georgia | collected... | reverse complement strand
CAGGAACTGGAACAGGTACGGGAACTGGCACCGGAACAGGTACAGGTACTGGTACAGGAATTGGAACAAGTACGGGAACTGGCACCGGAACAGGAACAGGTACAGGTACAGGCACCGGAACAGGTACAGGTACGGGTACAGGCACTGGTACAGGAACTGGAACAGGTACGGGAACGGGAACTGGTACAGGAACTGGAACAGGTACAGGAACTGGCACCGGAACAGGTACAGGAACTGGAACAGGAACTGGAACAGGAACAGGAACAGGAACAGGTACAGGCACTGGTACAGGAATTGGAACAAGTACGGGAACTGGCACCGGAACAGGAACAGGTACGGGAACGCCTCCTCCCCGTTGCAAATTTTGTCAGCGCCCCTCCCTCCCTGCCGGTCGCTACATCCCCGGAGGATAGGCCCTTCTCTGGTACAGGCCAACTCTTCCTCTCGGAGACTTGTCAGCTTGGTTCCTTTTTTTCGGTTACCAATCCAAAAATCGACGCGCAGGGGCTCCCTGTGCGAGCCCGGCCCTGCGCCTGCTGTATTTGTATCTGACCGCTCTCCCAGTTTGCGCCAAACATCAATTGTGCGGAGAGAGATCGGGATAGATGATAATCCCGATCAAAGAGCCCGCAAAGCGGAGCCCCAAGATTGATGGAGCCCTTCTAGATCTCTAAATTACATTACAAAGACGTGGCGCCGGTGGCTTAAAACATTCAGGAGGCCAAGGAACATCTGTCGCACCTCGCTTCATTAACTCGTAGCATTCCGTGCACCGATTGATGAACACCCGAAATATTTCTAGGAAGGCGCTCCGAAGATTCCTGCACGAGGAGTACATGAATACTTTTCGGCCCCTTTTTTTCGGTACATATAGATCCGTCACAATAAACTCATCTACTCCCCGTGCAGGGGCATGAGTACGGGCGATCTTCGCCTCCTCATCCCGCACCCTCGATATGATTCGCCTGCGGATCCTCTCTATTTCGACCGGGTCAGTTATCTTAAAAGCCTCAAGCCACTTACAAGGCATTACCCTTAACTTATTCGTGATTCGAGTGGAGGCTTGCTCGCGAATTGCGGCTACAGCCGCCTGTTCTTCGCGGAGCGACGGATTCTCGCGTGATAGGGGTTCGATATCCGTAGCAAGTATCCAGGGTACATCTCTCTCAACTACGGCGTTCACATCAGCTGGGGCATTCATAAAATCCCGCCACGTATCACACCCCCTAAAGTGGTCTATCGAATTTATAAGGCCTGCCTGCGCTGGATTTAGATACGTGTAGACTAGTCGCTCGATCGCGGCCTCGAGATCAAGGACCACTCCGACCGTAGTCCGGGTATCCCACAGATTGAGTCGGTGCAACCCGAGAAGGCGCTTTAAAAAATCCGTCAGTCGTTTTTTAAGACACGCGTGGAAGTGCGTTAGAGCCCCGCAATCCAGGGAGAATATCTGCATATGCACGTGATTACTCATCCACACATATCCACCGACGATTACATCCTGCGAGCTCAGAAGCCGACCAATTATGCTCTCAATGATAAGCGCTGTTAGCGCCTGAGCAGGTAGGGGCAAGCCCTGGAGAGACCGGAAGCACAGATCGTACATCCTCTTACTTCTGAGCATCCTCCGGCATCGCATGATACCGCCTTTATCCTGCGAAGGGACTCAAGGATTTCGTTTCAGAGTCAGAAAGTTAACCGGAAGTTGGCCAGTACCAGACATGGGTACCTGGCACCAAGGATTCCAATGCCTTTTCCCCTCATTTAAGTAGTGGCATCAATTCGCGACTTCGATCATTCTCTTACTAGCTAGGAGCCCCGCTCCCAGGGGCGCTCCTCTTCACTAACTCAACTTGGGTGTTACCGTGGTAGGGCGCTTTACCCGGCGACTTATGCGGACATAACGATACAAATGCTCTTTCTTATCTCTAAGAGATCAAAAAGAAAGTTTAAGAAAGCTCTCCGGAAGATCCTTCCGATGGCACTGGTAGGCCTGGTAGCGATCTCCGCGGTAGCGCTCCACTCTAAGATTTTTCTCAGTACATTTGGCCAAGAGATCGAATTGTCACAAACGGACCTCTGGTTTCGCCTGCGTGGTGTAAAACCACCTCCTCAGGAGATCGTGGTCGTGGCCATGGACGAACTAACGTACTCTGAGCTCGGAATATCAACTCTCGATCCCCTTCCACGGGCCATGATCGCCGAGATGCTTGAGGCGCTAGCCGAATCGGGCATAAAGCTAGCCATTCTCGATATGTTTTTTAGGGATATTGGAACCAATCCAGAAGTTGACCAGCGGTTAGCGCGCGCCATCGGGCTTTCGCCAACCTTCATTGGAAGCTTTCAGATTAACGACCCATCAAGCAAAAAAAATGAGATCAAACTCCTTGAGGTGCTACCCCGCCCTGAATTCGCCTCGAGGGCCGAGAGAGTGGCGATGATGAACCTTGTTGGCGATGATAAAATTAGAATCTTCACGCCCGCGAAACCCGCCCAAGACCGTAACCCACCCTTGCCTGTCGCTTACGCCGCACGGGAGCCAAAAAAATCTCTCCCAAGTCCATTCGACCTCATTAACTACTACGGGCCTCCTGGTAGCATCTTGAGAGTTTCGGCTTACGAAATACTTCGAAACGATCCGTCCAACAACAGAGCTATTTTCTCGGGCAAAACTATTTTAGTAGGCAGCGCTCTCGCCGCGATGACAGGATTTACTATCAAAGACAGCTTCGCTAACCCCACTAGCTCAAGTCAGATGGGGGGTGTCGAGATACACGCGACCATAGTGGGAAACATACTGAAGGGCGAGTGGATACGGCGCTTTTCGCCGGTGTGGGAACTCCCCGCGCTGAATGTCCTAGCGGTTCTCTTCTGCGCGCTCATTTTTCGTCTCTCGCCGTTATCTGGGCTTGGATTAACCCTTGCGGTATTAGTGACCTGGAGCTTGGGCGCCTACTGGGCTTTTCTTCACGAAACTTTTATACCCGGGGTTAACCTGGTTTGGGTGATTTTTCCCTGCGTATTCTCCCTCGCCGTGTTACTCAAACACCGCGTGCTCAACTCGCGCTATCTCCAAGTGCAAGAGATGCTGGGAGGATCAGGTATCTCTCCCGATAAAACCTAAGCGCGACTCGGTGGTGAGAGCCCGGCGGTCACCACCTCCGAATCTTTAAAGACCGAGCCAACCGAACACTCCTTTCCCCTTTTTGAATGAGCCATATGCGGCCCTGAGGAGCGAGTCCGGGATGCTCGTTGTTGAGAGCTCTATCCCACTCCGCGCCGCCCCTTCCAGTACTTCGAATATCATCTCAGAGGCTGACTCAAAGCGATCCTTTGGATCCTTCTCAACGCATGTTTCAATGAATTCGTGACACCACCGGGGCGCCTCTTTTCGAAGATCGCATATGTTTGGAACCGGCTTCGTCGCGTGCTGCGCGAACACTGACGCCATGCCGTCTCCCGTGAAAGGTGGAGTACCGGCAAGCATCTCAAAAAGGAGAATCCCGAGGGAATAGATGTCTATTTGTGGAGCTACGCTCTTTCCCTTAAGGAGCTCTGGGGCCAGGTAGTGGGGAGTGCCCAAAACACTCCCTTCGGGTGTTAGACCGAGATCGAACACTATCTCTTTCGCTGAGCCGAAGTCAGTGAGCTTCGCCCACATCCCCTCACCGCTCAACAAGATGTTCTCCGGTTTGATGTCCCGGTGCACTATGCCGTTTTGATGCGCGTAATCGATTGCCAATAAGACTTGAAAAAAGATTCGGAGCGCGTCCGCGACGGGGAAATTTTTACCACCGCGCGAGATAACTTTTCGAAGGTCAACGCCGTCAACCAACTCCATCGTAAAGAAGTACCCTCCGGAAAGTAGCTCCCCGAAATCGAAGATCTTGACGATGTGCGGATGCGACAACTTTCGCGCGAGCGCCACTTCCTGCCGAAAGCGGGTGGCATAGACGGGATCTGGTAGGAGGTTAGTGTTCATCAATTTAAGGGCCACAGGCTCATTATTGAGCCCCCGATCCTGCGCCCGATAGACGACTCCGATACCTCCGCTACCGATGACTTCGATCGGCGTATACCGACAAGCTGATAACTCTGTAAGATCAATTAATCCCGGTTGTGGAGTGCGCGAGGACACGTGTGCCGCCTGAAAAATGGTTACTGTACTTAAAGTATAGGAGATAAGTGACTGCCCAGCAACGAATCTGATCCGTCAACTCTCCACAGCGACCACTCCGCTGTCGAGCCACGCCCGCTGAACTCACCCTTTCCGGCCTAAAAGTAACCATGAGATCCAGAAAGACGCGAAGCCTTGTGGTCAGAGACTTTTTTAGGTCCCCGATTGGGGACACTCAAAGCGCTGATGGATCGCTCCCACCTGGGAGATGGAATCGCGAACCTCACTATTACTTGCGACTATCGATCGCCCCCTCAAGTCATCCTGACACCACGGGCCACCCGGCGGTATAGAGGCCTCTCCATTTGGTCGAGACGCAAACTTCACCCGATTACTTGGCCGCTGGCGCTCCGCGGGCGGATCCCGATAGGAGCCCAGCGCTCACGAGCACCCCACCGGCCACCGACACGCCCGCCTGAACCGCCCCCTCTTCCCCAGGACCATCTGCCGATGGCGGCGGCTTAGTTATCCTCTCTGGGAGGTACGCTCCCCGCTCCGACTCGCGACACTACTCTTTATAGGCATGATCAGTTTCACCTAGTTCACTAGCTCTGCCTATCGCCTAGGCCGCCGCGAGGCTTTGCGAGCTCGATATTATTGCCTACAAGATGTTGATCGGGTAAGGAAAGCAGAGGTTTCACGAGGAAATCAATCGGTGAAAGACTAGAGAGGTCGCTCGTTATGATGCAGGGGAGAGTGCAGACATTAATCAGGGATGGGGCTCCAGCGGCGGATGTTTTACGTTTTGAGGCCATCAGGCTCGGAGATGTCGCTCACCGTGCCGCTCTGATGCGCGCCGACAAGGTTCAAGAGGAGAGCTCGATCAAGCACTCTATTTTTGAGAAGCTCACCGAACTCGTCGCGCCTGAGGCCAAATTTAGCTCTGACCAGTTCACGGTGGTCGAACATTGCGTCTCGGAGATGACAGAGCGCTCACTCCGACAGAGAGAATCTAGCCGATCAACCGAGAGCGGTGTTGATGTGGCTCCTCTGGCCAACTACGTTAACAACTGTAGAGGTTAACGAGGTCGCGGGCGAACTCTTACCTTCTCGCCGCGCGATGGAAGCAGTGTGACACTCTCCCGGCGCCCTGGCGTCATAAGGTATGCTGTGACTACCCAACGGGGTAGAACCGCCGCCTAATCGTTTCGAGTTTCAAGCGCCCCGCCAACGAATATTTCTTAAAGAATCTCGGGGTATTACGCCCCGGTTTTTTGGTGTTTTTTAGCCGAAAAACTGCTATCACTCCTATCCAGCACTTTGAAGTTTTTTGCTCTGTTGAGGCATTTTTCATGGAAGCCCAAACCCTAGGAACAAGCGGCGCGCCAGCGAGCTTCTCGTTTCACCACGTCAGACCCTCTCCACCAGTCGACCAAGTCGGTATGGAGGAGCGGGTAGCCCGACTTTGTGAGAGGAGCATAAAGAAAGCCTCTAAAGTGGAGGCTCTCAAGTTGGCGATCAGCATGGTCGACCTGACCACGCTTGAGGGAAAGGACACCCCCGGCAAGGTGCGACAACTTTGCTACAAAGCGATGCACATGCACGACGCTCTCGCCGACGTTCCAAAGGTCGCGGCTATCTGCGTCTACCCTACTCTCGTTCGAACCGCCAAAGATGCTCTCAAGGGGAGCGGGATCAAGGTCGCCGCTGTGTCGACCGCCTTCCCAAGTGGTCAAGCTCCTCAGCAGGTCAAGATCGACGACACGAAGTTCGCCGTGTCTGAGGGAGCCGACGAGATCGACATGGTCATTTCTCGGGGTGAATTCCTACGTGGAGAGCACAACTTTGTATTCGACGAGATCGCGATGATCAAAGAGGCGTGTGGAGACGCGCACCTCAAAGTTATTCTGGAGACGGGCGAGCTTAGTACCCTCGATAACGTCCGGCGAGCGAGCGATTTGGCGATGTACGCGGGAGCTGACTTTATCAAGACCTCAACGGGAAAAGTTCAACCAGCGGCCACCCTCCCCGTGACGCTCACGATGCTTGAGGCGATTCGCGACTTTTATCTCGAAACCGGTCGAGTAGTTGGGATGAAACCCGCGGGAGGAATAGCATCGGCAAAGCTTGCGCTCCAGTACCTCGTCACAGTCCGGGAAACTCTAGGCCAGCAGTGGCTCCACCCGGATTACTTTAGATTTGGCGCAAGCACCCTCGCGAACGACCTCCTCATGCAGCTCGTAAAAGAGAAGACCGGGGTGTACCAATCGATTGATTACTTCTCAAAAGATTAATTGAATAAGAGAGAGTTATGACGACCACCAATGAGCCAAAGCTCACTTTCGCCACTGATTGGAAATACGCTCCCGCGCCAGAGAGCTCAGACCACATTAAACTTAAAGGCCGCTACGACCTCTTTATTGATGGCACGTTCTCTCCCCCATCACAGGGGAAATACTTCGATACCGTTAATCCCGCCACCGAGGCGAAGCTGTCAGAGGTTGGCGAGGGAAGTGAAGAGGACGTGAATCGCGCGGTGCAAGCGGCCCGCAAGGCGTACGATCGGACCTGGTCTAAGATGTCGGGTCGCGAGCGCGGGAAATACCTCTTCCGTCTCGCCCGGATGATTCAGGAGCGCGCGCGTGAGCTCGCTGTCATTGAATCCATGGATGGTGGAAAACCGATCCGAGAGTCGCGAACGATCGATATACCGCTCGCCGCTTCCCACTTCTTCTACTACGCGGGGTGGGCTGACAAATTAAAGTTCGCCTTCCCAGGACGCGAAGTGAAACCACTTGGAGTCGCCGGCCAGATTATCCCCTGGAACTTTCCTCTGCTCATGGCGGCATGGAAGATCGCGCCGGCCCTCGCGACTGGAAACACCGTAGTGCTTAAACCAGCGGAGACCACTCCACTCACGGCCCTTAAGCTCGCTGAGATTATTCAAGAGGCGGACCTCCCGCCGGGGGTAGTGAATATCGTGACTGGAGCGGGAGCTACTGGAGCCGCGATCGTGCAGCACGCTGACTGCAACAAGATAGCCTTTACTGGATCGACTGAGATCGGCAAGAGAATCCAGAAAAATCTCGCTGGAACGAGGCGAAAGTACACCCTTGAGCTTGGAGGCAAAGCCGCCAATATCATCTTTGAGGACGCCGCTATTGATCAGGCGGTTGAGGGTATCGTTAATGGGATCTTCTTCAATCAGGGTCACGTGTGCTGCGCCGGCTCCCGCCTCCTAGTTCAAGAGTCTGTCGCCGACGTCGTAATACGAAAACTGAAGCATCGCCTCGAAACCCTTATTGTGGGCGACCCGCTCGACAAAAACACAGACATTGGAGCGATCAACTCTCGACCACAACTTGAAAAGATTGAAAGTTACATCAAGCTCGGACAAAACGATGGCCTCGACTTCTTCCAGAGCTCATGCTCAGTGCCACAAAAGGGCTACTGGTGCCGCCCAACTCTCTTCATAAACGTCGCGCAGTCTCATCCGGTAGTGCAGGAAGAGATCTTCGGTCCTGTTTTAACTATCCAGACCTTCAGAACGGTCGAAGAGGCGATTGAGAAAGCGAACAACACCCCTTATGGCCTCTCAGGTGGAGTGTGGACGGATAAGGGTTCCAAGATCTTTAAAGTCACCAATCGTCTGCGTGCCGGAGTCGTCTGGGCTAACACGTACAACAAGTTCGATCCGAGCTCTCCCTTTGGTGGATACAAGGAGAGCGGCGTTGGTCGGGAGGGTGGACTTCACGGACTCACTCCATACGTTTCACTATCGTAATAAAAGCGCATTCAAGGAAAGGACAGATCATGAGCGAAGCGAAACAGATCAAAGCGACCACGGGCGATCCAACCACTCTCTCGGAGGTTGTAGAGCTCGACGCCTTTCAGGGAACCCGTGAGCAACGACTACCGATCCTAAAGACCTACAAGCTCTACATCGACGGTCAGTTCCCTCGCACGGAGTCAGGTCGTTACTATCTGCTCAAAAACTCTAAAGACGAGGGCCTGGCGAACGTGTGCCTGGGGTCACGCAAGGATTTCCGCAACAGCGTGGTGGTCGCCCGAAAAGCGTTCGACGGGTGGGCCGGGAAAGCCGCCCACAACCGGGGACAGATCCTCTATCGGATCGCTGAGATGCTAGAAGGGAGACGAGAGCAGTTTATCTCAGAACTAATCTCGATGGGAAGTACGCGGAGAGAAGCTGAAGTAGAAACCGATCGCTCCATCGACAGATTGGTGTACTACGCCGGGTGGGCAGATAAATATCAGCAGCTCTTCAGTTGCGTAAATCCGGTAAGCTCTTCCCACTTTAACTTCTCACTTCCTGAGCCCGTAGGGGTCGTGAGTGTCGCCGCGCCTGAGAACTCCGGGCTTCTTGGCCTAGTCTCCACGATAGCTCCTATAATTGTAGGCGGTAACACGTGCGTCGTTTTAGCGTCACACTCCAAGGCGTTGTGCGGCGTAACCCTCGGCGAAGTGATCAACTCCTCTGACGTGCCGGCCGGCGTCGTGAACATCCTTACTGGCCTCCGAGGTGAGCTCATCGATCACATGTCGTCTCACATGGATGTGAACGCGGTGCTCTACTGCGAGAACGATACAAAAGAGATCGCCACAGTTCAAACCAACGCGAGCCTCAACATAAAACGGGTGGTGTGTCTTGAGCCGGAAGCGTGCCAAGCGCCCCAGGGAGAGAACCCCTACCTCATCCTTGAGTTCCAAGAGATAAAGACGACCTGGCATCCGATCGGGGTATAAAGGACACCGGCCTCGAGTCTTGATTGGTAGCAATCTGTCACGAATGTCGCCCAGATCCTGGGACTTCTATCGCCTTTTGTGTACATTTCTCCTCTGCTAGACTCTCCTAGACCACTTCAAAAAGGCGCCCGAGATGTTCCAACCTCCTCACCATAACGGCACCCATAACCATGTTGAAGACGGAGCTACTGCAACCTCAAAACTCCCTCCCGCGGCCAGCCGTATCGACGAGCCGCCAATGACATGGGACCTTTCATCCCTTTTTACCGACGAGGAGGGGTGGAGGGACGCGGCGCGATCCCTTCAAGACAGCTGCGCTACCCTTGGCGACTACCGCCAATCTGGCGTGTCGAGCCCGGAGTCGCTCTATCATTGCCTTGAGAGCTACTACACCTTTCACGAGCTTCTTGGACGCCTGGAAACGTACGCTATGTTGCGAGGCGCCGAGGATACCCTCGATCAACGAGCCCAGATGATGCAAGACGAGTGCAAGGCGCTCCGCTCGGAGCTAGAAACAATCGCATCGTTCATAGATCCGGCCATCCTCCAGCTCGGTTGGGGAAAGGTCGAGGATATGCTGATCTCCCACACCCCCTTACAGAAATATCGGTTCTACCTTGAGAGCGTAGAGCGCGCGCGGCCACACATCCTCTCCACTGAAGTTGAAGCCGCGCTCGCAACCATGTCACCTCAGGGCTACACGCCGTACCAGGTGTATCGCGCGGCTACCGAGCAGGACCTATCCTTCCGATCAATTGAGGTCAACGGAGAGTCTCTCCCCGTCAATCACGGTAATGTGGGCGCCCATCTGGAGTCGACAGATCCTGAAGTGAGGCGCCTTGCCTACGACTCTTATGCGGACGGGTATCTTAGTGTTAAACACACAGTCGCCGCGACCCTGGCGGGCCAAGTCCAGAGCTCCTTGGCTGAGGCTCGGATACGAAACTTTGGTTCCACCTTTGAGAAGCTCCTCTTTGAGCAAAACATCCCCTCCGAGGTCTACGAAGCGGCAGTAGGCGCGTGCCTCGCGAACCAAAACGTTTTCAAGCGCTACTTTGAGCTTCGGGCTGAGCGCTTCGAATGTAAGGCGATGGGCGAGCACGACATATTTGCCCCGCTCGCCACCAATCCGCCTTTGATACCGTACAGCAAAGGTATTGGTATGATCCTTGAATCGCTCTATCCACTTGGAGCTCGATACGTAGAGACGCTTCGGCGGGGATTGCTGGAGGAGAGGTGGGCAGACGTCGAACCGAGAGAGCACAAAGAGAGCTCCCAGTTCTCAGCCGGCTCTTACGGAACTAAGCCCTTCTTGATGACCTCCTACAACGGAAGCGTGATTGACGTATCGACCCTTGCGCACGAAGCGGGGCACTCCGTACACACCCATCTGACAAACCAGAGCCAGCCAGCTTGTTACTTTGATTATGTTATGATCGTGGCTGAAACCGCCTCGAACCTTAATCAGGTTCTCCTACGCGAGCACATATTCGCGAAGGGCGAACGAGAGCTTTCCCTTGCGGCGCTCGATGACGCTTTCTGCTTTATGCACCGCTACCTCTTCCTGATGCCAATCTTGAGCTCAATCGAACGCAAGTCCCACGACGAGTACGCGGCGGGACGTAGCGTGTCACTAGATGATCTATGCGGCTGGACGAGCGAAGCATTTACTGACGGATACGGGCAGGCGGTGAATTGCGACCAGGAGCGTATTGGCATCAAATGGGCTGAGTTTAGCCACCTGTATGAGCCTGGCTATCCGTTTCAGTACATCGTGGGATTAAGCGCGGCGCTCGTTCTTGGAAAGAGGCTGCGGGCGGGGGAGCCAGGATTGCGAGAACGGTATGAGGATTTCCTCCGCGCCGGCGCTTCGATGCCCCCTGTTGAGATCTTTAAAATTGTGGGAATCGACATCTCCTCCCCTGCCCTCTATTGCGCGGCATTTGAGGAGGTGGAGCGACACAATCAGATCTTGGAAAGCCTGATAACGAGGGCTTAGCTAATCAGGAGAGACGAGTTTGGAAACCTTGGAAACTGGCCGAGGGCTCACTGTTTAGGAGAGCCGACGATACAGATCCTGGATCACGTTGCTCGATTCTTCGTAGCACCTGAAGTGAACGTGATAATAGAGAAACTTCTCTGGAGCAAGGCGACTAAATCTCTCTGGAGTGAGAATGTATTCACTAAACCCTTCAGCCCAATCCTCAAAGGGATCCTCTCGGCCATAGGTTCGAATACCAAACCCAGCTCCAGCTGAATGCGCCAACACTAACTTTATATTTTTCTCCTTTTTTTGCTCTCCTACTCGCCTTACCGTCACCGTATCGTCATAGGTCGTAAGAACCACATAGCGGTCCCTGTACGTTGTCGGATGGTTTAATGGATACTCGTTAGCCCCTATCCGTATCGCCTCTCCGTTGTATATCCACTGCTGGGGCTGCTCTGTGACTACTCGCCAGTCAGAGAGGGAGAGGAAGGCGCCGAAGTCAAAGAGAGGATCGGCTGGATTGAAGATCCTTCCCGTTTCTCGACTGAATTTTATATCACGGTGCGACTTTCCGACCTGAAGAGCATGTCCTATCTCATGAACGAGGGTGACCACGAGGCCCTGAACACCACCAAACTCCCGGCTATATGATCGATCGCTGCGCATATCGTCAGCGATAGCGATCGCTCCCGAATCTCTCCGAGTCCCAAAAGAATCTTTCGATGAGAACCTCTCAAATCGATGAAGCAACGGGGTCATTATCAGGTGCCCCGCTGGTATCAGTGAGAGCCCCGCTCGGACGCTACGCATATCACTTAAGCTCCACGACCGCGCCTCACTACTCGCGGCTCCACTAGCACGGGTGAGGTGAATCCCATACTCAAGCTCAAGCCTAACTTTTTTAGCTAGCAGATTAACGAGCTGTCCACCCTGAAACCTCGAGAGCCGGTGTCGAGGCGGAAGCTCTCCCCTCTGCACGTGCAGAGAGAGGGTATCGAGCGCCTCTGTAAGGCTCCGTTTAAATTCCCTTGTGGTGCGGCACTTGGCGAGCTCAGGATAAGCCTCAAGCACGGCCAAGTGATCTTTGAGAGACGACTGCATCTCTCGCAGACGCTCCCTAACCCTTGTGGCGGATCCCTTTGGATCCTGCACAACACGAGCGGTTGCCGACCGCCCCAACCCGCGCGGAAATGCTTGCTTTCCGAATTGACGCGAGAACACAGCTTTGGCGACAAGTTCGCGGAGCTCCACATGCTTCAAGCGCGCCAGCTCGACCGCTCTCCGCTCGGAGATTAAGCTCTTTAATTCACCACTTGTGCGTGCTGACCGCGCAATAGCAAAGGCGAGTGGAGCCTTCACCCTCCGTTCGCTAAACGAAAGTGCGTATCGAAGAAGCGCCAAGCGCTCCTTCGTTGAGACGAAGGTTAGAAGGTGAGGAAGCTTAGTGCAGAGGTAGCTTCGGTAACTATCACTCGTATCAACGTGCTCAAGAAGCTCTCGGAGAATAGCGAGTCTATCGCCCTGCTTAGGGAGTCCCCCTAATGCTGGGGCTAGCTCAAGGAGGGCTAGCTCTGGCGCGGCCAAGAAGGCTCGTGTCTGGACTCCCCTTGACCTTAGGGATGACTCTAGTGTCTCCAGAGCGTAGCCTGCTGGGTCAACGGAGTGGTTTTTTCTACTTGGGAGACTTAGGCCGCTAAGTTCCCCGTTTTGAGCCACGCCAGAGGGTCGCATCTCACCCGGGAGGTCGGAAACGGATTTTGGCTTTTCGGGGATAGGATCAAACATACCAAGCGGAAGGAGATCGTAACACCGTTTAGTTGACCCCTCTAGTCCTTTCTGCAGGCTGGCTCGAAGAATAGCGGTCAGGAATAAAGCCCATTATTCCAGCTTGTTAAGGACGCTTGGGCTCAGATCATTTAACTCCGAGGGGGAGTCGTCGGATCCGCACATTCTTGGCGCTCTATCGGGTGCGACATCCTTCGGAAAGGGCACGTTAATCCTCAGAGAAAACCACCGTCAACGGCTCCAGCCGTAGCTCTCGCGGCAGCGTGCGTCCATTAACTGCGATAATGTCGTTCACTACTGGCTGCCAACGCGCGCAGAGGTCTAGTCGGTCAAGACGGATCCCTTCGCCAGGAGCGCACTCCCCGCTATTGCTCACTACGTCTAAAAACAAGGGTAAGGTAGCTAAGGGCTTTGAACGGGGGACTTGGGCGGTCACGACCTTGCCGGCGGCCTTAAACTCGATACTCAACTCCTCGGCATCGGCAAAGGTCCGCTCTAACGCCTTGAGGGCTCCTCGGCTCCTCTCGTTTTTACGGTAAATTTCGAACCCGCGGCCCCGCCAATCACCGTGAAACGGAAGGGCAAGCACAAAACTGCTCTCCAGCAGAGTAACTCCGCGAGCGACGATCCGCTCGAACTCCTCATCGATCGCCTCGACGACAAACATCGCTTTGAGCCCGCTCCTACCCTCACAGACGAGGAGATCCCCCACCTCGACTAGGGTGTGTTTCGAAGAGCTCGGGCCCTCTCCCGATAAGGAGAGCTGAGTATTAAGAACACACAAGTCTGGATCGTCCAACGAGACGGTGGTGGTTGGAGTGCGTGAGGGCCTAAGGCATGGAGCGCCTGAAACCTCCGTCGCGATCTTGATAGCGACGCTTCCCTCGATAGAGTTGATAGATCCGATTACTCCCCACAACGAGCCTCCATCGGATTTTTTTATCCGCGCGACCCTACCTGGGACAACCATCGCAAACCTCATATGAGGGTGGTGTGGCGGCTCACCGTCAAACGCGTCCTTGAAGTGCCAATCGAATCCGACGAGGCGCGGATCACAAACAACTCCGCATCCACGATAAAAGGTTAGATCGGCATGGACCGGCTCGTAACACCGAACCTCGAAGAGGGGCTCCTCTCCCGGACTCCACTTTTTCTCAATCGTTCCGAGATGCCACTCAGCGAGCGATGGGATGTATACCCACACCTCTCGTCCGAGATGCAGGAGACTTGAATGGGGGCCACGAATACCACCAGAACGCGGCGATCGCTTCGATGAACTGGATGCACTTCCCTTGGCCAACATATCCGATTCCCTTACTGAGACCCTTACGTCACAACGGCCCGTACATGTAGCGACCGTTGATATACATCCCTTTGAGCCTGATTAGCACAGCTTTTAGGGGGGAATTGTTTGATTTGTATTGGGATGGGAACAAACGATGTGCCGATGAGGGAATCCTCACCCCGGTAACCTCCCCCTTATGGCCCTTCGCTGCCTGAAATAAAGGGGGCTCTCTGACCCATATTGCCACGCCAACTTTTAAAGAGATTTCGCGGGCCTCTTGGGGCTTCCGCCTGGTTTAGCGCATCTTGATCCCTCTCCTGAGACCATACTCTGGCTGGGCTTAGGCGCACGGGAGTCTTCCCCCCACTCGAATCTGGTACCAGGGAGCGATTTTTTTACGGCACGCTGTTTTACCCTTATTGGCGCCCCCCACCTTGGGACGAGGAGTAGGGGCTCGCTGCCAGCTCAGGTGGGGGCAGAGCGTTCTTTTAGCGATCACCAAGCCCGGGATGTAGCGGCTCGTGGGAAAAATGTATAACGCTACTCCCTATGAAACCATTCTCATTCCCTAATCAGAGAGGCCGCGGACTCCTGATCTACTCAGGTGGTATGGATAGTACGACCCTCCTCCATGAGTGTCGCTCAACTATCGCTCTCTGCCTCTCCTTTGACTACGGCGCTAAACACAACGGGCGCGAGCTCCACATAGCCGCGAAGAATTGCGATCAGCTAGGGGTCAGTCACGAAATAGTTACCCTCCCTTTTGTATCCGAGATCTTTCGCTCTGATCTTCTGATTTCGGGGGGTCCGATCCCAGAGCGTGATTATGACATAGAGACTCTCAAGCGAACGGTGGTCCCGTTTAGAAATGGCATAATGCTCTCCATCGCCGCGGGGGTGGCGGAGTCCCGAGAGCTTAACTTCATCACGATCGCGAATCATGGAAGCGACCATGAGATCTATCCTGACTGCAGACCGTCATTCATTGAGAGCATGCATCGCGCCATCTGGGAGGGCAGCGCCCAAAAGGTCGCGCTCCTTGCTCCCTATACTCACCTCGATAAAAGGGCGATCGCCCTCAGGGGTAAAGAGCTCGGTGTCGATTTCGCTCAAACGTGGAGTTGCTACAAGGGAGCGCTGGAACACTGCGGGGTGTGTGGCACGTGTCGAGAGAGAAAACGTGCCCTGGAGGGCTTTGATCCGACCCCGTACGCCGAGGGAGATAGCCTCTAGAGGCTTGATTCAGAGCCGAGACGCTCTGCCCGGATGCTTGATGGAGCGCTTGCGCTCCATCAAGCTCCTACCCAACCTTTATTGCTTGGATCTGGCCGCTTCAAACGCCTGCTGATATTGTTTTCTGAAGCGCCCCGTCGGGCGAGTCTCCTCGGGATATCGCGCGTCCACTGGGTACCCATGCTCGACCCTCATAGCGATCCACTTTTCAAAGACAGCCTTAAAGTCGCCCCGAGTATGCTCGGCGTAGCGACCGAAGGCCTGGACCAGCTCTGTATTGCTTATCTTTGCTCTTTCAAGCTCATCCCCTAGATAACCCTCAGGGGCTTTTAACTCCCGACGGCTGTCCAACGGCATCTGCGGCTCCGGTACCATGCGAACCATACGTTCCTCCATGACAAAAAAGCGATAGGCCTAGGATACACCCCTTCGCGAACGCTAAGATAGAGCACCCACCCTCTCCCACCACCGATTCCGACTCCGGCCCAGGAGGATAAAAGATCAGATACGATCTATTTTAAACCCGTGCTTTTTTGATTAGGGAGGAGCCCGCGGGTAAACTAGCGGCAGCTCTCCAGATACCTGATTGATTAAGGTTGCAGATATTTTAGGAGTCCCTAGATGAGATCTCAGCGCGACCACCCACGTAGTCAGGATCACACAACACCCGACCCTCGAAGCGGATGGCTTCCCGCAAACTGGCGCTGCGACCCCCTTGAGAGCTCAATGCAACAATTCGGAGATCTCCTCTCTGACGACATATTCAGTCGTCTTGCTCCTAACATCACCGGCAAGACCCCCGAGGAGTTTCGCGACGCGCTTACATTCGGCAGCTTTCAGATCTGTATGATTGATGGTCGCCTCACCGGGTTTTGGAAGGGAGACCCCGGGACCATATGCGACCTGGGCCCAATCTTTAAGGCGATCGCCATGGAGGTCGCTAAAGCGTGTGGAAGGAGCGCGGAGGAGATCTCAGGCGACGCTCAGTCTCGCCTTTTTGAAGGCAAACTTCCCCTCTCTAGCCTGAAGTATTCAAAGACAACCGAAGACTGCGTACACCTACGCTCTTTGCATGGTCAGTCTAACTGGTTAAGTGAGCCCGGAGAGTAAGTGCCCTGATTAGTTCTACCCAGGGCTACTTGGGGATGAGATCCCCATCGAGCATGTTTCTCAGCTCGTCCCCTAACTGTTGAGAGCTCTCATGCCCGCTAAGTCGAAGAACGAGGACCAAAAGTTTTTTAACCTCCTCACTCGGCAATATCGCTCCTTCTCTATCCCCTTCGGCCCTAACCTCAGAAACAGGGAGGGGTTTTCTCGCCAACCCAGAGAGCGCCTCTGAAATAATCCGCCTCTGCTCCACTGGGCGTTTGAAACCATCGCGATCGAAGAACGCCCTACTAAGAGCGACCTCAGCTTGACTCAGCTCAAGTTGTTTAAAGACCCCCGCTCTAGCCTCCGAAAATCGTTCCGGCAGCCCTATCTGCATCCCAGCGCAGGCGAGGCGGTCAACACTCACATGTGGCTTTGAATATTTTGGGTGTCCGGCAGCTTCACCAAAATCTTGCAACATCTGGCCCTCGGAGAACCCAGGAGTGCGCTTACCCCAGTCCTTGAGACTTGAACTCCCGGGTGGTACCAGAGGAGCGGATGAGGTCGCTCTGCAAGAAGTTTTACTCATACCCACCCCATTTCGCTGAGGATCCTGAGAGTAATGAGAGACCGAATCACATCCCCCGTTAGCCACCCGCGGATCGACGGTAAAAGCGCCATCTCGACATCGTACGAGCGCCCCCTCCCCCTTATCAACAAAAAAAATCACCGCGCTTCTTATTGTTTTTAAGTCCAGGGGCTTACATCGATGGCGGGATGAGTTCGGATTGGCTTGATATTGATGTATCCTACCCTGAGCTGTACGCGTCTTACTACTATACCGGGTTTTATAATCGGCAGGCTCATGGTTCTGAGGTCGACGAGACTAACATCCCTCAAAGGAGGCACACGGTGGCTCGTCACCCTGATTTTTGCTGCGCTACCCCTCATTATTCGAACGATAGAGAGCTCCTGGGCAGCTCCTCCGAAAGCACCTCAATTAGAACAATCCGCTCTTGAGGATATCTTTACGCCTCGACGCCCGATCCCCTACTCACTTTTGGGTGTAAACGCTTTCGTTAATGACAACCGCTTTGGAACGGTTAGAGGACAGCTGCGGGAGGTCCGCTCGACGCTTGGATTAAAAAGAGTACGAGTTCTCTTCCATTGGAACGATGGCGTTCAGGCTACACGATGGACGCAACCGAATTTAACGTTTTATGACCAGATTATTAACTCACTTCCTAGGGATGTGGAGGCTCTCGTGATCCTCACTGGGGTTCCCTCTTGGATGAAAGCATCCCGCAACTGGATTGACGGTAATCCGCGCAAAACGTTTATTGAACTTTGGGTTAAGAAAGTTGTCGCTCGGTACGCTACTCGCGCGCGTATCGTAGGGTTCCAGGTGTGGAATGAGCCGAACAACCCCAGCTTTTTAGAGAACGCAACGCTGGACGTCCTCACAAAGCCAGATAACTATGTTGAGCTTCTTGCCCTTGGTCACACCACGATAAAAACCCTCGCGCCACGGAAGCTCGTCATCAACGCGGCCACCACCGCGATAGCTCAGAACTATCCCTCAACCTACAACTACAACAGACGAATGCTGGAGGCCGGCGTACTCTCCTTCACCGACGCCTACGCCATTCATTATTACGGAAAGAGTGTCGAACGAGTGCTTTTCGGTGGCATCGGTGAGATGTTACGTGGAATATCGAAGCCGATCTGGATTACAGAGACCGGTATCCAAGGTATTAACCGTCAATCTGAATATGCCGAGAGGATCCTCCCCTTCTTAAAGCGGGAGGTTCCATCACTATCTCGAATCTACCTCTATCAGTTCACTGAAGCCACGCCGGCGAACGAGACCTTTGGGCTTAAAAACTTGACCCCACGGCTCACTCTATCTGATCTCTACATTAAGCTTCGCGACCGACAGTAAGCGCCGCTCTCTGAGCAGCTAGTGAGAGAGCGTTTCCGCGAGTTTCTTAAGCTCAAGCACCTGGGTGGCTGAATACCCTCTATCGGAACTCCACGCGATTCGACCCTCCTTATTGAGTAGAATAGCGTACGCGCTTTGAGGCCGCTCATTACCCAGAGCCGCCACTATTTTTGGGGCGTCCCCATATACTGTAACAACCGAGGCCCAATCGGCGGACGGGATACCACTGCGCATCCCATCATCGATAAATCCTTGCACCATCTGCGGCATCATTCCAGCGATCGTTGGAACTTCAACGATCTCAGCTCTAACATCGGCCTGGAGAGCGCCCAGGATCCACCGGTCGATATCAAACTGAGCGCGCTGAGTATAGCCGATCAGGAGCAGAACGACCTTTCCCTTGTAACGATCAGGGATGACGATAGCTTCCTTGTTTAGGTTAGTTCCCGTCACCGTTGGGAAGAGCTCGTTCCGAATATTTGAAGGAGCGGCGACCTTTGAGCTGCAAGCGATTAGGACCGATGAGAGAATTGACACGGCGATATGTTGAGTTTTCATGCTCCCTAGTTTCTCAGTAACGAGAGCTTTCCGCAATGACGGGCAAAAGCGATCGGAGGCGCTAATCCGTTAGACAGGCTGGATCAAAGGCGTAGTGATTATCAAGCCACTGAACGACCTCGCGGCAGAACGGATTGTCGGGACGCGCTCCGTAACGAACTCGAAGATACTCTTTTTGAGCGTCACCTAAACCTATCAGCCCACCATCTTGGAAGAGCGAGAGGTCCTCGAAAAGCATCTCGCCGATCTCCTCCCCGCAAATGTTTTTAGCGCATGCCTTAAAGGCAGCGTCGCGATCGTACGGTCCCTCATGAGTATAGTTAGTGGGAAGAGTTGCCACTGGAATCTGAGAGAGCCACGGCTGCTTCATCGGATTAACGGCGTGACCACTTGTGAGTCCACGCAAGTGCGCGCCTCGATTCTCAAATGGCCGAAGAAAAATAAATGAGGAAGCCTTGCGTGTATCGTTTACTGGATAGTTGTCCCAGAGAAAGGGTTTGCGTCGCAGCCGCTCCCCGATCTCCTCAAGATGTCTCACGGGATATTCGGTCGACATAACCCGCTCGCCAGTCCAGAAAAGATCAATAGAGGGATCGAGCTCCTCGCCTAAACTCTCTAAATACCGCGGTGGCATGGCGCCAAAAACTCGCTCGATAATCGGATCGTAACTATAGTAGGTGGGACAAAAAACGATCCTCTTCGCCTCAGACACCTCTCGTATGTCGCTGAGAAGTCTTATCTGGGTGGCCGCCAGATCCGGGAGATCTCCACGCATATCATCGAAGAGCACGCACAGGATATCGAGTGAGAGCCCATTCAGAGCTCTCACCTTCTCCTGAAGCTTCCTCTTTGTGGCCGGACCGTATTCGCGATACGCCTCAAACGGCGATAGCCCCACACCGAACGACACACGGTGTTTTTTAAACGTAGCTGAGAGAGAGGCTAGGGCGGCAAAGCGCTCCTCAGGAAACCGCTCACTCCACTGTTTGCGAAGGAAGCTCTCCTCTTTGGGAGCGTAGACATAAAACGAGTAGCTGTACGACTTTAAAAATGGAGCATAGCTAGCGCGCTCTTCCCACGACCAGGAGCGTCCAAAAAATCCCTCGATTATTCCCAAGTATGGGCGTGCGTCTGTCATAGGGCCGAGATCTAAAGTAACAAGGGCCTCTCAACCCCAGTGTACGCCACGAGAACTCGATCGTCACGCCTGAAGTGGCGAGAGCGTGGCGCTCGGTATGAAAGCTGCCGTTCCCGCCGCACTAGCGCCTCGACACGCCGTGGAGAGGTGAACTATAAGGGGATGGTCATGTTCGACATACTCCCCCAACTGCTCGCGAACTCGCTCATCACAGGGAGTATTTATGCTCTAGCCAGCGCCGGGCTCGTCCTCACGTTCGCGCTCCTCCGTTTCCTTAATTTCGCTCACGGGCACCTTATGATGGTTGGGGCCTACACGTTCTTTTATTTTAGCGTCGCGCACCACCTCTCGCTCGCGCCGGCCGCCGGGTTAACTATTCTCTGTATGGCGCTCCTCGGGAGCATCGTCCTTCGTGTTTTTGTTCAACCGTTTCTGACAGGCAACTCCCTCCTCCCTCTCGTAACCACGATCGCGCTCGGATCGATCCTGGAGGCTGTCATCTCGATACAATTTGGAGTGAACGTCCGCTCACTTCCACTTCAGTCAGGTATAGAAAGCCTTGAATGGCGCGGCATATTCATAACTCCCTTGCAGATCTTTATCATTGTCAGCGCGATCCTCATACTCTCAGCGCTCGCCTTTCTCATACATCAAACCGGTTTCGGGAGGCGGATCCGCGCCGTCGCCGAGAACTCCGCGGCGGCCGAAAGCCTTGGAGTATCACGCCCCCTAATAGTGGGAGTTGTTTTTCTCGTCTCTGTTATCCTGGCCGGCTTCGCTGGTGTATTGGTTGGCTACGAGACAAACATACAACCCACCATGGGTGGCTCGTACTCGATTAAAGCGTTCGCCGCCATGGTGCTAGGAGGTCTGGGCAATATCTGGGGCACCGTAGCGGGGGCGCTTATCCTTGGCCTAGTGGAGAACCTATCAATCGGGCTCGATTTTGGGGGTTACTCCCTGCCGGCGGGATACAAGGACGCCTTCGCTTTTTTGACGATCTTGGCGATCCTCCTCTTTCGCCCCCAAGGTCTCTTCGGAACAAGGCAGAGAACGACATGAGTTTGCTCTTTGAGGCGATCACGTCTGAGTACACCATACACCTCTGCGTCCTGTGCGGGCTGTACCTTATCCTTGCTCAGAGCCTTAACCTCACTTTTGGTCTTGGCCAGCTCTTCAACCTCGCTCACGTGGCATCATACGCCGTAGGGGCCTACACGACGGCGCTCCTCGCCACAGAGGCTGAATCGCCTTTCTGGGTCTGCGTTACGGCGAGCGTGCTGACAAGTGGAGTTTTCGCCCTTCTCCTCGGCGCGATCGCGCTGAGGCTATCAAACGATTACTTCGCGATCGGCACTCTCGCCTTTAGCTCAGTCGTTAGCTCCCTTCTTATCAACTGGCGGAGCGTCACTCACGGCGTCCTTGGAATTCCTGGGATACCTCGTCCCGATCTCCTAGGAGCTGACCTTTACCAAAACTCTCACTTTCTGGCGCTCATGAGCATATTTGTAGTCGTTACTCAGGTTCTATTCTACCTCCTCTACTCAAGCCCCTTCGGTCGAGCCCTGCGAGGCCTCGCTGAATACGAACAAGCCGCTCTGGCTTTGGGGAGAGACACTCGACTTATTCGCAACTTCGCGTTTTTCTTCTCCTCCGCTGGAGCGGGCTTGGCGGGAAGTCTCTTCGCTTACTACCTCAGCTATATCGATCCCTCCTCATTCTCACTTGGAGAAATGGTATTTATCCTTACCATAGTGATTGTGGGGAGGCCGGGCTCGTACTGGGGTGTTATCGCCGCCACGATATTCCTGGTGCTCCTTCCAGAACCGCTACGATTTCTTCAAATCGACTCCGCTTACCTAGGCCCCGCGCGCCAACTCATTCACGCTACGCTCCTCTTTAGTGTGGTGTGGTGGAAACGCCGGGTTCTTTTTCCCCAGCAACGTCAGGTGTAACTATGCTAACACTGCAAGATCTGCACGTCTCTTTTCACGGCACCAGGGTTCTCCAAGGCGTAACGTTCTCGGTGACCCACGGAGAGACCGTCGGGATCATCGGCCCAAACGGCTGCGGAAAAACAACCCTGTTTAATTGCATCTCCGGGTTTGTTGATGCCTCTTCCGGCACGCTTACTTTTCAGAACAAGGATATCTCCCGTCTTCCGCCTCACCAACGCGCGCAGAGCGGCCTCGGCAGAGTTTTTCAAAATTTTGGGATATTCCGCGAGATGACTCTTCTAGAGAACCTCTTGATCGCTATTGAGGCGAAGCGGGGCGCGGCTAATCCCCTCTTCCCGTGGTCGAAGCGGGCGAAGAAGAATGAGGCCCTCGCGCTCTCATACCTCAACGAGGTCGGCTTGGCGGAGAAAGCGCGATCGAAAGCTAGCTCTCTTTCGGGTGGCCAGATGAGGCTCCTTGAGATTACCCGCACACTCGCCGTGGGCGCGGACCTCTTCCTTCTTGATGAGCCAACCGCGGGCGTCTCCCCAAAGATGAAGGAGGATGTCGTCGCTATCATCAAACGACTTCAAACGCTCGGCAAAACCATCCTCATAATTGAGCACGATATTACCTTTATTCAAAAGTTCTGTAGTCGCGTCATCGTTTTGAACGAGGGGCGCGTGGTCTTAGACGATATCCCGGAGCGTGTTCGAGCCGATGAGCGCCTGAAAGACATCTATTTCGGTAGGGATGAGGAGCGGGTGACCTAGTCCGCCACCAATTCATTGCTCCGGCATCAGATCCCGTCGATGAATCTCGAATTGTTTCCCGCACCGAGGGCACGTGATCTGAAGCTCCTCATCAGCGCCATAAAGATCCGCCAGCGCCTCCTTTGATAGCGTCTGAAAAAAGGGAATCAATTTTTGAGGGGAGCAATCGCACGCGAATGAGAACTCTACGCTTCGTAGGGGTGAGCGTTCAACCTCGGTATTCTCCACCAACTTCCCAACATCAATAGAACGGATCCACTCATCGTCATACTCAGGTAACGCTACCAGCCCGATGGCGGTATCACTCGTGTCCGAGAGGACTATTCGAATTGGGTGCTGCTCACTCTGCTCGTAAAACTGCTCGACCATCAGGCGAATGTCAGAGGTGTCACATCGGACGATACTCGTGAAGGTCTGCCCGCGACTGGTGAACTGCGCGTGGATCGAACTCACGTCGGTATGCCGAATATGATCGGTGAGGATATGCCCGACGATGAACCCTCTGGCGACTCCGGTCTCATCTATCTCGCCTGTATTACCGGTGACAAATAGAGAGTATGGACTATCGGCGACGATGTGGACTGTCCAAGCATGCGTCTCTCGTCCCGTGCGAGCGGAGAGGTGAATCGCGAAGCAGGCGATAAGATCCTTAAGCTTCGCGTCATGCGCCGGATCCGTGTCCGGCGCCACCTCCTTGCGGTGGAGATAATAATCGATGAGATAATCAGACATATCGACACGAACCAAGAGCCCCTCTTTTTTGGGAATATACTCCGACGTCGCTATAAGTCCTGATGCCATAGGATAAGATTACGAGCGCGGGGGCGCGATAGCAACTCCTCCCGGCGATAACTCCACTAAAAGCGGGTCGCCCGGTGTTTCTCGTACTGACACGATGTCAAGCTGCCGCCTCTTACTAGCCGACTAAAGCGCGGAGCTTCCCGATGGCCAGTCCCTAGGTGCCTGTGACTAGAGAGCGAGAGCTCGTCCCAGTAAAACTATCTTCACGGCCCAAAAATTACACGGTTGCGATGTTGGCGGCAGTATGAGGTATCCGGTGTGAGGGATGTATACCTCTCATGCACCCCTATGTTTGATACCTGGACTCATGAGGAGAATTGAATCGCGCCTAGATCGCTTTTTTTACGAATTCAGGGGTCGCCCGACCGGGTGGTGTCATCCTCTGGGCGAACGAGATCCCTGACGCCCGACGATTCGCGAGCCCCGCGTCTTGTCTTCCACTCACCCTAAGCGCGCGAAATTCGCTGACCGCTTGCGAGTTCTCGTCAAGGGGAACCATACATGCCGCGTGGTGCGGAGAAAACCACCGAATAACACCTAAGATTGAATTGTCGATCTCCGTGTCACCCCCCTCACTGGAGTTTACGGGTGGAATCGCGCGCCCGGTCTCGAAGTGGATTAGTCGGTACATCAACTCAGCGACATCACTACGGAGCCTCTGACTGTGCTCCCCCCACTCCCCGTCCAGCTGAATGGCGGTATCAGCTTGTATGCCGAGACCACTAAGGTTGAACGCCGCGGCGGGCACGCACTCCCGCACTCGCTGCTCAAACTCCCGCGCCAGACCATGAAAAGATTTAACCAATCCGTGCTGTAGGAGCGCGCCTACCAATAAGCTCGACTCACGAGAGAAGCGCTCCTCAACGTGGTGAAGATTGATAGCTTCTCCACTCGCGCGCGCTTCTTTAAACACAATCGCTGATTGCTCCACATACCGCGATAGATACTGCGATGATAAGAGCCGCTTGATTGAGGCGCTCGTTCGGGCCGAATTCTTTAGCTCGCTGATGAGGGTCTCTCGATCCTGCAGGAGCGCCTGACTCCCTCCCGGGGCGGCATTATATCCATGGCCAGAGTGGGAAGACGCCGTAGCAGAAGGCACCCCCGTACATTCACCCCCACTCGTCCCCCGACCGATCGTACCCGCCACGCCTGAGGGGGCCTGAACAGGTGAACCGCTCTGAGCATGAGCAACCTTTGGGTGAAAAACCTCTACCGTCATATTCTCTTTGATATGCGCGCGGAGCGGGTAGATAGCTCATAACACCCTGAGATGGCTACTAAGAGATACCCGTACCGCACGATTCAACTAGAAGCTCTCAGTGATGGAAGCCGGGATAGGACACTCAGCTTTGATGACGGCACGGCCCAGAGCGGCACCAGTTGGCCTCATCCGAGCGAGCGGGTGACCCTAAAAAAATTATTGTTACTTTCGACAAATACTGGGAGGGTGAAGGAGCCTTTTTGAGTAGGTGATGTTGATCCCTTACAATTTTTCTCGGGCGCTGACTGAGCGCATCGGGACGTATCGAGGACACACATGGCTATCTCCTCCTCTCATCGAAGCGTATCAACACTTGGAACTATGGCTTTAACAGCACTGTCATTCGCTGGCCTTGGTACGACCGTTGGTAAAGGCGATCCATCTCAAGAAGGGGTTGCGGGCGTCTCAACCGTGACGTCGCTTGATTCCCCTACGACGAACGTTGACCTACCCGCATCTCCTGACGGAGCGCCAATGGTTCCTGAGCGGATCGCTGTTATGGCCTACGAGCGGGGGGTATCTACCTCGGACGTGAAACTTGAGGGCAACCAATGGGTCGCTTGCGTTGGTGGCGCGTGCCAGCTCCTCGCCAAAGCCCTACCGAGCGAGATCGCTGAGCGACACGTTACTACGGTGATCGTGGGTCTTCATATTGGCGAACGATTAACTATTCACGGCCACGCGCTTTCTGAACACATCGTCGAGGGCCAGGCAACGTATGGGATACCTGGACTAGGCACCTTCGAGCGCCAAAAAGACGGGTTAATAGCTTTCACGGCGTCATCAGACTTTAAGGGATCAGTCACCAAAGCTCCCCCACCAACGACGATACCAAAATCATCGGTGAGCGTCGCGCACGGGCATTACACGCCGAAGCTCGCCTCGGAAACTAGCAAGATCCTAACGTCCGAATTGGATACCACGCTCGTCTTGGTAATCTCTGTTCCAAGCCGGTGTGGTCCCTGTCGCCAGTACATCAATGACATCTATGGTGCCGCGGCGGCCTTTCAGTCGGGGACCAAGTTGAAGTTCGCCGTGCTCGACTTTGATAGCTTTGAGGACGCTCGGCGACTCATGGGAAAAATAAAAGCTTTTCCCGCGACCGTTATTTTCCCGTCTATCCAATCCAACACGGGAGAGGTAGGCGGCAAACCCGCCACCTCGCTATCTCTCTCTTCTATCGATCGACCGGGCTACCAATTTCACGGTCGAGTTGACTCACATAAGCTACGAGGCGTGATTATGGGCGCCGAAAGTAAGGTTACTAGCTCATCAAAGGGCATAACTCAGGTAAACCCTGAGTCGCTTACGTCGAACCGTTAGTTCGCTGGCGCTATAAACGATAGCTCGACTAGCGCCTGAATCGTTTTATATTGACCCCCAAACTGGCGGGTCCGAATCCAAGCGGCAGGAGCTCATCAATGGTGGCGATCACAACTTTCTTCATGTCTGATGAGCACATGATTACCTCGAGAGGGGCCCCGGATATCTGCGATGACTCAAAAAGCATCTGACGGCACACGCCGCACGGAGAGACGACATCTTTTGAGGGAGACTTCGCTCCCCTGCCAAGAACAGCGATCTTTTTAAAAACATTGTGACCCATGGCGGAAGCACGAACTATCGCCGAGCGCTCTGAACAGATTGTGACGCTGTAGGACGCGTTCTCAAAGTTTGATCCGGTTATGGTCTGGCCGTCTGGGGTTAGCAGGGCGGAACCTACAAAGTATTGAGAGTAAGGGTTGTACGCCTTCTCCATCGCCGCCTGTGCCGCTCGAAGCAACACCTGGTCTTCGGCCTTCAATTTGTTGAACGAAGTCTTTTTCATACCCAACACGCTACACCAGATGGGCCGCTTTCAGCTAGAAGGCTTAAAAGAGAGGGTGGCGATATTTTCGCGGCGAAGCAAAGAGGCGCTCGGGCAGTTGGCGCGGCCTCTCCCTTTCCCCTCTCATCACAAACTCAGGTCGGCGCTGTGAAGTCTTTTTTGCTCCCGGTGTCCCGCGATCTTACGATTACAAATTTTCAATATCCTCGAGCACCTCCTCTGCTCTTTGTGTGATCTTCGCGACATCTTTGGCGGCCATCTTATCAAGGAGACGATACCCCATCCCAATGCGGGGATTTTTCTCAAGCTTTTTCCGATTTCGGATCAGAAAATCCCAATACAGAGAGTTAAATGGGCATCCACGCTCTCCGAACTTCTCCTTAAAGTTGTAAAAACACCCTGAACAGTAGTCAGACATCTTGTTGATGTACTGCGCGCTTGATGTGTACGGTTTAGTACCAACGATACCCCCATCGGCGAACTGACTCATGCCTCTCGTGTTGGGAAGCTGAACCCACTCGATCGCGTCTGAGTAGATTCCCAGGTACCAAGCGTCAACTTCGTCAGGATGGATGCCAGCGAGTATAGCGAAGTTACCCGTCACCATGAGCCTCTGAATATGGTGAGCGTATCCCTCCTCAAGCGACTGAGTTACAGCGTGCTTGACGCATCGCATCTTAGTGTCGCCGTCCCAAAAATAGCTCGGAAGGGGTCGCCGCGCCTCTAAAAAATTAAGCGTTTTGTATTTCGGCATCTGAGTCCAGTAAACACCTCGCATGAACTCTCGCCATCCAACTATCTGCCGCACGAATCCCTCGATCTGCGCTAACGATATAGCCCCTTTACTATCTCGCCATGCCTCAATCGCGGCATCCACTACCTCTAGGGGAGAAATCAGCTTCACGTTCATGCAGAACGAGAGTCTTGAGTGAAAAAGAAATGGATACTCCGTGTGCATCGCGTCTTGGTAGGAGCCGAATTGACCAAGGAGATTCCCGCAGAAATATTTTAGCGTTTGAACTGACTCCTCACGAGTGACTGGCCAGGCAAATCGTTTGGCGTCCATCGACCCGATCGACGGGATGTTGAGTCGTTTCAGAAGCGAGGCGATCTCACTAACGTCTCTGTTAAACTCCAGGGGCTTTGGCGGGATTACTGAACTTGGGAGTTTTTTTCTATTCTCCGCGTCAAAATTCCACTGATCACCGATGGGTTTACCGTCTTTCATAAGGAGCCCGTACTTTCTACGGACCTCTCGATAAAATAGCTCCATGGTGTAGCGTTTATGACCGTCGAATACCTTACTGAAGAAATCAGGAGTGGTTAAAAAATGCTCGGTATCAACCACCCGTGATGGAACAGAGAGCTTCTTCGCCACGTCCGCCAAAGCATGTCTAACCCGATACTCATCCGGCAACTGGTACTCAAAAGCGCTGTATCCGCCGGTGGCGATTAAGGCCTCAACATTTGCCGCTAAAGAATGTTTGTTTGACGGATCGTCCAAAGGTATGAACCGAACCGCCATCCCCAACTCTCGGAGGTGATCGCCGAAGGCTCTCATCGCGAGGAAGAAGGCGGTTATCTTCTGAATGTGGTGTCGGACATACGTCGCCTCCTCGCGCACTTCCATCAAGAGGTACACAGCGTGAGAGGGATCCTCTTTTAACCAGGAGTGGTTGATGTTGAGTTGGTCACCCAAGATGAGGCGGAGCGTGGGCTTTTTCATTTTGAAATCCTTTTGGGACGACCACGTTGGCACCGCTCACTGCAATAGACAACCCTCTCCCAATTCAATCGCCACCGCTTCCTCCATGAGAATGGTCGCATGCACGTGGGGCATACTTTTGTAGGGAGCGCCTCTTTAAATCCCCTCATTCATGACCCCCGTGAAATGAGGCGCTGGTAGGGCGCACGTCGCGATTGAAAGACCCCTGCCACCACGTTTAAGCCACCAGCATCTCAGCATAATTAAATCCGACTGACTCTATCTCGTCCCTGTTTACACTACTACCCTTCGCGGTTAGTGTCTCTCCTGGCTGGTGACGTTAGTAGGATATGGTTTTCAGCTCGGCTCTCTTTCTTTTCTATTTTTTACCCATCTTTCTGGCGGGATACTTTCTCGTGGCCCCCACGTGGCGAAACAGCTACACCGCGGGAGCTAGCCTTGTCTTTTACGCCTGGGGCGCTCCGAATTTTCTCTTACTATTCCTTGGGTCTTGTCTCTGCGATTACCTCATCGTTGGGGTCTTATCCTCCCAGAAAACCATCCAACGACGCCGAGGACTGCTCGCGCTCTCAACCGTTATCAATATCGGCCTTCTGCTCTATTTTAAATACGCCAACTTTTTTGTGGCTCAACTTGGATCGATAGTTCAGGCGCTAGGACTCTCGGCGCCGCACTGGAGCAAGATCGCGCTCCCTATCGGCATCTCTTTCTTCACCTTCCACAAGATCAGCTACGTGGTGGACGTTTTTAGAGGGACCTCAAGGCCGACCAGAAATTTTGGGGAGTACCTTCTGTACATCACCTTTTTTCCTCAACTGATCGCTGGACCGATCGTCAGGTACCACGAGATCGAGGGGCAAATTCGGTCCCGTGTTGTTACCTTTGAGCATATGAGGGAGGGGGTTTGGCGCTTTGTTGTCGGACTATCAGCGAAGCTGTTACTCGCGGACCCTCTCGGTAACGTAGCGAGTCACGTCTTTAAAGGGGACCCGTGGAACGTCTCCACCGGCTATACATGGCTAGGGACGCTGGCATACTCGCTTCAGATCTACTTCGATTTCGCGGGATACTCCTCAATGGCGGTGGGTCTGGCTCTCCTGGTTGGGTTCCGTTTCCCTGAAAACTTTAACCGTCCCTACCTGTCAGGCTCAATCACGGAGTTTTGGCGTCGTTGGCATATCTCACTCTCACGATGGATGCGCGACTATCTTTACATCCCTCTGGGGGGAAACAGGGTGAGTGCCTCTCGACAGGCGCTGAACCTGTGGACGGTATTTCTCATCTCAGGCCTTTGGCACGGCGCGAGCTGGAACTTTATCGTCTGGGGAGCCTATCATGGAGCCTTTCTAGCGATAGAGAGAACACCTCTCGGCCGCGCCTATCTTGATCTGCCACCGCTGGTTCGTCGAGCCATGGCTTTCATGACTGTTATGTTTGGTTGGGTTCTTTTTCGCTCGGATACCCTCTCCGATGGTATGGCAAGATGGGGCCGATTGATCGGATTTGGCGGACCCGTGGCGAGCGAGTTTCAGATCCCACGAGCCCTCATGATCAGTGACGTCGGCCTAGGAATTCTGATTATCGGGTGCGCATGGTGTCTCCTGGTGGAACCCCTCCTTGAGAAAATGGCGTCAGAAAAAACTGGGCAGGGGCCACTCTACCGCGAATTTCCGCTGGCTTATCCAATCCTCGCGGTTCTCTTCGCGTTGTGCGTCCTGGCTGTCGAGGCCGGTCGTTATTCACCGTTTATATATTTTCAGTTCTAGGGAATGCGGCAACACCTCACAACGCGAATACTCTCGTGGGTAACTATCGGTCTCATAACGCTCGGGATGACGTTGCCTCTGGCGAGCCTCCTTGTGCCGATCCCCCGCGTCTCGCTTAACGGTCTAAAGCTTGAGTACGAACTTCCCACGTGGTCATTCAAGGCTTTCAAAAAAGGGAAACTACAAAAACACGTCGAGATGTGGGCGATGCGTGGACATCCATTGTGGTCGTGGTCAGTTAGGACGATGAATCAGATGACGTACACTCTCGCCGGCGAGGTATCTCTCGATTACGGCACGTCAGTGCAAGGCGGCAAAGATGGCTACCTATGGCAGCCGATGTATCTCCGGGCCCTAAACAACAACACCCCACCACCACAAAAAAAGATCTATGCTACGTTCAGGGCTCTCCGGCGCGCTCAGGATATTTTAAAGCCCCACGGCATACCGGTCATCGGAGTCATCAACCCAAACCTCTTGGCTCTCTACCCAGACCTTCTCCCCCAAAAATACATAAACGTTCAGAATAACGAGAGCTCATACTCCGCGTCATTGAGAGCGATAGAGAGGTTCGATCCCAAGATAGTGAACGTCTTCGAGATCCTTAAGAACTCACAGAGTTCCTTTCCGTTCAGATTCTTTGAGCCGACGGGCTCTCACTGGAATGATGTAGGGTCATGCGTCGCCATTCGAGAGATCGGACGAGAACTTGGGGCGTTTTGGGGAGAGAATATCCCGGAGCCTCAGTGCGAATCATACCGTATGCGATTCCCACCTGAGCCCGCTGAACGCGATTTAGTGGAGATAGCGAACCTCCTTGATGAGGCGTCGCTCTATAAGCCGGCTCCGTATGTAATCGATCGACCGCGATTCGTCGGAAAAAAGCCGAGAAGGATTCTACTGGTGGGCACAAGCTTTCTTTTTGCCCTAGAGAAAAAGTTGTTGCAGAGCGGCGTCGCTGACTCGACTACACTGCTCTTCTACTTCCGACAATCACGCGCCAATGGGACTGGGTCGTTCCACTCATTGGACAAAAGAAACCTAACGAGAGAAGAGGTCCTCTCTTATGACGCCATAATTGTCGATGCTAACGTAGCGGGACCGGGGATTATGGGGTACGGCTTCCTCCAGTTCGTGAACGCGTTATTCGACCCCTCAGAGGCGAAAAACGACGAGTCCACGCCTAAGGTGAAAAAACAGCCGCATCACGCGGCACGCTAGGAATCCTCAAAGAGGATCCCCTTGACGTAGTATCCAACCTCACCAGCGACCAGAAACGTATACGCCTTTCCAGCCGCTAGAGTCGCGGGCAGTGACGCCACCACGGCCCCATCGGAGGCTCTGGCGGCTGTTATAGTGACTTGACCAACCGGCGCTGGCACATACGGGGAGTTTTCACCAAAAGCGATGGTATCAGTGGGTGTTCCTCCGATACTAGCGGAGAGCCCCGCGGCCCGCGTGGCGCCATGAACCACACGCACCGCTGAGCCGGAAATAGTCTCAGGCACTTTGTCCTCAATTAAACGGGTGCGAAGACCGAAGGTGTGGTTGTCCCCGTAGAAAAGTATTGAATATCTCTCTTTCGAGGTGACCGTTATGTCAAAGGTGTCTAGTACGACCGATGGGGTAAAGGCGCGCGTTAGAGTGATAGTTTGGGCAACTTTGGGCACCGCGCCGTAACCAAGATTACCCGCGAAGACAGCCTGAGATCGAACAGCGGATCCAGAGGCTGTTGAGAGAACATCAACTGGAGTGGCATCTATCGCGGCATGTAGTACTCGAACTCCATAATCGCCGCTTCCTTGGGAACTACC
>Ga0214921_10002222_pt1 | contig 31833 bp, 32 predicted proteins | sample LL1505_MetaG_FD_177992 | JGI IMG/M metagenome (GOLD analysis project Ga0214921, IMG submission 177992) | Freshwater microbial communities from Lake Lanier, Atlanta, Georgia, United States - LL-1505 | ecosystem: Environmental > Aquatic > Freshwater > Lake | place: USA: Georgia | collected... | reverse complement strand
TTCAAGACCTTCTGGCAAGAGGCAAATTCAAAAGCAAATTTTGAGGTTTGATTTTGAGAAGTTGCTGCGTGTCCATGGCCATGGCCAGATAAACGGGTTTTCCGGCTACTTCACTGAGCATGTCGCTTGGATTGTCGAAACTCAAAACAAACAGGCAGAGCATGCGTCTTTGTCTATCTTCTTCCACCACATTGCCGGTGTACAAGTCGTTGAGGATGCCGCTGGCTTGGGCATCTAGCCCAACATGCCAAACCCAATGCTCGTCTTGAATTTCGCGGGCGGTTTCAATGCGAACACTGGCTGACGTGAAATGTTGAATCCAGCGTTCGAGTACACGGCAAAATGCATCTATCAATTCTTGACCCAGGTTGAGGCAAGCAACCATGTCAAAGCGCTCACTGCGGTCCCAGTAGCTGTCTTGGTTGCTGTCCTGAATCACGTCTAAGTCGACAGTGCGCAGCGGAATGCCGCCCTGTTTGAGCAATTCACCCACGCTGCCAAAACCACTTTCAAGGGCATGTCGCTCGACGGTGTCATAGTCTGCCGCCATGACCGAGCCGTCGTCTAAGACAGAAACTTTTTGAGTTCTAAACAGTAACTCTGCAGCCCTTGCCTCAATGGCGGTGCAATCGTCGCCCACAACGTGTTGAACCAGCACTTGCGTGATTTGATTGACCAACACCGGAGGCACATCGACACCATCGCCTTCGAACAAAGCCCAATAGCTGGCTTCTAAGGAGGGGCGCGCCAAAATACGGTTGCGAAAGCGCAACCAGACACTGATATTTTCTGCAGCATCTTTGTCTTGAATAGCACTTAAGGCTTCAGCATTCAATTGAAGACGAGGGTCTTGGAGCAAACGCTCGTGAATCTCAATTTCATGTGCACAGGATGATTCAATGGGCGCAAGTTCTGGGCGAAGCAACAAGACCCTTAAAAAATCATCTGTCACGGTGAGATGACCGCGCGCATCTTTTTTCAATTGAGCATAGCCGGCATGGGGCCAAAGACTTTGCGCTGAATCACTCATCGTTATGGGATGCTTTCGGAGCTTGTGGGTGACTTAAATGGGTTTCTTGCCACGAGGAATGATGGCCGTGGTTTTTTGCATTGGACGCTCGGTGTCCACTGCAATGGTTTTGGGGGGTGACGTGTCCTTTTTGGGTTTTTTGGACTCTTTATTTGACTTTTGTTGACCTTTGGCCATGGTGACACCTTGAGGTAGTTAAGCCACCAGTTTACGCGAGCCACAATCAAGTCACAATCAAGCTTGAAAACAAAGCGTTAAAGAGACGCACTTTCTCAGGGTTTGCCATGACAATTTTCCACATTACGCCAGATGAATTGGAGTTGACCGCCGTTCGGTCACAAGGCCCCGGTGGTCAAAATGTGAACAAGGTCGCCAGCGCCATTCAATTGCGCTTTGATGTGACTGCTTCCAGCTTGCCCCCTGAAATCAAAGAACGTGTTTTGGCAATGCGTGATCATCGAATTAGCAATGGTGGTGTGATCATCATCAAGTCACAGGAGCATCGCAGCCAAGACATGAACCGAATGGCGGCCTTGCTGCGTTTGCACGATTTGCTTGAGTTGGCTGCAAACATTCCGAAGACTCGCAAGGCCACCCGACCCACTCGCAGTTCTCAAAAGAAGCGTGTCGAAAGCAAGGTCAAGCACGGTCAGACCAAAGCTTTGCGCAGTAAGGCCAATTGGGATTGAGCTTGGTATTGGTATTAAGGTGCAAGGCGCAGATGACGGTCTACCCATTCCAATGCCTGCTCTAAAACCGCAGAACCATCGGCTTGCAAGGTGTGGCGCTGCGGCAGATTTCTGAGCCAGGTCAATTGGCGTTTGGCCAATTGACGCGTTGCAAAGACTCCTCGGTCTCTCAACTCAGACATGGGCAGGGTGCCATCCAGTGCTTCCCATGCTTGCCTGTAACCAACACAACGCATGGCTGGCAAATCTGGCGTCAAATCACCTCTTTCGCGCAGTGCCTTCATCTCTTCTAAAAAACCATTGGCTAGCATGTCATCAAAGCGTTGTTCAATGCGCTGGTGCAGCCAAGCACGGTTGATGGGCTCAAGACTCAACAGAGGAACTTGATGCCAACTTAAATCTGCGTCAAGGTTTGGAGAGGCGTTCGCAGTATTTTGGTGAAAACTGGACAAAGGTTTTCCAGCAATTTTGAAGACCTCCAAGGCCCTTGAAATACGTTGGCTGTCAGCGGGGGCCAAGCGCAGTGCCGTCAATGGATCGACCCTTTGCAGTTGGGCATGCATGTCGGCCCAACCTTTTTCTTCGGCTTCAGCTTGAATTTGAGCCCTTACCTGAGGGTCGGCACCGGGCATGTCGTTCAAGCCCTCTAGCAAGGCTTTGAAATAAAGCAGGGTGCCACCGACCAAAAGTGGCACTTTGCCGCGGGCTTGAATGTCAGAAATGCACAACTTCGCATCGCGAGCAAATTCTGCGGCGCTGTAGGCGTTCAAGGGGTCTCGAATGTCGATGAGGTGATGCACCACTGCAGCCAATTCTTGTGGAGATGGCTTGGCGGTGCCAATGTCCATGCCGCGATAAACCAATGCAGAGTCGACACTGATGATTTCAGCGCCGCCTTGATTTTTTAAATGCGCTGCAATGGCCAGCGCCAAGGCAGTTTTGCCGCTGGCAGTGGGTCCTGCGATGGCCAGTGCTTTGACGCTCATGGTCTTGGTGAGGCTTGCGAGGGAAGAGGAAGTTTGCGAACGAAAAACCATCCGATCAATGCCAAGCAACTTGACCAGAGCAACAAACCATCGGCCAAGGCCATGAGGGGGTTGGTCATGTGGGTGCCAATCCAAGTGCCCACCGCAAAAGCCACCAGCATCATTGAAAAACCATTGAGAGCAGAGGCTGTTCCAGCCATTTCAGGAAAAGGCGCAATGCATCCACTTTGACCACAGGGTTGGTGAATACCATGAGCAAGCAAAAAAATATTCACGGGCAACATGACGGCCAAAGCGCCAAACCATTCTTCGGAAACATACCAATGGGTCAAGGTAAAAAGCAGCAGTCCAGCGGAAAAACTGACAAAACTTGCAGCAGTCACGCACTGCTTGACACTGATGCGAAGCAATAACCAACGACAAATGAAGGTGCCGACGATGTAGGACAGGGACATGGACAACATCCAGAGTCCATAAACGGTTTTGCTAAGCCCCAAGCTTTGTGTGAAGACAAAAGGAGAGGTTGCCAAAAATGTGAAAAGGCCGGCAAAAGATGCCGTTGAGAGCGCACTGTATGCTTGGAAGGTCGGGTTGGGAGCAATGCGCTTCAAAGCCATCAACAAGCTTTTGGTTTGGAGTGCTTGAGGGTTGCGTTGTTTTAAACTTTCGTCAAAATAAAAATAGATCAACAGGCCTGTCAATACTGAAAACAAGACCAAGCTGCTCAAAGCCCAACGCCAGCCCAACCCATCGGTTAACAAGCCGCCCACTGGCACGCAGGTGCAGGCAATCAGGCCCAAGCCAGACAAGGCCTGTGACATCACTTTGGCGCCTTCGGTCGGCTCGTACAAATCGCGTACCACAGCGCGTGCGGCCATGACGCAGGCCCCCATGGCCACGCCTTGAAGTGTACGAGCTGCAATCAATGCTTCCATGTTGGGTGCCAATGCGCAGATGACCGCAGAAATTGCGTAAACACAAACGCCGCCCAATAGAACCGGCCTTCTTCCCCATTTGTCCGACAGAGGTCCCCAAAATAATTGGGATGTGCCAAATGCCAATAACAATGCGGTTAGGGTGAGTTGTGCCTGCACCATGCTGGCGCCAAAGCCCTGTGTCAATGCTGGCAATGCGGGCAGGTACAAATCGGTTGTCACGGGTTGCAAGCCCAGTAACAGCGCCAAAAGCAAGACGGTCATCGATTGACTGCGAGTGGGCTTCTTGGGCTCTGCAGTCAGCGCTATTTCTGTGTTTGACATCAACGGCCTCGTAAAAACAAGGCGTCTAATTCACGCATGCTGACTTGTCGCCAAGTGGGCCTGCCATGATTGCATTGATCTGACCGATCGGTGGCTTCCATTTGTCTGAGCAATGCGTTCATTTCATCCAATGTGAGTTTGCGATTGGCGCGCACTGCGCCATGGCACGCCATGGTGGCTAAGATTTCGTTTTGGGCACGTTGAACCACGGTAGCGGCATCGTGCTGGGCCAACTCGGCCAACACACTGCGAGCCAATTCCACGGCATCACCTTGTGCCAAGGAAGTGGGGACAGCACGAACGGCCAAAGTTTTGGCCGACAAAGCTGAAATCTCTAAACCCAACTGCGCCAGGACTTCCGTGCAACTCTCCGCCGTAGCAATTTCATGCGGTGTGGCAGCGAAGGCGCTTGGAATGAGCAAAGGTTGACTGCTAATTTGAGTGGTGTCGAGTTGTTGTTTGAGACGCTCATACACAATGCGTTCATGTGCTGCGTGCATGTCGACCACCACCAAGCCTTGGCTATTTTCTGCCAAAATGTAAACGCCTTGCAATTGGGCAATGGCTCGGCCAAGCGGCCACTCGTGTGTTTCTGGAGGCGGCTGGATCGTTGAAGGTGCTGAAGTTGATGCTTCTGCTGTTGAGGAAGCCCCGTTGCTAGCAAAATAGTTTGCTTGTTCTTCAACTTTGGGTGGTTCGCCCCACAATGCTTTCAGGTCTGACAGGGCTTGCGCTGAATCATCATTGCGCCTTTGAGTTTCGAATGACATGCCGCGTTGTGACCAACTGCGCTGCATTTGCGGTGCATTGGGACTTGGCGTAAGCCGCAGAGCATTTGAAGTGTTTGTATCTGCAGCAGCTTGTTCTAAAGCCTGAGAGCTTGAGATTGATTGCGCACGCGGTACCGCCAATGCGCTTTCAATGGCGTGCCGCATGGCTTGATGAACTTCACGGCTGTCGCGAAATCGAACTTCAATTTTCGTTGGATGAACATTGACATCCACTCGGGCGGGGTCCATCTGAAGATACAGGACATAAACGGGTTGGCGATGGCCATGCAGCACATCCTCATAGGCACTGCGAGCGCCGTGGGTGATGACTTTGTCGCGCACAAACCTTCCATTGACGTAGGCAAATTGCTGGTCAGCACGAGCCCTTGCTGCATCTGGTGTGCCAGCTCTGCCGCGAACATGAACAGGCCCAGATCTGAAGTCAATGTTGACGGAGGAGGTCACAAAGTCCTCGCCTAAAACATCGGCCAATCGCTGATTCCACCCCACTTCGCCAGGATGGCTTCGCCACTGCTCCAAAATTTTGCCTTCGTGCCAAACGGCAAAACTGACCTCTGGCCTAGCCAAGGCGTGACGTCTGACGGCTTCCATGCAGTGAGCCAGTTCGGTGTTCTCAGACTTTAAGAAATGACGGCGTGCGGGGGTTGAAAAGAAGAGCTCTTTCACTTCGACGGTTGTTCCAACCGCGCGAGCTGCTGGCCGAATTTCACCAGTTTGGCCTTCTAAAAGAAAGGCGCTTGGCGCACCTTCAACCCTCGACAGCAAACTCATCTCAGAGACTGAATTCATGGCTGCCAGTGCTTCACCTCGAAAGCCCATGGTGGCAACAGATTCCAAGTCTTCCAAGCTCACTATTTTGCTGGTGGCATGTCGCTTCAACGCAATAGGAAGTTGTTGTGCTGGGATGCCGCAGCCGTCGTCTTCAACGGCGATGAGCCGTATACCGCCACCGAGTAATCGCAGGGTAATCTGCTTAGCGCCGGCATCGAGGGCGTTGTCTAGCAACTCGCGCACCACAGAAGCGGGACGCTCAACCACTTCACCAGCGGCAATTTGGCTGATCAGAACATCAGGCAGTTCTCGAATGATGGGAGGGTGGTTGGGCTCAGTCATGCTCAAATTGTAGGTGCATGGGCCCCTTATTTTCTGATGATTGAGGGGTGTTTGAAGAAAGGGATAATCCAAGCATGGACTATTTAATGCAATTGATTGATTTTGTACTGCACGTTGACCGCTATTTGGAGATGTTCGTCGCCAATTACGGCGCTTGGGTTTACGTCTTGCTGTTTCTCATTGTGTTTGTAGAAACTGGCTTGGTCGTGATGCCCTTCTTGCCGGGCGACTCTCTTTTGTTTGTGGTGGGAACACTTTGTGGCACCGGCCTTCTCAGCCTGCCTTTGGCCATGACTTTGTTGCTGATCGCAGCGATAACGGGTGACCAGGTCAATTACCGAATTGGCCGCTACTTTGGACCCAAGGTCTTTCAATGGGAAAACTCGCGTTTTTTCAACCGAGCTGCTTTTGACAAAGCGCACAACTTTTACGAAACCTACGGCGGAATCACCATCGTTTTGGCGCGTTTCATGCCTTTTATTCGAACCTTTGTACCTTTCGTGGCCGGCGTTGCTGACATGAGTCCTGTCCGCTTTGTGGCTTTCAATGTGCTGGGTGGTTTGATTTGGGTTTGCGGTCTCACCACTGCGGGCTATCTGTTTGGCGAAACTGCCTTTGTCAAAGCGCACCTGAGTCAAATCATTTGGGCCATGATTTTGGTGCCAGGCTTGGTCGCACTTTGGGGTGCTTGGCGAACTCAGAAAAAATCTTGAGCCGTATCTCAATTCAAGTTGATCGCTTGCGAGCCAGCGGGGGATTTCTCTCAAAATACTTTTGCAAGCCTTTGACCAAAGCGTCGGCAATGTCATTTTGGTACTGGACGTCTGACAGCTTGGCCTCCTCGTTGGGGTTGCTGATGAAAGCCGTCTCGACCAATACACTGGGAATGTCGGGTGCTTTTAAAACTGCGAAGCCTGCTTGCTCTACTTTGGGTTTGTGTAGTTTGCCGATGCTACCAATTTCACGCAACAGGGCGCCTCCCAAATTCAAGCTGTCTTTAATTTGGGCAGAGGTGCTCATGTCCAGCAAGGCTTGCTGAACCTGCGAGTCTTTCACGCCGAGGTTCATACCACCAATCAAATCGGCCTTGTTTTCTTGCGATGCCATCCACCGCGCTGCGCTGCTGGATGCGGCCCCATGACTGAGCGCAAAGACGCTGGCACCTTGTGCGTTGGGTGTGAAAAATGCATCGGCATGAACACTCACAAACAAATCAGCTTGGACCCTTCTTGCCTTTTGGACTCGGACATGCAGGGGGACAAAAAAGTCTGCGTCACGCGTGAGGTAGGCCCGCATGGGACTGCCCTTGACCTGCGTCACGTTGATCCGATCACGCAATTTGAGCGCAATTTGAAGCACCACATCCTTCTCTTTGGTGCCATTGGGTCCAATGGCGCCTGGATCTTCGCCGCCATGCCCTGGGTCGATGGCCACCACAATCAAGCGGTCGGTGGTGGGGGCTGAAGTTGCTGCGACTGGAGGACTGGCTGAGTTGCTGGGTGCAGGGGTTTGGATGGCGGAGTTGGAACCAGCACCAGCGCTGGAATTTGTATTTGCATTTTTGTTGAGCCAATCCGCAATCAAATCGGTGCTCTGTGTTCTTTCGGCAATCCAGCTTTCTAAGGGGTCAATCGGCGCAGTAGGGTACAAGTCCAAGACCAATCGGTGTTGATAATTGCCAACAGGAGTGAGGGCAAAGACTTGGGGTTGAACAGGCTGTTTCAAGTCAAATACCATGCGAACAACACCAGGACTGTTTTGCGCAACGCGAACGCCCGTGATGTTTGGATCTTCAGGCTTAATTTTTCCAACCCATTCTTTCACGGCAGGGTTGAGTTCCAAGCCATCAATGTCGATGGCCAATCTAGGCGGCGACGGAACGAAGGTGTACTTGGTCTTAAGAGCCACATCCGACTCTAAGGTCACCCGCGAATAGTCTTTGGCGGGCCACACCCGAACTGCCAACAAACTTGCGCCGCGGCTGATATCTGCCCATCCAAGCATCAAGGCAAGTCCCGATGCTTTGAGCCATTCACGGCGTTTTATTTGCATGACCTGTTGTGAACTTGGGAACTGTCGATGGTGAATCTTGCATGCCGTGCAAAATTTTCAGACCTCGGGGTGAATAGGCGGCAACTTCGACTTGGCGGCCTTCGAGTTCGTTGACAGTGATCTTCAATTTCAAATCGGGGAGAGGCAACATGCCAAGGGCTTGCTTGGGCCACTCGGCAATCTTCAGGCCCTGACTTGCAAACACGTCACGAAAGCCTGCTTCTTCAAATTCTTCAGGGTCGTTGAAGCGATAGAAATCAAAGTGCCAAACAGGGGTCATGGCCGTGCTGTTTAAATCGATGGCTTCATGGGGTTCGACCACAGCATAGGTTGGGCTTTTGATGCGCCCCTTGACGCCCAAGGCTTGCAGCAAATGTCTGACAAAGGTGGTTTTGCCTGCGCCCAAATCGCCTTCAAGCTCGATGTACGAATCGAGCAAGTCAATTTGCAAGGCCATGCGCTGGGCAAACTCCCGAGTTTGGTCTTCTTCAGCCCACAGCCAATTGCCTGTGCCAGTTGGCTCAGGAGTTTCTACAATCGCATGGTGAACACCACTCATCATTCTCTTTCAATCAATACCGCAAACTTGGATGTTGCGGCCTTGTGGGCTGACATGCAAAAAGCCGCGCTGGCATTGGGATTTTCTCAAATTGGCGTGACAGGCGTCAATTTGTCGGAAGCAGAGCCGGGATTAGAGGCCTGGCTTTCAGCAGGATTTCACGGCAGCATGAACTATATGGCAAGTCATGGCTTGAAGCGTGCCAGACCTGCAGAATTGGTACCAGGCACCATCAGTGTGATCACGGTACGCATGGATTATTTGCCGCTTAATGTGCCCGAAATTTCTTCTGAAAGTGAGGCCAAGGTCCTCACGCAGCCCTTGAGCGGCGTTGTGTCTGTTTATGCCAGGGGCCGTGATTACCACAAAGTATTGCGCAATCGGTTGCAAAAACTGCAAGCTCAAATGGCTGATTGGGTGGGACCCTTTGGTTACAGAGTCTTTACCGACTCTGCGCCTGTGATGGAAGCTGAGTTGGCTGTTAGAAGTGGCCAAGGCTGGCGCGGCAAAAATACATTGGTGTTGCAGCGAGACGCAGGGTCATTTTTCTTTTTGGGTGAAATCTTCATTGACTTTGCACTGCCTGAAACTGAATCTCTCACATCGCATTGCGGTACGTGTTCAGCCTGTCTGGATCTTTGCCCCACCCAAGCCATTGTTGCGCCTTATCAGCTGGATGCGCGTCGCTGTATTTCCTATTTAACCATTGAGCATGCGGGTGAAATTCCCCATGCGTTGCGCCCCCTGATAGGCAACCGAATTTATGGCTGCGATGATTGCCAGTGGGCTTGTCCTTGGAACAAGTATGCAAAGCGCAGCCCTTTGCCCGACTTCAACGCCCGAGAGGCTCTGACCAGCCCTCAACTTGTTGATTTGCTTGATTGGGACGAGCCACAATTTTTAAAGATGACAGAAGGTAGTGCCATTCGCCGAATAGGGCATGCAAGGTGGATTCGCAATGTGGCATTGGCAGCAGGCAATGCATTGGCGACCATCGACCCAATTTCAGCCAACGAAAGGTTTTCATTGCGTGAGGCGTTGTCCAAATGGCGGCACCATGCCGATCCCGTGGTTCGAGAGCAAGTCGAATGGTCTTTGGCACAGGGCGCCTAAAACTTGAGATCGACCAAGACGCCTAAAGCAAATGGCAGGCTGAGCACGCCCAGCAAGGTTGACGCCGTTACCAGGCCTGCCACATAGGCCCCGTTGTAGCCCATGCGGGCTGCCAACACGTAGCAAGTCGATGCGGTGGGCAGCGCAGAAAAAATCATCAACACGGTACTTTGGAGCGAGTTCAGCTCAAACAGTTGAGCCAATACCCAAGCCACGCAAGGCAGGATCAAGTGCTTCAAGGTCAGCACCAAAGTGCCCATGAGCTTGCCCGTCTGAAGGGCCTTGATTTCCATGCCAGCCCCAGCCGACATGAGGCCAAGTGCCAAAGAAGCGGCACCGATGCGGGACAAGCTGGGGTCTAAAACCCCAGGAATTTTGAAGCCTGCGAGGTTGAAAGCAAGGCCACCTGCGGTTGCCAAAATGAGGGGATTGCGAATGAGTTCTTTGGCAAAACCCGAGTCGCCTTGCCGCGCCATTGGCCAGACCGCACCCACATTGAACATGGGTACACAAAACCCAATGAGCACTGAAATAAGCAGCAAGCCTTCGGCACCCGTCAAACGTTCAACCAATGCCAAGGCGATGAAGGAGTTAAATCTAAATCCGACTTGTGCACTGGCAGCATGGTCACGGCGATTGATCTTGGGGCCAATTAAAGGCCAATAGGGCAAGCTGTAGCTGAGTGCAATGCCAGACAAGCCCATGCAGATGCCTGACAACAAAAAGTTGGAGGTGGCTTGGATGTCCAGCGGGCTTTTGGCAATCGAGTGGAAAAGCAAAACTGGAAACAAGAAGTAGTAAACCAACAGCTCGGCTTGTTGCCAAACGGCGCGGTTCAACCCTGTGTAACGGCACAAAAAGTAACCACACAAAATGAGGGAAAAGTCAGGAAATAAAAGCTGAGCGTAATTCACCCCCGTAGCATAACGGCAGTCATTGAGGTTGTTGGCTTCATTCAAGCCTCGTTATTGCTTATGATGTTGAGAAGTTATTCATTGGAGAATCTATGAACAGTCGTTTCAGTCGCCTTGCTACAGCAGCCTTGCTGGTGATCAGTGCTTCTTCTGGCACTGCGTGGGCTCAAAATTACCCTAACAAAGTGATCAAATTGCAGGTGCCATTTGCACCCGGCGGGACCACAGACATTGTGGCTCGAGTCATTGCTGAGCCTTTGGGTAAAGCCCTAGGACAGTCGGTCATTGTAGAAAACAAAGCGGGCGGCGGCGGTGTCGTAGGCGCCCAAGAAACAGTTCGATCTGCTCCAGATGGTTACTCTTTAGGCATGGCCACTGTTTCCACAACGGCAGCCAATCCAGCCATCAACCCCAAAAATCCTTACAACCCGATCACAGATTTCACGCCCATCATTAACATCGCTGCAACACCCAACGTGATTGCCGTGCACCCCAGTTTCCCAGCCCGCAATTACAAAGAATTTTTGGCTGAGGTGAAGAAAAACCCCGGCAAATACTCTTACTCATCTTCGGGTACCGGAGGCATTGGACATTTGCAAACAGAACTTTGGAAAAGCCTGGCTGGTGTTTTCATGACCCACATTCCTTACCGTGGTGCGGGACCTGCCTTGAATGACACTGTTGCGGGTCAAGTTCCAATTATTTTTGACAACTTGCCATCTGCTTTGCCATTTATTCAAACTGGCAAACTGATTCCCATTGTGGTCGCAGCACCACAGCGTTTATCCCAATTGCCCAATGTGCCTACCTTCAAAGAAGTTGGCTTGGAGCCTGTCAATCGCATGGCCTATTACGGTATCTTAGGCCCTAAGAATTTGCCCAAAGAAGTGATTGACAAGGTCAGCGGCGGTGTCAAAAAAGCCTTGGAAGATCCTGCTGTTCGCAAGCGCATCGAAGACACAGGCTCCTTGATCATTGCCAACACACCCGAGCAATTTGCAGCCCAAATCAAGGCTGAATTTGAAGTCTACAAAAATGTTGTGGACACTCAAAAACTCAGACTCGATTGATGTCAGCAAGCAGCCAAGCCGCCATCGACCGCTTTGTTGATGCGGTTTGGCTAGAAGACGGCTTGTCGGCCAATACCTTGGCCGCCTACCGGCGAGACTTACAGGCCTTGGCCGATTGGCTAGAAGCCTCAGAGCACATTTCATTAGACAGTGCGCAAGAGGCGCACTTGCAGGCTTATTTTGCGGCTCGGCACAGCTTGTCCAAGGCCACTTCGGCCAATCGCAGGTTAACGGTCTTCAAACGTTACTACCGTTGGGCTTTGCGTGAGCGAATCGTCCTGATCGATCCAACACTCAGAATGCTGGCTGCCAAGCAAGCTTTGCGTGTGCCCAAAACATTGTCTGAAGATCAGGTCGATGCCTTGCTGTCTGCGCCAGATGAAAACTCAAGCTTAGGTCTGCGTGACAAAGCCATGCTTGAACTTCTTTATGCCAGCGGTTTGCGTGTGTCGGAGTTGGTCAAACTCAAAACATTGCATGTCTCATTGAATGAAGGCGTTCTCAGAATCATGGGCAAAGGCAGCAAAGAGAGGCTTGTGCCATTTGGTGATGTGGCACGTGACAGTTTGCTTAACTACATGCAGAACGCTCGGGGTGCTTTGCTAGGCGCTAAGCAAACTCAAGACTTGTTTGTGACGGCCAGTGGACCCAAGGCGGGGACCGCCATGTCGCGCATTATGTTTTGGAGTTTGATTAAAAAATATGCTCTGTTGGCTGGTATCACCGCCCCTTTGTCACCGCATACATTGCGTCATGCGTTTGCAACGCATTTACTCAACCACGGGGCTGACTTGCGATCGGTGCAGGTGCTGTTAGGACATGCCGATATTTCCACCACCACCATTTACACCCACGTGGCCAGAGAGCGTTTGAAGAATTTGCACGCGCAGCATCATCCGCGTGGCTAGTTGGCTTTCAAAGTCGAGTTGATCTGCATGTTGAGCTGACTCGTTTGGGTTCACAAACCATGCGCCGACAAGTAATTCAATTCGTCTTCCTCAAAGCCAGCCAAGCGTCTGGCTTCTAGGTTGTAAGGCGACTTTAATTTGGGTGCATCGTATTGTTGAATCAGTTCGCGGTAGGTGTTGACAGGGTCAATGCCCCGCGCCAAACAAATGTAACGGTACCAACGATTACCGGTCGCTACGTGGCCAATCTCGTCTTTCAAAATGATGTCCATCATGCGTCCTGCCACATGATCGCCTGCGCTGATAAGTTTGCTTTTGACCCCTGGCGAAGCGTCTAGGCCACGAGCTTCCATGGTTCTTGGGACCAAGCCAATGCGGGCCAAAATATCACCCCGAGTTCGCTCTGCCATGTTCCACAATGAGTTGTGGGCCGGGAAGTCACCGTAGTCAAAACCCATGCCAATCAAATGTTGTTGGATGAGTAAAAAGTGTTTGGCCTCTTCTTTGGCAATGCCTACCCAATCGCGGTAGAAGTCTTCCGGCATGCCTGGAAAACGCCAAACCACATCCAAGGCCAAGTCGATGGCATTGAGTTCAATGTGTGCGATGGCGTGTAAAAGCAATGCACGGCCTTCAGGAGAGGTCAGCGGTTTTGACTTCAAAGCTGTGTGTGCCACCAAATCGGGCTTGGCTGGTCGACCCGGTATGCCACCAGGATCGGGCACGATGGCAGCCGGATCGATAGGCAGGTCAAACGAAAGCGCCAATGTCAATTCGGCTTTTTGAACCGCATTTTGAGCCAGCAATGGGCCTAAGACAGCTTCTCGCAAGGCTTGCTTCAAAGGGGCTTCTAAAAATTTGACCATCTCCTATTTTAGGCTTGCCTACAATGGAGGGTATTTGACGCAGTTCAGGAGAAAACAAAATGGCCATTTATTCTTTGGACAACAAGTTGCCACTGCTTGCTGACGGCGCTTGGGTGGCGGACAGCGCTCAAGTCATGGGCGCCGTCGAGTTGGGCGTGAATGTCAGTGTGTGGTTTGGCGCTGTGATTCGTGGCGATACCGAAACGATTGTCATTGGAGAAGGCTCTAACGTGCAAGACTGCTGCGTGTTGCATGCCGATGTGGGCAAACCCCTGACTGTGGGCAAACACGTGACGGTGGGCCATCAAGTCATGTTGCATGGGTGCACCATTGGCGATGAATCCCTCATTGGCATTGGCGCTGTGGTGTTGAACGGCGTCAAGATTGGCAAAAATTGCTTGGTGGGCGCAGGCTCTTTGGTAACGGAGGGCAAAGAGTTTCCCGATGGTTCCATGATCATGGGTTCGCCAGCCAAAGTGGTGCGCGAACTGACGCCAGAACAAATTCAAGGCTTGCGCAACTCGGCCAAACATTACATCAAAAACGCACAACGTTTCCAATCAGGTTTGAAAAAAATTGTCTGAACTCCATAAATTTTTATTTGATGGCCTGCCCGTTCGAGGTGCCATTGTTCGCTTGACAGATGCATGGCAAGAGATTCTCAAGCGCCGAGCTGCCAACAACGAAACTGGCGCTTACCCAGGGCCTGTGACAGAGTTGTTGGGACAGATGTCAGCAGCGGCGGTGCTGATGCAAGCCAACATCAAGTTCAACGGTGCATTGGTTTTGCAGGTGTTTGGCGATGGCCCTGTTAAATTGGCCGTGGTGGAAGTGCAACCCGACTTTGGTGTTCGCGCCACCGCCACAATTCAAGGTGAGGTGGCCTCAGCTGCCAGCCTGAGCACCATGGTGAATCAAAACAACGAAGGCCGGTGTGCCATCACTTTGGATCCTTTAGATCGGTTGCCAGGGCAGCAACCCTATCAAGGCGTGGTTCCTTTGTTTGGTGACCACAAAGAAAAGTTGGAAAAACTAAGTGAAGTGCTTGAGCACTACATGCTTCAGTCAGAGCAACTCGATACCACTTTGGTCTTGGCGGCCAACATGGATGTGGCCGCTGGTGTGTTGATTCAACGTTTGCCTTTGGATGGCGTTGGTAACTTGGCTGGCAAGTACGACTCGGTAGAGCGAGAGGCTGCATTGGGCCAAAGCGAAGATTACAACCGCATCTCTATTTTGGCCAAAAGTTTGAAGGCCGAAGAGTTATTGGGTCTCGATATTGAAACGGTGTTGCACCGTTTGTTCTGGGAAGAACCCTTGTTGCGCTTTGAGCCCCTGGTAGGAGAAACAGGCCCCAAGTTTCACTGCAGTTGCAGCCGCGAACGCGTGGGGCGCATGATAAAAAGTCTCGGTGTGGAAGAGGTCGAGAGCATTTTGTCAGAGCGTGACAACATTGAAGTCGGTTGCGAATTTTGTGGCAAGCAGTACCATTTTGATCCCGTTGATGCTGCCAGTTTGTTTACGCACCCCGAAGTCACGCCACCTACCCAGCCCTCAGTTCACTGAGTCATCAGTCAACTGCACGATGACTTCAATGAGCCATCCGGCTTGAGCAAGTCGCTAAATAGTTTGTGTTCGCATTCAGCGTCACTGCAAAGATCACAGCGCCAGGCCGTTTTGCCTTTGTTTAAACCGTATTGGCCGGTATTTCTTTGTGATTGAAGTGACTTGAAGGCGGTCAAGTGTTGTCCCAGATCAGCGTTGGCAGCACCCACACTCTCTTGGATGGCCATGAGCGCAGCAGACAAGCGGGCTTCTGATCGACCATAAATCACTTGAAATGGAAGCTTGGCGACTTGCAAAGCTTGGCGCAGCAGCGTGTCGACAGGTTCGCGCACATGCTCGCCATCACGCTGCAAGCCATCTGCAACCCAATCCAGGTCAAGGCCCATCAAGAGGGTTAAATCAAATGCCGCTTGATGCATCAAGGCTTGTTGGTAAAGCCCCTTGTCTTGAAAAATGTAGTCACTGTAAACGGCGGTCATTAACGGACTGGTATCGGCAATCACCCAGCCCCTGGCAATAGAGAAAATTTTCTCAGCTTGTGCTTTTGCAATGTCTGCTTGTTCGTGAGCCTCTGGCGTTCTGCCATTCACATCGCACCATTCACGAAGTATTTCAGGCACGGCGACGGCATTCAAGCCCAGCGACTGAAGCGCTTGTGCAATGTCGATGCTCAAACTTGTTTTGCCAGTGCTTTCAGCGCCCAGTATGGCAATGCGAACTACTTGATCAGACATGTTTTTTTTGCCAAGTCTTCAGGCCTACATAACTGAGCACTGCGAAAAGTGCATAGAGCAAGGAAGTGAGCCAAAGAGATTTCACGATCATCAAGCCCACAGTGATGACATTGACAATCAGCCAAACCCACCAGTTTTCAATTTTCTTTTTGGCCAGTAAGTATTGAGCCAATAAACTCAATGCTGTGACCAGGCCGTCCCATATGGCCACATCGCTGTCTGTGTAGCGGTGCAGGAAAAATGAAAGCGAGGGCCATATCAACAGCGTTGCAACTGCAACTCTTTTGAGCTCTGCAGGCATGAGTGTTGATATGCTGAAAGCGACTGTCGTTTCTGTCATGCTCAACTGGGCATTGCGCTCTCCAGCCCGCCATTGTCGCCATCCCCAAAAGGAGGTCAAAATGAACATCACTTGCAGGGATGCTTCGCCATAAAGTTGGGTGTTCCAAAACACCACGCCATAAAGCGCTGAGCTGAGAATGGCCAAAGGCCAGCCCCAATGGATTTCTTTGATGTTGCAATAAACCATTGCCAACGACAGAACGAAGCCGGCCAACTCGACCGGTTCAATCATTTTTCGATCTGCACAAAAATTTCGTTGGCCTTGACCATGCCCAGTTCGTGGCGTGCGCGCTCTTCGACGGTGTTCAAGCCTTCTTTGAGGTCGTTGACCTCGGAATTAAGTTGGCCATTGATGCGCTGGGCTTTTGCATTCAACTCGTTTTGTTCTTGAATTTTATGTTCCAACTCAATGACCGTGGGCACACTGCCTTTGCCCAGCCAAATCTGACCCTGCAGGATGAGCAGCAGGGCGATCAAGGCGGCTGGCAAAAGGCGCTTGTCCATGAGCATCAATTAGAGCTGTCCAAAAACGTTAGCGCAAATTGTAAAACGCTGAACGACCGGGGTACTGTGCCACGTCGCCCAAGTCTTCCTCAATGCGCAGGAGTTGGTTGTACTTGGCCATGCGATCGCTGCGGCTCATAGAGCCAGTTTTGATTTGGCCCGCGTTCAAACCTACTGCGATGTCGGCAATGGTGGAATCTTCGGTCTCGCCAGATCGATGGCTGATGACGGCGGTATAACCAGCGCGCTTGGCCATTTCGATGGCGGCAAAGGTTTCAGTCAGGGTGCCAATTTGGTTGATTTTGATGAGGATCGAATTGGCAATGCCTTTGTCGATGCCTTCTTTCAAAATCTTGGTGTTGGTGACAAACAAGTCGTCGCCCACGATTTGAACTTTTTGACCCAAGCGGTCTGTGAGCAACTTCCAACCATCCCAGTCGCCTTCGGCCATGCCGTCTTCGATGCTGATGATGGGGTACTTGTCGACCCAAGTGGCTAACATGTCAATCCACTGCTCGCCGGTCAAAGACAGGCTTTCGCTTTCTAACTCGTACTTGCCGTCTTTGTAAAATTCGCTGGCAGCGCAATCTAAGCCGATGGCAATTTGCTCACCAGGGGTGTAGCCTGCGGCGCTGATAGCTTCCAAAATCATTTGAATCGCAGCTTCATGATTGGGCACGTTGGGTGCAAAACCGCCTTCGTCCCCCACGGCAATGCTCATCCCTTTGTCGTGGATGATTTTCTTCAATGCGTGGAATACTTCAGCACCATATCGAACGGCTTCGCGGAAACTGGGTGCGCCGACGGGAATGATCATCAACTCTTGCAAGTCGAGGTTGTTGTTGGCGTGAGCGCCGCCATTGATGACGTTCATCATGGGCACGGGCAATTGGCAAGCATTCATGCCACCGAAGTAGCGGTACAAAGGCAGGCCCGATTCTTCAGCCGCAGCGCGAGCGACAGCCATCGATACGGCCAACATGGCATTGGCGCCTAAGCGGCTTTTGTTGTCGGTGCCGTCTAAGTCGATCAAAGTTTTGTCGAGGAAAGACTGCTCAGAAGCGTCAAGGCCCAACACGGCTTCAGAAATTTCGGTGTTGATGTGATCAACCGCTTTCAATACGCCCTTGCCAAGGTAGCGGCTTTTGTCGCCATCGCGCAGTTCAATTGCTTCGCGGCTACCGGTGGAAGCGCCTGACGGCACTGCAGCTCGGCCCATCACGCCAGACTCTAACAACACATCGCATTCAACGGTGGGGTTGCCGCGGCTGTCTAAGATTTCGCGGCCCACAATGTCAACAATCGCACTCATTATTTACTTCTCTCTGTCTAAATAAAAAATCATTCAATGCCCAAAGGCATCCTGCCATCCATCACTGAAAATTGTTTTCCAGGAACGGATTCTTTTTGGTCACGGCATCAAGTTCCAACAAAGTTTCTAGCAATGCTCTCATGTGTTGAAGTGGCACTGCGTTGGGCCCGTCCGACATGGCTTGTGCTGGATTGGGGTGTGTTTCCATGAACAAGCCCGCGACACCAACAGCCACTGCTGCACGAGACAACACAGGCACCATTTCACGCATGCCGCCAGAACTGGTACCTTGACCGCCTGGCAACTGAACGGAGTGGGTAGCATCAAACACCACGGGGGCACCCGTTTCGCGCATGATGGCCAAGCTGCGCATGTCGGACACCAAGTTGTTGTAACCAAAACTTGCGCCGCGCTCACAGGCCATGAAGTTGTCTTCTGACAAGCCTGCATCGCGCGCTGCCGCACGGGCTTTGTCAATCACATTTTTCATGTCATGAGGGGCCAAAAACTGGCCCTTCTTGATGTTGACTGGTTTTCCCGACTGGGCCACAGCGCGAATGAAGTCGGTTTGTCGACACAAGAAGGCGGGTGTCTGCAACACATCTACAACGGCAGCCACTGTGGCGATGTCAGCTTCGGTGTGCACATCCGTCAAAATGGGGACATGCAACTCGCGCTTGACCTTGGCCAAAATCTCTAGGCCTTTTTCCATACCCGGTCCACGAAAAGTGCTGCCTGAAGATCGGTTGGCTTTGTCATAGCTGCTTTTGAAAATGAAGGGAATACCTAAGGCGGAAGTGATTTCCTTCAGACTGCCCGCTGTGTCCATTTGCAATTGCTCTGATTCAATGACGCAGGGACCTGCAATCAAAAAGAAGGGCTGATCTAGGCCAACATTAAATCCGCAAAGTTTCATGGTGTTCCTTGTCTTGGTGCTTGTTTGTGTTTCTGATTCAAGCAACGGCTTTGAGCTGCTTGGCACCCAGCTGATGATCAACGGAAGCTTTGATGAAGGCATTGAACAAAGGGTGGCCATCCCAAGGTGTCGATTTGAATTCAGGGTGAAATTGCACACCTACAAACCAAGGATGAACGCTTGTTGGGAGTTCTACAATTTCAGTCAGTTGTTCGCGCTGTGTGAGCGCAGAAATAATCAAACCAGCTTGGCGCAAAGTGTCCAAATAATTCACATTGGCTTCATAGCGATGACGGTGCCGCTCAGTGACCACCGGGCCATAGATGTCATGCGCCAAAGTACCCGCAGACACATTGGAGCTCTGTGCACCCAATCGCATGGTGCCACCCAAATCGGATTGGGCATCTCGGACTTGAATGGTGCCGTCAGCATCTTTCCATTCGTTGATCAGCGCAATCACAGGGTAGGGTGTGTTGGGCTCAAACTCGGTGCTGTTGGCGTCTTTCATGTCTGCGACATGTCGCGCGTATTCAATGGTGGCCACTTGCATGCCTAAACAAATTCCCAGGTAAGGGACCTTGCCTTCGCGAGCAAAACGTGCTGTTTGGATTTTGCCCTCAATACCACGTTTGCCAAAACCGCCGGGCACCAAAATACCGTCAAACTTGGCAAGCTGAGCCACAGATTCTGGTGTGATGGTTTCAGAATCGATGTGTTCAATCTTGACGCGCACATGGTTGCGCATGCCGGCATGGCGCAAGGCTTCATTGACTGATTTGTAGCTGTCAGAAAGTTCGACATATTTGCCCACCATGGCAATGCTCACTTCGCCTTTTGGATGCTCGGTTTCGTACACCAAATCGTCCCAGCGCTTGAGGTTTGCGGGGGGTGTGTTAATGTGCAAACGGTCGCAAATGAGGCCGTCCAAACCTTGTTCGTGCAGAACACGAGGCACTTTGTAGATGGTGTCCACATCGGGCATGGAAATAACGCCCCAAGTTTGAACGTTGGTAAAGAGAGAAATTTTGTCTTTTTCGTCCTCAGGAATCATGCGATCAGCACGGCACAGCAAGGCATCGGGTTGAATCCCAATTTCGCGAAGCTTTTGCACGGTGTGCTGCGTAGGCTTGGTTTTGAGTTCGCCCGCTGCAGCAATCCAAGGCACATAGGTAAGGTGAACAAAGGCGGCATTGTTAGGGCCTAGGCGCAAGCTCAGTTGTCGCACAGCTTCCAAGAAGGGCAGCGACTCGATGTCACCCACGGTGCCACCAATTTCAACAATGGCGACATCAACAGCTTCGGGTGTGCCAAAGCCAGCGCCGCGCTTGATAAAGTCTTGAATTTCGTTGGTGATGTGCGGAATGACCTGAACGGTTTTGCCCAAGTAATCACCGCGACGCTCTTTTTCAAGCACGCTTTTGTAAATTTGGCCCGTGGTGAAGTTGTTGGCCTTCTTCATTCGGGTGTTGATGAATCGCTCGTAGTGGCCCAAATCAAGATCGGTCTCGGCACCATCGTCCGTGACAAACACCTCACCATGTTGAAACGGCGACATGGTGCCTGGGTCGACGTTGATGTACGGGTCCAGCTTGATGAGGGTGACTGAGAGGCCGCGCGATTCTAGGATCGCGGCGAGCGAGGCGGAGGCGATTCCCTTGCCTAGGGAAGACACCACACCACCGGTGACGAAGACGAATTTGGTCATGTCCAGGACGGGATGCTGAGCACCCGAGATATGGAAAACAAGATTATAAAGGTCTCCCGATCTGCTACATTGCCGAACATGGACGATTTGCACGGAAAACGCATTGTTTTAGGACTCACTGGGGGCATTGCCTGCTTCAAGGCTGCCGAACTGTGCCGTTCGCTTGTGAAAGCAGGCGCCAAAGTACAAGTGGTCATGACAGATGCCGCCGCGCAATTCATCACGCCCGTCACCATGCAAGCTCTGTCGGGACAGCCGGTTTACACCTCGCAATGGGATGCGCGCGAGGGAAACAACATGGCTCATATCAACTTAAGCCGTGAAGCTGATGCCATTTTGATTGCCCCTGCCAGTGCCGACTTCATGGCCAAACTGATCCATGGTAAGGCGGATGAACTTCTCAGCTTGATGTGCTTGGCACGTCCACTTCAAAATGTCCCTCTCATTTTGGCGCCTGCCATGAACCGAGAAATGTGGGCCCATCCAGCAACACAGCGCAACGTGGCTCAACTCAAAGCAGATGGTTCATATGTTCTAGATGTAGGACAAGGGGATCAAGCCTGTGGTGAAACAGGCGATGGCCGCATGCTGGAAGCTCATGAAATTTTGGAAGATTTGCTGTCGTTTTGGACGCCGAAGGTTTTTCAGGGTCAACATGTCTTGATCACAGCAGGACCGACCTTTGAAGCCATCGATCCTGTTCGCGGAATTACCAACCTTTCAAGTGGCAAGATGGGTTTTGCCTTTGCCCGTGCAGCCCATCAAGCGGGCGCCAAAGTGACCTTGGTGGCAGGCCCTGTGAGTCTGCCAACACCGCGAGGTGTTCATCGAGTCAATGTGAGGTCGGCCTTGCAAATGAATGATGCTGTTCAAGCTATTGTCCATCAAGCTTCGGTCTTCATTGCAGCGGCAGCAGTTGCCGATTGGCGGCCAGCCTCTGCGGCTGACCAGAAGATTAAAAAAATTGGGTCTGGCGACTCTCCTAATTTGAGCTTCGTCGAAAACCCAGATATTTTGGCTACGGTCGCTGCATCGCCAAGGGCCCAAAAAGGCGATTTATTTTGCGTGGGTTTTGCCGCTGAGAGCCATAACTTGCTGGCACATGCCACAGCCAAGCGAGCTCGCAAAGGCGTCCCCTTGCTGGTAGGCAACATTGGCCCCAGTACGTTTGGCCAAGACGACAATGCCTTGTTGTTGGTCGATGCAAATGGCGCTCACGACATGCCGCGCAATACCAAAACAAAGCTGGCGCAAGACCTTGTGCAAGACATCGCCAAGCGACTTGGCAAACCCATACATCCCTAAATTAACATGAACGTAGACGTCAAAATTCTGGACCCCCGAATGGCAGATCACTTGCCCGCCTACGCCACTCCTGGCAGTGCAGGCTTGGACTTGAGAGCTTGCTTGGATGCGTCTGTGACCTTGCAACCTAATGCCTGGCAATTGATTTCGACGGGATTGTCGGTCTATTTGAAAGATCCTGCTTACGCGGCCATGCTTTTGCCACGATCCGGTTTAGGCCACAAACATGGCATTGTCTTGGGCAATTTGGTGGGTTTGATTGACAGCGACTATCAGGGCCCGCTGATGGTCAGTTGTTGGAATCGCAGCCAAGAAGCTTTCACCATTCAACCCATGGAGCGGATTGCCCAAATGGTCATCGTGCCAGTGGTTCAAGCCAAATTCAATGTTGTGACGGAATTCGATGCAAGCAGTGAGCGTGGTGAAGGTGGCTACGGATCAACTGGCAAGCGCTAAGGAAGCCGCTTGAGGTCATTTCTAAAGCCAGCTTTTCAAAATAACGATCTGGTAAAACGCTAAAGTTCTGTTTTTGATCAGTGAAGCAAGCCGCCAGCAGAGCCAGGCGTGTCGCCAATCTCAATTTTGAAAAATCCTGTGCCACAAGTGCCCGCTTCTTGTTCTTGTGCTGTGGCCAAGCGAACTTGGTTCACCTTGAGACTGATGCGCAGGGCGATGCCTGACAAAGGGTGGTTTCCATCGAGCACAATGTGGTCGGGGTAAATTTCAGTGATGGTGTACAACACGTTGCGAGGCGCATCGGGGTTGCAGCCGTTAGGTAGCGCGTTGCCCTCAATGGTGAGGCCTTCTTCAATGTCATTGGGAAACAGCGCTTTAGGTTCTAAGAAAAGCAAATTTTCATCAAAATCGCCAAATGCATCTTCGGGCTCGAGGTGCAAATCGACTTTGGCGCCCACTGAGTGGCCCTGCAGGGCTTCTTCAATTTTGGGAAGCAAGTCATGACCTCCCAAGTAGAAAGCAACTGGCTCATCTAGCTCGTCTAAAACTTCGCCCAAAGTATCTTTGAGCGTCCAGGTCAGTTCGACCACACATTGAGAAGTAATATCCATCTGGGAATTGTCGCAGTTTTAAAATCGATTTTGAATTGAATGTGATGCAAAAAAACACACCCTTAAGCTTGTTGGCGAATTTGACGCCCGCCCAATTCATGAAACGCCACTGGCAGAAAAAGCCATTGCTCATTCGCCAGGCCATCCCGAACATGAAGCCTTTGATTGATCGAGCATCCTTGTTGGACATGGTCGAGAATGAGGATGTGGAGTCTCGCCTGATTGTTCGCCAAGGCGAGAAGTGGACTTTGAAAAAAGGCCCCTTGAATCGCAAAAGCTTACCGCCCCTGAAAAAACCGGATTGGACAGTCCTCATACAAGGGGTTGACCTTCACAACGATGCGGTTCATTCCCTGTTACAGCAATTTCGATTCGTACCAGACGCGCGACTTGATGATCTGATGATCAGTTATGCAACCGAAGGCGGCGGCGTGGGCCCGCACTTTGACAGTTACGATGTTTTTTTGTTGCAGGCTCAAGGTCAGCGGAAGTGGCGAATTGGGCGGCAGGAAAAGTTTGAGTTGCAGGAAGGTGTGCCCCTGAAAATTTTGAAAACATTTAAACCTGAGGCGGAATTTTTGCTTGACCCAGGTGACATGCTCTATCTACCCCCTGGGTATGCACACGATGGCATCGCTGTCGGAGAATGCATGACCTACTCGATTGGCTTCAAAGTTCCTAGAAGTGCTGAACTTGCCAGCGAGTTGTTGATGGGTCTTTCTGAAGAGGTGGCTGAAAAAGCAGGCTCAAATCTTGATGTGATTTATCAAGATCCCACTCAAACGGCGGCTATTCAAGACGCTTCAATACCGGCTGCCCTGCAACAATTTGCAGCGCTATCAATTGCAAAAGCGCTCAAAGACCCTCAAATCTTGAATTGCTTGCTGGGGGAAACATTGACCGAACCAAAATCCAATGTCTGGTTCGACGCCCCTGATCAGGATGCTTTGACTGCGTTTACATGGCCGAGTGATGTTTATCTTGATCGAAGAACCAAGATGTTGTTTGACACCAAGCACATCTTCGTCAATGGAGAAAGTTTTCGTGCGGCAGGAAGAGATGCCAAGTTGCTACAAAAGCTGGCAAATCAAAAGTCTTTGACTTTCAAAGAGGCTAAAGGCCTGAGTGAAGACGCCTCACAATTGATGCAAGCTTGGTGGGAAGAGGGGTGGTGGCACGCCACTTTCGCGGCCCAAGAGCTTGGCTCACAAGATTAAAGCTTATAATTTGAGGCTGAACAACAAGAGCTCGAGTGCTTGTTGTTCTGTCAACAGGGTTTCAACTAGCCTTGATGACAATTTCCCGGAAATTGTTTTTCACTAACTTTAAGGATAATAACCATGACCAAGTCCCTCGTTTTGGCTGCCGTGATCGCTGCTGCTGCTTTGGCTGCCTGCGGTAAAAAAGAAGAAGCTGCTCCTGCCCCCGCTCCAGCGCCAGCTGCTGCCCCAGCAGCTCCTGCAGCGCCTGCTGCTGATGCAAAACCAGCTGATGCTGCTGCACCTGCTGCTGCTGCCCCTGCAGCACCTGCTGCTCCAGCAGAAGCTCCTAAGAAGTAATTTTTAGCAGTCAAAAAAAACCCCGCTCTGCGGGGTTTTTTTTCGTTCTTCGTTTTTTGGGTCCAAAGCGCTTTGAAATTTATTTGATTTCGTCTGCCAGCAGTTTGATGATTTTTTCCGCGTTGGCGGAGGTTTCTGGAATGCCATCAGCGCCTTGCACCAAAACGGTTGATACATCTCCCTTGCTGGTCACAGCAATGCGGTATTTGGCAAGTGTGGGGATGACTTTATCGCTGGTGAACAGCTTGGCAAAAAAGCCTGGTTCTTTGCCTATGGTGCCGGGTGGCGCGTATCTGACGAAGAACACACCTTGCGCTCGATCACGGTCTTCAACAGTGAAGCCAGTTCGATCAATGGCTACGCCAACTCTTCGCCAAGCGCGGTCAAAATCGTCTTTGATTTCGATCGCTGGCAAATTGTTTAGTTTGATGACCTTCACGTCTGCTGCTAACTCTAATTTTGAACTGGTCGCAGATGCAACAGAGGCGGTGACGCTTGTTCCGGTCGAACTTGCATTGGCAGAGAGGCCCTGACCCCCTAAGCGCATCATCAGACGACGCAAGAATTCAATTTCCAATTCTGCATCTGAAGCACGAGGAGACCAAACAGTGCTGTCTTTCAAAGGGCTGGTGTAAATTTCAGCCAGTCCTCGATGTGTGATGGTGATCTCTAAACCAGTGGCAGTTCTCTCAAGGCGAGTCCGAAAACGATCACGTTCTCCAGTAGAGTAAAGCGAATCAAATATTTTGCCAACTGATTTGCGAATAAGATCCTGGGGCAGCTTGGCGCGATTTTCAGCCCAGTCGGTTTCCATGATGCCCAACTCTGGCTGGTCAATGGTCAACACAAAGCCATTGTCTTTCCAGAACTCTCGCAGGGGTTCCCAGACAGAGTCTGCACTGCGTTGAATGGTCAAATACCTTTGTGAGCCATTGCGAACAATTCGTGCTTCACCCGCTTGGTTGGCAGCAGTACCCGCATCATTGCTTGGTCGAGCAACAGAACCAGCAGTGGCCGCAACAGCCAATGCGCTGTAGGAGCCAGCGACTTGATAGCGAGAGTCACGCCTCAATTGCGTGAGGTCTGGGGGTACTTCTAGAGTGGGTGCTTGACTCGCGCTCTTGTAATTTATTTTGCTTTCCTCTAAGACTGAGCAGCCTGTTAAAAAACAAGTAAGTGTTGCAGCACATGCCAATGCATTCAAATGACGGGCAGAAGGGGCAAATCGATTCACGGGTAGTCCTTAAATAAGTCCGCTGGCACGCAAGGCGGCTTCCACCAAGGGTTGCTGAGATTTTGAAAGTTCGGTCATGGGTAGCCTTAATGTGCCGCCGCACAAACCCATGCGGGCCATGGCCCATTTCACGGGAATGGGATTGGCTTCTACAAATAAATTCTTGTGCATGGGCATTAATTTGAATTGAATTTCCATGGCTTTTTGAACGTTGCCCGCCATGGCTGCGACGCACAAATCATGCATCAAGCGGGGTGCTACATTGGCTGTGACGCTCACATTGCCTTTGCCACCGCAGAGCATCAGAGCCACTGCGGTAGGGTCATCCCCAGAATAAACTGCAAACTCTTTGGGCAAGTCACGGATAAGCCACTGAGCACGCTCAATGTTGCCAGTGGCTTCTTTGATACCCACAATGCCTGGTACTTGAGCCAGGCGCAGCACCGTTTCGTGCTGCATATCGGCCACAGAGCGGCCAGGCACGTTGTACAAAATGATGGGCAAATCGGGTACCGCTTCGGCAATGGCCTTGAAGTGCTGGTACATGCCTTCTTGCGTGGGCTTGTTGTAATAAGGAACCACTTGCAATTGGCAATCGGCACCCACACTCTTGGCAAATTTGGCAAGCTCAATGGCTTCAGATGTTGAGTTGGCGCCGCAACCTGCCATGATGGGTACTCGGCCTTTGGCTTGCTCGACTGAAACTCGAATGATTTCGCGGTGCTCATCTACATTCACGGTGGGTGACTCACCTGTAGTGCCGACTACGCCAATGCAATCGGTGCCTTCGGCAATGTGCCAATCGATCAGCTTACGAAGGCTGGCGTAATCGATCGAGTTGTCCTCCAGCATGGGAGTGACCAAAGCGGGAATGCTGCCAGTAATTGGTTGAAATGATTTCGTCATGGCGATTGAAGTGATCGGCAAATGAGCATTCTAACGACTGCTAAGGCAAAACTGACGGGGCTGCCCACTGACTTGGCGAACCGCTGCAATTCTTTGGATAAATTTGGCGGGCTGGTTCCAAAAACCATCTTCATAAGCGATGACCCGAAGCGCAGCAAATGTTGCAAGCAGCTCGCCGGGCTTGAGTAAGAAGTCTGGCCGCGAGGGTTTGCCAATTTTTTCGTGTCCCAGAGCGAAAGTCTCGTAAATCAAGAGCCCCTCAGGCGCTAGACTTTCCAAGATTCTTGGCATCAGTGGGCGCCACAAATAATTTGTGACCACGACCACATCAAAGGTTTGGCCCACCAGGGGCCATGGGCCGTCTTCAATGTCGGCCTCAACCACGTGGCCAAAGGCGGAGGCCTCTTTCAAGGCCTCGGCCGATCGGTCAACACCCGTGCATTGGTGCCCTAGGCCTTGAAAATAATGCATGTGACGGCCTGCACCACAAGCCAGATCCAAGATTCGACTTTGAGGTTTGGCCAAGTGCGACCATTGCTGCACCCAAAGGGAAGGGTCTTCTGTGCCGTGCATCTGTCAATCCTCCGAATGAATCACTTGATTTTGAAACCAACAGGCCCTGAATAATGCACGATTGTGAAGCCAATTTACCCAGGAGCTGTAAATTTATCCAGTGGTTTGCTTGAATTCACACTACAATCTGCGCCCATGGCTACTACATCCTCTGCAAAATCATCTCCCGAATATGGTGAAGGCTCAATTCGAGTCCTGAAAGGCTTAGAGCCCGTCAAGCAAAGACCGGGCATGTACACCCGGACCGACAATCCCCTGCATGTGGTCCAAGAGGTTCTTGACAATGCCGCCGATGAGGCCCTAGCAGGTCATGGAAAAAAGATCAAAGTCACCCTGCATGCAGATGGTTCTGTCAGCATTGATGACGATGGCCGAGGCATTCCTTTTGGCTTGCATCCCGAGGAAAAAGCACCCGTCATCGAACTGGTCTTTACACGGCTGCACGCGGGTGGCAAGTTCGACAAGGGCAAGGGCGGTGCTTACAGTTTCTCTGGCGGCTTGCACGGCGTGGGCGTGAGTGTGACCAATGCCCTTGCCAAGCGTTTGGAGGCTACAAGTTACCGCGAAGGTCAAGCAGCAACACTTGCGTTCTCGGGAGGGGATGTGATTGAGCCGTTGGTGATCCGAAAAGTCGGTGAAGGCGATCGCAAACAAGGCACGACTGTGCGTGTATGGCCCGATCCTAAGTATTTTGAATCGAGTGTCTTGCCCATGAGCGAGCTGACACATTTGCTTCGCAGCAAAGCGGTGCTCATGCCGGGTGTCACGGTCACTTTGTTGAATGAAAAAACCAAAGAAACTCAAACTTGGCAATACAAAGCAGGTTTGCGTGATTACCTTATGCAAACTTTGAATGGCGAACCGGTCATTCCCTTGTTTGAGGGTGAAGGTTTTGCCGATGGCAACAATGATAGTTTTGCTGAAGGCGAAGGTGCAAGTTGGGCTGTTGCTTTTACCGAAGACGGTCAACCCGTTCGTGAAAGTTATGTCAACTTAATTCCAACCACTGCTGGTGGTACCCACGACAGCGGTTTGCGAGATGGCTTGTTCACCGCTGTCAAGAGTTTCATTGAACTTCACAGCCTGCTGCCCAAGGGCGTGAAGCTGATGCCAGAAGACGTTTTCGCACGCGCCAGTTTTGTCTTGTCTGCCAAAGTACTTGATCCGCAATTTCAAGGTCAAATTAAAGAGCGCCTGAATTCGCGCGATGCTGTGCGTTTGGTTTCTAGCTTTGTGCGTCCTAGTTTGGAACTCTGGCTCAACGAGCACGTCGAGTACGGCAAAAAATTGGCCGATCTGGCCATTAAAGCGGCACAGCATCGCCAAAAAGCAGGTCAAAAAGTAGAGAAACGCAAGAGCTCGGGCGTGGCTGTTTTGCCGGGCAAACTGACCGATTGCGAAAGCAAAGACATTGCGCACAACGAAGTGTTTCTGGTCGAGGGCGATTCAGCCGGCGGTAGCGCTAAGATGGGCCGCGACAAAGAATGTCAGGCCATCTTACCGCTGCGTGGCAAAGTTCTGAATACTTGGGAAGTCGATCGCGATCGCTTGTTTGCCAACAATGAAATTCATGACATTTCAGTGGCCATTGGTGTCGATCCGCATGGCCCCAACGACTCGCCCGACTTAACAGGCTTGAGATACGGCAAGATTTGTATCCTGAGTGATGCTGACGTCGATGGGTCTCACATCCAAGTCTTGTTGTTGACACTGTTCTTCCGTCATTTCCCCAAGCTGATCGAAACGGGCAATGTGTTTGTGGCGCGTCCGCCTTTGTTCCGTGTGGATGCACCCGCGCGAGGCAAAAAGCCTGCCGCCAAAATGTATGCGCTGGACGAGGGGGAGTTGCAGAGCATTTTGGACAAACTGCGAAAAGACGGCGTGCGCGAAGGCGCATGGAGCATCAGCCGGTTCAAGGGATTGGGTGAGATGAATGCCGAGCAGTTGTGGGAAACCACTCTCAACCCAGACACTCGGCGGTTGTTGCCAGTGCAATTGGGCACGCTCGATTTTGTGCAAACGGAAAGTTTGATCACACAACTCATGGGCAAAGGCGAGGCCGCAGCTCGCCGAGAGCTGATGGAACTGCATGGCAATGACATTGAAGTGGACATCTAAAGAACCAATGGAAGATGAAAGTTTCAAGCGCAGATTTGAATTGAATACACCATGAACGACCAGCCTACTTTAGACCTTCAAAACAGTGAATCCGATGATTCGCTGAATTTGGCAACTTACGCCCAGCGCGCTTACCTAGAATATGCGCTGAGCGTGGTGAAAGGCCGCGCCTTGCCCGACGTTTGCGATGGTCAAAAGCCTGTGCAACGCCGCATCTTGTATTCGATGTCTCGCATGGGCTTGGGCTTCTCGGGTGCGACGGGCGCCAAGCCCGTCAAGAGCGCGCGTGTCGTGGGCGATGTGTTGGGTCGATTCCATCCGCACGGTGACCAAGCAGCTTACGATGCGCTTGTGCGCATGGCGCAAGACTTTAGCCAACGCTACCCGCTCATTGATGGGCAAGGTAATTTCGGAAGCCGAGATGGCGATGGCGCTGCTGCCATGCGATACACAGAGGCGCGTCTCTCCAAAATCACCACGTTGTTGTTGGAAGAAATTGATCAGGGCACCGTCGACTTTGTTCCCAATTACGACGGCTCAACAGAAGAACCCCGTCAGTTGCCTGCGCGCTTGCCGTTTGTCTTGATGAACGGTGCCAGCGGCATTGCGGTGGGTTTGGCCACGGAAATTCCAAGTCACAACCTCCGTGAAGTGGCCGATGCTTGCGTGGCTCTCATCAAATCCCCCAAGCTGACTGACGAAGAACTGTTTGCATTGTTGCCAGGACCAGACTACCCTGGCGGTGGACAAATCATCAGCCCGGCTTCAGACATTGCAGATGCCTATCGAACGGGTCGTGGCTCGCTCAAAGTTCGCGCTCGTTGGAAAATTGAAGACATGGCGCGTGGTCAGTGGCAATTGGTGGTGACTGAATTACCCATCGGTGTCAGTTCGCAAAAAGTGTTGGAAGAAATTGAAGAACTCACCAACCCCAAAGTGAAGGCTGGCAAAAAAGCCCTGAGTGCAGACCAAATGCAACTCAAGGCCAGTATCTTGTCGGTGCTTGATGTGGTTCGAGACGAGTCGAGTAAAGACGCGGCGGTGCGTTTGGTGTTTGAGCCTAAGACCAGTCGCATTGAACAGCAAGAGCTCATTACGGCTTTGCTGGCGCATACCAGTTTAGAAACCTCATCGCCCATCAACATGACCTCGGTGGGCATTGATGGCAAACCGGTTCAAAAGTCTTTGAGACAAATGATTGCTGAATGGATCACCTTCCGCCAGCAAACCATTGTTCGCCGCTCCGAGCATCGCTTGGGCAAGGTGATGGACCGCATCCATATCTTGGAGGGTCGTCAGTTGGTGTTGCTTAACATCGACGAAGTGATTGCCATCATTCGCCAAAGCGATGAGCCCAAACTGGCACTCATGACCCGCTTCAAACTGAGCGAGCGTCAGGCTGAAGACATCCTTGATATTCGCCTTCGTCAATTGGCCCGTTTGGAAGGCATCAAGATTGAGCAAGAGTTGAAAGAGTTGCGCACTGAACAAACACAGCTTGAAGACATATTGGCCAACCCTTCAGCGCTCAAAAGATTGATGGTGAAAGAGATTGAGCAAGATGCCAAAACTTTTGCCGATCCTCGTCGCACCCTCATTCAAGAAGATAAGAAGGCTGTCGCCGAAGTTAAAGTGGTTGACGAACCTGTCACTGTTGTGGTGTCTCAAAAAGGTTGGGTGCGTGCGCGCCAAGGCCATGGCCATGACGCCAGCAGCTTTGCCTTCAAGGCGGGGGACGGCTTGTACGGCACGTTTGAATGCCGCACCGTTGACACACTGCTAGCCTTTGGCAGTGCCCAAAAGGGCAGTGGCCGTGTCTACTCTGTACCCGTGGCTTCTTTGCCGGGTGCGCGTGGCGATGGTCAACCTGTGACCACCCTGATTGAATTGGAGGCAGGAACGCAAATTGCACATTTTTTTGCAGGTCCTGCCAATGCCACGCTGCTGCTTTCAAGTTCGGGGGGCTATGGTTTCATGGCCACTGTAGAGAACATGATTTCACGTCAAAAAGGTGGCAAAGCTTTCATCACCGTGGGCGAGGGCGAGTCGGTGTGTGCACCTTCACATGTGTCTGGTTCAAACGCAACTCCGCCACCTGGTGCTTCGGCTATGCCCGCAGCCACGCATGTGGCTTGCGCCTCTGTGGCGGGTCGTATTTTGACTTTTGAAATCAGTGAACTCAAGCTGATGGAAAAAGGCGGAAGAGGGCTGATGTTGCTAGATCTAGAAGCCAAAGATTCACTGGCTGGCGCTGCAGCTTACACTCGGAGTGTGAGGCTAGCAGGCATTGGACGAGGCGGCAAAGATCGAGAAGAAACCTTGGAAATCAGAAGCCTCAACAATGCCCGTGCTGCTAGAGCACGCAAAGGCAAAGCCGCTGATTTGGGATTCAAGCCAACTCAAATTACGCGGGTTGAATAACCCGCCACTTTAGCGTCAGACAAAGCAAGCACCTTTGAAAGTGCTTTGCTCAGCGCGTACACATCGCTATCGTTTGGCAGCGAAGTGCATGCGCGGTACAAATTGATAAGTAGAACGCCAGCAAGTGGCCAGCAGCTCTTCGGGGCCGTGTTTGTGGGTCAATTTTTTGCGCAGTCTCGACACACAAACTTGCAACCGTTTGTTGTTGTAAAAATCTGAGA
>Ga0214921_10002220_pt1 | contig 31843 bp, 25 predicted proteins | sample LL1505_MetaG_FD_177992 | JGI IMG/M metagenome (GOLD analysis project Ga0214921, IMG submission 177992) | Freshwater microbial communities from Lake Lanier, Atlanta, Georgia, United States - LL-1505 | ecosystem: Environmental > Aquatic > Freshwater > Lake | place: USA: Georgia | collected... | reverse complement strand
TTTATTTATAAATAGAATTTATAAATAAAATAATAAAAAAATACAAAAAATATGAACTTTATTAATTACTAATATTATTTATTTTTAATCTATTAGTAATCTATTTTCTTAATTCCCGTGCTCCAATGATATTTTAATTAAAATACAAGAATTATTGTGGCATTTTTATATTTTTTATATATTGAACCATATTCATTTATCTTAACGCAATTGCATTGTAAAAAAATTGAAATTATAATAATTATTTATATAGACACTATATATTTTAACTTCGATGTCTAATAATATGTTTTATCATGACGATAGTCATACTACTGAAAAAATATTTTCAAAATCAAATTTAAAAAAAAATAATTTAGGAAATGAACAAAAAACAATAATCTTTCAAAATATAATTGATCAAGATATATTACCTAAAAAAGACATTTTTGTTCTTGAAATTAATGAACCAACATTAATTCCTATATTTATTGCAAATGGATTAAATGTTAATATGATTATTCATCATAAACATCCATTAAATAGTCCAATTCCACAAAATTTTTGTGGATATTATGAAAATCTAGATGATTTTTATTATAATGTCGAATGTCCAAGTTATGATATTCCTTTTCAATATAACTATTATACAACATTATTAATATGGTATATTGAAAAGAATGATTATCAAATTGTAAAATTACTCTTGGAAAATGGTGCCGATGTTAATGCCAAAGGTTATAATAATATAACTGCATTAAATTATGCATCAAAGAAAGGTAATCTACAAATAGTAGAAATATTATTAAAATATTTTCCAGAAACTATTTTAGATCATAAAAATAGAACTCCATTAATAAGATCTCTTAATAATATACATATTGAGATAGCTATGTTATTAATTCAATATGATCATTCAGCAATTTCTATACGAAATAATAAAGGTGAAAATGCTCTAATGATTGCTATTAATAATATGTATCAAAATATGAATGGTTCTATTAAAATAATAAATATTATTATTAAAGAATATTTAGATTTAATCCAATTAAATGAAAGGGATATTGAAATTTTTTGTTTAAGATTTCAATATCCAAATCATATAACAGATATTTTAAAAGATCTTTCTATTAAAGAACATCTATTTATACAATTATATCCAGCTTTGACATCAAATACTCCAGTTGAATTGTTTGAATTACATAAATATTTATTATTAGAAATTTCTAATGAAAGATTAATAAAATATCTAATATTCTGTGTATCTATGAGAAATGATATAGAATTTCTTGATATATTATTATCAAAATGCTCAAATACTGAAAATATTAGTATGGAATTTAATAACCAACAAATCTTGGTCCCGACATGTCAAAACTTTTCTATTATTAGTAGATTATCATCTATTTGTTCTCATAAAGATATTGTCAATGGATTGTTAAATTCATTAGACTATAATGAAGAACAAATCAGTAATATTGAAGAATTTAAAAATAATTTATTACATTTATTTTCAATAGTTCCAGAATTGAATTTGTTTCAAGATTCTAAACAATTTGACACAATATTGCCATATGTTTCTTTTTCAGAATTCTTTTTAAATAAAAATTTTGATAAAACAATTTGTCATATTTTTTGCCAAAATATGACAAATGGAGATTTTAATGAAATTCTTGATTTTTTATTATCAAATTTTCCAGAAAAAATATCACAAATTAATATAAAAACATTTAAATTCTTTTTAGATCATATAATTGATATTAATCAATTTTTTGAAGATCATAATGGTATAAATTATACATTGACAATGTTTTGTATAAAACATTTATCAATGGAACATTTGATTATGATATTAAAATATAATCCAAATTTATATCTTCGGGATAATTCTGATAGAGATAGTATATCATATTGTTCTGTAGAACAAGAAAAATATATTTTTGGTACTCATTTTATTGTTCCAAATATTCTAATAGATAGTATTAGTCTTGAATTATTTGTAGATCCATATATTGCAAGTGATGGACATACATATTCATATGAATCATTGCACCAAATATTTTTAAGTAATAAAACATCTCCAATTACTAGAGAAAGATTATATCATATTGGTAATCGTTATGATATTGGTATTAAAAATCTAGCAATTTCTGTAATGATTGATGAATTTAAGAATGGCAAACTTACAATTTCTTCATAAATTATTTTATTTAATATTATTATATGAAAATATTAAATAATTGGTTAAATTATATACCTAATAAAAAAATATTAGATATAAAATTAAATAAAATATTATCTAAAACATATAATTTATTAACAGAATTAAATTACATAATAGTTTTTGATATAGAATTTTTAAGATATAAAATTAAACGTGAACAAGTTATGACTATTCATGAAATGGGAGGTATTATTTTATATAAAAAAAATGATGAATGGTTTTTATATTGTTTTTTTCATTTTAATTTAAAACCTTTAATAAAAAATATAAAACAATATTATTTATTAGTATCGACAACAAATACAGTTTCTGAAAAAACATATAAACAATTATTTGAAAATGAACAAAAACTTTTACCTGAATTTAATCCAGATTCTATTTTTATAAAAATGTATAAAATTAAAAAAATAGAAAAAATTAAATATATGATAAATGGTTATGATTTAAAAAAACATAAAATAGAATATAAATTATTCGAACAAAATATAAATTTAATTCTTAATGATCCTCTTGTTAGATCTAGAGAAATTAATAAAAATGATGAAATAAATTTTATTAATTTAACTAATAAATTATTTTCTATATCATATTTAATTGTTAAAGGTTTGGAAGATTTAAAAGCTATTAAAAATCATACTAGATTATTAAATCAATCACATATTAAATTAATAAATTATTATGATATTGCAAAACATAATGACTTTTTATATAAAAAATGTGATAGTGCACAATTAGAAAAAACATATTTTTGTATTGAAAAAATGGATAAAATAAAACCATATATAAATTTTATAGAATATTTGGAAACATTTACAGAAATTAAAGCTCATAATCCATTAATAGATGCATATTATACATGGATTATATTTAATATTTTTGTTTTGAAAGAATTATAATAAAATTGAATATTTTATATTTAAATGATAATGATTAATAATAAATAATGGAAGAAATAAATGAAAAAAAAATAAATTTACCATGGGTTGAAAAATATAGACCTGAATTAATGAATAATATTATTTCTCATACAAATATATTAAATACTCTTAAAACATTAATTGATAAAAATAATTTACCTCATATGATTTTTTATGGACCACCCGGAACCGGAAAAACAACAACTATATTAGCATGTGCAAAATATATATATGGTTCATCTTTTGTAAATATGGTTTTAGAATTAAATGGTTCAGATGATAGAGGTATTAATGTTATTAGAGAACAAATTAAAGATTTTTCACAAAGTGAAATGTTTAAAAATGATATATATAATGTTAATAATAAAAATCAAAAATTAGTTATATTAGATGAAGCAGATTCAATGACATATGATGCACAGTTTGCATTAAGAAGAGTTATAGAAACATATACAACAACAACAAGATTTTGTTTAATATGTAATTATTTAACAAAAATTATACCATCATTACAATCAAGATGTATATTATTTAGATTTTCACCAATACCATTTATAGAACATTATGAACATATTAAAAAAATTATTAATAATGAAAAATTAAGTATAGATGATAATGTAATTGATGAAATGATAAAATTATCATTTGGAGATATGAGAAAATCATTAAATACATTACAATCTTTATCCATGACATCTGGAAATAAAAATATAACATTAGATATATTATATTTAAATATTGGTTATCCTTTACTTGAAGAAAAAAAAAATATAATATATAATATATTGAATACTAATATTACTACCGCATATAATTTTATAAAGAGTTTAGAAATAAATAAATCTATTAGTTTAAATAATATTTTAAATGATATCGTTGACCATATTATAAAAAATAAAATTTATAATTCTATAAAAATTGCAAAAATATTAGTATTATTATCAGAAATAGAATATTATTTAACAGGAAATATTAATACTGATATTCAATTAGGAGCATTAATTAGCGTATTGTATTTATAAAAAATTGAAATATATAATATATATTAAATTGATTTATAATAATATATTGCTATATTAATAGTGTTAAATTTTAACATTATTAATATAGCAATATATTATTTCAACTGAAATGCCAAAAACTATCTTTTTTAACTCGCAAGAGTCCACTAGTTCTTTAGAACAACCGGAATCATTATTTGATATATTTCATTCGTCATTCTTGAATATAGGAGGACATGAAAATAGTTATAATCAAGATAAATTATTTTTTAGACAAATTGATAACATTTATGCATTTTGTGTTTTTGATGGTCATGGATCTGAAAATAATAATGGAGAAAAATCTGCAGAAATATGTTGCCTATCATTAGAAGAGTGTTTAAATGATAACATACAATTATTAATAGATGATAATTTTACAGAATTTATTCACATTTTTGAAACAAAAACTAATAAAATGTTAAAAGATAAATTCAATAATCTTAAAAAAAGTGGAGGTTCAACATCTACAATTTTAGTCATTACTCCAAAATTTATTCATAGAGCTTATCTTGGCGATAGTTATGGATATCTATTTATAAAAAAAAAGATTCCAGAACTAGAAAATCATGTAATTGATATTCCTACAGGATTAGATACTATACAATCTCTTAAACAAGATTTAGATTATTCAATAGATTTAACAGGAGCATATGGACACGATGCTTTTAATATTGAAGAATACAAAAGATGTCAAATAATAAATGAAGGTGTAATTTTTACATATCAACATCCTAGAAATCAAGATATAGTTTCACCAATTTTTAGTGTTTTAGAGAATGGTGAGATTATTCAAAATCCATTACCACCAAGAGGAAGTTATTGTTATTGTACTGTCAATCTTGATATTTCTGCTTATATTCAAAATAGTAATCAAACTGCAAAATTGGCAATGACAAGATCATTTGGTGATATAGAATCACAAGAAAATGGTTGTATTTCTATCCATACAATCGAATCTACTCCAATTGAGCAAATTTCTCATAGTGTAAAAAATAGTAGTAAAATTGAAACACTTTCAGAACATGAAAGAGATGATGATACCGCCATAATAGTTATGGGTTCTGATGGACTATGGGATGTTTTAAAAAGAGATGAAATATTTACAGATATGTTTTCTGAAGAAACATTAGATGCTTTTACAGATTCAGAATTATTACCAATAATTACAGAAAAATTTGGTCAAAAGATTGTGACACGAGGAAATCAATTATTTGGAAATACTGATAATATATCATTTCATATTATTTTTATGAAATTTAAATAATTATTTTTATGAAATTTAAATAATTATTCAAATCTGAATAAATGAATAAATTTATTTATATTATTATAATAATATAAATATGTTTGAAAAAGAATTTTTTGACGAATCATTAAATAAAAATTGTAAACTTTTAATAGTTAAAAATAATTTAACTGAAACATATTTTCAAGATTTCTTAAACAGATATCTAAATAAAAATATTAAAAGAATTATTAGTTTTGATTTAGAATTTAATACTCCTCCTAAATCTACAAATCAACGTAAAATTGCTATTTTTCAACTATGTTTTTATTTAAAAAAATATAATTTAATAATTTTTTTTAATCCTTTATTAGTATCTGATCAAACAAATAATTTAATGCATTCAATATTAATAAATCATAAAATTATAAAAATGGGTCATGGGACAGATTCATTAGATATACCAGCAATATATAATTATTTAAATAGTGTAGAAAAATGTATAAAATTTACAATTAATTTATATGATACTAGATTTTTATGCGAATATTTAAATATTATAACAGATAATAAATTATGTAATATCTATTATTTATTAGAAAAATTTAATGTTATAACAGAAAAACAAAAAAATTGGTTATTTGAAAATGAAAAAAAATTAGGTAATTTTTGGGATAAAGTTATTGATATAACTAATTTATCATCAGAATTAAGAGATTATTCAATGTATGACGCTTTATATATTAAAAAATTATTAATATCTATGAAAAATAATATTAATGATAAATATATATTTTTGTTATTAAATGAATTAACTAGATTAGTATTTTTATTAAAAAAAAATATATTTATTATAGATAATATAACATATTTAAATATAGCATTTTTATCAAATAAAACAAAGATGTATGATAATTTTTTAATTGAATATAATAAATATTTACAAAATTTAGATAATAAAATTGTAAATTTATTTAATATTGGATATTTTAAAAATATAATAATGAAAATATTACAATTAAAATATTATCTAAAAATAACTAAAAAATATAAAGTATATAAATCAAAAATATTAACTGTTTCTAATAATGAAATACATGAATTAAATAATCAATGGATTAATCTATATAAAAATCTAATATTTTTCCCAAAATTTATTAAATTATTAGATAACTTTTTAATTGAATAATATATTATTCAATCTATAAACAATATATTCTTGATGTTCTGTTTCATTTATTTTATTTAATAATATATTATCTAATTTATAATGAAGATGATAGATTAATTTATACATTGTATTTATATTCCCTAAATATAAATTATCTAAACCATATTTTTCACAATTATATATAAATATATTTTTATTAAATTCTGTATCATTATTATTTATAAAGTTAATAATTATTTCATGTTTTAAAGAATTACTATTATTTAATATATCAAATCTTGAATTTATAATTGTTTCTTTGATATCAATATTCAAATTATTAATATATTCTATTATTTTATATTTACCATACCAATAATTTTTCCATCCAATAATTGGCATATTACAATTACTAATTTTACCTTCTAAATTTCCTATTAAATTAATTTTAGTATCATCATCAATTATTATATGTTTTATTAAATGATTTAAATCATTAAAATAATCATAGATATACTCTTCAGTAACAATATATATATTTGTAGAAATATCTCTCCAACTTATACCATTACTTATAATATTCCATGTATGAATAAATATTTTTAAATCTGGATAATTATGATATATATTTTTAATTAAATTATAAAAATCTTTAGTATCAAAAGTATTACGAATATGTCCTCTAATTATAAGTATCATTATTATAAATATATATAAGAGAAGAATATTTATATATATTTTTATTAAATAACAAAATATAAAATATAAATATTTATATATTTATATATATTATCATATGTTAAATATTAATGATATTAAGATAAAAATAAAAAATGAAAATATTTATATACCTAAAAATCAATTAAATGAAAACCTTGATAGTAATTTTGTAAATAATAATTTAGATGGTATATTTTTACCAATATACTATTTATTTGATGAACATATTAATAATAATATTTATTCACGTGTTCGAAATAGAGATATTATATTAAATAAATATAATATTAATAGTATTTTAAATATAGATTCGAGTCATATTATCAATATAGCATCAACTGATCACGCAACTATTTTTTATGTTTTTGATAATTATCTTTATTATTCAAATTCAGGATTGGGAATTAATAATCATTTAATTGAAAATGATAAATTTGTATTTCCAAAATTATTTAAAATATATAATAAAAAAATTCTAAATCAATTAATGTATATAATTGATATTATTAACTATATTGTTCAACATATAGATAATAAAGAAATAGATCAACAAATATTTTATTTAAACTTAAATAATTATCATAATAATATTAATAATAATAAAGATATTACAATAGATATTAAAAAAATATTTAGTTATTATTATAGTTATGGAATTATAAAATCGGATTTTTGTCAAGCATATATTTATGCATTAATATATTATTTATTAAGTAATAATGAAGAAAAAATTAAAGAATGTACATTTAATGATATATTATGTGATTCAGAACCAAATATAATTTATGAATTATATTTTAAAGATAAAAATAATTCATCTAAATATAATTTATATGAATTATTTTTAAATGTATTAAATAATAAAAATGCAGAAATATCAAAAGAAATATATGATTTGATTAATATAGAAAATAATAATCCAATTATTAATGATTTTCAAGAATATATATCTAAAATAAATATTTTTATTAATAATATAGATGATGAATATCAAACATTAAAATATATGGGAAAAAGATTAAAAATAAATTATAATAAAAATATAGGTATATGTAATTTAATTCAGTCATCAGGTTCTTGTACATTTTATAGTTATTATTTATTTGCAACAAATATATTTTTATTAGAGACATATAAATCTAAAAATGATATAAATATATATTTAGATGGTATTATTAAATTTCATTATAGTATTATAGATTCTTTTAGTTTTACACTAGATTTTAATTACGATAATTTTAAAATAAATAATTATTTTAATTATAATTATATATTTAATTTATGTGATAAATATAATCTTAATAATGAAATAAATTATTTTAAAGATAATATATTAAAAAGATCGGATAGAATAAATTGTTTAATTGAAAATAAATTTTATTTTAATAGAAGTAATAAAACAAAATATGATAAATTAGATTGTACATTTATCATTGAATTAAAACAAATAATAAATGAAGTTATTAATAAAATAAGAAATACTGTATTAATTGATAATAATACTATTTATGATTTTATTAATAATGAAATAAAAAAAATAAAAAAATTAATATATAATAATAACACAAATATTCATGATGATTTTAAAGATAAAATCTCTGATATTTTAGATGATTATATAGATCTATATTATTTATATTCATTAATTTTAAAACATACATATAGTAATAAATATATTTGTCCACCAGATTTTTTCCAAGAAGAAAATTATTCACCTATTATTTTTTATGATAAATTTGAAAAAATAAATCAATATGATTACTATATAATTGATAATATTGATAATGATATATTTTTAAATTTATTAAATTATCAAGAACTTATTCAATTTTATACTTTTATGGGAATTATTAAAAATAGGTACAATATTTTAATATCAACTGTAGATTATAATTTAAAAAATAATTTTATATATATATATAAACATCCACTAAATAGTAATTGTCAATTATTAAATCATAAAATCATAAATATATTTGATAATAAAGATATATATAATATATTTAATATAAGTTTATCAAATTTTGGACATTTGTTATTATTAAAAGATTTTCAATATATATATAATCATAGTAATAATAATAATAATAATATAGTTAATTTTTTTAGATCTAATAATACATATTTAGCTGTTGATATAGTATATAAACAATTAAATATATTTACAGATTCAAATTTAATATATATATATGATAATAAAAAAATAACTAGCAATAAAAAAATAACTAGTAATAAAGAATTATTAACTACTACTAATATTAATGATTTACTTGATGATATGTCTAAAGATAAAATGTTTATATGTAATGCTAATATTGATAAAAAAAAAACTAATAATTATGAATCATTTAAAAATATAATATTTCCTGAATTAATAAAAGTTAAAAATTATTCTAATGTATTTTTGATAGATCTTGATAATAATAATGATATAAATTATAGAATTAAAAACATATTTAAATATTTAAAACCCGATGATAATTTATGGACAGATTCAAATAAATTACATTATCAAATAAGTAATAATTTTATTAATTATGATAATTTTGAATGGATTAAAGTAATAACAAATTTAAATAATATTGATAAAGATTATAATTCATTTATTTATGATACAAATAAATATGAACAAAAAATAATATTAAAAGAGAATTCAAATTTATTAAAAATATTAGCGAGATTTGGTATTAATTATAATAATATTGGATATTTTTTTATATATTCTAATGACTCATATTTAATTATTATTACTGCAAATAATTTTAAATCTTTACCTGAAAAATTTATTATATTAAAATTAAAAACTAGTGATGATACTTTTTATGAGATAGATATTGATGATATAAAAATGATAAATAAAAATAATGAAATATATCAACTTGAATTTAATATATTAAATAAACCATTTTATCCTTTTATTCCAAAAGATGCATTATATTTATGTTATAAAAAAAATAACACTTATATATTAGATATAATAATAAATACTGCATTTATAAAAAATGATGACAATAATTATTATAATATATTTTTTAATAAATCATATAAAATAAATTATGATGATCATTATGAATCATTTATAATAGCACCATCACTTATATTACCTACAAATATGACATTTAATAAAGATGTATATATGAATATATTATCATTTTATAATTATGAATATATTATGGATAATCCTAATAATTATCACAATAAGTTAAAAGAATATTATAAAAATGATTTTCATGAAATAATAAATATAACAACATTTTTAAATAAAGAAATAATGAAATATATAGAAAAAAATAATGAAGATATTGAAAGTTGTAAAAAAATTTTAAATGATAATATGAAATTAAATTATGATAATAATTTTATTAATGAATATAGATTTTGTAAATTTCCAAATATAGAGCCATCTTTCAATTTTGAATCCATAAAAACACAAATCAATGATATATATAGTAAAAAAATAATGTATGAGAATATTAAAAATTTTAAAACATATATAATCCAAAATTTAAATAGATTTTTAACTATTATGATATGTAAATTACTAATAAATATTATAGATAAATTATCAATAAAATATTCTATTTGTCATGAAATACAACCAATATTAGTTTCATTAAATTCTATTTCATTATTTTTAAATGAAATTAATCAAGATAATAAATATTATATATATGAGTTAATATTTATACTACAAAGTGAGTATTTCTTATCAAAAATTCAATTAGATAAATATAGAGAAATACGTGATAGTATTGGAAATCCAGATTTAGAATTACATCAATTTATGATGGCTAAAGGTAAAACATCTGTATTTACGCCATTATTATCTTATTCAATAAAACTGTTACATGAAAAACAACCAACAATAATAACAGCATCACATTTAGTAGATGATACAAAACAAATAATTTCATTAAATGCTTTTTTATATGATATTAGTGTAAATGTATTTTCAGATTTTGATGCTAAAAAAAGATGGATTTTAAATATTAATAAAGATAATTATATAGATTTTTATAATGAATGGAATATAATAGATGAGTTTGATTCACATCATAATTATTTACAATCAAATTTTAATTATATATTAAAAAAAGAAATATGTTTTGATCAAAATATATTTATTAGTATTTTTAATTATATATATTATAAAAAAATAATAAATTCTACAAATTTTATAATTAATAAAAATATTGAAACTTATATTAAATTTTTAGATTCTAATTATAATCAAGCATTAAATTTAGAATATAATTTAAATTATGGTTTTGACAATGATTTAAAAAATGTAATTTGTATTCCATATTTAAGAAAAGATACACCAATAAAAAATTCTAATTTTTCATCATTATTATTAAGATTAATATTAACATTTAATATATATATAAGTAAGTTTAATATAGAATTACAAGATTTAGATTTTGAAAAAATATTTAATAATAAATTATTATTAATAATAAATTATTATTAATAAAATTAGAAGAAACACATAAATTAATTGATAATTATCTTAATGATATATATATTGATGAAAGATTATTTACATTAAATAATATAAAACAATTATTCTTAAAAATTTATCAAGAAAATAATATTACAACTAAATTAGATATATTAAAAATATATTTATATGAAGTAAATTATAATGTATTAACATATTCTTCAGAAATATTAAATATGTCTTTTCAAGATATTATATATAATAATTATCAACAATGGCAAGTTGGTTATACAGGAACAATTTCTTTAACATTAAATAATTATCAAAATGGAGAAAAATATGTATTTAAAAATGAAAATATAAAACCAGATTATGATGAAAAAATAGAAATTTTATTAGCATTAAAATTAACAAGAGATAAAAAACCAAATGAAATTAGGATAATAAATTTAAAATCGAAAATAAATGAATCAGATATAATTAATAATATTGTAGATTTTTTACACCTTTGCACATTTAAAACGCCGACTTTTTAAATAGGCTATTTATTTATAATTTTTTGATGTTTTTCTTCTATTTGAAGGTTTTTTATGATATTTTTCAGTTCTATTATAAGTTCCTTTAATTATATTCTCATATTTTTCCTTTGGTATTTCTTTTACTACTTTATCAATATTAGTTTTTAATTCTTTATGAGTTAAACCATCTAATTTATACAATCTTGATTTCATCATACTAAAGTAATTTTCAATACTATTTGTAAAATGTTGATATGGAACACTATATAATAATGTATTATACTTATTTACTAATTCCTTTATTTTTGCATTTCTATGACTACTTGCATTATCTAAAATTATTAATTTATTTTTGTATTTTGTTGTAATGTGTTTTTCTAAAAATTCATATAATCTATCACTATCAATGCCTCCTTTTTCATATAAATCCCAACCTAATACTCCACCATAAGAAATTGCAAATATACCAGTATATTTTTTGAATACTTCTTGTGATTGAGTTTTTATTACACATCTTTTACCTAATTTACTATAACAGTGACTTCTTTTTTGAAGACCGCTTATACTTGTTTCATCTATACATATAATATCTTCTAATTTATGTTTTTTAATTTCATCATAGAATTCTTTTAATTTTTGATTAATATTTATTTCTTTACCAAATCGTTTTTCTGGTTCATGCCGTATTCTTGTTATTTTTAATGTTATATTATTGTCATTTACTACACGATTAATATGAAATCTACTTAATTCAACCTTAAATTTTTCTTTTAATTTATGTTTCAATTCTGTCATAGTAATAGTTTTATTCTTTTTAATTTCATCTAATAAAAATTTAACGTGTTCTTTATGAACTTTATATGCAACTGGTTTTCTATCTTCTCTTTTTATTTTACCATCCTTTTCATATTTTTCAACCCATCTCATTAAACTTCTTGGACTACATTTAAAAATTTCACATACTTCTAATTGTGATTTATCCCCAACTAAATAATATTCAACTGCAGATAATTTATAATCTTCACTTTTATGTTTAGATGTCATATATACTTAATATTATAGCATAAAATATTTAAAATTATGTTATAATATTATTATAGTAAATATAAAATGGATGAAGAAATAAGTAAGTTAAAACTTGAAATAGAAGAACTAAAAAATAAAAATAATGAATTAGAAGAAAAGTTAAAGTGTTATACAAATCCGAAAAGAAATAAAAAATACTATGAAAAAAATAGTAATATTGTAAAAGAAAAAGCAAAAAATTATATGGAGAAAATAAAAGAAACTAATCCAGAAAAATTAAAAGAATGGCGTCATCAAGCATATTTAAATAGGAAGGCAAAATTAAAGGTACATGAGAATGTTAATTTATAAAGTTTTCATATTCATTATTTTTACACATATAAATATTTTGAATAATATTGTCTATTTTTATTTTTTCAATATTATCTATTAATTCAGTTTTCCAATCATATTTATTATTAAATACATCTTCTTGTAATAATCTAATAATAAAATAACCATTTTCATTTGCACATTTTTGTTTATATTTATCTGTTTCTTGTTGTTCTTCTGGTGTTTTCCAATTCATTATTTGTCTAAAATATTGAGGACCATCTAATTCAATGATTATTTTGTGTTGTTGAATACAGAAATCAAAGGGCAAATAAGAAATATTTTTACACCAATCTACTCTGAATTGATATATTATCAATGGATAATTTTCTTTCATAATCTTGTAAAATTTTCCTTCAGTTTTATTATTACAAAATGGACACCAATGACCAGTTTTTATATTATATAAAACACTTTCAAATTCAATATCACATTTTTCACAATTAAACCAGTATTTATTACTATCTCCTTGAAATAAATATCTTGGATTTTCTGTATTTTTTAAAGACCAAAATTTAACTTTTTCGTGTGATGCAAATGATTTATTAAAACAATCTATACAATTATCTTCTGAACACATTTTTTTATTTACACAATAAGGACACCAACCATCTTTTTCTCCAGTGATAGCGTGAATATCTTTTTCAAAGTCATGATTACATTTATCACAATCAAACCAATATTTTTCTCCACTTCCTTGAACTATTTGTCTTGGTAAATTAGTATTTTTACTTGACCAATATTTTGATTTTTCATGTGAAGCAAATGAACGATTAAAGCATAATTGACAATCTATATTATCACATAATTTATAACTTTTACAATATGGACACCAACCTTCTTTAGAAACATATTTTATTTGTTTTTCAAAATCATGATGACAAATGTCACAATTAAACCATATTCTTTTATCACCATTTTTCAAAACAAATTCTGGTTTAAGTTCATTTTTATTTGACCAATATTTTGCATTTTTGTGTGAAGCAAATGATTTATTATAACAATCTTTACAATCTTTATTTCCACATAATTGTTTTTGTGGAATACAACAATATGGACACCATCTTCCAATAGATATATGAGCAGGGTCATTTATAAATTCATGATTGCATTTATCACAATTAAATAAATACTTTTTTGCACTAACTTTAAAAACTTGTCTTGGTATTAATTCATTCTTATTACTCCAATATTTTGCTTTTTCATTAGATGCAAATGATTTATTATAACATATAATACATTCATTATTTTCACATAATTTTGTATTTGAACAATAATTACACCATCCTCCCCTTGTTACTACATTTAGTTGCATAATAAATTCATGATTACATTTATCACAATTAAAATAAAATTTTTTATCGCTTCCTTTACTTACTTCATTTGGGTTTAATTCATTCTTATTACTCCAATATTTTGCTTTATCATGAGAAGCAAATGATTTTTCGTGAGGAATTTTACTATCTGTCATTATGATTTCTACTTATTATTAGTTTAAATAATTTTATAATTCAATTTTATATAATTTTATATAATTAATATTGAATGCGTAAAACTATTTAAAAATAAAATGTTTAGTAATATTATATAGAAATGAAAAAACAAAAACCCACAGTTAAAAAAAAGAAAAATGATGAAGAAAATTTTGATTACATGAAAACCAATAAGGATAACATTAAGAATATTATAAGAGATGAAAATTTATTACCTCTTATTAATGATATTACAATTAGAACAAATAAAATTGTTATACATTCATATCAATTCTTAAAATTATACTTATTGCATCTTTATGAAAATAATCAACCTTTTCCAGTTTTAGATAAAGAATATATTTGTGATATTTTTAAAGTCATTACAAAAAGAAAATGTAATAGTGGTGGTTATACTGATGAAACTATGCCAGAACAATTAAGAACACTTACTGATTTTTACAAAAATCATTATTCATTAACTATTTCTAATAATGAAATTCTTTATTATGACAAATTACCATATATTCTTGCTTATGAAGCAATTGATATGATTACAAATATTAATAACAATATTCAAGAACATTTTATTGACCATCTTAATAAATATGTAAATATTGTATTTGATATTAAAGCAAAACGAGATGAAATTACTAAAAATAATAAAGATAAAGTAATTAGAAAACAATTACATAAGGAATTATATGAAGAAATAAATAAAGTTAAGAAAGATTTAGTTACATTTGGCGATTTAACAAGTAATATAAAATATCATAATTGGATTAGAGAACAAAAAATAAAAATATTTCCAAACAAAATAGAATTTCAAGAAAATAATATTTATTATGAACTAAAATCAAATACACAATATTTTATTTATGGTATGTTTCATATTTGTAATGAATTAGAAAAAGTTAATGTTGATAAAATTAAAAATGACGAAAAGCAAATTAGATTATTTAATGTATTGCCATTAAGAACCAATATTATACCAAAAAATATATGTATTGATACATGTGGAATTATTCAAAATTTTATGGGTGAAAATTATGATAGTAAATTATTAACAACATATAAGAAACAAAATAAATATTTTGAAATCTGGAATGCATATTTTAAGTTAAATAAGAGAGTATTCAAAAAAGGACAAAAATACACATTTTCACATATGATTAGAACAGATGGTATTTCTTGTTGTATTTTATTTATAAAAGTAGATCCAAATGGAAAACCATTATCTAAAACATGGCAGAATAAACAATGTTGTCAAGAAGAAAATATTGATTATATTGAAAAAGCAAACATAGAAGAGATTAAAAATAAAAAGTTTGTTTGTGCTGACCCCAACATGAGTGACCTTATATATTGCGGATATAAAGATGAAAATGATAAATTAATTACATTTCGTTATACACAGAACCAAAGAAGATTAGAAACAAGAATGAAAAAATATAGTAAAATTAAAGATAAATTAAATAAAGAAACAATCATTAATGAAAAATCAGTAAAAGAATTAGAAACAACATTATCAAGTTTAAATTCAAAAACATGTAATTATGAAAAATTTAAAACATATTGTATTGAAAAAAATAAAGTAAATTATCAATTATATTCACATTACGAACAAAGATGTTTTAGAAAATTTAAATTAAATGCATTTACAAATACTCAAAAAAGTGAAAATAAAATGATACAAAACTTTCAAAACAAATATGGAAAACCAGAAGAAACTATATTTGTAATGGGTGATTATGATAAAGGTGATTATCATATGAAAGGAAAAGAACCAGTAATTTGTAAAAAATTTAGAAGAATATTTAAAAATGCTGGTTATAAAACATTTTTGGTAAATGAATTTAGAACATCAAAATTATGTAATTGTTGTAATGAAGAATTAGAGAATTTTTTAGAAAGACCAAGTCAAAAACCAAAATTAAAGAAAGAAGAAAAAACAGAAATCTGTCATGGATTATTACGATGTCAATCGGTTAAGCATAAAAGCGAAATATTCCATAACAGAGATAAGAATGCTGTGCAAAATATGTTAAATATAGTCAAATCCGTATTAAATACAGGAAAAAGACCAGAAATATTTTGTAGAGAAATAAATTCTTAAATTTCATATCCGTTTCAAGACGGATTATAACCAAATTTTTGCATTTTTGTTTATTTTTTCATCGTTAAGTCGGCGTTTTAAATGTGCAAAGGTGTAAAATTAAATAATTATAAAGGAACAGAAAGAGGTTTTATAGATTTAATAGGAATATTTAAAGACATACAGAATGATAAAATTGCAGAATATTTTTTAAAGAAATTTCCTAAAAAAAAAATAATTTATTTTAATAATAATACTCCATATATATTATATTATAATAATAAAAATATAATAAATATTAAATTTGATGGAAAAATAGAAGATAATAATTTTTATTATTACGATCAAGCTCATACAGTAGGTTCTGATTTAAAACAACCACAAACAGGAAATATTGTAATATTAATAAATGAGAACACAAAATATACAGATTTTGCTCAAGGAATATTTAGATTTCGAAAATTAAATAAAGGTACATATTTATCAGTTATGATAGATATTAAAGATAAAAATAAAGATAAATATAAATCAGTAGATAATATATATGGATTATTAAATAAGAATGAAAAAAGATTTAATAATAATCAAAAAGAAGGGTTAAAATATCAATTATTAAAGACATTAATAAGGAATAAAACAAAAAATTATAAAGAGATTGATTTAAAACCAGATTTTTTAAGAAAAGAAATTAATTCAAATATAATAAATGAGATAATTGATCATAATATTATTACTAATTATAATAATGATAATAAATATATTAATAACCTTATAAAATATTTTAAATATTCAGATCACTATAAAAAAGTTAAAAAATTGATATTTAATTCTGAAAATAATTTTGACCAAGATCAAGACCAATATCAAGACAAAGATCAAGATCAAGATCAAGATCAAGATCAAGACCAATATCAAGACAAATATCAAGATCAAGATCAAGACCAAGATTTAAATATAGATATATCTATAAAGAAAAAATTAGATAAAATTTCTATAGATAATTATAATTATATATTAGATCAAAATTGTAAATATTGTAAAAATACAAGGTGTACAAAATTATTTAAAAATGATAATATTAAAATTAAAAATAAAGATATATATATTAGTTATAATTTTTTAAAAAAATTTAATGATGTTGATAAATATTTTATAAATAAAATGGAAAAATTTGGTAATTTTAATTATATTGAATTTGATGATTTCTTTTTAATAGAAACTGAAAAAATATCATCAATCTATTATTATAATTTATTTCCTGTTTACAATATTAATGGATATTTAAAAAATAATATATTATTTGATGAAAAAGATATAGAAGAAAAAAAAATACATATTCCAATAGAATTAATAAAATTATTAGGTATTAATATTAGAACAAAAAAAACTAAAATAAATATTATTAATGTGATCGATAATTTAAGTATTAATGGTAATTTATTATTATCTATATTTTTATATAATTATTTTTATAATTTAAAAGATTATAATATTAATTATAGTAAAATATTTAAATTATCATCTGAATTTATTATACATATAAATAAAACATTAAATAATTTAAATATTTTATTTGAAAAAAGTATTTTGTGTTATGATACTCATACTGATGATCTATTAGATATATATTATAATAATAATAATTTAGTAATCATAAATGGATATAATAATGAATATATAAAAAGATCAATACCATTATTATATGATTATCAAGAAGAAAATTTGTTAAAATTAATTGAATCAAATGTAAAATGTAATGAAAAATCAAATATAGATGATAATAATAATGATAATGATAATGATAATAATAATAATAATGAAAATTTAAATATAGATGAAAATTTAAATATAGATGATAATGAAAATTCAAAAATAGATAAAAATTTAAAAATAGATGATAATGAAAATTTAAATATAAATGATAAAGAAAATTTAAAAATAGATGATAATGAAAATTTAAATATAGATGATAACGAAAATTCAAATATATATAATAATATAGGTGAAAATAAACAAATTATTATAAATAGTTTAAATATATTAAATATACTAAATATCGAATATAATAATAAAGAATTAATATCTAATAGATTTAAATTAGAATATAATCTTTTAAATGATAATGATGATGATGATGATGATGATTTAATAAATTTAATTATTAAAAAATGGAAAGAATAAATTACTAAATTATTAAAAATATTATTTATTAGATGTGTTTACATTTATTTTAATAGTTATAAATTTATAACTATTAAAACATCTTTATAATAATGTGTTAATATATACGTTAATTACTATTTTTACTGCTTTATAATTATTTAGAAAAATAAAACTATTAAATAATATAAAAATCAAGTTATTAATGCATTTTTATTTGGTGTAATAAAAATTTGTTATAAAATGCTATTATTTTATAATACTTATTAGATTAATTTTTTAATTTATTTTTTAAAGCATTAACTTTACTTTGTAAAGTTGATGAAAATAACATAATAAATGATGTAACCAATGCACCAGAATTTAATTCTTTTACTTTTAAATGACTAAAACCATATAATCCGTCTAAAGGAAATGGAATTAATATTACAATATTTCTTGCAATATATGCTATTGATATTAATAAACCAATCATTAAACAAATTTCTAAAATTAATTTATATTTTGATTTATTATTATTTTCATCATTAGTATTGGAATTATATTTAAATATATATTTATCTAAAATTATTGTAATACCTAAACCAAAACATATTGAAATTATAGAAATATAATTTAAATCTATAATTTTAATTATTCTTATCATAAAATCATTACTCATTATATAGTAATATATTAGAAATAAATTTAAAGTAATCTAAAGTATTTTAATAATATATTAATATATTTGGTTTATTTAAATTGGAAAAAATTATTTTTCAAATATATTTTATAAATTTTTAAAATTATAAAATATATATTTCAAAAAAATACTATTATTTTATTATACTTGTTAAATTAATTTTTAATTATTTTTATTATACTTGTTAGATTTATTTTTTTAAAGTATTGACTTTAAAAACTTGATGAAAATAATAAATCAACATATAAATTAATTTTTAACATAATATTATTATATAAAATCTCGGAAATTAATAAAAAATAGAACATAATTAATCTAATAATTTATAAAACTAAATTTAATAATTTATAAAATTAAATTATTAAATAGAACTAATAAACATAATAAAATAATAACATTTTATAAATCTAAATAACAAAATTTTATTTTTATGCTCAATTATATTCTTAATTTCCATACTCCATAGTAATATATTAGATATAAATAGTTTATTTTAAATAGAATAAAATAATATTTTGAAATATATATCATAAATTATTGAAAATATTTTTTATTTAATATAAATAAAAATATTAAATAAATGACAAATAAAATATATAATATAGATAATTATGAGATTTTAATATGTAATATAAATAATAAAATTTATATAGAATGTAAAAAACTAGAATATATATATAAAATAAAATTTAATTATATTAATAATTTAGAATTATCAATAAATAATATTTATAATCTTATTTGTAATACATTTGAAAAAAGAAAAAATTATAACTATAAAATTAATATCCATAAAAATATTATGAATATTAATTTTAATATAACATTAGATAATAATATAAATTTTATTTTTGATATTAATTGTAAATTAATAAAATACAATGTTAAACCATTAGAATTATTAGATATAATAATTAATTAAATTATTGAAAATATTATTTATTTATTAATAATATTATCTATTAAATAAATGTTACAAAAGTATAATCTTGATGATTATGATATATATATATAGATTTAATAGATAATAGTATCATTATGGAGATTATAAATAATAGAGATAATACATATATAAAAACATTAAATAATGGTATTGATATTGGATTAACATTATCAATAAATAATATTTATAAATTAATTTGTTCAACATTTGAAAATAAAAAAAATCATAATTATAAAATAACTAATATTGTTTATAATTTTCTAGATATTAATTTTGATATAATATTAGAAAATGATATTAATTTAAAATTTTGTATTAATTTTAAATTTGATGAAATTCTTAAATTAAAAAAAGATAACAAAGATTTAAAAAAAATATTAGATGAAATAATATTACAAAATTATAATTTAGAAAAAAAATTAGATAGAATAGATATATTTAATAAAGAGTTAATAAAAAAAATAGAAGATAATAATAAAAAAGTTAATAAAAAAATAGAAGAAAGTAATAAAAATTATGATAATAAATTAAAAGACTATAATAATAATAAAAATTGTTATACAGAAATAATAATTGGTAATAATGGTCGTACAATATTTACTATTCCAATAAATATAAAACATTTAGAATTATTTAATTTTGATCCTCAATATTTTAATAAATTACAATTTTTGAATAATTTAGAAATATTAGATTTAACACAAATAAATTACATGTTTTATGACTCTATTGCACAAATAATTAATAATTCTTTAACAAAAATAATTATTAGTGTTTGTGAACAATTTAGTGATAATTTTGATGAAAATTTACCAAATCTCAAAATTTTAGAAATTCAAACATTAGATTGTACAAAAAAAATTAAACATAAAAATATAAAAAAATGTATTATTCAAAATTTACAAACAAGTTTATATAGAAATAATAATATTTTTAATGGTAATATTACTCATACAGAAATCATAGAATTTTTTAATAATTTTCCAAAACTTGAAATTATAGAAATATCTTATATTACAGAAAATTATAACTCTAGTAAAATATATGTTGAAAATTTAATAACAGAATTAAAAAAACATTATTTAAAAAAAATTAATTTTATTAATACATGATAATTAAAATGTATAAACTGTATAAATAGATAAAACTTCATCTTTATTTATTGAATTCTCATATATATACCATTTCTTTTTCCCAAAATCCCATTTACCACCTAATTTTTTTATCTCATTTTTACTTGCATATGGAACTTGTAAATATATCTTTTCTGAATCATTAATTTCTTTCTCTTTCTCATATGGACATTTAATTAAACCTAATGATTCATTAGCTAATTTATCTGCTTCTCTATTACCAATTGAATGAATATCATCATTATCTGTATGTGCTTTAATATGAAAAAATCTAATATTTTTTTTATCTTTATACAGTTCAAATGTTTTTCTTACTAGATCTTTATTTGGAATATCTTTTTCCCAACCATCATCTGCATTTTTCTGCCCATATGTTGAAATACATTTTAATGTATAATCTGAATCTGAAACTATTCCTATTTTTATTTTATTATTTATATCGTTTTCTATAATACTATATAAATGATATAATGCTCCCAATTCAGCTGTATTATTAGATTGTTTTCCTTTAACTTTTTTATAAACATTTCTTTCATCATTTACACCAAAATATATTCCAAACCCTGCTTGAGCATTATCCTTACCATTATTAATACATGCTCCATCGATATAAACAAAATATTCTGGTTTATATTTAGATTCATGGATATTTTTAATAGTATGAGGTTTTTGTTTAGTTTTTATTAACATATCAAATGCATTAATAAAATTTTTTTCTTCATTCATATTATTTATAATTATTTATAATTATAAATAATATTTTAAATAATAATATTTATAATTATTTATTCTGAAAAATATAATATCTATTTAATCTAGTATAAGTATAACATGATTTATTCATTGTATCATCATTATAATATTCTCTTACTTTCATAAAAAATTTTCTAGTTTCATCTTTTTCTTCATATTTTGCAACATCTGTAAAAAAATGTCTATGTTTTTCAAATGTATTCATGAATAAATCAGTATCTTTTAATTCTAAATTATTTTCCTTCATCTTGCCTATTATAAATTCTGGTGTTACTAAATATTCTGTTTGATATACACCATCTTCAAATGCAGGTAAATGAACATCAACAGATAAACCAGTTTTATTTATATCTGTATCTGTATAATTTTTAACAACATCAAATAATATTTTTTTTTCACCTTCTTGAGTTGTATAATGTGATGTGATATGATTATTTTCATCAAATGAACTATTTACTACTGAACCATCAAAAGTTGTTAATAATAAATATCCTGATGGTTTTAAAAATTTCTTAACATTATTTATAAAATTTTTTAAACTATCATCTGATTTAAAAAAATAATGAACTGCAAATTGACAATTTATAATATCATATTTTTTTGGTTTTTTATTCTCAAATAATTCAATAATCATCTGTTTATTTTTATCTGACATTGTCCCTAATGTGCGAAGTTGATCTTCTACAGTTAATGGTGTTCCACCATCTGCAACTAAAAAATTCATCTTTGGAAAATTTGGAAATTTCTTTTTAAAATCTTGATATCTTGATAAAGCTCCATCTGAACCAGAATAAATTCCATTTGGATCAATATCAAATCCAACATATGAATTTACTCGACTATGATAAAATTTTCCAATATCTCCTCCTTTACCACATGCAATATCTAGGATATCCATTTTTTTAGTTATAGTTCCCATTTTTTTTTCTGAACAATAAGTATAAATTATATTAGATTTAATCCAATTGTGAAATTCTCTTAATGGTCTTGCTAAATTTGTTACAACTTGGTAATATATATTTTCTCTTCTTTCTAATGTAATTACATCTGATGTAATTTTACTTTTTAATTTTTTATGATGTGCTTCATATGTATCTATATTTCCTAATAATTCAATATCTGAAATTTCAATACCATCCATAATAGATCTCCATGTTTTTTCTGCAATTTCATTATTATTCCCATATTTTCTTTTATATAAATTTACTGAATCTGTTTTATCATATCTTGTTCTTAATGGAACCCATCTAAATCCTTGTTGAACTGTTGGATCATTTAAATATGAAAATTCAACAACAGTTTTATCATTAATTATATTACCTTCAATATCATATACATTATCATCTTTTGTATAAATATTTGCAATATAATTTTGATTATCTTTTTGAAATAAAACTGGATATTCTTTTCCAGACTCTATTTTACCAACATACAAATTTAATATTCGATATATACTATTTTTTTTATTTATTTTTAATGAATCATTATGTTCTATATCTTTTATATCATATTCAGTATTAGAATTATTGTAAACATCTAAAATTTGATTAGTTTCTTTATGTCTCTCATATTCAACATAAAAATCTAATGAATTTTTTGATGCCGGTTTCCATTTATAAATACGATTTTTAATATCTCTTAAATTTCTTGTATAAATTTGTTCAATTGGAGTATAAATAATACCATCTAAAATATATGGACAATGCAAATCTGTTGATTTTGTATATAAATTCCAAAATAATGATGAATAATTATAAACTTCACATGGATTTATTCCTAATGGAATAATAAAATATTTTGTCATTACTATATTAGAACCTATTTTTTTATTTTCTAATTTATTATTTAATTCTTTCATAAATTTTTTAATTCCGATTACATGAAATTCATTTATCTTTTTTAAATCAAAAGTTCCACTATATTGCTCATTATTTTCTATTTGATTAAATAATTCTTTTGTACATATTCTAGTTTTTTCTAATCTATTTATTAATTTATCATCTTTTCTTATATCTTCACCTTTAAAAAATAAACAATCAAATGCTAAAAATATGAATTTTTGATGTTTTGAATTAAATATATATTCACCATCTAATATTGTTCCATTAAATTCATCTACATTTTTAAAATATTGTTTATCTAATTCTTTTATCTCTAATGTATTTGATATTAAAAAAATATATCCATCTATTATAAAAATAAAACTTCTATCACCATCAGCTTTATCAGTCACTGTATATTTATTAGGTATAATATCAACAATATGAGGTATTTCTGCAGCTTGAGTTTGCATTGCAGGTAAATCTTTAATATTAATTTCTTGATCTGGAAAAATTAAATTTTTAAATTTTGTTATAATTTGCTCATTTGTAATCTTATCTAAAATTATTTCTGATTTATTTAATATTTTTTTTAATTTAATTATCCATTCTTGTATCTTATTTAAAATATTATCTGTATTTTTCTTTGTTAAATCTTTTTTAAATGAAATATCTAATTCTAATTCAACATTCAATATATTTTTATCTAAAAAATTAAATTTATTTGATGTTTTAACTTGTGATAAATCTATTTTTAATATATATTCTGTATTATCTTCTATAATTAAACTAACTCTTTGAATATAACGAAAATTTATATATTTTCTATCTTTTTCAGATATTCTTAATAATGTTTCATATTCAGATTTTTCAATATCTTTCTCCGTTGATAATCTTGCACGAATATCATAATAATCAATATCTATCATATTTTTTTTATCTTTAATCTTATTCATAACTGAAATTGATTTATCATCATTTAAATATTCTGAAAATAATTTAGAAAAAATTATATGATTTTCACGATAATAAATTTTTGACATTTTATCATTTATATTATCAAATCCTGATATTGCTACTCTATAATTATTATAATTTTCATAATCATAATTATATGATACATTTAATGAATCTTCTTTAATTAATTCATATTTTTCCTCTTGTGATATCTTTGCAAAATATTTTAATAATATTATATATTTTTCTAATGATATTTTTGATGTATTCTGTAAAAATCCAATCTCAAATTCATCATTTTTTTTAATATTTGTAAAAAGATTCATTATTACATCTTTGATATGAATATCAGGGATTTTAACTATAGAATCCATTATTATTATAATATATATATATATTTATATGTATTATAATTAAAAATTTCAATCTTTATTTTCTATATGTATAATAATGAATATATTAATAATAATTTTAATTATAATAGTTATTTTAACTATTTCTTTTTATAAATATATAAAAGAAAATTTTGTAAATTATGCACCTGCTAATATAATTTTATATGATACAATACCAGATAATAATCCTAGTCTATTCTATAATTATGTTATGACTAATCCAGATTTTTATTGGTATAATCCTCTAGATTATTGGTTAAATCCATATATTTCATATTATTGGAAAACCCAACATTTTAGACGTAAAAATATTCAATATACTATGCCAATTTATAATAATAGACATACGAGACATATAAATAAACATTTTAGAAGATAAAATACTATTAAATTTTTGTTATTTTTATATTTAATTTATCTATATTTATTTCTCCTAAAATAGTTAAATCGGCGATTGTATTAATTTTATAAATTTGATATATTAAATCCATAAATATATTATATCCATTATGTATAATTGCTTTTTCAGTTGCAGGATTATTATCAAGTTTATCACATATTTTATTAGTTGTATATATTTTTGATTCAATAAAATTATATTTATCTGTCAAATTTGTTATTGAATATAAACAAATTGGTATTGTTTTAAAAATTTCATTTTTTTTTCCAAATTCACAAATAATACTATCTTTATGTTTTAATTGATAATGCATATCAAAATTTATATGAAATTTCGAATTATTTTTTTCTAAAATCCCCACTGAATAATCATTTTTAGATACATAATTTATAATATTTATATTTTTAATTTTATTAGATATATAAATACTACCAAATGTTATAATATTTAATAATCCTATTAGTTCGTTATAATTATCTATATTTTTGTCTTTAATAATTTTTTTAATAAAATCATAATCTTCATTATTTTCATTATTTTCAGAATAAAATCCCATATCTAAAATTTCTGCAATTCTATTTGCAATTGCTCCTCCAAATGAATGACTTAAAATAGTTACTTTTTTAGAATTATTCAAGTCATATAATATTTGTATTATAATTCTATTTAAAAAATCTAAATCATTAAAAATATGATCACCTAAATATCGATGTTTATATAGCATACTTAAAATATATAAACTACTTTTAATATTATGAGATTTTGATATAATATTTGGTCTAAAAAAACACCATTTTCTAGTAATATCTAAATTTTTTTTTTCAGTAATTGTTATATCTTTTTTAAATGTATTAAAATTTTCACAACCCATTCCATGAATAATATATTTAATACCAATATAACTATCACTAACTATATCACTATTACTAGCTACATTACTATTACTATTATTACTATTACTAGTTATATTACTATAACTAGTAATATTAGTATCAGATTCTATTTTTTTTAGAACAAATTCTTCATTATTAATTATATTATTAATTTCATTTTCATTTTTTATATATTGAATATCATCATCTGAAATTACAATAATATCTAATTTATTAAATAAATTTTTGTTAATTATTTTATTTATTTCTTTATATATAAATAAATTTATAATTGCATTACTAAAACATATATCATTTAATGATTCATTTAATAAATTATATGAAATATTAAATTTTTTAATTAGTTTTAATATATCGTCAATATTATTAATATTTTCTTGATTATTTTTATAATCATTAATTAAAATATTATAAATATTATTTTCCGAATCAGTACATTTATTTTTAATATTATTTAATATTATTATTTTAAATAAATCATTAGTATTTTTTATTTCTATATCTATATCTATATTTTTTTTTATTATAGTAATAATATTTTTTATTTTATTGATATTTTCTATAAATAAAGATAAATTATCTAATAATTTATTAAAAAATCTATATTCTCTCAATTTATCATTATTATCTAAAATAAATTTATTTGTTATTTCAATATTATCTATATCTAAATTTATAATTAATTCATATAATATAATCATAATATTATTAGGATTTAAATTATTATTATATTTTATGAATGTTAATGATATAATAGTATCAATATTATCAATTTGACTTTGATTCATAATTTTTTGTATATAAATAAATTCTCTAATATTAGTTATTTCTTTTAAATAGCTTAAAGCCTTTATATTATCTATAAATTCATCCATAATATATATATATATATATATATATATATATATATAATATAATTTTTTTTTTTTATAATTATTTAAATATTTTAATGTTTTACTAATATTTTTCCTATTAAAATAATCAATATTTTCACCTTCTTGATCAAAATTTGTATTATTATATGTATTTGTCCAAATACTAAAATTATAATTTGGTGTATCACAATCTTCATAATTTAATAATATATACATTTCAACTTTCATTTTTGGAATTATTAAATTTGTGTCAGCTATTGATATATTTTTTGATAATCCAATAAATAAGAATCCATGTTTAACATTTTTTAAATATTCATTTTCTTCTTCAATTGTTTTATTTTTATATTTGTCATTTGTTATCACTTTTAAACCTTGATAACCAAAAGGTAATGATAAATTATTTATATCTTCATCTAATAAATGTAATAAATTAATATAATATAATTTGTTTTCTATTTTTATAATTGATGTATTTAATAAATATTGTCGAATATCTTTTTTTAATTTAAAATTTACAATATCCTCAAATTCTAATAATTCTTCTTCAGTATAACCTCTTGGATTTATTAAATATCCTATTTTTATAAAACCATAATATTCAATATCTTTATCAGATTCATTTTGTTTTGGACATGTATTTGTATTAACTAATAAATATACATTATATGTATTATTTAATGAATTTATTAAAATATAATAATCTTCGACACGAATAAATCCATTAAATATTTCTGAATAATCTTTAATAATTGTAAAATTATCAAATTTAATTTCATTATTTTCTTCTGATATTTTTTTTGTTATAAACATTTGAATATGTTTATCATTAACCAATGTATTTACATTATTTTTTAATGGATTTTCTAATTTTAAAATATCTTCAATTGCTGTTTTTCCCACAAAAGAAACATGATTAAATTTATTTTCTTCAGTTATATCTGAAATTTGATTCATCATAAAATATTTTGAATTATTTATAATATCATCAAAATTTGTGGAATACATATATATAATAAAATATATAATATTTTTAAATATAAAAAAATAATATTTTAAAATTTATCCATTAAAAACATCATGGATAAATTTAGCCAGTAAATAATTTAAGAAAAAAACAATAAATTGAGTAATTACAAATGTATTTAAATATGTTTCAATAAATGGTGGTTCTGATTTACCAACACATAGATCAAAAATATAATAAACAGGTAATTTTTTATCTTGTAAAATTAATGTTTTATCATATAATTCTATATTAAATTTTTTCTTAACAATGGTTTTCTCAGTTGAATCTATTATTTCAGGAATTTTAATTCCTGCAACTGATAATGAATATCTATTCAGATAATCATATTTAATATCAATATATGTCTTTTCTGCTTCATCATATATTTTTGTGATAATACCTTTTCTATTTATTTTTTTCCCAATAAATTTATCTTGATAAATAGTTTTTAATCTGATATTATAATTATCATTTATTTCTAAATATGTATGTGTATTTTTTAAATAAATATCATTTGTAGAACGTAATAACCACCTACCTATTAGAAATGGAAATTTATCAATTATATTAATATTTTTTGAATTATAACTAATCTTTTGTTTTATATCAAAATATAATGATAATATAGATGTGGAATTAAAAAGCAAAATTAATAATATATTAAAAAGTCTCATTTTTATATATTATTTATAATATATATGATTAAATTAAAATATCAATTTTTTAACATCTATAAAACATCTATCAACATTAAGATAACAATCTATACATAATTCATGACCACAATTAAATTGAATATGTATAGATGTTTTATAACAAATAATACATTCTTTAATATTATTTTTATTTGTATTTATTTTTGTTTGATATTCTAATATTTTGGGATATTTTGAACACATTTAATTCATTTTTCTTATAGCAATTGCATTAGTTTTTATTATTAAATTATATAATAAATTATAAAATTTTAATTTATTTTTTGGTTCATTCATTGCTATTATAGTAATATGATCATTTTGTTCAATTGCCATTAAAAAATATATAATCATTTGTCCATAATCTTTTTCAATATCTTTATAATAATTTGCTAAATTATACATACTTTTTGTATAATATTTATTAATTGCCATCAAATAATATTTTTTCATTTATTTATAATCTTTTTCAATTGTTTGATAATATGAAGCAAAACAATTTATTGTATATATATATATATATCACCTTTGTCAATAGCCATAAGATAATATTTTTTTATTTTTTCATAATCTTGTATTTTATATCGATAATATGAACCTAATTCTTGAATTGCTTCAACACAACCATTCTTAATATCTATTAAATATTTTTGTATTTTTATATCATCATTATATACTAATATAGGTTTTAATGAATTTGATATCATTTTTTAAATGATGGAGATAATTATTTATATAGTTATAATTATTCAATTTTTAATTAATGCAATTGCGTTGAGATAAATGAATATGTTCCATAAATACTAATAAGTTTTAATTTTTTTAATAATAATTCTTGCTGTTATTATAATTTTTTATTTGTTAACATTTAAATTATTAAATAAATTATTAATTTCTCAAACTACAACAGATAATAAAAGTTTAAATAATTATTTAGATTCTAAAATATACATTTTTTTTGTCATTTTAATTATTATTTATGTATATTTTAGACTATTTATTCTCTACATGTTAATATAAAAACTAATAATTGATCATTTGGATATAATAAATTAATTTTTTTTAATATTGTAGATAATCTAACTTTACCATCTTTATAACTAAATCCATTTTCTCCTTCAAATGTAATATTATTTCTACCACAATTATAATTATAATTTAATAAATTTCCTATCTTTGATTTATAATAATTTTTCCTTAATAATGTGCTATTATCTATTATATCATTTGATGATTCTTCAACAAAATTTTCATCAATTCCCAACCTTGCTATAAATTCTATTAATTGATCATCTGAATTATTTAAATTAGTAAAATCATGTATAAATCCAGAATCATCATGATTTAATAAATATTTATTATCTGATGATAAAGCAAGTAATTCTTCTTCTATATCTCCTTGTTTTTTAAGTATTTTATAAAATTTATCATGATCTGTATTATCAAAAACACCAATTTTCATTATTTCTACACCATTTTCACCATCTACTGTCATTGTTGGTTTTATTAATGATATATAATAATCTTGAAAATTAGATCTTTCATTATATTTATAATATGATATTGGAATGTCGCCAAATGAACCAGTATTTATAATTATTTCATTACCACTCTCTTTATCAGAAATTTTTTTAGAACATGTTGTAGTATCTATAGGAACACTAAAAATTGTATTTAGAGTATCATAATTATTTGTTATTATATAATTTTCAAATATAGGATCACTTTCAATTTCTTCAGTTGAATGATTTGTAAAAACAATATTCATTTTTTCTGGCACTTTTCCATAAATTGATTTTTCACTTAAATTAGAACCATGACCAGGGTAGAAAAAGTATTAAAAACTATTAAAATTATATTTAAAAATAAAAGATATATTATTTAATAATATGAAATCTGAAGAAGTATTAAAAATATTAGGTATAACTAGACCAACTCTTACATCA
>Ga0214921_10002219_pt1 | contig 31858 bp, 30 predicted proteins | sample LL1505_MetaG_FD_177992 | JGI IMG/M metagenome (GOLD analysis project Ga0214921, IMG submission 177992) | Freshwater microbial communities from Lake Lanier, Atlanta, Georgia, United States - LL-1505 | ecosystem: Environmental > Aquatic > Freshwater > Lake | place: USA: Georgia | collected... | reverse complement strand
CTAGCAGATAGTCCTTGTCCCCATCAAGGGCTTCCAGGGCGCCATTTAGCGAAGAAGGCACTGTGGAAATGCGGCCCAGCTCTTCGGCTGAAAGTTCAAACAGATCGACATCGGTGCCATCGCCGGGATCGATTTGATTACAGATGCCATCTAGGCCAGCCATCATCATGGCGCTAAAGGCCAGGTAGGGGTTTGCCAGGGCATCGCCGGAGCGGAATTCCAGGCGCTTTGCCTTGGGATTAGGGCCAGTTAAAGGAATGCGCACGGCCGCCGAACGGTTGCCCTGGGAATAAACCAGATTTACCGGTGCTTCAAAGCCTGGCACCAGCCGTTTGTAACTGTTGGTGGTGGGGTTGGTAAAGGCAAGGAACGAGGGGGCGTGCTTCAGCAGCCCACCGATGTACCAACGGGCCGTTTGGGAGAGGTTTGCGTAGGTGCCTTCACCAAAAAAGAGGGGTTGCCCCCCCTTCCAAAGGCTCTGGTGCACATGCATGCCGCTGCCGTTGTCGGCAAAGACAGGCTTGGGCATGAAGGTGGCAGTGCGCCCATATTTTTTAGCCACATTACGAACAACGTATTTGTAAATCATTACGTTGTCGGCGGCAGTAATCAGTTCCGCAAACTTCATGCCTAGCTCATGTTGGGCCGTGGCCACCTCATGGTGCTGCTTTTCGATAGGTACCCCCAGGGAGCCCATGGTGAGCAACATTTCGCTGCGCATGTCCTGCAGGCTGTCGTTAGGGGCAACCGGGAAATAGCCCTCCTTTAATTGAACTTTGTAGGCCAGGTTGCCCCCCTCCTCCAGGCGGGCCGTGTTCCAAGGGGCCTCCACTGAATCCACGCTATAGAAACTGCTCCCGGAGCCGGAGCTGTAGCGCACATCGTCAAAAACAAAGAATTCCGGTTCCGGGCCAAAGAAGGCCGTATCTGCTAGCCCCGTGGAGGCGAGGTGATTAAGTGCCTTTTGGGCCAGGGCCCGGGGGCAGCGACCGTAGGGCTGGCCACTGCGGGGCTCCTGAATAGAACAAATCAAGCTAAGCGTTTTATGGCGATAAAAAGGATCAATCCAGGCGGTATTTGCATCGGGAACCATCGCCATATCTGATTCATTTATTGCCTTCCAGCCCCGAATAGAGGAGCCGTCAAAGGCCAACCCCTCCGTGAAGGATTGCTCCTCCACCAGGTCTGCACATACGGTGAGATGCTGCCATTTGCCGTGCAGATCAGTGAATTTCAGGTCAATGAGTTCAATGCCCTCATCCTTTATGCGACGCAGGATGTCTTGGGGGGCAACGGCCATGGCACTGACTCGGACAATTGGTTGGTCTGCGGAAGGTACGGAGCCGTGGGTCGCCAACTTGTAGCAATTGCTACTTTTTGGGGGCGGGGGCAGCGGTCTGCCTGCTCAGGTAACCGTTTCTGTCAGATCCGTGGAATCCCAGCCGTTTCAAGGGATTGACAGCGTTTCTGGTGCTAGTTTCCGGCCACTGATATCGGTGTCATGCAGGACGCGATCACAGGTCTAATCGGCAGTTACGACCAAAAGGGCCGTTACCTCGACCGCTCCGCCATGGACCGCCTAGAGGCTTACTTCGGCGAAGCTGAAACCCGCTTGGCGGCCGTGACCACCATCAACCGGGAGGCCGCTGAAATCGTGCGGGAAGGCAGCCAGCGCCTTTGGCTAGCTGATCCTGAATTGTTGTTGCCAGGGGGCAATGCCTACACCACGAGGCGTTTGGCAGCTTGCCTGCGGGACATGGATTATTTCCTTCGTTACATCTCCTATGCCCTAGTGGCAGGGGATTGGCGAATGCTTGATGAAAGGGTTCTCAATGGCCTTGATGACACCTACAAATCCCTGGGGGTCCCCACCGGTGCCACCGCCCGCGGCATTCTGCTGATGGCGGATGTGCTCACCGAGCAGTTGGCCGCCCAAGGGGTGGGCAACCTATCAATTGTGCGCGAGCCTTTCGAACATTTGGCCAGGGGCCTAGCCGAAATCAGTATCACCGGCGGTTGAGCTGAGCCTCAGGCCAGGCTCAAGCATTTTTGCAGCCTCATTAGTGGGGCCCACGGAGGCCAAACACATCCCTGCATAATCTTCTTCATTACTTTCCTGCGGCGCGTGACCCTTTCTTCGCTCTCCCCTGTCCTTGAGACCGTGAGCGAGGCCCACCGCCTGCGGCTTGAGCCGATCTCCACCCCTGAGCGGCTGCTGCTCGGCCCAGGGCCTTCTAACGCCCATCCCACGGTGCTTCAGGCCCTTGCCCGGCCGCCCTTGGGGCATCTGGATCCCCTTTACCTCGAATTGATGAACGAGGTGCAGGAAATGCTGCGCTACGCCTGGCAAACCGATAATCGGATCACGATTCCAGTGAGTGGCACCGGCAGTGCTGCCATGGAAGCCACGATTGCTAACAGCATCGAAGCTGGCGAGAGTGTTGTTGTTGGGGTGATTGGTTATTTCGGCCAACGCCTGGTGGACATGGCCGGCCGTTACGGCGCAGATTTACATGTAATTGAGGCCCCCTGGGGGGAGGCCCTCACCCTCGAGGCCATTGCCCAGGCCTTGGAGCAACACAAACCAGCGGTTTTGGCCCTCGTCCATGCCGAAACCTCCACCGGCGTGTGCCAGCCCCTGGAGGGCATTGGCGAACTCTGCCGCCAACACAATTGCTTGCTGCTGCTTGACACGGTCACTTCCCTCGGGGCAGTGCCGCTCAAGCTGGATGAATGGCAAGTGGATCTGGCCTATAGCTGCAGCCAGAAGGGCCTCAGTTGCCCCCCAGGCCTTGGTCCCTTCACCATGGGTCCTAGGGCTGAGGAAAAATTAGATCGGCGCCATAGCAAGGTGCCGAACTGGTACTTAGATATGTCTGGGTTGAAGTCTTACTGGGGTAACGACCGCACATACCATCACACGGCCCCAGTGAATATGAATTTCGGCCTCCGGGAGGCGCTGCGCCTGCTCTGTGAGGAGGGCATCGAAAACGCCTGGGCCCGCCACCGTCGCAACAGCGAAAAGCTCTGGGCGGGCCTGGAGGCCCAGGGGCTGGAATTACATGTGCCGTTGGAGCTGCGCCTCCCCACCCTCACCACCGTCCGCATTCCCCAGGGGGTTGATGGCCGTGCCTTTGCCCTGCACCTGCTTAATAAGCACGGGGTGGAAATCGGCGGGGGCCTTGGCGTTTTGGCTGGTCAGGTGTGGCGGGTGGGCCTGATGGGCACCAACAGCACCCCCGCCAACGTGGATCTGCTGCTCAATCTGCTGGAGCTGGAACTACCTGCCTTCCGGAACACCGCTGCTGCTGCTTAAAACGTTTTTGCTGAAACCACCGCTGCAACTGCAGGCGGCAGGCCTCCTCCTGCACCCCAGCCACCACTTCCATCCGATGGTGGGCCGTGGGCGAAAGGCTCAGGTCAAGGCAGCTGCCCAGGGCACCCCGCTTCGGGTCCCTGGCGCCGTAAACCACCCTGCCCATGCGGGCCTGCACCAGGGCCCCAGCGCACATGGGGCAGGGCTCCAGGGTCACCAGCAGGGTGTGCTGGTTGAAGCGCCAGTCCTGGCGCAGGCGGGCTGCCTGGGCCAGGGCCTGCAGTTCCCCATGGCCCAGGGGATCTTGGCTGGCCTCGCGGCGGTTGCTGCCCCATCCGATCGCCAGGCCCTGGGGATCAAGCACCACCGCCGCCACCGGCACCTCCCCCCGATTACCCGCCTGGGCCGCCAGCCGCACCAGCCGTTCCATCCAGAAGTCGTAGGAGTTATCCATCAATGGTGAGAATGGCCGATCAACGGTTGCCTGGCTTGGTTGCTCCCGTTACTGCCATCGGCCCAGGGGAATTGCCCCTGTTCCCCTGCCCCCAGGGCATTGATCCTGGCTTGCAGGATTTTTTAGATGGGGCCAGCCAGCTGCTCTGCCAATGGCTGGGCGATAGCCACCTGCACGGTCCCAGACCGGGCTTGAGTTTGCAACCCAGTGCGGAACCAGGCCAGGACGGTAAGGAAGCGGCGGCATTGCTGGCAGACCTGCAGCAGCTCATGGCCGGTGGCTTTAGACCCAACCATCCCGGCGCCCTGGCCCACCTGGATCCACCGCCCCTGAGTGTTTCGATTGCCGCTGATTTGATTGCTGCCGGCATGAATAACAACCTGCTGGCGGAGGAGTTATCCCCCTCCCTAAGCCGGTTGGAACGGGGCTTGTGTGCTTGGCTGGCCCAAACCTTGGGCCTAGGGGCCGAGGCCTCAGGGGTGCCCGCCAGTGGGGGCAGCCTCAGCAATCTGATGGCGTTGGTTTGTGCCCGGCGGGCCGCAGGTCTCCAGGGCCGCAGTGATGCGGTGGTGATCACTGGAGCTGCCTCCCATGTGTCCTTAGAAAAAGCCCTAGGGGTGATGGGGCTCCCTCTGGAATCCCTCTGGCGTTTGCCCTTAGACCCCCAGGGCCGTCTGCAGGCGGAAGCGGTAGCCGCTGCCCTGGGGCGCTGTCGTCAGCGGGGAGTGCCGGTGATTGCCGTGGTGGCCACCGCCGGCAGCACCGTGCAGGGGTTGGTGGATCCCCTCCAGGAGCTGGCTGCCGTCTGTGGCACGGAGGGGGTATGGCTACATGTGGATGGGGCGATCGGGGCGGTATGTGGCCTGGTGGACTCCCAGCGCTGGCGGGTGCGGGGCATTGGTGCTGCCGATTCGGTAACCCTCAATCCCCAAAAACTCTTAGGCGTGAGTAAGCCCTCCTCGCTGCTGTTGTTGCGCAATCCCCAGCATCTGCAAGACAGCTTTGGCACCGGTTTGCCTTACATGGAGCCCGCCCACGCCGGGGCCCATGGGGGCGAACTCGGCCTGCAGGGCACCCGCGGGGCCGAGGTGTTGAAGCTTTGGCTCAGCCTGCAGCACCTGGGCCTTGAAGGCATTGCCACGCTGCTGGAGGGGGCCTTCCAGCGGGCTGAGGGGCTTCGCCAAAGGCTTGCCCCCCTACCGGTGGCGCTGTTGCCCGGCGATCTGCATTTGGTGAGCTTTGCCAACCAGGGGCCTGACCAGGGCTGGCGCGATGGTTGTCACCGCCGATTGCTGCAGGGGGGCTTCTGGTTATCAAAACCTGATTTGGCTGGCCAACCGTTGCTTAAGGCGGTGTTAGGTAATCCCTTCACCACAGATCAGCACCTAGACCAGCTGGCAGCATTGGTGCAGCAGAGCTGCATGGGTAAAACAAAGTGAGCAATGCCAAGCCCCGGGGCCGTTGGGTGGCAATCGTTACAGGGGCCCTGTCGGTGGCCATTGCCCTGGCTTACCTGCTGATGGTGCTGCTGCTGGACCGTCAGGGTCCGCTGCTGCCGCCCCCCGCCGAGGCCCTTGGCGGGGCGGTAATTGCCGCTCCTTCCCTGTCAATGGCTCCACCACCCGGGCCAGGGCTGCCTCCAGGAAGCGCCTGAGGTCTAGGTCGCGCCTTTGCAGGTCGAAGTGTTTCCGCACCACTTCCCCCATGCCGCCATCCCCCCAATCCTGTTGTTGGCTGAAATAGGTAATGAAACTGCGGCCGGCCAGGCGGGTGAGCCAAGCGGCAGTTACAGCTTGCACCGCTTTTGAGGCCAGCAAAGCCGGCAAATTCAGGCTGAGGGCGCTGGCGATGAGTCCAGCCCCGCCCTTCACCACCCCGAGGCTGGCCAGGGTGCGCCCCAGGGATAGGGCTAGCTGTTGCCCCTGGTCGCGGCTCATCGCCACCCCATAAACCTGGCCAATTTCCACCACCATCTGGGCATTCACTGCTGCGGTGCCCAGGAGATCGAGCCCCGGCAGGGGGGTGACGGCGATTACGCCAGCGCCTATCCAGCTGTACCGCTCAACGATGGCCTGGGCCTCCCGTTCCCGCTGTTGAGTAAGCAGTTGTTGGGAGGCCTCCGCCAAACGGCTGCTCTGCAGAAGAATGTTGTCGGCTAGCAGCTCTTCCCCCTCCTCCCGCAGCACGGCGGCCAGCCGCCGCAGTAGCCGTTCGATTTCCGCTTGGGGCTGCAGGGGTCTTTGGCCAGGCCTGGGAATTGACTGGGGCTGGGCGCTGGCGGTAACCACATCAATTGGCTGCACTAAGCCCTCACAGCGGCGCCGCAACTGCTGTACGAGGCGCAGTTCTTCTGTTTCGCCGCGCAGATCACATTTGTTGAGCACTAGCACCAGGCGTTTTCCCAGCTGGGCCAGGGCCTTCAACACACCAAACTCACTGGCCCGCAGGTCGCCATCTACCACAAACAGCAGCAGATCCCCCTGCACCGCCTCCTGGCGCGCCTCCTGTTCCCGCTCCAGCCCCCCCTCGCCGGCCTCGAGGATGCCTGGGGTGTCCCGCAGTTGGATTGACCGCTGCAGGCCCTGGAGCCGCAGGCGATAGCTGTGGCTGCGGCTGGTGGAACCCATGGCGGCGCCCACGGTTCCCACTTGATCGTTGAGCAGGGCCCTGATTAAAGAGGTTTTACCGCTGGAGCCACTGCCAAATACCACCACGATTAAATCGCCCCGCTGGAGGGATTCCTCCACCTGGCGCCGCTGTTCCTCTAGGGCCTGGCGGGCCACGGCATCACGAATGCCGCTGAGCTGTTGGTCTATGGCCGCCAGGTTTTGGCGGGCGGCCTCCTGGCGGTTGCCGGGGGCCTGGGGGCTGAGTTTGGGTCCACGGCCTTGGCCCCGGCCTTTTAGCCAAGGCAACAGCAGGGGATAAAGGGCCAGCCCCAGGGCGCCCACCAGCAACAACAGCGTTGGTGCCACTAGCCAGGAGGGCAGCCAATAACTCAGCTGCCAAAGCACGCTGCTGATCGCCTGCAGCACCATTGAAAAAACGATGATTCCCAGCAATAGGCCTGCGATCAGCAGCCAAAGCCGAGGAATCTTCATCGTTTCGCTTCAGCGCTGGTGCTGCCGCGGCCAGCACTGCGAATGATGTCGCCCCAAAGCTGGGCGGCCAGGCCACTGGTGCCGCCGCTGGGGCTGCTGTCGTCGTTGCCCAGCCAGATCCCCATTATCCAATGGCGACTGGGTTCATAGCCAATAAACAGCAGATCGCGGCCCTCGTTGGTGGTGCCGGTTTTGCCCCATTCTTGGCCCCCTAGGGAGGCGGCCGTGCCGGTGCCCCCCTGCACCACCCCCCGCAACAGGCCCTGCATCAGCCGGGCTTGGCCTGGGGGAATCACCCGCCGGCCACTGGTGGCGGTGCGGCTTGGTTGGCGGCAATTTTTGGCCGGATTGGCACAGGGTTCAGCATCGGTTAGCCGCCGGATCGTGGTGGGGGCCATCCAAAGCCCATCGTTGGCGATGGCCCCATAGGCGGCGGTCATTTCCATAAGCCGCGTTTCGCTCTGCCCCAACACCAGCCCTGGCACCGCCGCCAGGGGGGTGGTAATGCCGAGATCACGGGCCTTCTTAACTACCGCCTCCAGGCCATAGCGGCGTCCCAGGCGCAGGGCGGCGGTGTTGCTACTAATCGCCAGGGCCTGGCTGAGGCTGAGCGAGCCGCCACAGCCGCTGCTGAAACTCTGGCCGCCCCAATCCACCGGGTCACAGCTCACTGGATCCCAAGGCTTCAGGCCCCTTTCCAGGGCCACCAGATAAGTCATCAGCTTGAAGGTGCTGCCCGGTTGACGCAGGGCCTGGGTGGCTCGGTTGAACTGGCTGGTGTTGTAGTCCTTGCCCCCCACCAGGCTCAGCACCCCCCCCGTGCGGCTGTCGAGCACCACCACGGCCCCCTGCTGCACCCCCCAACCGTTCTCCTGGCGCAGGTATTCCCGCAGCTTGGTTTCAACCACCTCTTGGAGTACCGGATCCAGATGGGTTTCCACAAGAAAATTCCCTTCCGCCGCGACCTCTGGACCCAGCAGATTCTCCAAATCCCGCTGCACCTGGTCGGTATAAAAAGGGGCAGGTCGCCGTTCTTTGCCGCCACAGGCCTTGGCGTCTAGGAGCACTGGGGTGCGCCTAGCGCGGCGGGCATCGTCGGAAGAAAGCCTTCCCTCGTCTGCCATTTTTGTGAGCACCCCATTGCGGGCGCTGAGGGCCTCCCGGGGGAAGGCACAGGGGTCATGGCCGTTGGGGGAGGGCAGCAGGCCCACCAGCAGGGCCGCCTGTTCGAGGCTTAAATCCCGGGCCGACCTTCGGAAGAAATGCTGGGCGGCATCCTCAAAGCCCCAGCCCACCCCCAGATACACCCGGTTCAGATAACTAAGCAGCAGATCGCGTTTACTGAAGCGCGCCTCCAGTTGCAGGGCCACCAGTAGCTCTCGCCATTTGCGGCCAAGGGTTTCCCCCTGGCCCACTTGCTCGGGATAAAGGCTGCGGGCCAGCTGTTGGGTAAGGGTGCTGCCGCCTTCCAATACCTTGCCTCCCAAGAGGTTGGTAACCAAGGCGCGGCTGGTGCCGATCGGATCAATGCCAGGGTGCCACCAGAAACGGGTGTCTTCACTGGATAGCAGTGCCTTGACCAAGGCTGGCGAGAAATCCGCCAACCCTTGGTTTTCCCTATGGCCATCACTGGTCACACTGGATAGCGGCTTATTACTGCGGTCATAGAGGGCCAGGGGGCCCCGCACGGTGGCCAAACTGCCCCGCACCGGCACCTGCAGGCTGCCCCAGGCCAAAAGCAGCATGCCAAAACCCGCCAGGCCGAGGCCGGCGGCACTGGCCTGGCGGCCCACAAGCTGTAGCCAGGGATGGCGCTTGGTTTGGCGGAACTCCAGCTCCGGCAGCTCTGCTTCCTTGCTGGGCCCAAGCCGCACCCGATCGCCAGGTCTTAATTCAAGGGAATGGAGCTTGTGTCCCTGCCAGGAGAGACCGTTGGTGGAGCCGTTATCAGTGAGCAACCAGTGGCGCCCTCGTTTTTCCAGCAGCGCATGGCGTTTGCTTACGGCGCCGTGGTTGATTACCACCTCCCCATCGGGATCACGGCCGATCCTGTACACCTCGCCATAGAGGGGAATGCGCAGGGATTCGAGCCCCTGTTGATGCACCCAGAGTTCTGCGGCCTCCATCAGCGGCGCCTCAGGCTGTCTAAAACCAGGCTGAACACCGCCAAGTTGATCGCTACATCGGCCAGGTTGAACACCGGAAAAGAAATTGGCACCAGTTCAAGAAAATCAACTACTGCCCCCAAGCGCCAGCGGTCTAGCCCATTGCCGAGGGTGCCCCCCAGCAACCAGCCAGCCGCCAGCAACCAGCTCAAACGCCAGTGGCGGCCGGCGCGCCACAGCCAGGCCAGCAGCGCCACCGCCACCCCCAGGCTGATCAAACCCAACCAGCTGGCCCCCTGGGGGAAAAGGCTGAAGGCGGCACCGTTATTCCACACCAGCCGCAGGTTCAACAGTCCTGGCAGCAGCGGCTTACTAACCCCAGGGACTAATCCCTGAAGTACATATTGTTTTGATAATTGATCGAGCAGCAGCACCCCAAGGGCGAGACCCAGGCTGAGGCGGCGGGGGTGGGTAAGGGCTGTCAACGGTTGATCAGCAGCAACGGCCGCAGCAAGCGGGCCAAAACTGCAACCACACAGCAGAGCAGTAGTTGGCCTGGCAGGGGCAAAAGGCTGTAGGTGATTGCCAATTGCGGCAGGCTTTCCCCCCAGCGGTGGGCGAGGCTGCCCAAGGCCAGGTTGATCAACCCACAGAGCTGAATTGTGACTAGGCCCAACACCGCTGAGCCAGCCAGGCGATCGAGGCGACCCATGCCCTCCTGCTGGCTTAGGCGACCGCAGAGCCAGGCCGCCGGGATGAAGCCAGCCAGATAGCCAAAGGAGGGTTGCTGCAGATACGCCAGCCCCCCTCCGTCCTGGAATACGGGCAGCACCGCCATGCCAAGGCTGAGGTAGGCCACCGCCGCTAGCATCCCTGAACGGGGCCCGCAGACCAGGGCTGTGAGCAGCAGCGCCGGCACCTGGGCAGTAATCGGTAATTCCTTGAAATCAAGGCCCCGCTGGGCATCCCACCAGGGCACCGCCGGTTGCAACAGGCCACCGGTGAGGATGAGCAGCAGGCCCACCAGGGCCCCCCACCAGTTCAACAAGGCGCGCAAGCTTCCGGCCCCTTCGGTTGCCGCCATCCTGCACCAACTCCCCAAGGGCAACAACGGTGAACCACAACCCAGAAGTAATTTCCGAGCAAGATCCAGAGCAAGAGGAGCAGCAAAAACTGGCCTCGCCCCTGGCACCCCAGTTCCCCGTTGGCGCCCTGGTGCAGCTCAAGGAAGCCCAGCCCTATCTCAAAACCGCCGCAACGATGCCAATGCTGCGGCCCGCTGATCTGGTGGAAGCAGGGGAACAGGGGGAAGTGATGGCCCTCCGGCCCCTGGACCACCGGGCAGTGCAATTTCGCAGGGGTCAGTTTCTGTTGCCAATCACAGCACTGGTGCGGGGGCCTGAACCCAACACTGATCCCAACGCTTCTGGGCCTTAACAAGGGCTGAAGCCGGACCACAAACACTGAGGCTGGGCTCTAGCAACCAGCGCTGGGCCACCGCCTGCACTTGCTCGGGGCCAATGCTTGCTAGCCGTTCCAGGGCCCGTTCGTTGTGGTCAGCGGGGAGCCCATGGCTGAGCAGCAGGGCCAGGCGATCGGCCCGTTGGCTGCCTGTTTCGCGGCCTAGGGCCTCCTGGCCCCTCAATTTCGCCTTAGCCAGGGCCAGGGCGGCCTCAGCCAGGGGGGCCTGATGCAGGGCCTGCCATTCGCCGTAGAGGGCATCCATCGCCTCCGGCAGGCGCTCGGCCCCCGTGGATAGATGCCAAACAAAGGGGGAATCACGGCGCCGGGCCGGTAGATCAGTGCCCACGTCGTAGGCCAGCCCCAGCTCCTCGCGCATCACCTGAAACAGGCGACTGCTCATGCCCACCCCCAGGTGCACTTGCAATAGCCGCAGGGGCAGGGCATCGCCATGGGCTAGGCCCACCGTGCGGAAGCCGAGCATCAGCACCGCCTGCTCGGTGTCGGCGGCCAGCAGGGCTAGGGAGCGGGCGGGGTTAGGGGCCACGCTTTGTTCAGGCATGGCGGCGGCGGACCATTGGCCGAAGCGGGCCTGACAGCGTTCCAGCAGGCTGGCTTCCGGATCCCCTGCCACCACCAGCTGGGCGCAGGCTTGGGGCAAGTGCAGAGCAGCTTGTTTCAGCTGATCGGGTTTGATGCTGGCCAGTTGGGGGGCCAGGCCCAGGGGGTCATGGCCGTAGGGGCCGTTGCCAAAGAGCTGCTGGCGCAGTTGTTCGTGGCAGAGGTGGAAGGGGTCCTCCTGGAGCCGCTGCAGGGCTTGCAGGTTTAAATCCCGCTCCAGCCCCACCTGGGAGGAGGCGCATTGGGGTTGCTCCAGCATTTGCAACAGCAGCGGCAACAACGTGCTGGCATCAGCCCGAGCACATTTGAGCGCCACCACCAGCAGATCATCTCCAGCCTCACAGCGCAGGTTTGCCCCAAGGCCCTCCACCAAATCAGCAAACGCCTCTGCATCTAGGGAGCCACAACCTCGGGTTAGCACCCCTGCCAATAGTTGCTGTTGGCCGGCCCTCCCCGGAGGATCCAGGTGACTGCCCAGGGGCACCACCAGCCTTGCCGCCAAAATTTGCGCCCCGGGTTGCGGTAAACAAACCAGCTGATTCATGCGGGCAGCACCTCAAGAATGCAGGCGTGGGCGGGATCCCATACGGGGGCCAGGGCCTGCAAGCGCTGCAGATCCCAATTTTCCAGCCGATGCAGTGGCGCATCGAGATCCAGCAGGCGCCCCTGCAGGGTGGCCTGGGCCAATTGATGGGTCACCTGACTGGTGGCTTCTAAGCCAAAGCTGTGGCCATGGCCTAGCAGCCGCTTGGCCCGGTCAAGTTCCTGGGCACTGATGCCCCCTTGAACGCCCTGAAGCACCTGCTGCACAGCCTTAATAACTCTGGGTAAGTTTTCAGGTTCGGTGGTCGCCTCCAAAATTGCGAGGCTGCCCTCCTCCAGGGGGTGAATATCTAGGTCGATCGTTTCCACCAACTGGAGATTTTCGCGCAACTCCTCCACCAAACGGCTGCGGCGACCCTCCGCCAGCAGGGTGGCCCAGAGCTCATGGCCCATGAGGGCGTCCAATGCCCCTGCCGCCGGGCAGGGCCAAGCCATCAACAAACGAGCCGATTCCAGCCTTGGCAAAACCAGCTGCTGATGACCGGCCTGGAAGTTAATAGTGCCGCGGTGGCTATCTCGCTCGGCGCGGCCCAGGCGAGCGATCGGTCCGGCCTCTAGCTGGGCCAAGAGCAGGGCTGGATCGAAGTTGCCCCCCACGGCCACGGCACAGCGGTCGCTGCGGTAATTGCGTTGCTGGAATGCCGCCATCGAATGGGGTGTATGGGCGAGCAGATCCGGCTTGAGCCCAAGAATTGGCCTGCCGTAGCCATGGCTGCCACAGGCCTGGCTCAGCAAATGCTGGAAGGCCAACTCCTCGGGTTGATCTTCACTCTGGGCCAGCTCCTCCAGCACCACCTGGCGTTCCAATTGAAAGGCAGCTGGTTCCAGGCTCGGCTGTAACACCAAGCGGGGCAACAATTCACAGGCCAGCCCCAAGCCCTCCGGCGGCAGCAAGAGGTGATAGTGCACCTCATCAAAACCAGTGGCGGCATTGCTGTAGCCGCCCAGGGATTCAATTTTTAAGTCAAATGCCCCCGGTCCAAGCCCCTCGCTGCCCTTGAAAACCATGTGTTCAAGGAAATGGGCTAGCCCGCTTTCCCCTGGCAGCTCCTCGAGGCTGCCGGCCCGGCACCAAAACTCCATGCACACCACCGAGGCATCTGCCAGGGGTAGGAGGGTGATGGGGCAGCCGTTGCTGAGGCTGGCCTGAATCGGGGCAGGGAAGCCCAGGGCGGGTCTTAGGACAGCCAGGGGGCGGCTCATTCATTGGCAGCCATCATCGCCAGTAATCGGACCCCCCTGGAGTCACCCCTAGGGTGATGATCAGCACCGGAGCCGGAGTGGACTGCCAAGTCAATTCGCTTGTGGAAAAGATCGCCGCGGCCCTGCGGCCCCAATGGTCTGATCTGCCTGAACTGACCAAGCTGCCCCTATCGGCGGAACTCCAGGAGGTCAGAGGGGACTTGGAGGGAGATGCGATGGAAATCCGCAACGAGTTACTGCGCTGCCGCGGGCTGCGCAAAATCCATCTGGAAACAGCCCATGTGGGCAGGAATCTGGACATTCTCCACTGTGTGATGTTTCCCGATCCCTGTTTTGACTTACCCCTATTTGGTGCCGACATCGTTGCTAGCCGTGGGGTGGTATCAGCGGCCATCGTTGACCTCTCCCCCAGCGGCGAAAGCTTGCCAGAAGCCTTAGCCCAGGCCCTCGCCGCCCTGCCCAGGCACCCCTATGGCCAACCACGGGAGGTGCCTGCTTGGGGGGAAATCTTTTCTCCCCAGGTTTTATTTGTACGACCTTCCCCTGGGGAAGAGGAAGATTGGTTTCTCAAGGATGTGATTAGCTATCAGAAACTGTTTATTGCGGCTGTAGTCAACTGCCAAGCTGACCCCCCAGATCATCCTGCCAGCCAAAAACGCTACGAGGGCCAACTGCATTACTGCCAACAACAGCGGCGTAACGACAAAACCAGACGGGTGCTTGAAGTGGCCTTCGACAAGCAATGGGCTGATAACTACATAAATAACTTGTTGTTTGACGATCCTTTACCCCCTGGCAGTTCCCATGGCTCCTAATCCCGTCATGGAGCCTTCTAGCCCCCCAGCCACTGCCCCTGTTCCCCAGCCTCCCGCCAAAAAGAAGAACTCTGCCTGGGTTTGGCTACCGGTTGGGGGCCTGGCGTTTGCGCTGGTGGTGGCCCATGGCTTCCGCAAGCAGTGGCAGCCCCCTAGGCCCAGGGCCGAAGGCTCTGCCCCAGTTACCCGCCAAGCTGAAGCCCTAGGGGTTACGGCCCTTGGCCGCCTAGTGCCAGCTGGGAACGTGCGGCGCCTGGCGGCCCCCAGTGGCTCCATGGGCTCCATGCCCCGGGTGGCAGCCCTGGAGGTAGAGGAGGGCGACCGTGTCCAGGCGGGCCAACTGTTGGCAAGTTTTGATAGTCGTGTTGATGCCCTGGCCGATCTGGCTGTGGCAGAGGCCACAATCACCAGCCTGGGGCAACGGCGTCGGATCCTGGAAATAGATTTAGCTAGGTATCGCCGCCTGCAATTGGCTGGCGCAGTAACCACTGAAGGGGTTGAACAACGGCAATTACGCTTATTGGAGGTGCAGCAGGAGCTAACTAAGGCCCGGGCCGAACGCCAGCGCCAGGCGGTAAAACTGCCCTTTACAGAATTGCGCGCCCCCTTTGCCGGCACCGTGCTGCAGATCCATGCCCGTAGTGGTGAAAGACCCACGGAAAAGGGGGTGCTGGAACTGGGCCGCAGCGACCAGATGGAGGCGGTGGTAGAGGTTTATGAAAGTGACATTAATCGGGTGCGCCTGGGCCAATCCGTCACCATGGGCAGCGAGAACGGTGGCTTTGACGGCAGCCTTCACGGCCAGGTAATTCGCATTGAACCCAGCGTGCGTCAGCGCCAGGTGCTATCGACAGACCCCAGTGCTGATACCGATGCCCGCATTGTGGAAGTACGAGTGAAGCTTTTACCCACAGATGCCAGCCGGGTAAAAAACCTTTCGGGCCTAAAATTGATCGCTAAGTTGCAGCCATGAGCCTTTGGCCAGCGCAATGGTGGCGCGGGCGGCGGATTCCGTTGGCTTGGCTCTTACTTAGCCGTCAACCGGCTCGGCTGGCCATTGCCCTGGCGGGCATCAGCTTCGCCGGAATCCTGATGTTTATGCAGTTGGGATTCCGGGACGGTCTCTTTGATGCCAGTGTCACGATCCATCGCTTGTTCGATGCCGATCTGGTTTTGATGAGTCCCCGATCGATGAGTTCGATCAGCATGGCTGGATTCCCGGAACGGAGGCTTATTCAAACCTTGGCTGATTCGGCGGTGGAAGATGTCACCCCAGTTCATTGGAATTTTGTGCTGTGGCGTAATCCCGAAACCCGTCAAACCCGCTCGATCCTTGCCCTCGGCTTTGAACCTAGCGACAAATTGTTTATTAATTCGATGCTGGGCACCCAAGCCCCAGAGCTGCGGCAGCGGGGGCGGGTGCTCTTTGATGAGCGTTCCCGGGCAGAATTTGGCCCAGTGGCCCAGTGGTTTCGTGAGGGGAAATTGGTGGAGTCTGAGGTGGCTGGCCAGCGGCTGAGGGTGGCTGGCCTAGTGCAACTGGGACCATCATTTGGGGCCGACGGAAATATGATTACCAGCCGCGAAACTTTTGTCAGTCTGTTGCCAGCAAGCCCCCACGGCAGCATTGAACTGGGCTTGATTCGGCTTAGGCCTGACGTTGATCCGCTCCAAGTGGCAGCTCGCCTAAAAAAACAGCTCCCCCAGGACGTAAGCATATTTACAAAAGAACAATTCATTGAATTTGAGAAGAACTATTGGCGAAGCAGCACAGCCATTGGCTTTATCTTTACCCTTGGGGCTGCCATGGGATTTGTGGTGGGTTGTGTAATCGTTTATCAGATTCTTTATGGCGATGTTAGTGACCATCTGCCGGAATATGCCACATTGATGGCAATGGGTTACAAGCTAACTGACCTGTTGGGAGTGGTTGCCAGGGAAGGATTAATGCTTGCCCTAATTGGGTACCTGCCTGCCTATGCCGCCGGTGAGGCTCTTTACGCCCTAATTCGTAATTCCACCAAATTACCGGTGGGCATGGAACCCCAACGGGCCCTATTGGTTTTCAGCATGATTTTGGTGATGTGCATGGGATCTGCGCTACTGGCCATGCGCAAGCTGGCCGATGCAGACCCAGCGGAGATTTTCTGAGATGGATAGCTCCAGCCAAAGCACGATCATCAGAGCCCATAAGCTTTGCCATTCCTATGGCCAGGGTGATCTGCGCCGTCAGGTGCTCCAGTCGATCGACCTCACCATTAGCGCAGGCGAGGTGGTTCTACTAACCGGCCCCTCCGGCTGTGGCAAAACCACCCTGCTCACATTGATCGGTGCGTTGCGCACGGTGCAGCAAGGGGAACTGGAGGTGCTCGGCCTACCAATGCAGGGGGCTAGCCGGGATCAACGCCGCTCCGTGCGCCAGAAAATCGGCATGATTTTCCAGGGGCACAACCTGCTGCGCTGCCTCACGGCTGAACAAAACGTGCAAATGGGTGCAGACCTTTTGCCGCAGCGCAGCTATGCCACCCGCCGGGCCCTTGCCCGCCAATGGCTGCGGGCCGTGGGCCTGGAGCCTGAATTGGGCAAGCTCCCCCACGATTTGTCTGGGGGCCAGAAACAGAGGGTGGCCATTGCCAGGGCGCTGGCGGCGGAACCGCGCCTGTTGCTGGCTGATGAACCCACGGCCGCCCTCGACAGCCGCACCGGCCGCGAAGTGGTGGACCTGCTGAAGTCGTTGGCCCGGGACCAGGGCTGTGGCGTTTTGATGGTGACCCACGATCCCCGCATTCTTGACGTGGCTGATCGGCTCCTGGAGATGGAGGATGGCCAACTCCAGGAAAGAAGGGTGCTGCCGCAGGCGGGGCGCTAAACTGCAATTATCAAAAGGAGTTGATTGCCCCCCATGGCGAAGCGCAGGAACCTGAAACGGGAAAAGCAAGAACGTAACCGTGCCTATGCCCGTAAGTTCAAAAAGCGCAAGCTGCGCAACGACGGCCGTGGGGAAGGCGCTGGTAACGGGGTGACAGGCACAGCTAACAACGGTGGTGCCGCTGATTGATTCCTGGGCTTTTCGGTTGGAACCATGGCTTCTGGCCGACATTCTTTAGGGATATTTGCTGGTTAAGGTGAGCACGATTTTTTGAGCTCAATGCTCCTCCAGCAGTTGTCCCTTGGGGGACCGGTAATGCTGCCAATGCTGATCCTTTCCATCTCAGTGGTTACCATTGGGGTGGATCGTTTTAGTTTTTGGCGGAAGATTGGCACCGCCTCTGCCCCCCGCTGGAGGCGCCTTGAAGAGGAGCTTGCAGGGGGTAAGCCACTTTCCCCTGTATCCCTTGGCAGCCCCGTGGCCAGTCTTTTACAGCGGCTTGGCAACGCCGATGGCGAAGCAAACCGTCAACTGGTTTTACAGCTAACACTGCAGCAGGAACGCCAGCGCATGGCCCGCGGCGAACGGGTCCTAGAGGCCTCCGCCGCCCTAGGCCCCCTGTTGGGCTTGCTGGGCACAGTTACCGGTTTGATGCGAACTTTCACCTCCTTGGGCCACCAGGGCGACACTGCCAATGCCGCCAGCCTCGCTGCCGCAGGCATTGCCGAGGTGTTGGTGGCCACTGCCATGGGCATTCTTTTGGCTCTGTTGGCAATGGTCGTTTTGCGGGTTAACGGCGCCTATCGCACCTCCCAGCTGGCTCTCCTAGAGCGGGTTGCCTTGGCCTACGAACTCAACCAGAGCCGCCAAGTTGGTCCCCATGGCTGAGTTGCCCTGCCCAGAGGGCTGGGGTCGCTCCAGTGCCATCAGTGGTTTGATTCCGCTGATTGATGTTTTGTTGGTGGTGCTTTGCTTCCTTGTTTGGATTGCTTTGGCCCCTACTAGTTCAGGCCGCCATCCCCTGGCCAGGAGCCAGTCGCTCACCGCAGACCGGAATCGCCCCCTGCAGGTGGTAGCCCTCTCCTCCAGTGGCCAGTGGTTTCTCAATGGCCAAGTGATTAGAAAAAATACATTGCTAAGTCAATTAGGGAGCGAAAGCAGCAGCCCCCAAGCCCCCCGGATAGTTTTTCTCGCTTCAGAAAACCTGCCCGCTGAAACCGTGGGCGCCAGCTTCCAGCAACTCAAGGCAAGGGGGGGAGAGCGAGTACGCCTGCGGCTGCCCACCCCTGGAGATCAGCCATGAAAAGTCTTCAGCGCTGGCCGAGGGCTGGGGAAAGTGGTTTAGATCCTGGGGAATCGTCCCTAGCCCCTGAAATCGCAAATAACTATTGGCTGCCCTTAGCCGATGTGCTGTTAGTGCTAATCGCCTTTAGCGCCTTGTTGATCCCCCACCGCCTAGGCCTGTCAGGGGCCGTTGGGAACTATCTGCCCATTCGGATCAATGCCGCGGGCGAAGCATCCCTGCAGGGGCGGCCCCTACCGCTGCGCCGCCTGCCGGCGCTGGTAAGGGCCTACTCAGCACTGAAGCCCACTGGCCGGCTGCGGCTATTGCCCGATCCAGAGGCCCCCTGGGGGGCCCTAAGGCCGGTGCTCATGCTGCTCAAAGATTCGCCCACCCCAGTGGACCTAAAGCTCCCCGCAGGCAGCATCAGCCCATGAAGGCTCCCCAGCGCCTTCCCCTGAGCCAGTGGCTGGGGGCCCATTGGCGGCAACGGCCCCTCTGGGCTGTGCCCCTGTTGATTGCCCTGGGCGCCCATGGGCTTCTGCTCTTCACACCCCAGCTACCAGCCCAACGGCCCCACCGCCAGGCTCAGCAGGCCAATGACCAAGCCGAGTTGCTTGATATCAGCCAGCAATTACTCAGTGAAAACCAAGCCAGTAGCTTGAATTCTCAACCTCTGCAATTACCCATAGACACCCTGCCCCTGCCCCCGGCGGATTCAAAAAAATCGAGCCCTGGGGGGGCACCGACTAGCGGCAGCTTGGGCCCCAGCAAAAATGCTCCCCCGCATCGGCAGGCACAAGGGCATAAGCATGATCTCCCCTTGACCCTGCTCGAAAAGCTCTGGGCCGAAGCAAAACCCATCGATGCAGCACCGCCAGAGGACATAGCCGATTCTTCCCAGGGGCGCCAGCTCCCCTTGGCGAGCCTGGTCTCCGCCCTCGGTGCGGTGAAGGACGGCATGCAACTAGCCCTGCCGGGGGGCAGTCTGCTGATTCGCGTCAACGGAGATACCGCCACCCTTTGGCGCAGTTCCGCCAACTGAGTCGATCAGCGATCATGGGGGCACCGGTGTGGCCCCCGTGCTTTTTAGTGTTGTCATTCCCACCTATAACCGGCTGCCAATCCTGAGGAAATGCCTCAGCGGCCTGGAGGCCCAGCGCGGCCTGGGGGCTGATGATTTTGAGGTGGTGCTGGTGGATGACGGTTCCACCGACGGCACCGTCGAATGGCTCCAGCAGGAGGCGGCTGCCTTTCCCCACGTGCGCCTGGTGTGCCAGGAGCACGGCGGCCCCGCCCTGGGTCGCAACCTGGGGGTTAGTTGCGCCCGGGGGGAAGTGATTGTTTTTATTGACAGTGACTTGGTGGTGCTGCCTGATTTTCTTAGTCAGCACAGCCAAAGCTTGCGCCAGGCCTGGCAGCGTCAGGGCAACCGCCTATGTTTCACCTATGGGGCAGTTATAAACACCCATAACTTTGATAATCCCACCGCTGAACCCCACAAACTCAGCGACTATTCCTGGGCATATTTTGCCACGGGGAATGTGGCTATTGATAGGCAACTGCTCGAACAATCAGGCTTATTTGACAGTGGCTTCCGCCTCTATGGCTGGGAGGATCTGGAGCTGGGGGAGCGGCTGCGGCGGCTGGGTGTCCAGCTGGTGCCTTGCCCAGGGGCCAAGGGTTACCACTGGCATCCGCCCCTGTCCCTCGATCAGCTGCCAGAACTGGTGCAGAAGGAACAGGAACGGGCTCGTATGGGTTTGGTGTTCTATAAAAAACACCCCACCCGCCGGGTGCGTTTCATCATCCAATACACGATTTGGCACCGCCTCCTGTGGGAATTTCTCACCCTGGGAGGTCTGCTTAATGAGCGCAGTTTGCGGCCCCTACTGGGCTGGTTGATCCGAAAGGGCTATCCGGGGCTTGCCATGGAACTGCTGCGGCTGCCGCTCAATCGCCTCGGCGTACGGGCCCTGCACCACCAGGCCCACCTGGCAGGGCTGGGCTGAGCCGTTTCACCGACTGGTAAGTTGGAAAGGTTCCTTCAACACCGCACACCCGCACGTTTCGGGTGAAGTCAATCCTTTTAGTGATTGTTCTTCCCTGGCGGGTGGTGGCCAACCCGAAACCCCCCTGAGTCAATGGCTGTAGTAACCCTCTCCGAAATGATGGAGGCTGGTGCCCACTTTGGGCACCAGACCCGCCGCTGGAATCCCAAGATGCAGCGGTACATCTATTGCGCCCGCAATGGAGTCCATATCATCGACCTGGTGCAGACCGCCGTCTGCATGAACAACGCCTACAAATGGACCCGCAGTGCCGCCCGTTCCGGCAAGCGCTTTCTGTTTGTGGGCACAAAAAAACAAGCAGCTGAAGTGATCGCCCAGGAGGCAGGCCGTTGCGGCGCCAGCTATGTGAACCAACGTTGGTTGGGCGGCATGCTCACCAACTGGACCACCATGCGGGCCCGGATTGACCGCCTCAAGGACCTGGAGCGCATGGAAAGCTCTGGGGGCATTGCCATGCGTCCCAAGAAGGAGGCAGCAGTGCTGCGCCGCGAACTGGATCGCCTTCAAAAGTATTTGGGCGGTTTAAAAAACATGCGTCGCCTGCCAGATGTGGTTCTTCTGGTGGACCAGAAACGGGAATACAACGCAGTTCTTGAATGTCGGAAGCTTGACATCCCCCTGGTGTCGATGCTCGATACCAATTGTGACCCCGACCTCTGCGACGTGCCCATCCCCTGCAACGACGACGCCGTTCGTTCAGTGCAGCTGGTGGTGAGCCGCCTGGCCGATGCGATTAACGAAGGTCGCCATGGGGCCCAAGACCACGGCAATGATCCCGAGGATGAGGGCTGAGGCCCTCCCCCTGTTTACAATCCGCCCCGCTGCCCCCCATTCCCCTGCCATGGCTGAGATTTCCGCAAAGCTCGTTAAAGAACTGCGCGACCAGACCGGCGCCGGGATGATGGATTGCAAGAAGGCGCTCACCGAGGCCGGTGGCGATCTCGGCAAGGCCACCGAATGGTTGCGCCAAAAAGGGATCGCCTCTGCCGAGAAAAAGGCAGGGCGCACCGCTGCCGAGGGCTCCGTTGGCAGCTACATCCACACCGGGGCCCGGGTGGGGGTGCTAGTCGAAATTAATTGTGAAACCGACTTCGTTGCCCGGGGTGAAGTATTCCAAGAGTTGGTGAGAAATGTGGCAATGCAAATTGCCGCCTGCCCCAACGTTGAATTTGTATCCATAAATGATATTCCCGCGGCCGTGGCTGAACGGGAATCTGCCATTGAGATGGGTCGTGATGACCTAGGCAATAAGCCTGAAGCAATGAAGGCCAAGATTGTGGAAGGCCGGGTGGCTAAACGTTTGAAGGAATTGGCGTTGCTCGATCAACCCTTCATCAAGGACAGCTCCCTCACCGTGGCCGAAATGGTCAAACAGGTGGCAGGCACCATCGGTGAAAACATCCAGGTCCGCCGATTCACCCGGTACACCCTGGGCGAAGGCATCGAAGTGCAGAAGACTGATTTTGCGGCGGAAGTGGCCGCTATGACCGCTTGATCCAGGGGCAACCCCGGGGGGCAGAGGCTGCCCAGGAGGAACTCAAGCGCCTGGGGGAGCAGGGGGAGGCCATAGTTCAACGCCTTTACCCCCTTCTGGCCAGCTACCTGGATGACCTTAGAAAGCACCTGGAGACCCATTTGCTCCAGGCGGTGTTTCAATTAGCCACCCAGATTTATCCCAAAGAGTTCACGGCCCTCTCCCATGGCGAGCGCCAAGCCCTACGCCAGAGGCTCCATCGCCTTTGTCAACGCTGCGGCAGTCTGCTCACCATCGAACAGCTTTTGCAGCTAGCCCTGCGGCTTGAGCACCATGACCCCAGCCCCCGTCCGCTGGAGCAGACCAGCGAAGACGAAGCAGTGGCGGCCGCAGAAGCGCCCCCACTCCCCCCTGGTTCCATTGCACTAGATCTTCAAACTCCCCCATTGCTGGGTAGCTTCGACCCGTGGTTGTTTAGTGGTCAACCCCCGGAAGAAGCTGACGATGCAAGCGATGACGATCAAGACGAAGGCAATCTTGATTCGAATGATGGGCAAGTTGATGAGCAAGTTGAAGCTGAAGAGATCCAAAGGCAGGAGTTTGATATCAGATCAACTGAAGCATTTGCCTTGCTCCAAGACTTAATGGGGGGTGGAGGGCTCCAAAGGAACCCAAGCCTTGGGCCTGATGCTTTCACAGTGGCCTTTCCAATGCCACGGCATCCCTTGGGATTGCACCGCTGGCTCCAGGGCTGGGACAAGGCCCTGACCCGGCGTTTGCGTAATCTCAGCCACGCCGTAAATGTGGAGCTGCTGCGCTTTGGGCTTACCCGCAGCCTGATGCCGATGGCCCTGCTCGATGCAGTGCTGGAGGGCCAGGCCGATGCCCAGTCGGCCCCAGCCAATCTGCTGAGCCTGAGCCTGCCCCTAGGCCCCAGGGGCCTGGAGCAAGATTTCAACATGCATGCGGTGTTGTTACGCAGCAGCGACTTTGAATACCTACGCCCGCCCCTGCGCCGGCGCCGGGCCCAGATTCGCCAACTAGACAAAAACCTGCTCAGAATGGCGCGCAGACAGCATCATTGGCAGCAGCGGCTAGCCATTCGCCAGGCCGAACAACAGTGGTTGGAGGACAACGAGCAACCCCTAACCCCGGACCCCTGACAGGGGTACCCCTGGCCCCTGAGTTGGACCTATGGCTCAAGAGGTTGCAGCGCAGCCTCAGCCTCGAGGTGGACCATGGCTTTCAAAACCTCCAGGGTCAACGCTGTCTCTTCAACGAGTTCATTGCCACCAGCTGTAGCCAACCGCCCCAGCAGTTGTTTGCCCAGCACCGCCTTGGCCTGCAGGTCTTTATCAACCCCTTTGAGCTTTATCCCAGCAAGGATCAAGCCCAGCGCCGGCGCCTAGTAATCCAACTGCGTCAGCATCTCCACGGCCTGCGCAAAGCCCTTGATCCTGAGCTGCCAATCGGTCCGCCCCGGCTCCGCATTAATGGGTTGCCCCCAGGGCAAGGGGCCCCAGAGCAAATCCTGCAGCTCGACACCCCCCTTGGCCAGGTGAAGGCCATTGGCCCGCGCCTGGCCACTCGGCTGTTGCCCTTGGGCTTGGTGCTGGTGGGCGATTTATTGCGTTACTACCCCCGCGACTATGTGGACTACTCGCGGCTGGTGCGGATTAATGCCCTGCAATCTGGGGTTACCGCCACGGTGGTGGCCAGCGTGCGGCGCTGCCATGCCTTTGCCAGCCCTAAAAATCCAAATCTGGCGATCCTCGAGCTACAGCTGCAGGATCCCACCGGCCGCCTACGAATCAGCAAATTCATGGCCGGCCGCCGATTCACTTCCCAGGGTTGGTTGCAGCAGCAGCAAAGGCTCTACCCCGTGGGGGCCCAGGTGGCAGCCAGTGGTCTTGTGAAGGAAAGCCGTTTCGGCCTCAGCCTTCAAGATCCACTGATCGAAGTTCTTGCCAACCCGGAGGCCGGTTTGCGCTCGGGCGAAATCGGTCGGGTGCTGCCGGTTTATGGGCTCACCGAGGGGCTGATCGCCGAAAAGCTGCGCCAGGCCGTTCAGGCGGTGTTGCCAGTGCTGACCAGGCTCCAAGACCCTTTGGAGCTGCGCTGGCGCCAAAAATGGCAACTTATGCCCCTGGCCGAGGCCCTCGCCCAAATCCATGGGCCCAGCTCCCGGGAGGCCCTGGAGGCCAGCCGCCGCCGGTTGGTGTTTGATGAATTTCTGCTGCTGCAATTGGCCCTGGGCCAAAGGCGGCAGCAGTTGCGGCAGCGGCCGGCACCGGTGTTGGCCTTGGGAAGCCAGGGGAGGCTCCTCCAGGGCTTTCTGAAGTTGCTGCCCTTTAGCTTCACCGATGCCCAGGAACGGGTACTCAAGGAGATCTGCCTGGATATGGCCCAACCCCAGCCCATGGCCCGGCTGGTGCAAGGGGATGTGGGCAGTGGCAAAACAGTGGTAGCTGTGGCAGCCCTGCTCTCAGCCATTGATGGCGGCCACCAGGGGGCGCTGATGGCCCCCACGGAGGTGCTGGCCCAGCAGCATTACGAGAAGCTCTGCCAATGGTTGCCCCAGTTGCATGTAACCGTTGACTTTCTCAGCGGTTCCACCCCGGCGCCCCGGCGGCGGCAACTGCTGCAGAACCTGGCCAATGGCCAGTTGCAACTGCTGGTGGGCACCCATGCCCTAATCGAAGACCCGGTGGAATTTGCCAGCCTTGGCCTGGTGGTGGTGGATGAACAGCATCGCTTTGGGGTGCACCAACGCAATCGGCTACTCAGCAAGGGGCTGCAACCGCATTTGCTCAGCATGACCGCCACCCCCATTCCCCGCACCCTGGCGCTGAGCGTGCACGGAGATTTGGATGTGAGCCAGATCGATAGCTTGCCCCCGGGGCGTCAACCGATCAAAACCGAGGTGCTGAGCAGTGCCCAGCGGCCCAAGGCCGAGGCCTTGATCCGTGAACAGATCGCCGCGGGTCGCCAGGCCTACCTGGTGCTGCCCTTGGTGGAGGAATCGGAAAAACTAGATCTGCGCTCGGCCATCGACGAACATCAGCGCCTGGCCAGCGAGGTATTCCCGGACCTAAAGCTGGGCCTGTTGCACGGTCGGCTTTCCAGCGCCCATAAATCCGCTGCGATTGAGGCCTTTGCCGCTGGCCAAACGCAACTGCTGGTGTCTACCACCGTGGTGGAGGTGGGGGTGGATGTGCCCAATGCCACGGTGATGCTGATCGACCATGCCGAACGTTTTGGCCTGGCCCAGTTGCATCAATTGCGGGGCCGGGTGGGCCGTGGCAGTTCAGCCTCCTACTGCCTGCTTATCAACGACAGCTCATCGGTGCTGGCAAAGCAACGGCTGGAGGTCCTGGCCCGCTGTAGTGATGGCTTTGAGATCGCCGAGGTGGACCTAAAGCTGCGGGGCCCAGGCCAGGTGCTGGGCACCCGTCAATCGGGACTCCCCGATTTAGCCCTAGCCAGCCTCAGTGACGATGGCGCCGTGCTGGAGGAGGCCCGCAGCTTGGCCCAGGCGATTCTGGAGGAGGATCCAAAGCTCGAGCACCAACCAGCCCTGGCGGAGTGCCTTGCGGCCCAGCGCCGCAGCCTTGCCGCCGCCGCCCGCCTGAACTAAACCCATGCCCCGCCCCTGGAGCCCCCTGCCCATCCACGAATGCTGTGAACCCCTGGTGCCGCTCCCCAGGGAGCTGCGCCATTGGCAGCCCCACCCCTATGGCCAGCTGGGGGCCCCCTACCCCGAAGGGGTGGATCCGTACCAACTGCGCCAGGGGGTGGTCCTAAGGCTGCTGCAGGCCCAGCGGCGCTTGCAGGCCCTGCATCCCCAGTGGGAACTGTTGATTTTCGATAGCTGGCGACCGCTGGCTGTGCAGCAATTCATGGTGGACTACAGCCTGACCTTGCCCGGTGCCACCGATGAATCAGTGGCTGCCCTCTGGGCTCCCCCCAGCAGTGATCCCTTAACGCCGCCCCCCCACAGCACCGGGGCGGCGGTGGATCTCACCCTTGCCTGGATCGCTGGGGAGCCCCTGGCCATGGGGGGGGAAATCGACGAGCTCGGGCCCATTGCTGAACCAGGCTATTTTCGCCATGCCAACCCAGATTCAGCGGAAGGCCAATGGCACCAACAGAGGCGCTGGCTGGCGGCGGCCATGGGCCAGGCCGGTTTTGCCCAGCATCCCGGCGAGTGGTGGCATTTCAGCATTGGTGATCAACTCTGGGCCTGGCGCTGCGGCCAGCGCTGGGCGCGCTATGGCAGGGTTCAGGCCACCTGAAGCATTTGCTTAAGGTTTTCAGCTCCTAGGCCATGGCAATGGTCCCCAAAACTGCTGCCCTCCCCTTGATCGCGCCAATGGCGCAGCAGGGGGGTGAGGGTGGCTTCCAGTTGATCGAGGGGCAGTTTCTCCAGGTGGGGCTGGGCTAGGCGAGTGAGGCCAGGACTACCGCCCAGCCAGAGCTGGTATTGGTCAACGCCACTGCCCACTAGGGCGAGTTCCGCCATGTAGGGGCGGGCACAACCATTGGGGCAGCCGGTCATCCGAAATAAAATCGGCTTTGTAATGGACTCCCGGGCGAATAGTTGTTCCAAGCGATCGAGAATCTGGGGCAGCACCCGTTCGGATTCTGTGATTGCCAAGCCACAGGTGGGCAGGGCTGGGCAAGCAATGGCATGGCGACTGAGCAAACTTGTTTCCAGTGGGTTCTCCCAGCCCAACTGAGCTAAGGCGGCGGCAATGGTCTCCTTTTGGTTTTTTGCGATCTGGCAAAGCAGCAGGTCTTGGTTGGGGGTGAGTCGCACCTCCAGTTGATAACGCTCCACCAGCTCCCGCAGCCCCCGTTTGCGCTCCCCCTCCAAGCGGCCACAGAGCAGGGAAAGACCCACAAACCAATGGCCATCGCCCTGGGCATGCCAACCCAGATAATCCTTCAGCTGGGGGGTTGATTCCTTTTGGGCAGGGGCGATGGCAGCCTCGAAATAGCGACCAAGTTCAGTGCGGAACCAGCTGATGCCCCGGTCTTGGATCAAATATTTGAGGCGCGCATGGCGCCGTTGTTGGCGGTCCCCATGGTCCCGTTGCAAAGCAACCACGGCCTGCACCAGATCAAGGATCTTGGTGCCTTTCACATAGCCCAAACAATCGGCGGTGCGGGCAAAGGTTTCGTCCTTGTTGTGGGTCCGGCCCATGCCACCGCCCACATAGACGTTGCAGCCCCGTAGACGGCCCGCCAAATCCGTGAAGGCCACAAGCCCCAAATCTTGGGTAAGCAAATCAACCGAGTTGTCACCGGGCACGGTGACAGCCACCTTGAACTTCCGGGGCAGATAGGTGGAGCCGTAAAGCGGTTCCTCTTGATCACCACTGGCCAGCAATCCTTCCTGCTGGCGTTTGCGCACCTTGCTGCTGGCCACCGATGGCCTGATTTTGTAACGCTTTTCGCCATCCACCCAGAGCTCCAGGTAGGCCCCTGCAGCGGCCTTGGGCGCCAGCAGATCGGCGATGTCATCGGCTAACCGCCGGGCCACCGGATAGCCCTGGTCTTGGAATGGCGCCGCTGGCGCCATCACGTTGCGGTTGATATCGCCGCAGGCCGCCAGGGTGGAGCCCAGGTTGCGCACGATGGTGCCCAGCACCGTACGCAAGTCGTGTTTTGCGACGCCGTGTAACTGAAAGGCCTGGCGGGTGGTGACCCGCATGCTCCCTGTGCCGAAGTTGTCCGCCAGGCTGTCTAGGGCTAGGTAGAGCTGGGCGGGAATGCGGCCCCCGGGGCTCCGCAAACGCAGCATCATTCCCCAGTCCTTTTCCTGGCCCTTTTGACGGTTATCACGGTTGTCCTGCTGGTACGAGCCGTGAAACTTCAGTATCTGAACAGCCCCTTCGCTGAAGTAGGGCAGGTCATTGGCGAGTTCGGTGAGCAGGGGCTCCCGCAGGTGCTGGCTGTTGGCCTTTAGCTGCTCGAACTTCGTGGGGCTGTTGGGAACAACGGTCACAGGCCGGAATGAGCTACGGGGTAGGTACGAACCCCCTGACCCTAAGCAACGATGCGGATCAATTCATAAAGTCAGCTACTGCTGAACGCATCCCTTGGCCACGTTCCTACTGGAGATCGGCACTGAGGAGTTGCCGGCGGATTTTGCCCGCTTGGCGCTCCCCCAGCTGGAGCAACTGGTGCAAAGCGATTTGGCTGAGCAACGGCTTACCCACGGGCCAGTCACCTGCACCAGCACCCCCAGGCGCTTGAGCGTGCTGATTCAAGGGCTAGCCCCTGGCCAGCCAGATCTGGAGGAGGACCGCAAGGGGCCCCCGGCGGAGCAGGCCTTTAAAAACGGTCAGCCCAGCCAAGCCGCCCTGGGGTTTGCCAAGCGTTGTGGCATTGAGGCCACCGCCCTAGAGGTGCGGGAAACACCGAAAGGTCCCTTTGTGTTTGCCATGGTGCGGGAGGTTGGTCGCCCCAGCTCTGAGGTGCTGGCCCAGCAAATCCCCCTTTGGATCCAAGCCCTGCAGGGTCGCCGCTTCATGCGTTGGGGGGAGGGGGAAAACCGTTTTTCTAGGCCCGTGCGCTGGCTGGTGGCCCTGTTGGATGCCACCGTGATCCCCCTCACCCTCAAAGGCAGTGACCCGGAGGTGACCGCTGGCCAGGAAAGCCGAGGCCATCGGCTCTGGGCTGAAACAGTGACGATCGCCTCGGCGGATTCCTACGTAGAAACGCTGGCCTCCGTTGGGGTCGAGGTAAATCGCGCCAGCCGTAGGGCCGCAATCAAGGGGGCTGTGGATGAAGCCGCCGCCCAGCTTGGCGCTAGGCCTGATCTACCCGATGAATTGTTGGACGAACTCACCGACCTGGTGGAGGCGCCGCAATTGTTTGAAGGCTCAGTGGCGGAGCACTACCTCTCCCTACCTGCGGAGCTCTTGGCCACGGTGATGCGCTCTCACCAACGCTATGTACCCCTATTCCGCCTTGCTGCGGAAATTGATCCCCTCGCCCTAGACGCCAGAGACTCGCTGCTGCCCCGCTTCCTCTGCGTAGGCAATGGTTTGGCCGCCGCCACGGCCACCGTGCGCAGGGGCAATGAAAGGGTGCTTAAAGCGCGCCTGGCCGATGCCGAGTTTTTTGTTCAGGCTGACCGAGCCATGGCCAGCATTGACCGTCGCGAGCAACTAGATCGGGTCACCTTTGCCGAAGGGCTAGGCAGCCTCCGAGACCGGTGTGAACGGCTGGAGTGGTTTACGGATGTGTTGCTGGAGCTGTTGCCGTCAAGCGGCATCAACACAGCCAATGCCCGGCGGGCCGCCCACCTTTGCAAGCATGATCTGGTGAGCCAGATGGTGGCTGAATTCCCTGAGCTCCAGGGGGTAATAGGTGCCAAATATCTATTGGCGGAGGGGGAGCACCGCGAGGTAGCCCTGGCGGTGCTTGAGCATTACCTGCCCCGCGGCGCCGGCGATCGGTTGCCCAGCTCCGGGGCCGGTGCGGTGCTTGCCCTGGCCGAACGGCTGGAACTCCTGCTGAGCATCTATGCCAAGGGGGAGCGACCCAGCGGCTCCTCTGACCCCTATGCCCTGCGTCGCGCCGGTAACGGCCTGCTCCAGATCCTTTGGTCCCAGGGCTGGGGCCTAGACCTCCAGGCGCTGCTGCAGCGGGCTAGCGCCCATTGGGCGGCATTGCTGCCCAATTTTGCAGTGGATGCCCCAGCCCTGGCGGGGGAGCTCGGGGAATTCCTGCGCCAGCGACTGCTGAGCCTGTTGGAGGAAGAGGGGGTTCCCACGGACCTGGTCCAGGCGGTGGCAGGGGAAAGCGTGCCCTTGGCCCGGGTAATCACTGATCCAGCTGATGCCAGGGAACGGGCGAAGCTCCTGGTAAAGCTGCGCAGCCAAGGGGCATTGGCAGCCGTGCAGGCCGTGGTGCAACGGGCCTCCCGCCTAGCCGAAAAAGGGGAATTGGCAGCGAATGTGCTTACTGCAGAAGACGTAGTTAAGCCGTCTTTGTTTGAAAAGAGCAGCGAAAGCGCCATGCTCCAGGTGCTTAATCAACTGGAGCCGATTGCCACTGGCAGCGGCTCCGGTCGTTACGCCGAGCTTGCTGAAGGTTTGAGTGCAGGGGCAGGTACCTTGGCCGCCTTTTTTGATGGGGACCAAAGCGTGATGGTGATGGCTGAGGACCCAGAGGTGCGCCGCAATCGGCTCAACCTCTTGGCAGTACTGCGCAATCAGGCCTCAGTGCTGGCTGATTTCAGCCGGATCAACGGCTGAGCTCTGCCTCCAGTGCTTCCTTGAGTTCTTCCTCAGTACGAACAGCACTATCCACTGGCTTGTAGGCCTGCGGGGCAAGGGCATTGCCCCGCAAAATAGAACCAAGGGTAAGGAAAGTAAGTTTTAGCTGCTGCCAAGGATTCATTATTACCACTCGTTTGTATAGGTAACTGTCAAAGGTTAGTCTTTGAACATCTTTGTCGTCACACATTTCCACAAAGGCTTCCCTGGCGGCATCATTACGGTAAAAAATATTTTGAAGGATCTCCAATACCTTATAGGTAGTACCGTATTTTCGATCCCATTTCTTGAGGTAACCTTTGAGATCCTTCTCTGTGGGTATCAGCTTGCCATTGCCGCTAGTGGCGACAATTTCTTCGGCACACATGCGGCCGCTCTTGGCTGCAAAATAGATCCCTTCGCCAGAACTCTTAGTTACATATCCGGCGGCATCACCCACTAGGGCCATGCGACCAACAACCCTGCGGGGGCGCGGATGCTCTGGGATTGGATGGGCTTCCACCTTGATAACTTCTCCTTTCAATAGGCGCTTACTTGCCCGTTCGCGAATACCAGCCTGTAAACCCTTGATCAAGGATTGGTTTTCCTGCATCGTGCCGGTTCCCACCGCCACGTGGTCGTATTTAGGGAATACCCAGGCATAGAAATCTGGGGATACGTCAGTACCCACATACATTTCGGCCAGGTCTTCGTAGTAGGCCATTTCCTCCTCGGGTAGACGAATTCTTTCCTGGAAGGCAATGGCCACGTTGTAATCCCCGGCATCCATGGCCTTGGCGATGCGACTGTTGGCACCATCGGCGCCAATGATCAGATCCACCTCCAGGGTCTTGAGTTCGCCGGTGGGGCCACCGCTGCTGAAATCGGCATAGCTGAGGGTGTAAGGCCCCTGGCGTTGCTTGCCGGTGTCCACCGACTGCACCAGCCCATTGATCAAGGTGGCGCCCAAGCCTGCTGCCCGCTCCCGCAGGAAGGCATCCATCACCTCCCGCCGGCACATCCCGATGTATTCATCGCTGTTTTCCAGATGGATATCCACCTCCCGATTGGAAGGTGAAATCATTTTCATGTGCCGCACCTTGCGATCAATGATCGAAGTGGGAAGGTCGAATTCCGAAACCATGCACAGGGGTATCGCCCCACCGCAGGGCTTTGCATTGTCAAGCTTTCGTTCAAAGATCCAGGTTTGAATCCCCGCCTTTGCAAGCACCTCTGCAGCGCAGGAACCGCTAGGACCACCACCAACAACAGCGACACGCAACATGCCTGGGACCTTTTTGACGGGGAATGACGTGGGCTGAAGCTAACACTGCTGAACCGTTAGCTGTTGGTAAGAAGTAAGCCTGGCACTAGGATCTGACAGATTTGTTCGTCACCGGTATGGATGCGTAGCACCCGAGAGGAGCTGCCGGTGGCCCGGCGCCTGAGCCGTACCCCCAAGCGCCGGGAATTGCCGATAGCTCCTGTGGTGCTTTCCACTGCCCTGGCCTTGGGCGGTGGCTTGGCGGTGTTATTTCTGCTCCAAGAGCAGTTGCAACAAAGGTTCTGGGGACCGCCGCCAGTGGCTGGCATCAGTGCAAGGCCAGATTTTCAAGGGCGGCTTTTGGGCCATTTCCCCTATGGCGAGGCTGAGGCCAGCCAGCTGGTGGAGGTGGCCCCAGGCCTAGCACTGTCGAGGGATGCGGCAACGGCCTACGAGCAAATGCGCAGCGCAGCAGCGACAGATGGGGTGCAGCTCACGGTTATCAGTGCCTTCCGGCCCATAGCCATGCAGAAGCAAATTTTCTTTGGGGTCAAGTCAGAGCGCAACCAGAGTGCTGAAGAAAGGGCCAGGGTGAGTGCTCCCCCGGGCTATTCCGAGCACAGCACAGGCTTGGCCATGGACTTGGGGGACGAGACCATGCCCCAAACCAACCTTTCAGAAAGCTTTGAGGGCACCCCAGCCTTTTTTTGGCTCCAGAACAACGCCCATCGCTTCCACTACCAACTCTCATTTGCCAAGGGCAATCGCCAAGGGGTTAGCTACGAACCCTGGCATTGGCGCTTCGAAGGCTCAGCTCAGGCCTTGCAGCAGTTTGAGGCAGCCATCCACTTCAATCAGTCTCGCGGACCCTTCTGACAGGCGAAGGGATAGACTAGGCATGTTCAGTACCTCCCTCAGGGTGCGGTAGAGCTTCCGCTAAACGCCATC
>Ga0214921_10002218_pt1 | contig 31863 bp, 33 predicted proteins | sample LL1505_MetaG_FD_177992 | JGI IMG/M metagenome (GOLD analysis project Ga0214921, IMG submission 177992) | Freshwater microbial communities from Lake Lanier, Atlanta, Georgia, United States - LL-1505 | ecosystem: Environmental > Aquatic > Freshwater > Lake | place: USA: Georgia | collected... | reverse complement strand
GTGAAAACGGGTTTTGGCCTCCCGGAACTCGTAAGTCGTATTAGCGAATTTGTTGCGGATGATCTCCTCACGCTGGAGTTAAAGATTCCTCAATCTCGTTTCGATCTTATGGCTCGCCTGCATCGTGAGGGCGATATTCGTTATTCCGAATACATCGGAAATGATGTGTTCGTGCGTGTTCGCCTTTCGCCAAAGGCAGCAGCTGCCTATGCAGAGTTCCGCTCGCGAAATTAAGCCGCTGGGCGTTTAAAATAGGTGGCCGAGCGGTTCCAAATCCGGGTATTTTTGTTCGAACAATTCCAGCGATTCACCAGCGAGAAAAAGCGATCCTGTGATCAGAATAGGCGCTGTGGTGCGCAAGGCAGTTTCCACTGCAGATTCCAGGTCAGGGAATGTTCGTGAGGGCAGATCCGTGCAAGGAGGCAGTACTTCGGGATCTAAACCGCGTTCACTTTTCACAGGAACGAACAAAAAATCTCTACTGATGTCCTGAAGTGCGATGAGCATCTCCGTGTAATTTTTGTCGCTGAGGGCTCCAAAGATGACAGTGGCCTTTGCATCGTTAAAAAATTCGATCCATGTCGAAACCAGCGCATGAGCAGAGTGTTCATTGTGGGCTCCATCAATGACAATCCGCTCGCCCAATTTTTGGAAACGCGCTGGCCACTGAACGGTTGAGAGGCCCTGAGAAATAGCTTCAGTGGGACAATTTAATCCTGATGCATCCAAGGCAGCCACGGCAACGGCCGCATTCCAAAGCTGGTGTGCTCCCGGAAGTGCCACAGGGGTGCAGAGTGGTTTGTTCACAACGTGGAGTTGGCTTCCGGATGCGTGGGCTTTTTCTATCAGCACTCCCATAGCGGGACTCTGCTGCGGCGAGGAAATAACAGGAATCTGAGGCTTGATGATACCGGCCTTTTCTGAGGCAATTTTTTCGATGCTATCTCCCAGCCAAGACATGTGGTCCATCGCAATGGGTGTAATGACCGAAACAAGCGGGGTAATCACATTGGTCGAATCCAGGCGGCCGCCCATCCCGGTCTCAAGGACCACAACGTCACAGTGCGAACGTTTGAAAAAATCGATCGCGAGTACCGTACTTAGCTCAAAAAATGTAGGCTCATGGTCCCAGTTGCATGTCGATTCACGCAAGCGGGTGAGACCATCTGCAGTTTCCTCGCGGGAGATCATTCTTCCGTTCAAGCGTACTCTCTCTCGGAAATCGACCAAGTGGGGCGAGGTGTAGAGGCCGGTTTTAAGGCCTGAAGCGCGCAGGCACGCATCCAGCATGGCGCACACAGAGCCCTTGCCATTTGTGCCAGCCACATGGAGGAAACGCAGATGACGCTCCGGATTGCCCACTGCATCAAGAAGACGTTGAGTGTTTTCGAGGCCTAGCTTGATGCCGGTGAACTGCGTGGAGTTCAGCCAGTCCAGTGCCTGTGCAAAAGTCACTTTGTGTCGAGGTAGTTCAGGACGTCGCCAAGTGTCTGGCGCAGCTTTTGTCGGTGTACGATGAGGTCAATCAGACCATGCGATTCCAAAAACTCTGCCGTTTGGAAATCCGGCGGCAGTGTTTGGTGGGTAGTCTCTCGAATGACTCGTGGGCCAGCAAAACCAATCATCGCTTTGGGTTCGGCGATGATGACATCACCCAGCGATGCATAGCTGGCCATGACGCCCGCCGTGGTGGGATTGGTGAGGACGGTGATGTATGGAAGTTTCGCTTGGGCATGCAGGGCGAGGGCGCCACTTGTCTTGGCCATCTGCATCAGGCTCAGCATACCCTCATACATTCGCGCACCGCCTGATGCGCAGACGAGTATTACCGGGAGTGAATTCTTGGTTGAGAACTCAATAACACGTGTGATTTTTTCTCCCACGACAGATCCCATGGTGGCGGCGAGAAAGTTAAAATCCATAACTCCAAGGCCAACTTGGTGGCTGCTGATCTTTCCGCTTCCGGTGGTGACGGCGTCAACGAGCCCGGTTTTTTGCTTATAGCTCTGGAGGCGGTCGGCGTAGGTCGTCATTCCTTTGAATCCGAGTGGATCAATGGACGACATCGAACAATCGTGTTCTTCAAAAGAATCAGGGTCAACGAGGCTTTCAATGCGTTCGCGGGAGCCAAGATTGAAGTGATGGTCACATTTTGGGCAGACTTGGAGATTCTCCGAGAGGGCAAAATTGTGAATGACTTCGCCGCAGGTTGGGCATTTGGTCCAGAGGCCGGATGGCATCTCGCGAGTTTTTTGGCCGAGGGCGCGGAGGATGGGTTTTTTAAAAATCGCCATAATATGGATTGCTTTCTAACCTCTCGCCAGCGTGAGGGCTCGGACGGATTCGGCGCCCATTTCCAAGAGTATTGCAGCACAGGCGTCGAGCGTTGATCCTGTCGTGAGGACATCGTCAATAAGAAGCAGGTTTTGATCAGTCACGTCGGTATTCTTGCGCGCTGAAAAGGCATTTCGCAAGTTTTGCCTTCGTTCTCTTCGATCGAGCGCTGTCTGGGTGTTGGTGTAGCGGTTGCGAAGAAGAACATCTCGAAGCGGAATCCCTGAGTTTTGAGAAAGATGCTGCGCGAGAAGCTTGGCTTGGTTGAACTCTCGCTCGCGGAGTCGCCTAGGGTGGAGGGGGACGGGAACAACGGCATCGAATGCCTGGCCACTAAGGCGTGGGTCATCAAGGCCAGCGGTGAGAAATTTTCCAAGGCACTTCGTGATCCAGATTTCTCGGTTGTATTTTACACGGTGAATGAGCTCCCGGATAACGCGGCGGCTGCGTACAACCGAGACAGCGCACTCGAAGTGGAAGGCTGCTCCCCGGCAGTTCGGGCAATCGAATTCGGAAGCGAGGCCAGCGAAAGGCTGCGAGCAGGTTTGGCAGCGAGGTGGCTGGATAAATTCGATCGAAGAATAACATTCGTCACAAAAGTCTATTCCCTCACCAACCCACGAGGCGCAGGCCGCGCAGTGGGATGGGAAAAAAAGCGACAAGAGCGGGCTAAGAACGGCGCGGCGCAGCATATTTCAGATAAACCCACACCAGTGCGGAAGTAGCTAGGAGAGTAAAAAATGGCACTAAGCCCGTTGGGACCGCTCCGTTCACAACATTTGGCCCTACCCAAGGCAAAAATGTATCCGGAGGTTTCGGGCAGAATCGGGCGATGAGCTGCAGGGATTGTTGGCCGACGATCCAGCCGGCATGGAGCCCAATTGGTATAAACAGCGAGCGAGTGCGGAGGGTGCCGAAAGCAAGGACAATCCCAGCTAGGAAAAGTGAAAGAATCCCCCAACCAAGAAGTGGCCATGGCGGTGCGCTGGAAAAAACCAATGGCACTTGCTGAAATCCGCTCAGCCATCCTACGGGTTCATCGAAGACTTGGCGGGATGTTCTCAGGAAGTGCACCAAGGCAAAACAGGCCGATGAGAGGATCGTTGCAGCCCAAGGGGGCATTATCCTCAGAGCAAGGCCAAGCAACACCCCGCGAAATAATAATTCCTCAATTGTTCCCACGGCCGCAGCCGTCCCGCAAATTCGGAAAAAACTCGAAATTTCCCACTGCGACTTGAATGCGAAAATCCCTGTAAGAAGATAAACGGAGCCAAGGGCTACGAGTGGGGCGAGAGCGAGAAGAAAACCCCATGCGAGATCGCTTTTCCAGAGGCGATTGGGTTGCATGCCCAGGTCGGAAAGGCGGCGTATGCCAATCCCGCGAAATGCAGGCCAGAGCAGAATGACAGCGGAAATCTGCACGCTGCGGCTGAAGTAGCGGTGGAATGGAAAACCATCCACGATGGGAAGAATCCCTCTCTGAGCCAGCGAATTGCCAATCCAGTAGAGAGGAGGCGATAGCAGGCAGGCAAGCGCAACTACTCCGCCCAAGTAGGCAAAAAAGCGGATGAAGGTTTTGAGACCGGCCGGATTCGGATTCACGAAGCCATCTGTATGCGTTAAAGAGTTCGCTTATGCGAGATGTTTGGAACACGGAAGCCCTGGCTGCGAAAGATAAAGATTATCTATGGCATCCGTTCACGCCGATGCGCGAATGGTGTGCGGCAGATCACTCCCCGCTTGTTCTTGTTCGGGGTGAGGGCGCGATGCTGGAGGATAGCGAAGGACGTCGCTATCTTGACGGAAACTCATCGATCTGGACGAATATTCATGGTCACGCGCATCCCAAAATAAATCGCTCAATCCGGGATCAACTTGAGCGCGTGGCTCACGTTTCCTTTCTTGGAGCCACGAATCCCGCTGCGATTGAATTGGCTGAGAGACTTGTCGGCTTTTTTCCTCAACGAACGCTACAGCGTGTTTTCTTGAGTGACGATGGATCCACCGCAGTGGAAGCCGCGATGAAGATGGCTATTCAGTTCTGGCAAATGAAGGGCTATCCAGCGCGTTCACGATTTATTGCTTTTGATAATGCCTACCATGGCGACACGCTCGGGGCCGCGAGCCTTGGTGGTATCAACGCATTTCAACGTCGTGTGGCTGGTCATGAATTTCCTGTAACGCGTGTCAGCGGTCTCGATGAACTTGATGCCATTTCTGGATTGAATCATGGTGACGTCGCTGCAGTCGTCATCGAACCGTTGATTCAAGGCGCTGCCGGCATGCGGACATGGCCGCCCGGAATGCTTCGAGATTTGAGAAAAAAGTGTGATTCGGCGGGCGTGTTTCTCATTTTGGATGAGGTCATGACAGGGTTTGGGAGGACTGGAGCAATGTTTGCCTGCCACAGAGAAGATGTAGTCCCGGATTTTCTCTGTCTCGCCAAGGGGCTCACGGGTGGGTACGTGCCGCTTGCTGCAACACTGACCACGGAGACGGTTTTTGAAGCCTTCTTTGGGAATGTGGAAGATGGGAGGACCTTCTATTATGGTCACAGTTACTCGGGAAATCCTGTCGGCTGTGCCGCCGCTTTGGCAAGTCTTGATATTTTCCAAAATGAGAATGTGCTCGAAAATCTTGCGCCGAAAATTACTCGCTTGAGCGAGTTGCTGATTGATTTAAGGAGTGAGCCAGGGATTTACGAAGCGCGCCAGTGTGGGTTTATCGCGGGGATCGAGGTGCGGAGAAGGACTGGTGAGGCATTTCCTTGGATGAGGCGGGTTGGTGCTCAAATCTGCTTGGCGGCAAGGCAACATGGTCTTTTGACTCGTCCCGTTTTGGATACGATTGTGTTCATGCCTCCACTTTGCGCCACGCTCGAGCAGGTTGAAGCTGGCATTGCCGCAATTCGTGCGGCCTGTCGGGATGTTCTGATCGGTGCAGAAACTTGATTCTCTGTGAGGGCTAGCGGCGGGCCTTCTCGGTGAGGATTCCCTTTGCAATCGATTCAGCGAGTTTCTGGCGAGTGGCTGCATTTTGGAGCTTACGATTCTCCGATGGGTTTGAAACAAACCCAAGTTCACAGAGTACAGCTGGGCGGTTGTTGTTTCTCAGCACATAAAGGCTGCGCCTTTTGATGTCTCGATTTTTTGCGCCGTAGACTTTTAAAATCTCGCGCTGCAATCCCGCCGCTAGGCTGGAACTCCGCGAACTGTAGTAGAAGGTCTCCACCCCAGATGGTTTGCTGTTCTTGCTCCAGTTAAAGTGTAGGCTAACAAAAATAACATTCTTCAGGCGGTTTGAGGATGCGACGCGTTGGTCCAAGGGAATAAAGCAATCGGTAGTGCGTGTCTCCACAACGCTCAATCCAGAGGAACGAAGAATCCGGGCTGTCCGTCTGGTTGTGTCGAGGGTGAGGCTTTTTTCAGGAATGCCACTCACAGATCGAGCGCCGGAGTCATGCCCGCCATGGCCGGCGTCCAGTACCACGGTGTCAAAGTACCCTGTGCTCTGAAGACCGCTTCGGGATCGGAATGAAGCTGAGCTCTGGCAGCCACCGAGGCAAATGATGGCAAGCACGGAAGCAAGGAAAGGCACAGCTCGGGCCAGATGGCGTTTTTGACATTTTGTATCCATGAGATTCGTCCCCAAGCACGAACACGCTTCGTGCAGCCACAAGATAGAAACCGATGCGTCGATGGCGCAATCATTTTAGTCTGGATTTCACCGGCAACGCGCGGATTCTTGGTAGCATGCTGGCCAAACGTGTGATTCCGTGTCTGGACGTGACCGATGGTCGCGTGGTGAAGGGAACCAAATTTCTCAATCTGCGCGATGCGGGTGACCCTGTGGAGTGTGCAAAAATGTATGACAGCCAAGGGGCCGATGAGCTTGTTTTTTTGGATATTACCGCATCCAGCGATGGACGGGCTACGATGGTTTCGGTGATCGAGCGCACTGCGGAACAATGCTTCATGCCGCTCACGGTCGGTGGAGGTATCCGAGTTGTGGAGGATTTTCGAACGATGCTTCGCGCCGGTGCCGATAAAGTGAGTGTAAACACTTCCGCGCTTGAGCGACCCGAGCTCATCTCAGAAGCGGCTGAGGCTTTTGGCTCTCAATGCGTGGTGGTCGCCGTGGATGCCAAGAGGGACGGTCCTGGAAAATGGCGTGTCTACACGCATGGCGGCCGCCGCCCCACCGAGCACGATGCTATCGCATGGATTATTGATGCGGCGCGGCGCGGCGCTGGAGAGATTCTTCTCACAAGCATGGATGCCGATGGAACCTGCGGAGGATATGATTTGGAACTCACACAAGCCGTCTCACAGGCCGTTGGTATTCCTGTCATCGCAAGCGGAGGAGCTGGTGAACTCAAACATCTGTCTGATGTGTTAAATGAGGGGGGCGCAGATGCTGTATTGGCCGCGAGCATTTTTCATTTTGGAAAACATACTGTGGCCGAGGCTAAAGAGTACCTTGCCTCTCGAGGCTTGCCGGTGAGGAAACCATTCGACAATTGATAGCGGAAGCGGGTGTTTTGTTTTTAACATGATGAATCGAGCCGATTCCACTTTCACTCCAGAGAGTGTCACTGAAGCCCTGAGGCGCGAGGGATTACGTATCACACGCAACCGACGTGGTATTTTGCAGGCTCTATTTGAATCGGTTCGTCCGATGAGTCTGCAGGAGATTCAATCCGCAGCCTCAGTGCATGAGGGGTCTCGTCCGGACTATGCGACGGTGTTTCGAATGATCATGCTCATGGAAAAGCTCCACCTCGTTCACAAGGTGAACTTGCAGAGATCCTGCAGTTATTATGAGATCAGTGACCCTCGTAAGCACTACGATCATCTCGTGTGCCGAATTTGTGGGAATGTGGTTCTGATAGACACGCCCTGTCCAATTGGAGATGCGGAGAAAAAAATTGCTCTCCAATATGGATTTCGTGACTTAAGCCACTCGCTTGAGTTTTTTGGTATTTGTGCCACTTGCCCCGGATAGCCAAATTCGGCTTGTTCAAGCCTGCTGAGAGATAGCGTGACGACCTTTAACAGGCAGGTGAGAAACGAAAAAACCCGCTCAGCTTGGGCTGAACGGGTTTTTCTGTGGTTGGAGGAAATTAGATAGACGCTTTGAAAGCTTTTCCAGGAACAAAGCGAACCGACTTGGAGGCCTTGATCTTGATTTTTGCGCCAGTCTTTGGATTCACGCCAGTGCGGGCCTTGCGATTGCTGATTTTAAATGTTCCGAAGCCGATGAGCTGAACGGTTTTCGTTTTTTTGACGCCAAGTTTAATGCCGTCAATGACTGCGTTCAAAGCGCGCTCTGCATCTGCTTTGCTGGAACCGAGGGTTTTTTGGACTGCTACGGTGAGTTCAACTTTATTCATGGTTGTGTATGGGTGTTGGAGTTGGGTTTCGAATGAACTGACATGGCAAGAGCAACAAATGACGGCCTTCCTGTCAAGCTGGGCGGGTGATTTGGCGTAAAAAAAATTAGTTTGATTCGTCGACAGGAACGACGGGCGAACTGCTTGATTCAGCCTCTACAGATGATGTTGCCTGGGGGACGGTCGTAGACACCTTGCTGGTGGCCGGATTTTTATAAATTTCTTTAAAAATTTTTCCGATGATTGGAGCGGCGTGCGATCCTCCGTGAGGATCCATCCCGGGTTCCCCCTCGTAGAGTGCGGCGAAAGAATACTTGGGATTATCCGCGGGCAGAAAACCTGTAAACCACGCTGCGATGCGTTGACGGTCGGTGGGTCCCCACTGGGCTGTTCCAGTTTTCCCGGCAACTTCGATGCCTTTCACAGCGGCTTGGTGGGCGGTTCCCATCGCATCGCTGGTGACACCCACAAGGGCACGCCGGAGTTCATCTCGCACGTCTGGTGAGACGGTAATTTCTTCGCGAATCCTATCTGGATAGGCGGCGATGACTTTGTTGTCGATGGATTGCACTTGGAGAACCAAGCGCGTTTGATGCAAAAAGCCACCGTTGGCAATCACACTCATAGCTTGGGCCATTTGAAGCGGGCTGATGAGAATGTCGCCTTGGCCAATGGAAAGATTTGCAACGTCGCCGCCCTTGAGTGTGCGTTTGTGAACGCGGAGCATGTACTCGTCGTCAGGAATGTTACCGGAGGATTCCGAGCGCAACGGGATGCCTGTGCGGCGGCCGAGGCCAATACGTTTGGCATATTCGATAATCGGCGCGGCGCCCATTTTGAGTCCAGCTTGGTAGAACCAAGTGTTGCAGGACTGGGTGAGGGCTTCCTTAAAAGTTAATCGGCCGGCATCGACCTTTTTCCAGTTTCGGAACGTATGATCGCCAACTGTGAAGGACGTTGGACACGTGAAAGTTTCTTTTGCAGTGATGCGCCTACTTTCGAGTCCGGCAAAACCCACGAATGTTTTGAATGTGGATCCTGGCGGGTAGGCGGAGCGGAATGCGCGAGGTACGAGCGGGTCGGCCGGATCGTTGGAATAGCGGGCGAAGACATCGCGTTTCACGGTCGGAACAAAATCATTTGGGTTAAAGGATGGATAGGAAGCCATGGCGAGAATCTCCCCATTATTCGGATCGAGGACCGCGACGGCTCCACGGTTCGTATTTTTAGCGAGTACTCTTTCTGCCTCCTGCTGCAATGTGAGGTCGAGGGTGGTAATGACGTTGTAACCGGGTACCGGTTGACGGGCGACGCGTTCGGAGACTTTTTTACCATCGGCGCCAAATGTAATCTGCAAAAGCCCAGGTTGACCGCGGAGCTCGCGGTCGAAGACCTGCTCGAGTCCTTCGCGCCCCTCACTTTCTGAAAAAATGAGATCACTGTTCTCAATAGGGCGGAGGGATAGGGGAGCTTCCAATCCTGTGTAGCCTATGATGTGAGCGGCGAGTGGGCCGTTCGCATAAAAACGCACATAGGTCTGGCGAAGAACTTGGCTGGGAGGCATGCTGCGTTGCACTGCGGTGAGCTCGCGAGGCAAGAGGTCGGTTGCGATATCGAGCGGCAGAACTCCTCGATTTTTATAGTGGTTGAGTACAGCAGAATCCGAGAGCTTAATGTCGCGATTGATCAGGGTAGAGGCCAAGGCGGCCTGCTGGCGCGCAAAGGACAGGATTTTTGAGTCTGGCCAGTCCAATGGAGTAGGGAAGTTGATTGCGAGGTTATAGCTCACCCGGCTTTGAGCGAGCGGCTGACCATTACGATCGGTGATCTGGCCGCGAGGCGCGGGAATGAGAAGCGAAAAAGTGCGCGCCTTGTGCTGGGTTTCCCAAGTGGGCTTGGGATTTTCTACCACGCCCGTATTGTCGATCATCGTTTCACGAGCCATGACGCTCGCGGAAAAAAGCATCGCGGCAACCAGACAATAAAAATTCATCTTCTGATAATAGCAAAAGCCGGCGATCACTCGAATGGAAATCTTATGAGTTGTGAACTTCATGGCTGTTGAGTCTCGATCCAAGTGCGAAAGCAAGCGGCGATTGGTTTCTTGAGGTCGAGTAACTCAAGTTTTGGCTTCTGCAGAGCAGAATGAACCTGCGCAAACCAGTAGAAAGCGATTAACAATAGAAAGAATGGCATGATTTTGCGGGTGCTTGTCCAGACGCTAGGCCAATCGGCGAGTGCTTGTCCGAGGAGAATTTCTGCCATGCAAAGTATGGCGGCGATGAAGGCCAAAGACAGGGTAGCGATCGAGAGGGGATTGAGATAGAGAGCATGAGCGAAATCGCCTTTGAGAAGTGCGCAGGCGGAGCGGGTCCCCCCACAAAACGCACAGGGGAGGCCTGTCACGGCTTTGAAGCCGCATGGCAGGGACGGGACAGGAAAGGAGTGGATTTTTAAAACCAAAAGCGCAAATGCCAGAACAACCACTAGGATGATTGCTGCACGGAGGAGGGCACCTCGAGGGTTCAGCAAATGCATGGTCAGGGCTCGATTTCGGAGTCCTTGTCTGTAGGAACTGAGATCGAGCCGGATGGTATGACAATCGTGATCTCGCCCTTTGGCGGGTGTTTTGCAAAATGATCTAGGAGTGCGGAGGGAGTATCTCGTCGGTATTCTTCGAAAGTTTTTGTGAGTTCGCGTGCAACGCACACTCTGCGCTGAGGACAGATCTCATTCAATGCGGCAAGCGTTTTGAGAATGCGATGAGGAGATTCGAAGTAGATGCTTGTTTCACCTCGGGTCGCGGCTGATGTGAGTTCATTTGCCCGGCGACCGCTCTTCACGGGCAGGAATCCGCCAAAGAAAAAACGGTCGCAAGGAAATCCAGAGCCGACAAGTGCGGTGAGTACGGCGGAGGGTCCCGGTAGCACGCTCACCGGCAACGCTCGGTCGATGCAGGTTTTGATGAGGCGGTAGCCTGGGTCTGAAATACCCGGCATACCGGCATCCGTGATCAAAGCCACATGTGTCCCGTTTGATATCCGGTCGGCGACGTCATCGCAACGGAATGATTCGTTATGTCCGTGCAGGCTGAGAAATGGTTTCTTGATGCCAAGATACTGGAGGAGTAGCCCGCTGTGACGTGTATCCTCAGCGGCAATCAAATCAGCAGACTTGAGAACCTCAACGGCCCTCAGCGTGATATCTTGGCGGTTGCCAATGGGAGTGGGGACAACGCTGAGCAAGGGATCAAAGCTGTTTTACCAACCCTCCGAGACCTGCGTGGCAAGATTGTTGGCTAGATCGGCTGCAGCGTTTGACATGGCCTGGCGTTCAATGGTCTGGAGATCATTTCCACTAAAGAAAGATGTTTTTCCTACCGCTGTCCCACTCATGAGGGTGGCTCCGGTGTTTTGATCCGTGACCGTATAGAGGACGTGCACGGTCAGGCTAAATTCGCTGGTAGCAAGGACATTGTTTTGAACCGAGCGCAGGGCTCCGCGATCTATCTTTGTGATGGTGCAACTCAAAATGGCATCCGCTTGGTTGGAATTGACGATATGATATGTTCCATCTTGCTGGAGACGCTTCACAAGGGTATCGGCAAATAAAGCCTCGATACGGGATTCGTAGGTATTATTTTTAAAAGTCGGCACGGAGAGTGTTCGCACCGAGCGCATCGGGGTGGGACGAATCTCGCCAAGCTTGTACCCGCAACCCGCAAGCGTGAGGACCGCTGTAAGAACAATGGCTAGGCAATTTTTCATGGATTGGGTAGGGCGGGTTCCACTGCCGGCATCGGAGCAACATCACGGGAGTTGGTGCGCAACTTGGGACTGGACACAACAGGCAACTCGTCAGCGACGATATCCTTTCGGGGAGGACCGTTGAAATCTGCAAGGGAGGAGGTCTCCACTTGAGCCTGCAACCTGCGCCGGAGTGCAGCAGTTTCTCCGGTTTGGGTCTGCTCCGGTCCCGTGCGGAGGGCCTCGTCACCAGCTTCACTGCGAATTTCCTGAACTCGGTCGCGGGCGGCAATCGCTTGTTTTGAATCTGGCGAACGGCGAATGACATCATTGTAGTAGATCGCCGCTGCGCGGTAGTTTTTGAAGCGGTCGTAGAATTTTGCAATGTCCATGAGATCACCCGATTCTTTGGTTCCAAGGCTGGTTACGTTGTCTTTTGCTTGAGCGGCTTTTTCGCTTGATGGGTATTGAAGGAGGAAATCCTCGAATGTGTTTTTTGCCGTGATCAGAGCCGAAAGGTCCTGTGTTTTTCCTGACTGGCCAAGTCTCATGTAGATGTAGCCGATTTGATACATGGCATCGTCTGCAATTGAGCTGCTTGGGTATCTGTCTAGCACGCCTTGGTATGCTTTGGCAGCATCTTGGACTCGATTCTGCCGTTCATAAGTAAGACCCAAATTGAATTGGGCTATGGGTGCATTTTTGCTGTACGGAGCATTTTGGATTATGGAAGCAAACATCTCCTCGGCGCGGTCGGTCCCGGGGAGAAAGGCCACGCCAAGAAACTTCACTTTTTTCCCAGCGAGGTATTCATTGGCGATGAGAACCTGGCGATTTACAGCGCGCTCGAAATCCGGAGTGTCTGGATATTGAGTGACGAGTTTTTGGTAAGCATTGAAGGCTTTTGTGCTGTCTCCAAGGTTTTCATATATCTCGGCGATGCGGAATTGGGCCTGCATGGCAAGTGGTGATGCGGGATGGTCTTTGATAAAACGGCGATAGCCGGCAAGGGCATTCGAAGTGGAGTCTGCATCTTGGGCCGAGGTGGCATCAAAGTCGGCGCGCTCTTCGGGCGTGACATCCGCATTGACCTGTTGACGCTTCGGCGGCGGGGCAGCTTCGGCGGAGTCAGGAGATTGAGCGGTTGCCAGCAGAGATATTGCCAGAAACGCAGCCAAAGAAATCATTAAAAATCGGAACGACATCACGAGTTCACTAAACTAAGGGAGCAGACTTCATCGCGTCAAGATTTCAGGGGGTGGCGCTCCTAATTGCCCCCCTTGCAACGGAGAGTCCCCAGTGGTAAAAATTCTTATGAAAACCTCACTATCGCTTTTGACGCTGATCACGCCTTCTCTCTTGCTGGCGCAGGATTTTGTGGCTCCTAGAGGTCATCAAGTCGAGATCGCGAGGGAGGCGCCGGTGTCGAGTCCAAGGGTTGATGGAATCGTAAAACAGATTTTTGATATTAAAAAACCTTGGCAACTTTTGAATCCAGCGGCTCCAGCGAGTTTGGGTAGCGGCGCGCGGAATGTCTCAAAAGATACGGTAGCTGGAACAGCACACAATGCCGTCACACTGACTGTGGTCGGCGTGGAGTGGTGAGATCCTACCACCAGAAGAGAGATGCAGCGACAAGCACTGCGCCATAAACAAGACCTGCAAGCGCTGCCGAGCGCCAGATCAGGTGGCTTGAGGAGAGAATCTTGATGGCATCTCGGAGCAGGTATGGCATTCCAACGAAGAAGAGCCCGCCAACAATCCATCCATAAGCAAGTATGACGAGCAGTAGTCGGCTTGGCTCGGTGCGCAGCATGGCCGACTCCAAGGTGGGTTCTGCACAGAGGAGTAGCAACATTCCGAGTGCACGAACGGCAAGAAATTCCTCCACATAAATCCAAGAAAGCACCGCGCCTGCGGCAATCCCAATGAGCATAACCCCTCGGAGTTTGGAAAATTCTCCGAGGTCAATCTCCCTCACCAGCAGGAAGCTCCATGCCGCTGCGATGAATAACAAAACTGTTCCTGCCGACCGCGATCTGGGAAATCTCCGGACCACCTGAATTGATGCGGGGATATTAATGAGGCCCGCTGCGTGGAAAATAACGAGTGCAAGGCCGGCAGCGACTCCCATTGTTTGCAGTGAAAGCTGGTAAATCATGTTTTCTTTTTTTTCTTGGGTGAGCGGGCTTTGATCGAGGGTTCCCAAAGTTTATCGGCAAGGGCCACTTGGGCAGCCGCCACTTGGGCTTCTTTTTTGCTGCAGCCACATCCTCGTCCCAACTCGATACCGTTCCAAAAAACACAACAGATGAAAACCTTCGAATGTTCAGGTCCTGTTTGGGATAAAATTTGATATTCAGGTGCAGTGGGTTCTATTGCCTGCAGAATTTCCTGCAGGTAGCCCTTGGGATTGATTTCATCTGGTTGGCTGGCGATTTCTGAAAAGACAGAATCCATCTGGCGTAGAATAAAAATTCGGGCCGCATCAAATCCTCCGTCCAAGTAAATTGCGCCAACAAGTGATTCAAAGGCATCGGCGAGAGTGGACGCCCTCCCACGCCCTCCGCTGGCTTCTTCACCGCGTCCCATCATAATGAAACTTCCGAGATCCAATGCCATGGCACGGTCTCTCAGGGCCGGTCGGGAGACGATACGGGTCCGGAGCTTGGTGAGTTGTCCCTCTCCGAAATCCGGAAAAATTCGGAAGAGATGCTCGGTCACTGTTACCTGAATGACCGCGTCGCCAAGAAATTCAAGTCTCTGGTTATCAAAAGGATAATTTTTTCTTTCCAGCGAGATGCTGGGATGGGTGAGAGCCTCTGCAAGGAGGAGGCCATTTCGAAACTTGTAGAGAATTTTCTCCTCAAGCGGATTCATCACGGATGGTTTGGTAGGATCCAAAATCATGCGACTCGCGAGAGTGGATTTTTTATGAATGAGTTGGTGGCTGCTTGGTGCATGGAAAAAATGGAAACCTTAATGGGCTGAGGATAGCGTTTGAGGATTCTGAGGCTTGATGTCCAAGCCAAGATTCAGTGGAAGAGGGTTCGGAGTAATTAAAATTTTTGAATTTAAGCCCACGGTATCAAATAATTCGATGACATCAGCCGATCGCATTCTAATACAACCATAGCTTGCCGGGCGTCCGATATTGCGTTCTTCGGGGGTGCCGTGAATGTAAATGTATCTCAGATAGGCATTGCGATTTTTCTCCTCGGTCCCTTCCAGCCAAAGGATGCGGGTTACAATGGGATCGCGACCGGGCGCATTGACTGGCAGGACTTCCCCAGTCGGTTGGCGGCTTTTAAAAACCGCTCCTAGAGGGAGTCCGTGGCCGATTTTATCCTTCACTCGCAAAACTCCAAGCGGTGTCGCGTAAGAACCTGGTCGGTCGCCAACGCCAAACTTAGAAGTCGAAACCGGGTAAGTAGCAAAAAGTTTGCCATCGCGGAGAAGGATCATTTTTTGATCGGCTATGCTGATGATCATCTTGTGACGGTTGTCCGTTGCGCAGCCTGAAAGTAAAACAATTAACGCTAAAGAGATGTAAACGATGCTGCTCGGCATCTTCGACGGGGACAATATCCGTCCCGCAAGGCCGATTGTGCAAAAAATTTGTTCAGTCAAAGACATATTATCCTCACAAAATCCCAAAATGAACTTCTCACGGGGGGCTGCGTCAAGGCTAATTCGTCCGGTTGGTTAGCTGATCCTATTGCACGCAGGAGTTCGAGTGCCGTTCCTAAATTGACGGCGGTTTCATTTTAGCGAGGAATTCCGAAGGCGTCCTTAAGTCGCACGAAATCTTTTGTTCTCTGAGTTGGTGGTTTTTCCCGATTGAACTCCCCCGTCTTAGCGAATAGGTAAGGACTCGAAATGTCATCAGATATTCTGCGTTCTAATCCACTCCGTGAAGGTCTCGCTCAACGTTCGATTCCCGATCCGTGCACTCTTGTTATTTTTGGTGCTACTGGCGACCTCACACACCGCAAACTTGTTCCAGCGCTCTACAATCTTGCTGCTGACGGGGCTCTCCCGCCTGCAATCAGTGTCGTAGGTTTTGCACGACGAGACAAATCGGACGACGTTTTCCGCACCGAGCTGGAAGAGGCCGCAAGAAAATTTTCCCGCCAAGCGATCAATGATGATCTTTGGAAAAACTTCGCCTCCAGCATTTGCTACCACCGTAGTGAATTTGACAAACTCGAAGGCTATGAAGCTCTCGCGAGGCGTTTGGATGAGATGGACGCAGCCAGAGGGACGGGAGGTAACCGACTCTTTTACCTCGCGGCGGGTCCGGATCAGTTCGAAGTCATCTTGGAAAATCTCCGCAAGAGTGGGCTCAATAAGGCACGCCCTGGTGCTTGGAGTCGTGTGATCGTGGAAAAACCCTTCGGCACAGATTTGCCAAGCGCTAAGCGTCTTAACGATCTTGTTGAAAATGCTTTCGATGAATCTGAGACATTTCGCATCGATCACTATCTCGGCAAGGAGACCGCTCAAAACATCATCGTGCTCCGATTTGCCAACGCTCTTTTTGAGGCGATGTGGAATTCCCGTTACATAGACCATGTTCAGATCACCGCTAGCGAACCCCTAGGAGTCGAGGGCCGCGCGGGCTACTACGAAAAATCCGGCGCGCTCCGCGACATGGTGCAAAATCACCTTCTCCAACTCCTTTGCCTCACTGCCATGGAGCCTCCAGCCGGTCTGGATGCCGATTCGATACGCGATGAAAAGGTGAAGGTGCTTCGCTCTCTTCGCCCGCTTACCGGTGAAGACGTCTTCAAACACGTAGTCCGTGCCCAATACGGGGCAGGCTCGATCAATGGCAAACGCGTGGCAGCCTACCGTGACGAACTCAATGTGAATCCCGAGTCGGTTACAGAGACGTTTGTCGCCATGGAACTCAATGTGGATAACTGGCGCTGGGCAGGAGTGCCATTCTTCATCCGTGTTGGAAAACGCCTGCCCAAAGCGGCAACCGAAATCGCTGTGCATTTCAAAAGTGTGCCCCCCGTCCTTTTTCGGGCCACCGGTGAATCGATTGATGACAACGTACTGGTGATTCGCATTCAGCCGGATGAGGGAATTTCGCTACGGATGAGCGCAAAGATGCCGGGCTCCAGCCTCAGGATTGAGCCCGTGAAAATGGATTTTCACTACGGCACTAGCTTTGGAAAAGCAACGCCCGAAGCCTACGAGCGACTGCTCCTCGATGCCATGAGCGGAGATGCCACTCTCTTCGCCCGTCGAGACGAGGTGGAACAAGCTTGGAAATTTGTCGATGCCATTCACGAGGCCTGGCTCCATCGCAGCGATGATCTTGCTGTTTATACATCAGGATCCTGGGGCCCAGGGGAGGCCGACGAGCTCACCAAGCGCCACGAGGCCGCATGGAGGCGCTTGTGAACAACGCCGAATTCATCGAGCTTGGCATTCCTGTCGAAATCGGAAAAATCGACAAGAAGCTAGGCGAGCTCTGGGATTCGAGTGATGACACGAAGACCCGTGCTTCCCTCATCAATCTCGTGGTTTACACGGAAAGCGATGCCACTCTTGCCGCTGACAATGCAGTCCTTGCCTCGGTGGCTGGGCGCCACGCTTGCCGAGCCATTCTTATTTTAGGAAATCCCTCCGCACCCGTCTCCGAGGCCAAAGCCTGGATCAGCGCTCATTGTCATCTTCTGGGAAAGGGTACCCGGCAGATTTGCTCCGAACAAATCACGTTCCGTCTTGACGGGGATGCTGCAAACGCCCTGCCAAACATCGTTTTTTCGCATCTCGATTCCGACCTTCCTCTCTGCCTCTGGTGGAAGGCCGATTTCCCTGAGCCGCTCGATGAAAAACTCTGGGCATGGGTAGACCGTCTCATTTTCGACAGCGTTTCGTGGCACAACCCGCACCACCAGTTTTCGATGATTCGTCATATTTCCTCATCCGGAAAAAGTGCCGCTGTTCTCTGTGATCTCAATTGGACTCGCCTCCACGCTTGGCGATTTGCCCTAGCCAGCCAGTTTGACAACGCGGCCGCTTTTCCTCATCTGAGCGATGTGGAATCGATCACCCTTCGTTGCGCCCCGCACTCTCAGATCGCTGCCCTCCTTCTTTTGGGATGGCTTGCAGGTCGCTTGAAATGGACTTTGGACGCCGAGAATAGAGTGTTCCGCACTTCTCGCGGTGCCGTCATTCCCTTCCACATTGAAGAAAACCCCGGCCCGAATCTGTCTTTTGTTTCCATCAAATCCTCCGACGCTCGCTTCGAACTCAAGCTGGCTGAAGGGTCTGATTTTTTTGAGTCCAGCATTCAAACGCCCGGAATTCCTGAAATCTGCCAAATCCTCCCGGCTCCACGTGAGCGCCTCGAGGAGACATTGCTCGCCGAGCTCAGTCGCGCAGGTCGCCACACGCTCTACACAGAGTCACTCGAAATCATTCTTCCGCTTCTCAAGAGCTAGGGCAGCACAAAATAGATATGCAGGTTTTTATAAGAGTCCTTCCCTACGTTCGTCGATACCCCGCGCTGGCCTTTGGCACGCTCTTCTGCGCCGTGGCAGGCACGCTCATGGTCATCGTCTTCCCGGCGATCACGCAGAGGATTGTTGACCAGGTCATCGGACAGAACCGCCCGGACCTCTTGCTCCCCCTCGTGGCCCTCGGCTTCGTTGCGTTTCTCGCTCAGAATGGCCTGAACTCGCTTCGCATCTTCTTCAACAATCACTTCGAGCAACGCGTGATTTTCGACCTTCGCAGCCAACTCTACGCCCACATCCAGCGCCTTCCGCTCACTTGGTTCGATAACCGCTCGACGGGCGATATCATGACTCGGCTGAGTGAGGACGTGACGAGTGTCGAACGCGTGCTCATCGATGGCATCGAGCAAGGGACTGTTGCCGTTCTCCAAATCCTTATCGTGAGCGGCGTGATGATGGCCTACAGCCCCGCACTCACTTCGGCCGTGCTTGTGCCCATTCCATTTCTTGGAGCCGGGGCGCTCGTCTATACGCTCACTGCACGGACCCGTTACCGCAAGCAACGCCAAGCCGTATCAGCCCTCAACTCCCTTCTCCACGATAACATCGCCGGCATTCGCCAGATCAAGACCTACACCAGCGAGAAGCGGGAACACATCCGTTTTAATGAGGTCAGCAACGACGTCCGCCTAACCACCCTCACCGTGATGAAGGCATGGGCACTCTACCAGCCGGGTATGGAATTCATCTCATCCTGCGGGCTGCTTCTGGTCGCCGGCTTCGGGACATCTCAAGTGCTCTCTGGGGCGATGGATATTGGTGCTCTTGTAGCTTTCTTCGTTCTCACCCGCTACCTTTACGAGCCAGTTGGCCGCCTCCACCAACTCAACCAAATTTTCCAATCCGGACGCGCCGCTGGTGATCGAGTTTTTGAAATTATGGACTCGGAATGCGAGCCCGACGAAGGGGCGGAAAATCCGACATCCCGCGTCAATGGCCAGGTTTCCTATCGTGATATTTCTTTTTCCTACGATCCCAAGATGCCTGTGCTGGATAAAATAAACCTCGAAGCCAAGTCCGGCGAGATGGTGGCACTCGTGGGGCCGACTGGTGCCGGAAAATCTACCATCGTTAATCTCTTGGTCCGCTTCTACGAGTTTACAAGCGGAGAAATTCTCATTGATGGTATCCCGCTACGGAATATTCCCAAATCTCACCTTCGGCACAGCATCGCCGTCGTGACCCAAGAGAGCTTCCTCTTCAATGGAACCACCGCTGAAAACCTCAGAATCGGAAAGCCCGACGCAACCGAGGATGAACTCTGGGAAGTCCTTCGGGCCGCAAACGCCGCCGATTTCATCAAGCGCCTTCCGAAAGGCCTTCACACTCCACTCGGAGAGCGTGGTGTCAAATTGAGCGTTGGCGAAAAACAACGCCTCTCCATCGCTCGCGCCCTTCTCAAAAATCCACCGATCCTCATCCTCGATGAAGCCACCGCGAGTGTGGACACGGCAACCGAGCGGCTCATCCAAGAGGCCCTCGACCGCCTCATGCAAAACCGTACCAGCTTCGTCATCGCGCACCGGCTTTCGACCGTCCGCCATGCCGATCAGATCCTTGTTCTCGAACGCGGCAAGATCACCGAGCGGGGAATCCATAACGAACTCCTCGCCACTGGGGGGCTTTATGCCGAACTCTGCCGAAGCAGTTTCTTGCACGACACAGAGGATTGAAAAAACGTCGAAACTCCGATGCCAAAAACTCTAATCTGAATCACGAATCAGGTTTGCATCGACTTCGACACTCCGGACGTAGTAAAAGAAACGTCTCACTAGTCATGATTAAATCATCTGCCTCCCTCACTCGTTCTGGTCCGTGCCCGGCTCATCTTTGGATTTTTTCATCCTTAGGAAAAAAAACCATTGTGGCAGTGACTGGCATTTTACTGGTGCTCTTTGTGGTCGGTCACTTGCTCGGTAATCTGACCGTTTTCATTGGTCCGGAAGCTTTGAATGCCTACGCGGAGAAACTTCACAGTCTCGGCCCCATCCTCTGGGTGATACGTCTCGGCTTGTTGGCTGTGGTTGGCCTTCACATCTTTTTTACGATGCTTCTCTGGAAGGAAAATCAGAAGGCACGTCCCAAAAAATACATTGCTTCAAATCCGATCGGTACGACCGTTTTTGCCCGCACCATGCGGCTAAGTGGTCTCATCGTACTCGCATTCGTCATTTTCCATCTCGCCCACTTTACGGTACGGGTTGTTGATCCCTCCTATGTCACCATGACAACTACTCTGGATGGACATCAGGTTCATGATGTTTATTCCATGGTTGTGAAGGGTTTTAGCAGCGTGCCGATTGTGGTTATTTATGTCGTCGGTCTCTTCCTTCTCACGTCCCACCTGAGCCATGGCTTGAGCAGCCTTTTTCAGACCTTGGGTATCACAAACCTTCGTATCCGTAAAAATTACGAACTGGCCGGGCGCTTGATCGCATGGCTACTGTTCGTTGGTTACACTTCGATTCCCCTATCAATCCTTCTTTCAGGACTTGCAAAAGGAGCCGCACAATGACACTCGACGCCCACATCCCCGACGGTCCGCTTGATAAAAAATGGACCAATTATAAGAACAACGCGAAGCTCGTCAGCCCCGCCAACAAGCGGAAATTCGAGCTCATCATTGTCGGATCGGGCCTCGCTGGTGCCTCCGCAGCGGCAACTCTCGCCGAGCAGGGTTACAAGGTGAAATGCTTCTGCTTCCAGGACAGTCCCCGCCGCGCCCACTCGATTGCCGCGCAAGGTGGCATCAATGCCGCAAAAAATTACCAGAATGACGGCGACAGCGTTTACCGCCTTTTCTACGACACCATCAAGGGCGGCGACTTCCGCTCCCGTGAGGCCAATGTGCATCGTCTTGCTGAAGTCAGTGTAGACATCATCGACCAGTGTGTTGCGCAAGGCGTGCCCTTCGCTCGCGAATACGGCGGCTTGCTCGACAACCGCTCTTTTGGCGGTGCTCAAGTGTCGCGCACCTTCTACGCCCGCGGCCAGACCGGCCAGCAGCTTCTTCTCGGCGCCTACTCCGGCCTCAGTCACCAGATTGCCACAGGCGCGGTGAAAATGTTTCCCCGCACGGAAATGCTCGATCTCGTATTGGTGGACGGCCACGCGAAGGGCATCATCGTCCGCGATCTAAATACCGGCGAAATCACAAGCCACTCGGCAGATGCCGTTCTGCTCTGCACCGGCGGCTACGGCAATGTTTTCTACCTTTCGACAAACGCCCGAGGCAGCAATGTCACAGCCACCTTCCGCGCGCACAAGCGTGGCGCGTTGTTCGCCAACCCCTGCTTCACGCAGATCCACCCGACCTGCATTCCCGTGAGTGGCGACTACCAGTCCAAGCTCACGCTCATGAGCGAGTCGCTTCGCAACGACGGCCGCATCTGGGTTCCCAAGCGCAAGGAGGATTGTGGAAAAGAACCCTCCTCCATTCCGGAGGCGGACCGTGATTATTTCCTTGAGCGCAAATACCCAAGCTATGGCAACCTCGCCCCTCGCGACATTTCGTCCCGCTCGGCCAAAGAAGCCTGCGACGAGGGTAGGGGAGTCGGCCCCGGCGGACTCGGTGTCTATCTTGATTTTGCAGATGCCATTAAGCGCCTTGGTCAAAAAACTATCGAGGAACGCTACGGCAATCTTTTTGAGATGTATCGAAACATCACCGGTGAGAACGCCTATGAGCGCCCGATGCGCATCTACCCCGCCGTCCACTACACGATGGGCGGTCTGTGGGTGGACTATAACCTCATGAGCAACATCCCCGGTCTGCATGTGCTCGGGGAGGCGAATTTCTCGGATCACGGCGCAAACCGCCTCGGAGCCAGCGCTCTCATGCAAGGTCTGGCCGATGGTTATTTCGTGATTCCCTACACCCTTGGCAACTACCTCACCACTCAGTTCGGTAAGAAAGTGGACGCCAGCCATCCGGCCTTCGAGCAGGCTCTCAAAGAATGCAAGGCCCATGTGCAGCGCCTCATCGACATCAAAGGCACTCGCCCCGTGGATAGCTTCCACCGTGAGCTCGGACTCATCATTTGGGACTATTGTGGCATGGCCCGCACGGCGGAAGGTCTCACCGAGGCGATCGGAAAAATTCAAAAACTCCGCAAGGAGTTCTGGAGCGACCTCAAGCTCATTGGCGGAGCCGATGGTATCAATATGGAACTCGAGCGCGCCGGTCGCGTTGCCGATTTCCTGGAGTTCGGCGAACTCATGTGTCTCGACGCCCTCACGCGCGACGAATCCTGCGGTGGTCACTTCCGAACGGAGCATCAATCGCCCGACGGTGAGGCACTCCGCAATGACGAGCAATTCTCCTTCGTCTCCGCCTGGAAATACGAGGGCGAGGGAAACACCTCCACGCTCGTCAAAGAACCCCTCGTTTACGAACAGGTCAAACCCTCCACACGCAGCTACAAATAATCCGCAACCATGAAATTTTACCTCAAAGTCTGGCGGCAAAAAGATTCCAATTCCGAGGGTGCGCTCGAAGATTATACGGCTGAAAACATCCCGGCTAACGCCTCGTTTCTCGAGATGCTCGACATCGTGAACAACAGCCTCACTGGAAAAAATACCCCCCCCATCCAGTTCGAGTCCGACTGCCGGGAAGGCATCTGTGGCACTTGCTCGCTCACGATCAACGGCGTCCCTCATGGTCCAGGCCGTGGCACGACCTGCCAGCTCTACATGCGCAATTTCCGCGATGGGGACACCATCACCATCGAACCCTTCCGCGCCGACGCATTCCCCGTTCGGCGTGACGTCGTCGTGGATCGCTCGGCCTTCGACCGCATCATCCAAGCCGGTGGCTATATCAGCGAGCGCAGCGGTTCGGCGCCAGATGCCAACTCGGTTCCCATTTCAAAGACCATCGCCGACAAGGCGATGGACGCCGCCGCGTGCATCGGTTGCGGTGCTTGTGCGGCCGCCTGCCCAAATGGTTCTGCTATGCTCTTCGTCAGCGCCAAGGTCACGCATCTCGGACTCCTGCCTCAAGGCAAACCCGAAGCCGACCGCCGCGTTCTCGGCATGGTTCGTCAAATGGACAAGGAAGGCTTCGGCAACTGCTCAAACTACTACGCCTGCGAAGCCGTCTGCCCCGCAGGCGTCCCCGCCGCCTTCATCGCCCGCATGAACCGCGAGTTCACCGCCGCTTCCGTAAAGGAAATGGTAGGTCTTTGAGCACAAGCCTGATATAACTCTAAAACCGCCCATCGTGATCCCAAGGTAGGGATGGCGCGCCGTCGCCGTCCGACTTGCGCGGCTTAGCCGCCTTTGGATCAAACGAAACGGCGCATTCGCGCCTGAACCGAGAGAAAAGAGAATGTGCGGGTTACACTTCCATAAGCACCCAATGTTTTGTGTAATTCCCAAGCCCCCACAAAATCCACTCCGGTAAATTCTGTCATCCTGTTTAAAATTTGTGATTCCCGCTGAGAAAAAGCTGTTATCTCCGTGGAGATTTTCCTCACGGAAAATCGATTTCCACGAAGCCCTCTGACGGGATTTGATTCAACCCGGCAATCACTTTTTCAACGGAATTTCGAATGCGAGGCCAAGAGGTCGTTTTGAGGACAACGATTGCGATTTTTCGGTGTTTGAGGTTTTGTTGGTATCGAAGATTTTGATCCGTCGTGATCAATGTGTCGTATCCATCTCGTTCAGCGGATTCGATGAGGGTGCCGTTTGTGAGTCGGGACCAATCTTTTTCGGCTGCGGTATCTACGGCCATCGGATGCAAAAACCTGCGGAGTGGAACAGGAACCCCTTGGTCAAAAAGGATTCTCACGCGGCAACAGGTTCTGCGAGGCTGGCGGCTGCAAATTCCAACACGGCTTCGACTTGGTGGCGGCCTACTCCGGGGAACCACTCTAAGAATTCATCGACCGTGGCACCGTCCTCCAGATTTTCGAACAAAGCCCTCACGGGAATTCTCGTTCCATGAAAAACATAGGCACCCCCGACTTTTTCCGAGTTCCGCTCAATGCTCGCACATTCTCGCCAGCTTCCCATAATGACTAAACTGGCATCGTGTTAGTATGTTATCAATGGAATTTTTTTCAATCCTGGCGAGCGCTGAAAAAGAGGCGCCTTTGCATCAGGCGGGAGGCGTTAGAAGATGCAAGATCAAGTGTTGCGTGCAGATCGCAGGCAATTCATAGCCTTCCTGAATCGCATTGGCCGCCCGAAGGGTGAGCATAGCGAATCAATTTACAGGAGATTAGCAGGACTTTACAGGATTGGAGCGAAGCGGTTTTGAAATAGCGGCGCGATAGCGCCCCTCGTGATCCCAAGGTAGGGATGGCGCGCCGCCTGCGTCCGGCTTGTGTAAAGACGTGTCTCGCGAGGTTCGGTGTTAGCGCAGTGATGCTGGCTGGCAGTAGATCGCGAGGGGTCCGCGATTCCAGACAGTGCCGCTTCGTGCGCGTTCTTCGGGGGTTGTGAAGGTGTAGTTGTCGAGAACGGCTCGGATGAATCGGGGAGGTTGGTCGGGGAAAGGATTTTTTTCGAGCAGTGTCAGAACTTCAGGGGAGCCTTCGAGCAGGCGGGCGAGGAACGATTGAAACCAGGGAGTCGTCTCCACGCGGCCGAGTGCGGCGAACCACATTTGCCAGTCGAGTCGGGGTTGGTATGGGGCTACGGCTGGAAGAGTGTGGTCGGGAGCGCCTGGTTTGTAGCGGAATTCATAGGTTTTCCAGTCGTGCCCGTCGTTACTGCCCTGGACCAGGATTTCGTGGCGAGTGGTGGTCATGACGGCGAAAAGCCCATAGCCATTGATCGTCCGAAATGGCGCAAGAAGCGAGTGGGCATGGGCGAGGGGCGCAAGAAAAGCCGGAATGGTTCGGAACGCCGAGGCGAGGGGAATGAGCGAGAGCAGAAGGATCGAGGCGAGAACCGGGATTCGGATCCATCGCGTCACAAATCCCTCCGGCGCCGATTTTTTCTGAAGAAGTCGAGGCCAGCAGCGGTCATCAAGGAGGAAGAAGCACAAGGCGGCGGTGAGAAGGTTGAAGAAGGCGAAATTGCCCGTGAGCGCAATGCCTGCCTGGAGCGCCAGAGTTGACCACGCGGCGACGATACGAGGAATCCTCGGCAGGAAAAAGGCGAATGGCAGGACGAGTTCGATGAAAAACATGAGCGCACAACTCGCGATGAGGAATTCTGCCGGAAGTTGATGTGCGAACCAAGCCACGGGATTCGGCAGGGGCTGGGTGAAAAAATGGAATTCGAATGCTGAGAGGCTGCGCCACGCCGGATCGCCACTGGTCAGCTTAACCACGCCGGAACTAAACATCAGGCGAAACAAAAGTGCGATGACTAGGAAACGCGCCAGGCGGGGCGGCTCGCACGGGGAGAAATTTGGGCGCACCCGCCAAGGCGATAGAAACACAGCGAGGAAGCCAACCTCGATCAGGAGGGCGTCCCACTGGAACCCGTAGAAATCTTGACCCGCTACGCAGAGTGAGAGCATGACGGCCCAGAGCGTCAAGAAGCACAGCGGCTGCAGGATGCCGATAAAGGCGAGAAGAGAGGCGGCAACGCCGATTCCGACGAGGGTGTTTAAAATGGCGAGGCCGGGTGATAGCCAAGCGAGTGATGGCATGGCCCAGTAGGCCTGCGTACCGAGTTGCTCTCGGACGGCTTCAAAATGCGGGGCGACGGGCAGAATGGCGTTCAAGCCTGCGGCCTGATGCCAATACGAACCCAGGGCGATCAGGAAAATCAGCGCCAGCGCTCGGAGGAAGACGGCGTTGGCGATGGCAAAGGTCGGTCGCTGAGCGGAGGCCCCCCAGAGGAGTTTCGTGAGCTTCGAAAAAACAACACGGTTCGTCGCTACGAATCCGTAGGCGAATTCAAGTGCCTGCGCAAAAATCGGAACCTGCCTGCTTAGAAATAGACCGGCTCGCGCGGCGACACTGTGAGGGGCAGTGAATTCCAATACGGCCGCAGCGCCTGATGCATGTGTCCTGTCCGGGCGGATCAACTGCACCGCACGGTCGAATTCTTCTTGTGAGATTTCCGGAAAATCTGCTGCCACCTCCGAAGAGGGGCGGTAGTCCACGGAGTCGCCTGTCATTTCCCGCCAGCGTTCGATCCACATCCGACAGAATCCGCAGGCCCCATCGAAGACGACTAGCGGACGCGTCATTTTTTCAGGAGCTTCGCCAGTGCGGCGGTGGGATTTTCAACTGTCTCTTGCGTGATCGTGAGTGAGCGGATTTTTGTAGAGGGTAGTCGGAACTTGAGATCGCGAAAGGTGCGCTCGAGGACTGTCATGAGACCCCGAGCGCCGGTTTTTTCATCACGCGCTAAACTGGCGAGGCGACGCAGGGCATCGGGCTGGAAGCGGAGAGCGATGCCATAGGCGGCGAAGGAGCGTTCGTATTGATGGATTAGGCTGCTCTCGCTTCGACTGAGGACTTGGAAAAGGTCGTTTTCGTCGAGAGCGTGGCAGGCGACTCGCACGGGAAGGCGGCCTACAAACTCGGGTTCCAAACCGAAGCGAATAAAGTCCGACGTGCTGATCTGAGCATGGGTTTTTTCCAGAGAAAGCTGTGGTGAGGCAAGCCGGTCGCGAATGACTTGATCGATGCCGACGAAGGCTCCGCTGGCGATGAAGAGGATGTGACGAGTCGAGATCGTGTCGGGCATTCCCGGCGTATTGCCCCGAGCTGCACTCATGGCGGATTGGAGTTGGCCAGTCACATCATTTGGCGACAGCACGGGGACGTCGCCGTCCTCCATGAGTTTGAGGAGGTTCGTCTGGACCCCTCGGCCAGAGACGTCGCGGCCACCGCCGCCTTCGGATGATCCTGCGAGCTTGTCCACTTCATCAAGATAGATGATGCCATGCGAGGCGCGCTTCACATCGCCGCCGGCGCGGCGGATGAGGTCACGAACGAGGTCGTCCACATCTCCGCCGACATAGCCGGTTTCGCTGAATTTTGTGGCATCCGCTTTCACAAAGGGAACGCCGATGAGATCGGCGGCCGAGCGGATCAGGTGCGTCTTCCCAACTCCTGTGGGTCCGAGTAAGAGGACGTTTTGCTTCTGGTAAAAGGGGGCCTCTTTTCCTTCTAACGTGAGCCGTACATGTTGGAAATGGTCGCAGAGCGCGACGCCGAGGACTTTCTTGGCCTCGTTTTGGCCAATGACGAAGCGGTTCAGGTGCCGGGCGATATCGGCCGGTTTGAGGCTGAAGGAAAACTCCTGCGAGGGCGCCGGCTTGCGGCGGACTGCGGCTTTCGAGAGGGAAGGCTCGCGGTTGCGGCGGAGTTTTTTGGGAATGCCTGCTGTGACGGGACCAAGTGTGTTGAGTTTCATGAAATATTGAGCTCCTTGTCGATTGCAACCAATCGCTCGTAGAGTGGCGCCAATCCTTGAGGAATGATCCGGGTTCCGCCGACGACGGCGATGAAATTCGAGTCGCCCACCCAGCGCGGAACGATGTGGATGTGCAGGTGATCCTCCACGCCAGCTCCGGAGGCCTTGCCGAGATTCCAGCCGACATTGAAGCCTTGGGCTTTCACCGCGATCTCAAGCAGCCTCTGCGCGTGAACACTCAAGCGCCACAGGTCGAGAATCTCGTCTTCGGTAACCTCCGCCATCTTGCACACTTTGCGGCACGGAACGGCCATGAGATGCCCGGCGGAGTAGGGGTATTTATTCATCAAAAGAAAAGCAGTTGGTCTTCGCGCCACAACGAGGTGAGCGGCGTCATCACTCGTCGCAGCCGCCTCGGAAAGAAAATCAACTCCGCTGCGGTGCTCGGCCTGAAAATACTCAACCCGCCAAGGTGCCCAGAGGGACTCGATGGTGGATTTTGGAAATTGCGCGTCCATTGTGCGAGAATGAACCCTGTGAGCCAGAGAGGGAAGGGTTTTTAACTTCTGCGCAGGCGTCTTGACGATCAATCGCTGGAATTGCACGCTCTGCTGATGGCATTCGATTTCCTTCACCGTCCCCGCCGTAACAGGCGCTCGGAAAATATCCGCCGACTTGTGCGCGAAACGATTCTGCGTCCAGAGGACTTGATCTGGCCTATCTTCATTCATGAGGGCAGAGAAGATATGGCGATTGCTTCAATGCCAGGGGTATCGAGGCTAGGGGAAACGTCCTTGATGCGTGCTTGTGAGCGGGCTTTGCAACTACGCATTCCAGCCGTTGCGATTTTCCCATGCATCCCCCCCTCGTTGAAAAATGAAGTCGGCGCTCATGCCTTTGAATCTTCGAACCTGCTTTACCGAGCCGTCTCGGATGTGAAAAAGCGGTTTCCCGATTTGATTGTCATAACCGATGTGGCACTCGATCCCTACACCGACCACGGCCATGATGGATTCCTCTCAGCGGATCGCTCCGGCGTGGATAATGACAGAACCGTTGAAGCCTTGTGCCACCTTGCTGTTCTGGAGGCTCAGGCCGGAGCGGATATCGTGGCGCCTTCGGACATGATGGATGGTCGCATCGGCGCGGTCAGGCGCGCACTGGATGCTGCCGGTTTTTCAGAGACTGGAATCATGTCCTACGCCGCGAAGTATGCCTCGGCTTACTACGGCCCTTTTCGCGACGCCGTTGGCAGCAAGATCGGCAAGGATGCGATCAGCAAGTCCACCTACCAGATGGATCCAGCAAACTCGAGGGAAGCACTGCGCGAGGTACGTTTCGATTTGGACGAGGGAGCCGACATTGTGATGGTCAAACCTGCCGGTGCTTACCTGGACATCATTCGCTCTGTTCGCGAGACCTGTGACGCGCCGCTCGCGGCCTATCAGGTGAGCGGGGAATTTTCTCAAATCCATGCCGCGGCGATGCTCGGTTGGCTCGACTACAGGCGCGTGCGGGACGAGTCGCTCGTGGCCATCAAGCGGGCCGGTGCGGATATGATTCTCACCTACTTCGCAGCAGAGGTAGCCGCTGAAATGTGATGAATTTTCTCCGGGTCTATCGAACTCCCTTGATCATCCTTTTGGTGGGTGTTTTTTTGTCCGCCTTCGCCTTCAAATGGGATCTCCCGATCCGGCAGCAACTGGTCGAGGCCCAGGGATCCAAGTGGCAGAAAACCACCGAGTCAAAAATCTACGGAAAGATCCGCGTGTGTGGCGACTGGCCCCCAATCATGGTTGTGGCGGCCATTGGTTTTCTTATCGCCAGAGCGTGCGGGAATAAGCGTTGGAGCCGCATTATTCTGGCAGCTATGGTTGCTTCGACGCTCGCCGGAATGATTGCAAATGCTTCGCGTCTCACGACCGGCCGCACACGTCCGCGCGAGAGTCCCAAGATCGAACACGGCTTCTATGGGCCATACCACAATGGCCGGATTCTTGTTGGCGTGCCGGCCTACAATTCTTTCCCCTCCGGACACACGGCGACCGCTTTTGGATTTGCGGCGGCGGTTGTTTTTGCATCCCCCGCTTGGGGATTGTTGGCTCTCGTCGGCGCAGCGGTCGTGGCGTGGTCGAGTATTGCCGTTGGAGCGCACCATCCCTCGGATGTTGTGGTCTCCATCACTCTGGCTTTGATGACCGGATGGTTTGTTGTGCGCTTTATGAAGCTTGGAATTCGCTCTGGGTCTTCACCCAATCCAGAGCCTCCTCGGGAGTAGTTACCGTCCCTTCAAGTTGCATAGCCTCGACGGCATCGAGGATTTTTTTGAAGAGCGGGCTGGGCTTGTATCCCTTGGCAATCAGGTCCCGACCGGTGATGATGGGTGGCGGAATGAGCGGGGCGTTGGAAAATTCCACTTGCTTGGCGCGCAGGAAATCGTGGTTATCGAGCAGGCCGTGCGAGCCGAGGCAGTCCACCCGGTGGAGCTCCATTTCATCCTCGATGGTGGGACGCGCCAAGAATCGCTTGAGAGTCGATACGCGCATGTTTCTCACATCCTTGAATGACATGTGGTTTTTCACGCCGACGACTGTTGCTTCAGTCTCGGCATTGGAAAACCGGAGACGCTCAAAGAGGGATGTGGTGATCTCCGCGCTCACGCTCTCGTGTCCGTTGAAGCGGATACGCCCGGTCTCATCGCGCCGGAATGTGCCGGGTTTGCCTGTGTCATGGAGAAGCACGGAGAAAACCAGGGGAATTGAGACCTCGGGCGGCAAGAGGGACAACATGAGGCGTGTGTGGACGAACACATCCCCCTCGGGGTGGAAGTCCGGCGGTTGCTCGCAGCCTTTCATCCGTGTCACCTCAGGCAGCAAAATCTCGAGCAGGCCGCTTGTATCCAGCAGATCAAAGCCTCTGACGCGCGAGGGATGTAAAAAAATTTTCACTAACTCGTCGCGGAGGCGCTCGGCGCTGACGACAGTGATTTGCGGCGCCATGCGGCAGACGGCTTTCCATGTTTCTTCTTCAATTTGGAAGCCGAGGGATGCCCCAAAACGAACACAGCGGATGAGGCGCAGCTTGTCCTCAGAAAAGCGCTCCTCGGGATTTCCGATGCTGCGAAGGATGCCTGCTCTCAAATCCGACTCGCCACCGACATGATCGATGATTCGTTTTTCAATCGGATCGTAGAAAAGGCCGTTGACCGTAAAATCGCGCCGCTTGGCATCGCCCTCGGCTGTCGTAAAGGAAACCGATTCGGGATGTCGGCCGTCCTTGTAAGCGCCGTCGGAGCGGAACGTGGCCACCTGAAACTCGGAGTCGTTCTCAAGCACAACGATCACGCCGAATGCTGCTCCCACCGCCACTGTGCGGTGAAAGATCTGCTGCACCTGCTCGGGCCTAGCACTGGTGGCGATGTCGATGTCGTGCGCTTCTTTGCCCAAAAGCATGTCCCGCACGCAGCCTCCGGCGAAGAACGCCTCGTGCCCGGCGGCTCTCAGGCGCTCGACCAGGCGCGTGGCAGTGGATTCCATCGAGGACTACTTCAGGGCAGCCCAAACACGGTGAACGTCGTCGTTGTCTTCAAGAGCCTGTAAAAACTCTCCCACCTCGGTGCGTTGTTCATCGGAGAGCGTTGGAAATTGCTTGGCGATATAGCCTAGTTCGCTGGTGACAACTGACCATTCGTGCTGTGCGAGCCATTTCGAAACAATGCCCGTAGCTGCGCGCTCGGTCAGAAATTTCACGCCCTTCGTGCCGGCGGGAATGTCGTCATTCTCACCCTCTTCGATCGCGACAAAATCATTTGCCCCGGCTTCGATGGCGGCCTCCTCGGGATCGATCGATAAATCCGCATGGTGTGCTTCCACGATGCCCACATTGTCGAAGAGAAATTTGTTGCTGCCCGCCGTGCCGAGTTGTCCTTTTTTGAAAAGGACGCGCATTTCGGGAGCCGTGCGGTTCACATTGTCCGTGAGCGCTTCCACGATCACTGGCACCTTGTGCGGGGCGTAGCCTTCAAAGACGAGATGTTCGAGCGTGAGCTTTTCATCGCCGATTCCGGCGCCTTTTTTGATCGCTCGTTCGATGGCATCGCGCGTTACAGAGGCCTTGCGGGCCTTCTCCACAGCGGCGTAGAGACGGGCGTTGCCTTCGATATCTGGCCCGCCGAGCTTGGCGGCGACCATCATTTCCTTCACCAGTTTGCCAACGACTTGGCCTTTTTTCAGATTTGCGACTTCTCGCTTGGCGTGGAGCCATTGTCTTCCCATAGATGTGACAAACTAAAGCCGCAGTGCGACGCGGGGCAACTCCGATTTCACGATCTTTTCAGTAACACCGTTTAATAAAAAAATTGTGCCGAGTCTGCCTCAGTAAGAAATTCTGTAGAATCGCTTCGTGGTGTTGCTCGTGGCATTTCCATCTGTCCAAGAAGACGCCTCTCCAACATTCTCGCTTAGCCAGTCGGTGTTCAGATCATCGGTATGCTGGAGCCAATAGCGGATGCCAAGTAGCGATG